>Ga0163148_10000026_pt1 | contig 163579 bp, 146 predicted proteins | sample OliLakLV19MP7P2_FD_148606 | JGI IMG/M metagenome (GOLD analysis project Ga0163148, IMG submission 148606) | Freshwater microbial mat bacterial communities from Lake Vanda, McMurdo Dry Valleys, Antarctica- Oligotrophic Lake LV.19.MP7.P2 | ecosystem: Environmental > Aquatic > Freshwater > Lake...
ATTTCGTAAAGGTAGTTTAACACGAGACTTTATAAAACGTACTGTTTACCTCTACTGTATTAAACAGCGCACAATAATAATACAACCATGTAGCCCGAGTGGAGTGCTTCAGGAAAAGTTTTCTTTGATGCTGGCACAGCAATTCCACTCGTGCCTATTCAAATTCTGCATCATTCTCTATTTCAGTATCGTTAAACTTTTTATCGTTTTTATCATTCGCCATTTCTTTACTATCTGTACTTTGTTTTTAACATGATGTAATTGCTAGGGCAGCAAACAAAACTAATGTCAGGTAATTAATTTTCAGATTTCTCATAGCTAAAGGATTTATGTTAAACATTTTGTTATGCATCTCTACCGATAATATACGTGCCAAATTTTCTAATGACGTGCAACAGTTTTGAAAGACGGTATCAAAAAGAATGGTCGCTTCAGTGGCGACTTGTTTTTATAGGAGCGAATGAGCAAATATCACCTAACCATGGTATGCCTGCAATTTTAGAAGCCAACATACAACTGCAAAAAAATTGTATTGACATGAAGTAGGACTGTGGAATATTTTAACCAATGTATAATAATATCAACGGTTCAGGAAGGCTTATTTTGGTTTGATCCAACTTTTAACCAATTGTTGCCAACAATTTTCACATTGCAGCAAATGAATGAAAGGGCATGGATTTAGCAGTGTGTGTCAATTGAGAACGTTTGTCGGTGTTTGATTAGCCTAAAAAAAATCATCCTATCACCTTATTATCATAATGAAGCAATTGAAATCATTTGGTATTTTAATCAAGCAAACCTTTATAAAATGGAAAGAAAGTGATCCATTCAACAAAAGTATTTTGATTGCTTATTACACAATCTTCTCGCTTCCTGGTTTACTTGTGATTATTATTAATGTTGGCGGCTACATATATGATAAGAAGCAAGTTACTACACAACTTACCAATCAAATTCAGACTACCATCGGTGGCGACACTGCGAAAGACATCGAAGCGATCATTGAAAAGGCAGGTGAAAGCAAAGGCACCGTGCTGTCGTCCATACTCGGAATTGCAACACTTCTTTTTGGCGCCACAGGTGTGTTTTACCAAATCCAACAAAATGTTTAATAAAATTTGGGAAGTAAAACCGAAGGTTAAAACAAAACAAAAGATTCTTAAATTGCTTCGCGATCGTCTCTTTTCGTTTGGTCTGATTCTGGTAATCGGTTTTTTATTGCTGGTATCGCTCGCGTTATCGGCAGCACTGAGTGCTTTCAGCGATTGGGTTTCAGCCAGTTTGTCGGTTGGCATAACATTCCTGTTTGGTATTCTTGACATTGTAGTGTCGCTTGCCGCAATCAATTTGCTGTTTGCTGCTATGTATAAATTTTTACCCGATGCAAAAATTACATGGAAGGATGTTTGGCCCGGTGCAATTTTGACAGGCGTTTTATTTATGCTCGCCAAGTTTGCGTTAGGAATTTATTTTGGAGAAAGCGAGCCGGGATCCATGTATGGTGCAGCAGGTTCTATTATTTTAATTATACTTTGGGTTTCCTATTCCGGATTGATTGTATTATTCGGTGCAGAATTTACTCATCAATATATAGTTTCGAAAGGAAAGGAAGTTGAACCTACCGCTGTTGCTACCAGTACCTAAAAAAACTAGTATGACCTCACGAAAGAAAAAGCTCACGATCATTTTTGGTTCCATTTTAATTCTATTGATAATAATTCGGTTGATATTACCTTACGTAGTATTGAAGCTCGTTAACGATCGGCTAACCAAAATAAAAGGATATTATGGGCACGTGGCAGATATTGATATCGCCCTTATACGAGGGGCTTATCAACTCGATAGTATTTACCTTAACAAGGTTGATACGATTACCAACAAGCAGACTGCATTCTTTTCTGCTTCGTTGGTCGATTTGTCCGTAGAGTGGAAAGCATTATTCAAAGGCTCTATTGTAGGTGAAGTCATTATGGAAATGCCTATGATCACGTTCACGAAAGACAAAGTAGAGCCAAAATCTGTGCGCAATGATTCCAGCAGCTTCAAGAATTTGAAGGATGATCTTATGCCATTGCAAATAAATCGTATTGAAATAAATAACGGTATAATCAAATACCTTGATGAGTCCTCTAATCCTAAGGTTGACATTGCATTAACAAATGCTTACGCGCTAGCCTTGAATCTCCGAAACAGTTATGACTCTACTTCGCTATTACCCGCTTCGCTAAATGCAACTGCCGATGTATATGAAGGTAAACTTAGTTTAAATGCTAAATTAAATCCTCTTGCAGATGATCCGACATTCGACATGAATGCGGAAATCAAGGATACAAACCTGGTGAAACTAAACGAATTTTTTCAAGCGTATGCAAAAGTAGATGTGAACAAGGGAATTTTTGGTTTGTATACAGAGGTTGCCGCGAAGGATGGAAAATTCAAAGGTTACGTTAAACCGTTAATACAGGATCTGGATATTTTGGGTAAAGAAGATCGGAATGATAATATACTGAGAAAAATCTGGGAGGGCTTAGCTGGAGGTATTGGCGAAATATTTCAAAATCAATCAAAAGATCAAGTGGCAACGAAAGTTCCATTTGAAGGCTCGCTGAAAAATCCTGATACCGACACGTGGGAAGCAATAGCCCAAATTTTAAAAAATGCATTTATCCGTGCTATACAGCCTTCGATTGATCAGGAGATTAATATCCAAACGGTAGACCAAGCCACAACGGAGAAGAAAACTTTTTTACAAAAGATGTTTGGCAAAAAGGATAAAGCCGATAAAGAAAAAAAATAGGATTGAAAATAGAATGATAAGATTCCAAGTTTGACCTAACGTAATTCAATATGATCTGGACGCTAGTAATTGTATTCGTAATCATAACAGTTTTTATAATATCACCTATTATTATAAAGGGTTTGCTTAATACTGCGCTTGGTAAAATGGACGGCTATATCGGCCACATAGACCAACTTAATATTCAATTATTTAAAAGTAAAATCAGTTTTCGAAACATAACGATACGTGCTGTTGCAGATGCTGAACAAGACATACCGTTCCTCCAGTTTCCGGTAGTCATTATTTTCTTCAAATGGAGGCCGCTCCTTAAAAGGATAATAGACTTTAATATAATCGTGAATAAGCCCCAATTGTATTTTCTTTCTGACGAACCTACGTCAACTCAAGATGAGAATTCAAGCATTGCTCAGGAATTTTCAAGGCTACAGAATTCGATTAAAAAATTAAAATCCTTCAAAGTGAATGTTGAAGTTTTAGAGGGTGAAATTCACTATATCAAGGCACACGTTAAGCCTGAATGGAATGTGACTATTAGTAAATTGAACCTAAAGATTCTCGACTTTAGTAATCGCTCCATACTAAGCGAATCATGCCGCATAGCATCTACGTTTAATCTTTATGAAGGCACTGGCGAAATCAGTGTTACCCTTCGTCCACTTGAGCCCAATCTTACGCTGGATTTAGATATGGAACTGAAGTCTATAAATCTGGTTTTGCTGAACGATCTATTTAGAATGTATGTAAAAATAGACATCAATAAAGGCTTCATGGATTTATTTGCTGAGGTTGTTGTAGCAGAAAATTCCTTTAAAGGATATCTTAAACCTTTGATACAGGATCTGGATTTTATTAGTAAAGCTGATAGTTCAGACACTATCTTTCAAAAAGCGTGGGAGAGAATAGTAGCCGGTTTATTTAATATACTTGCCAATAAACGAAACAATAAAATTGCAACGGTCATTCCAATTGAAGGTAGATTAGATGATCCTAACGTACACGTGGGTGTTGCCATTATCGGTGTTTTACGAAACGCTTTCACCAAAGCCTTGACCCCCACGTTGGAAAATATAATCGACATAAAATCCGTCTGGCACAGAGCACGTACTGCAAGCAAAAGTATTATCCAACGCATTTTTACAATGTTTAAATCGTGATGCTCTCACGCTTCACTTTTAAAAAGATACTCTGGTGTAATCATTTTAAAAACATAAAGCTCCAATTCGCGCATGGCATAAGCCGGTTCAAAGTCAAAAGGCTTTCCTCTGCGCTCACTATGAACAATTGATTCTGATTTTGCAAGCATCATTCTTACAAACTTCGATTCAACAGGTTGGAATTGTATGATTATGGATTAAACAGCATCCGTTCCTTTTGAAATTATTTTTATCTACCGGATACCATCTACAGATACCTCTACATCAAACTATTTGGCATATGTATGAATTGGTGGCGGTTATCCTTTCTGCCAACCTCTGTTAATTGGTGGCGACTTGAATTGTATTTCAGTAAGAGTGGCTGCTGTTGGAACCTCATTTGAAACCACATACCTGCGAGTTGTGTGGCGTATTTGGTAATTTAGCGGCCAAAGGAAATTAGACTTAATTTTCGATGTGAGCAGGAAATATAAATTTAATTCCCCTCAGCGTCTCCCGTTTCGAGGACTCTTCGGAGAAATAAATTCTGGAGAGATAGCGCAACAAAAAAAGATCTTTTGCACACTACAAAAAGATGTCGCCTAGTCATTTGGTTATATTCGAATGTCAAACTCGTTCTAATTTAATAGGATAAGTTTTTCCAGCATTCCATTGACACACATAAATATTCTTATCGTCATCAATACACACGTCATGGCAGTGCTTGAACAACGGAACGGCCTGAACCATCAATTGCAATTCACCGTCAACGAATTTCGGTGCCGTGCCCCCGGGATTTGAAATAACTTTATCGTTCTTATCCAGTATCGTAACAAATCCTGAATTGTCGGTTTGATTTAAATAACGTAGGCGCGACCAGCAAACACCTGCATAAATATTATCATCATGAAATACCGGACGACAGACAAAGGCGCCTGGCAGAAAAATTGTTGAAAGATAATTTCCGTCTAATGTAAATCGCTTAAATGAATTATGACCGCGAGAGGTGATAAGCAAAGTCGGGTTCTTTTTGTCACGCAAGTCAACAGCAACACCATGGGCAGTATCAAACTCTGCGTCTTTATTTCCTCTGCCACCAAAGTGGCGGAGATACTCACCATTATGATTGAATTGTATTACAAACTGTGATCCGTAGCCATCGGCCACATAAATATCACCATTGGGCGCAACTGCCGATTCGGTTGGCTTGTATGCCATCGTTTCGGTATAAATGCCAAGTTTTTTTGGATGAGGTAGCTCTAATAAAACCCTTCCATCAACAGTCGTTTTTGTTACCGTGCTTAAAGTTGTATCACAAATAAAAAGAAAATCTTCTCCGCCTTCTTTTGTTAACGTCAAGCCGTGTGCACCAGGGAAGCTAGTTCCCCAGGTAGTAAGCAATTTTCCTGAGCGGTCGTAAACGATTATATTATTCTTAGTCTCATCTGTGATCATGATGAGGCGACCTTTTGAATCCATCACCATTTCGTGACAGTTGTTAACAGGTGTCTTGATGCTATCCAGCGTGCCCCATTGTGGATGTGGGCGATATTTAAAATCGCCATGGCCAATTAGTTGATCCTCCATTTCAGATTTTGATTTTAAAATTGAAAATCCGAAAGCAGGAACTGATGTTGATGCCAGCGCCCCAGCAAGCGATTTCTTGATAAAGGCTCGTCTGTTGTTCATTCTATAAAAAGTTTATGGGTAGTACCAATCTTGTCATTAAGGGCATCTCTAAAAACCCTTGCTCTCATTACCTCAACCCCTGCCCCTTCTCCAAAAGAGAAGGGTAAGCGGAGTTTTTAGAGATGCCCTTAAGATAGTAATTTTCAGACAGCGGTAATACACTTATTCGAACTCTGTAAATCACTTCAGGTAAATTCCAACAGTTGACCTAAACTTTAGACTTTGTTAAGGTTTATCGTTAATTTTAAAATCTAACCTAAATCAACAACCTAATTATGCAATCATTCAAAAAAAGACTAGTAATCGTTATTTTTCTATCCATGCTCTCAGCAGCTATTATTGTTTCATGCGGCAAGCAAGCTGGCAAAGATGAATCTCAACCAACTGAAGCGGCAGGTGACCATCCCTCCGATTCTACCGAGCATCCTTCTGACTCAACTGAACATCCGGCCGAGCACCCCGCTGACGAAACTAAAAATTAGTTACGTTAAGATGCCGGAGTGAACCGCTTAAACGAAAATGTAGTTTTGGCTGTAGCTTCTATGTTGTTTATCTCTATTATTGGATAGGCCAAAAAATTTATCGGTCCGGAGGCGGGGCCTGGTTCTAGAATCAGATCCCGCCCACGACTGAACTCGATCCGATTGGCTGGATGGTGTCCAAAATAATAAGTCGCTAATGCGGTGTACTTGTTGGCTTCACTAATATCAATAGGCCACCATTTGCCTTCAGCATAAAACTCAGCCCAGCAGTGATAGCCATCAATGCCACCGTCATTCCTTTCGGAAGGAATAGATGCGCCCACAGCAAACCGAGCCGGAATGTGTAACGAACGAGCCAGTGAAATAAAAAACGAATGGAACTCTGTGCAATTTCCTGTCTTCACATCACATGCATAATTGGAATCTCCCCGCCCATAGTTACCATATTTCATGTAGCGCATGTTATCAATAATGTAGTCATATAAAGCCCGCGCCTTCATTAGTGAATTTCCATTACGGCCTATAATAACTTCGTTGGCAATTGTTGCGAAACGCCCACCCACCGGCATTAATTTATTATCAGCCAAATACAATGCATTGGTTGGCACAGGTGCATCAATAGCACCACGTTCCTTGCGAGTAACCTGATAATTAATTTCTATTACTTCTTTACTTTGCAATGCCTCAGCTTCCAGATATAGAATCGTATTATTAAAATCTTTATCCTTGATTAATTTATACTCAACGGGCACATTCAAGGATGTTAGTTCAACTACTTGAAACTCATCCGTGGTGGCAATTGGAATCCACATTTTGGCAACACCCTTAATTTCTGGAAGTTCAACCCGGTAATTAAATTCAAACGAATCACTTCCCTCAATAACTCCTAATAGGCGCGTGGCTGCCTCCTTTACGGGAACTCGATTCCAGGTTTTATCTGGTTGTTGTTTCCATGCATAATAAGGCTTGCCATTTAACTTATGAACACTGGTCTCAGTTACGTTCATGAAACCTGGTTCACCTTCAAGAAAAAAATCGACATCATACACATCACCGCTCTCATCGGCAAGATCAACACAGGCAAAATGACTTTTTGGACCCAGATTAGAAAGATATTCGGTGTGAACACGCACGAGTTTCATTTTAAAATCATGACCTCGATCGGTTACTTGAAAAAAGCCATCGTTTTCTTCTGTCTTGTTCTGGATGAAGCTTTTTATTCCCTGTTCAATTTCACCGATTGATACTTTTTTGGTAGCCCTCGGTTGTTCACTATTTTTTGTTTTTTTTTCCACGCATGACGAGAAAACAAAAAACATAGTAGAACTCAAAAAGAATGTTTTTAAAAACTTGTAAATCATAGGTTAAATTAAAATAAAAAACTCTGACTATTAAAGTAACAATTCGCTTAGCTGGCAATAAGAGACTTGGGCCGACCTTCTTTAACCTCAACTACCGTCCTCCTCTACCAATGAACTTTCGTTTTAGGACCTAACCCCCCAACCCCGTCTCCAAAAAAGAGAGGGTGACTGTTGAGTTAATAGCGTGCGAAAGTTCAAAGTCTTTGTCATGTGAAGAAAATGTCTGGCATTCTTTCAATTTGTAATTAGAGATAGATGAATAATAACAAAAACTCTGACTACAATAATTCAAAGGCTTTTACACTGACAATGATTCGTTATACGCCTTCGCAATTTCGATACACGCAATTTTTGTTAAATAGGATTCAATAAGTTATATCCACCACTTTTTTGCTGTTCAATTTCTGCATTTGCTTCGGCACAATATCAAGTATTTCTTCCATCAATGTTTTAATGAGCTTAGTTTTAATGTGATCGCGATGCGTTACAAGACTTACTTCTCGCGCAGGGCTTGGTTCTTTTAATCTTTTTACCAGTTTCATTTGCGACTTAGTGAATTCCATCACAGCCAACTCCGGCAAAATAGTAATACCATCGCTTTTATCAACCATGCGCTTTAAGGTTTCAATGTTTCCGGTCTCATATTTAAAGTGGGAATCAGCGCTCTTCCGCAGCTCACACAAGTTCAGAATTTGTGATCGAAAACAATGACCTTCCTCCAATAGCCAAAGTTGGTCGGGATCAATCTCAGTAGCCAGCACATATTTTTTATCATACAGCGAATTCTTCTTCGAAACGTATACAAACAGCTCTTCATAAAATAGAACATGCTCTTTGATAGATGGATCTTTTAGCGGAGTTACTACCAACCCACAATCGAGTCGGTTCTTTTTTAATTCCTGAATCACCTCTTCCGTAATGGTTTCTTTGACTACGAGGTTGAGTTGCGGATATTTCTCACGCATGCGCTTAAAAAGGTGTGGCAATAGATAAGGCGCTAACGTGGGAATGATACCAATGCGGAGTTCTCCCGTCATAATATCCTTTTGATCATTGATTAGCAGTTCTATCCTTTTTGATTCGCGAAGAATGATTCGTGCTTGCTCGATAATACTTGTCCCTATTTCTGTCGGGATTACTGGTTGCTTTGTACGGTCAAAGATTTTTACTCCAAGCTCTTCTTCCAGTTTTTGAATTTGCATGCTTAACGTGGGTTGCGTTACAAAGCATTTCTCAGACGCTTGAACAAAATGGCGGTGCCTATCAAGTGCAACAATGTATTCGAGTTGTGTTAAAGTCATAGATTTTAGCTATACGATCATAAAAATAATCAATTTGATTTATTACACGTAGGGTTGTAATCTTGTCACTGACTTATGTCATGGTATACTTGAACCGTTGTAAGTAATATGCAGTCAGGTTTAAGCACTGAAAAAATTAATATTATAAACGACTAACTAGCAAAACAATGTCAAATCACGAACATTCAGGAAACGGAGAAACTAAATGTCCGTTTACCGGAGCCGTTAAACAAGCCGCTGGCGGGGGCCCACAAAATCAAAACTGGTGGCCTAATCAATTGAAGGTGAACATCCTAAGACAACATTCAACCCTATCCAATCCGATGGGTTCAACCTTTGACTACGCAAAGGAATTTAAGAGTCTTGATCTGGCAGCGTTGAAGAAGGATCTTCATGCTTTAATGACTGATTCTCAAGACTGGTGGCCGGCTGACTTTGGTCATTACGGGCCATTTTTTATACGCATGACTTGGCACTCAGCGGGTACCTATCGCACAGGTGATGGGCGCGGTGGCGCGGGTGCTGGCCAGCAACGATTTGCTCCACTAAATAGCTGGCCCGATAACGTGAGTCTCGATAAAGCACGTAGGCTGTTATGGCCAATCAAACAAAAGTATGGCAAGAAAATTTCATGGGCCGATCTTATGGTTCTTACGGGCAATGTTGCACTGGAGTCGATGGGATTTAAAACATTTGGCTTTGCCGGTGGCCGTGAAGATGTGTGGGAACCTGAACAAGATGTGTACTGGGGTTCAGAAACTACCTGGTTAGGTGGAGATATCCGATATGCACATGGCTCAGAAGGTGTGGCGAAAGCAGGAGGAGTTGTTGTGTCAGACGATGATGCCGATGGAAAAATACACGATCGTAATTTGGAAAACCCGTTGGCTGCCGTGCAGATGGGTTTGATCTATGTAAACCCGGAAGGCCCCGATGGAAATCCTGACCCTATTGCCTCGGCACATGATATTCGCGAAACATTTAAGCGCATGGCAATGAACGATGAAGAAACTGTTGCCTTGATAGCGGGTGGCCATACATTTGGTAAAACACATGGTGCTGCTCCGGCAACGCATGTTGGAGTTGAACCAGAAGGTGCAGCTATTGAGGAACAAGGTCTTGGTTGGAAGAATAGCTTTGGATCAGGTGTTGGTGCAGATGCCATTACCAGTGGTCTTGAAGTAACCTGGACTACCACACCTACTAAGTGGAGCAACAACTATTTCGAAAACCTGTTTGGCTATGATTGGGAATTAACCAAAAGTCCTGCTGGTGCCCATCAATGGAAACCAAAAGGTGATGCTGGCGCAGGTACTGTTCCAAATGCATTCGACAAATCAAAAAAACAGGAGCCGCGGATGCTTACAACTGATCTCGCATTGAAGTTAGATCCGATCTACGAGAAAATTTCCAGACACTTTTATGAGAATCCGGAGGCCTTGGCCGATGCATTTGCCCGCGCCTGGTTTAAATTAACACACCGCGATATGGGACCCATTGATCGGTACCTTGGTCCTGAAGTTCCTAAAGAAGAATTGATCTGGCAAGATCCTATTCCTGCGGTAACACATAAATTGATTGATGATAAAGATGCTGCAACTCTAAAAGGTAAAATACTTGCTTCAGGTTTATCCGTATCGCAATTAGTATCAACAGCCTGGGCTTCGGCATCTACATTCCGTGGCTCTGATAAACGCGGTGGTGCTAATGGCGCGCGTATTCGCTTAGCTCCGCAAAAAGATTGGGTCGTAAATAATCCAACTCAACTTGCCAAAGCGTTACAAACTTTAGAAGGAATTCAAAAAGAATTTAACAGAGGCGATAAAAAAGTTTCATTAGCCGATTTAATTGTTTTGGCAGGTTCAGCGGGTATTGAGAAGGCCGCAAAGAATGCTGGACTTGATGTTACTGTGCCATTCACACCAGGACGTGCCGATGCTAGTCTTGAGCAAACTGATATAGAAGCATTTGAAGCACTTGAACCGATTGCTGATGGATTCCGCAATTACCTGAAAGGCAAATTTACAATTGATTCAGAAGAACTGTTGATTGATAAAGCGCAGTTACTCACCCTAACCGCACCTGAGATGACGGTGTTGATTGGCGGAATGCGGGTGCTGAACGCCAACTTCGATCAATCAAAACATGGAGTATTTACTAAACGCCCTGAGGCGCTAACTAACGATTTCTTTTTGAACTTGTTAGACATGAGCACCACTTGGAAGGCAACGTCTGATGGGCAAGATGCATTTGAAGGTCGCGATCGTAAAACCGATGAACTAAAGTGGACAGGTACTCGTGCCGACTTGATCTTTGGCTCAAACTCAGAACTTCGCGCACTCGCTGAAGTATATGGCTGTGCGGATTCTCATGAGATGTTTGTAAATGATTTTGTAGTAGCGTGGACAAAGGTGATGAACCTTGATCGCTTCGATCTGGCGTAAAGGAGACTTTAGTATAAAGGGCATCTCTAAAAACCCTTGCTCTCATTACCTAAACCCCTGCCCCTTCTCCAAAAGAGAAGGGTAAGCGGAGTTTTTAGAGATGCCCTAAAGTCATTAGTATTGAGAGGTGATCTGGTAACGGACCACCTCTCCTTTTATAATTCTTATAGACGGTGGCGGAGACCTTTACCACGTAACTTTTTAGGTTATAACTTTTTCAAACCCTTTGTCTCACTTTTATCAACTTCAATGATGCTGATGGCGTAACCACCACCCGAAGCTGACCATTGCTGTAATTTAGACTTATCGGTGACGATCACTTTTCGAATGGTATAGGCTTGCGGATTTGTTTTGTAATGCGCGTCTTTCGCATCGGCATAAATCGTAGCAACGTAGGTTTTACCGGGTTCAAGAAAAGTAAAAGACACATTGGAAACGCGAGGCAACTCGCCATTTACGTTTCCAAGAAACCAACTGGTTGTACCTTTTGCTTTTCGCGCTGCCGTAATGTATTGACCAGGCTCGGCCTCAAGGTATTTGCTATCGTCCCAATCTAAGGCCACATCTTTAATAAACTGAAACGCATCCATAAAGCGCGAATAATTTTCAGGAAGGTCTGCGGCCATTTGTATCGGGCTATACATGGTAACATAAAGTGCTAATTGGTTAGCGAGTGTGCTGTTTACATGGCTATCGTTGCCTGGGTTGATCTTACTAATATCCATTTCAAACACTCCAGGCGTGTAATCCATTGGCCCGCCTATCAACCGCGTGAAGGGAAGAATAGTGACATGATTTGGTTTAGAGCCACCGAATGCCTGATACTCATTACCCCTTGCGGATTCATTGCCCACCAGGTTGGGATATGTTCTGGCAACGCCTGTAGGGCGCACTGCTTCATGGGCGTTCACCATTATCTTATAGTCTGCGGCTTTTTCTAAAACGTACTGGTAGTGGTTCACCGTCCATTGATCGTAATGATGATAACCTTTGGGAAGGATTGTACCTACATAGCCAGTCTTAACCGCATCATAATTATTATCCTTCATCAATTTAAAGGCAGCATCAAGATGACGTTCGTAATTGCGTGTTGAACCAGATGTTTCGTGATGCATAATAAGTTTCACATCTTTTGATTTTGCATAATCCCTCAAGCCTGGTAAATCAAAATCTGGATAAGGTGTAGCAAAATCAAATACATAATCTTTAGCATTTCCAAACCAATCTTCCCACCCAATATTCCATCCCTCTACCAGCACGCCATCAAAGCCATGAAGTGAAGCGAAGTCAATATATTTTTTAACGTTGGCGTTGTTTGCACCATGTGTTCCATTTGGTTTTGCTTTGGAAAAATCCGTAATGCCAATCTTAACAGAGGGCAAATCATTGGTGTATGACCATGAACTTTTTCCAGTAATCATCTCCCACCATACGCCCATATATTTCATAGGTTTAATCCAGGAAGTGTCTTCAATCTTGCTGGGCTCATTCAAGTTGTACGTCATTTTAGAAGCAAGAATTTCGCGGGCATCATCGCTGATCATGATGGTTCGCCACGGAGATTTGCCAGGTGCCTGCATATATCCTTTATCACCCGTGGCATCTGGAGTTAGCCAGGATTGAAGTACCATGTTTGCATCATCCAGATTTAAATGCATGCAGGAGTAATTTATCAGCGCAGCCTCATGCAGATTAATGTATATTCCATCATCCGTCTTGAGCATCAATGAAGTCTGCACACCCGTGGGTGAGAATGGTGTCTGTGATGCATTAAGTGATATACTCCCCTTCATCAGATTTCTTATTTCCGATAACCGTGAGGTAGTATAATCGTATTCTTGAGTATCATAATCGCCTGCAATCCAAAAGGCTGTGTGGTCGCCAGTCATCGCGAACTGAGTCCGTTCTTCTTTGATCACGAAGTAGATCAAGTTCTTTTGTGAAGGAAATTCGTACCGAAACGCCAGTCCTTCGTCAAACATTCGAAAGCGAATAATCAATTGTCTGTCGGTGCTATTTTGCGTAAGGGTAACGGCTAGTTCATTATAATGATTGCGGATCGTTTTCACTTCCCCCCATACTGGCTCCCAGTTCGAATCGTTTGTAGTCGTTTCCGTTTTGGCAATGGCAAAATCATTCACGAGCGATTTATTATCCTCTTTAAGTTCAAGACCTAATTTACTGGGTTTGACTACAGGCTTACCGCGATAGTTTACATTATAGGTAGGAGTTCCATCATTCTGCAACGAGAAAGACATCGTTAACTTTCCATTGGGTGATTGTAATTCCTGTCCAAGAACAACTTTGAAAAGTATCAAAAGTGCACTCGTAATAATGAGCTTTTTCATGATTGAAAATTTTAGTGATGAGTTATGCAAGTTAACTAGTTGAGTTTGTAAAATCGGTCTACTTTTTTTCTGAGCCTTAAATCAATGCCGGGATTGACCCAATTCGCTGGTGTAAGATCGGGAAAACATCTATTTTATCAATTGAGACTACAAATAACAGATAGGAATTAATAGTATCAAATAAATTTCCTTGCTAATAAAAAATTTTACTTGCAAGTTAGACGATAGCCTCAAAGTAAAACATTCAATTTGCCCAATTTGCTTATGATTAGTCTAGACAACGTTTCGGTTTCAATTCAGAATAGGATTATCTTTAAACAATTGAATTTGCGGCTTGAAACTGGAGTTAGCTACCTGATTACCGGAAAGAATGGAGTTGGCAAAACTACCTTGCTTAATCTGATTGCAGGAAAAATTCAACCAAAAAGTGGTACTGTAAATATTGACTTTATTAATTCTTCCCTTTCGTGGGATGAAAAGCACGAACTCCGAAAAAAGAATCTTCACTATGTACCCACTCATGCGCTGCACGAATTAATAAGCGCCCCCGATTTATATTATCAGCAACGTTATTATACTATCGAAGACACCACCCCAGTGCCAACTGTAAAAGATTTCTTTGGTGAACGATACAACAAGGTTCACGAATTCAATTTTCCCACATCCTTTAACATCGATCATTTACGTAAACTTGATCTGCCTCGCCTGAGCAATGGGCAATTCAAAAAGATTATCATCCTGAAACAGTTATTGGATAATCTACCGAAAGTATTACTGTTGGATTATCCCTTTGAAGGCCTTGATCTCAACAGTCGCATTGAGTTAAAAGAATTTCTTGATCACCTCGCCACCCAGCATCACATCCAATTGATTATTGCCGATCATGACCACCCACAACTTCCTGATGCCATCACAAAAAAAATTGAGCTGAGCATTTCAAAAGGGTTGAATAGTGAGCGTAAGAAAAACGAGCTCAATTCAATAGGTATGCATGCTAACCCTGCGCCTATAAAAGAGACTGAGCCCGTTGTGGAAATGCACAATCTTAAAATTCAATATGGCAACACGGTGATCCTAAAAAATCTAAACTGGAAAATCAACCGGGGGGAACGATGGGCACTTACCGGATCAAATGGTTCAGGCAAAACCACCCTCTTCAGTCTAATCTATGCCGACCATCCAATGGCCTATAGTGAGCAAGTATATCTTTTTGGGAAACGTAGAGGCACGGGCGAATCCATTTGGGATATTAAGAAACGAATCAGTTACCTCGGTCCGGAACAACTGCATTTTTTAGATGCTAACACATCCATACTCACGGTGACTCAATATCTTAACTCAAAACATGATATGAGAGAGATTGAAACACTTGTTACTTTTTTTGAGATCAAACACCTCCTACTAAAAAGGTTGCGACAACTATCCAATGGCGAGTTGCAATTAGTGTTGCTAATAGCGCTGTTTTTGTCGCAGAAAGAATTACTGCTATTAGATGAGCCTTTTCAATTTCTAGATCCAATGCAAAAAGCACGAGTAAATGAATATCTCAATATTCATCTCGATGAAAACACCACCTTAATTTTAATTACGCATTACGAAGGTGATGTGGCGCAGTGGACTGAACACAGGTTGAGGCTATAGTCGAAATTTGTACAGTTCACTATTTTATTTTACGTCTTCTGGACTTCTTCAGCATTCAGGGAAGTACCTGGTTTGCATGTAACAAAATCAATTTCTGATCGTCCTTTCTTTACTAACCTAGCTCAACCATGAATTTGTCGATCCAAAATCTATCAAAGACCTACCCCAATGGTGTTAAAGCAATCGATAATTTAACTCTGGAGATTGACACTGGCATGTTCGGATTACTTGGACCAAATGGTGCCGGAAAATCCTCTTTGATGCGCACTCTGGCTACACTACAAAACCCAGACTCCGGAAAAGTAACATTTCAAGGAATAGATGTTCTTACTCAAAAGATGGAATTACGCAAGGTGCTTGGCTACCTACCGCAAGATTTTGGTGTTTATCCCAATACGTCTGCACGAAATCTGCTTGACTATTTTGCTACACTGAAAGGAATTACTTCAAAGAAAGATAAAAATAGAATTATTGACGAGGTGCTTCAGCTCACCAACTTAACGGAGGTGCAAAAGAAAAGCGTGAGCAACTATTCGGGCGGAATGAAGCAGCGATTTGGAATAGCTCAACTGCTATTAAACAATCCAAAACTTATTATTGTAGATGAACCAACTGCCGGTCTGGATCCTGCAGAACGTAAGCGATTCCTGAATGTACTGCGTGAAATTGGGACGAAAAACACAGTTATTTTCTCAACTCATATTGTTGATGATGTGAATGAGCTTTGCACGGAGTTGGCAATCATGAATAAAGGTAGCATTCTAAAAAAAGCCAAACCAGCACATGCACTTGAAGAAATTAATGGAACTATTTGGGGAAAACAGATAACAAAGGAAGAGTTGAGTCTATTGGAATTAAACCATGCTAGCTTATCATCGAGCTATAACAACGACAATACCCTAAGTGTCCGCATTCATGCTTCTCACAAACCTGATGATTCCTTTAATAGTCTGAGCCCCACGTTAGAGGACGTATATTTTTTGGCCATGAATACTAAGATTTAATGATGATCACCATTTATAAGTTTGAGCTAATTACATGGCTAAAGAAGCCCGTTACCTATCTGTATTTCATAACTTTTTTTCTTTTTTCGTTAATTTCCTTTATGGGAACAGGCGGATACTTTGACGAACCGGTTGCATCAAACACATCAACGCGAATCCTTAATTCTCCCTATGAAATTAATTTCATGTTGCAATATTTGAATAAGTTATTTCTCTTTTTGATACCCGCCATTATTGGCTCAGCAGTTTATAGAGATTTCAGCAACAATGTTTATCCAATTTTATATACGTTTCCTCTTCGAAAGCGAGACTATCTTTTAGGAAAGTTTTTGAGTGCACTCACTATTGTAATTGTAATTACACTCTCTGGTGCCACTGCCTTTCTACTGGGTGAATTTCTATTGGGAAGCGAAAGTTCAGCTATTGGAGTATTTAATGGTTGGGGGTACATACAAGCCTATTGCCTTTTTATAATTCCCAATATGCTTTTCTATGGAGCCCTGGTTTTTACTGTTGTAGTACTGACAAGAAATATTTATGCCGGCTTCATATCCATCATCCTAATCTTCTTCTTTCAAATAATAGCAGAAAACCTCTTTCGAGGGAGCAATTTTTTGATTGCTATAACTGATCCATTTGCTCAAAATGCCGTGTTATACAACACCCAATCTTGGACATTTGCAGAAAAGAATACCAATACAATTCCGGTATTGGGTGTCTTGCTCTATAATCGATTATTTTGGTTTTCAATAACAGGACTTGGCTTTGTGTTGTTATTCAATGTGTTTTCTTTCTCCCAACATAAACTCAATTTAGAACGAAGAACATCCAAATCTAAATCTCAATCACCTTCTCAACCAATTGAATCTAAACAGGCTTCGAACTTATACGGTAACTATCAGTTTAATCTAAGGGGTCAGTTCGTATCCCTTTGGAAACTTTCGCAGTTCGAATTTAAATATATACTTAAGGGTTGGATATTTTGGTTGTTTGCTGGATTAGGAATTCTTGCTATTGTATTCATGTTAGCACGCGTTACGAATGGTAGTGATATGGTAATGCTTCCATTAACAAGGATTATGCTAGCCATACCGGCCTTCTTTTTTGTTACTATCATAGTCCTGATCACCTTTATCTATTCGGGCATGCTTGTTCACAGAGCCAGAACAGCTCACATGCATCAATTGATCGACACCACGGCCACCGAGAGTTGGATTCATTTGGGAGCCAACGTTTTAGCAATTAGTTACATGCAGTTTTTACTATTGGCCATTATGATGACTTGTGGTATCGCGCTCCAAGTAATCAACGGATTTTATAAAATCGAATTGGGTCAATATCTGTTCAATCTTTTTATACTTACTGCTCCAATTTTAATTGTTTGGACATTTACTTCCATTTTCATCCACACCCTATTCAATAATCTTTATTCAGGACTTTTCACACTTCTGTTTATTTGGGTTGGCAAGGAAGGCTTTTCGCAACTAGGAATTTCCACGCACCTATTAAGATTTAATACACCACCACAACTAATCTATAGCGATATGAACGGCTATGGGAGCAGCTTAGGTAGCTATTTTCTTGCGGAAGGTTATTGGCTACTATTGGCATGTATACTCATGCTGATTGCCTTTTTATTCTGGCAACGGGGCTTTGCGTATTCCTTTCGTGAGCGACTAATAATAGCACGAAGCAATCTGAACCGGTCATTACTATTTGCTCTCGGAGGATTCATCCTTGCTTTCGCAGTATTTGGGTTTGGTGTTTATAAAGCAGAAAATATTACTGCAACGACTACCTCGAATTCCGTATTAGAAAATTTTAAAAAAAACTTCGGTAAATACGAGAACCAGATTCAACCTCGAATTGTGTCAATTAAATTGAATCTCGGCTTAGAACCTGAATTGAATTCGTTTGCAGCTGTGGGCGAATACCTACTAATTAATAAATCCAACGAAGCAATTGGTACGCTCTTGATAAAAACAGGATTTGATGAAGTGACAAATTATCATCTCAATAGAAAAAATCGAGTCAGTAGTCGTGATACCATAATGAATTTTTCTGTTCATGAATTAGAAGAGGCGCTGAACCCTTTAGATAGCGTTCGCATTCAATTTGGCATCAAGAGTAAACCCAATACATTGTTTTCGCGACACTCAAATGTTATCGGCCAGGGCACATTTTTAATGCAAGATTTTCTACCAAGGTTAGGATATTTTGTCAATACAGAAAAAAAGAATCCTTGGGATGGCACTGCAATAAATAATCACCATCAAGCTCTGGATAGTGATCTCGTTGATTTTGAAACAACAATAAGCACATCCAAAAATCAGCAAGCCTTCGCAGCAGGCGTGCTGCAAGAGCAGTGGATGGAAAATGGAAGAAATTTTTATACCTATAAAACAGACACACCAGTAAAGTTCGGAGTTGCACTCACTTCGGGAACTTATGAAATAAAAACGGATACCTGGAAGGATAAAAATCTTGAAATATATTTTTATAAAGGTCATGAATATGCCATCGATAACATGATGGGTGGATTAAAAGCAGCACTGGAGTACAACACCAGTTATTTTAGTCCATTTCAACACCAAACTATACGGTTGATCGAGTTTCCACTCACAGAAGGCACGTTTGCAACTTCGCTTGCAAATTCAATTCTCATTTCGGAAGTAAGGTTTGGTGTTAACGCCACAACTCAAGATAAAATTGATTTATCCTTTTATGTTGCTGCGCACGAATTGACACATCAATGGTTTGGAAATCAGATTATTCCAAAAGACGTATTAGGAGCAATCTTTTTATCGGAAAGTATTTCGGAATATGTTACACTTAAGATATACGAAGGAATGTATGGAAAAGCGAAAGCTCTACAGTTCTTAAAGTTGCAACGGGAGCGCTATCTTAAGGGGCGGAGTATTGACTCGAATAAAGAAGCTCCGCTCTACCTGGTAAATCCCGACCAGCAACACATTGCTTATGGAAAAGGAACAATTGCATTTAATACGTTGGCTCACTATATGGGCGAAGACAATCTTAATAAAGTTTTAAAGGAGTTTGTAATTGAGCATAGATTCAAATCAAATCCCTACCCTACTTCGAGCGATTTTTTGAAAACTCTTAAGCGCGCAACACCCGATAGTCTTCAGTATCTTATAACCGACTTTTTTGAGGAAATTATTTTTCATGACAATAGGATCAACACTGCAGCAATAACAGCATTACCTAATGGAAGTTATCAGGCAAGATTGAATCTAGAGATCTTAAAATACAAAGAAAAGATCGAGGCCTCGGTGCCTCTGAATGACCTCTTAGAAGTAGGTTTTTATAACAGCGATGGTGAGCTAATATCTCTTCAGTCATTTCGATTTAAACAAGGTGCAACGGATAAAATTTTTCAACTAACCCAAAAGCCTTACAAAGTCGTCTTGGATCCTAATTATCTAATGATCGACAAGGAGCTTACCAATAATAGTTTCCATTTTGATCCGCCTCAGTAGTGCAACCAATCAATTGAACAAAAGCGCATCTATTTATATAAAAACTAAAACCAATGCAAAAGCCAATCCCGCCAAGGCAAAGTATAGACCCTTTTTGAAAACAGAAGTGTGGGGCAAAAACATGTAGAAGGACGACACCACAAAAAATAACAGTGACACTCCAAAGAAAATATTTAAAAAGAAAAGGGGTTTGCTGGTTTCAGCTTTGTGAAAATTGGTAAGCTTGTCCATAATATAAGGCAACTCTTTAGTTGTGATTACCGCTGCCCCGGTTTTCTTATTGTACGTACCATTCTGAAAGGTTACTACTTCATCCGTTTCACTTTGCACTTTAAAATCCCGCATACGTAGCTCTTTACCAAGTTCTTCGATGCCAAGCTCAGGTTTCAATTGGCGATCAATCACCTTATCATATTTCAAAAAATTTGTGTCTCTGAAGATTAAGGTAATTCCACTAATAGAATAAACTGCCATAATACCGGTAAGGAAAAAACCAAGGTAACGGTGATAGACTCTCATTTTTTCATTAACAGGATTCATGGCATTTAAAGGTTTAAAATTTTTCGAAATATGGTGATTCTTTAATTAATCTAAAATGAGTTTTACTCAGTCGTTGTTGATTTTTTAACTCTCTGAATATAACGAGTGTCTCTGGTACGAGTTTCTGAATCTCGACCAATTCCGGCTTTTCAAAGGCAAATCCGAATGGGTATTAGGCAATCACATCATGCTCAACTAGAACTTAAACGAAGGGTAATTGCGGTAGTTATGCCAATGTGCCGCCTTTGGCGGACTTCTTGTAGGCTAACGCGTATACACTTAATAAAAACAAACGCTTATGAAAACGCTTAGACTTAAAATAGTAACGTTGTTTTTCCTGATGGTTGGATGGACAACAATGTATGGTCAACAAAACCGACTTGAAGTTCCAGGCGATCAATTTAGTCTGGAAGGTGCACTTGAACTTTTCAAGAAATCTGCCTCACCGGAAGAATTTGAAAAGTTACTCAACTCCTCCAATGCAGGTGTCAATAATCTCGATTTAAATGGCGATGGTGATATTGATTACATCCGGGTGATCGATCGCAATGAAGGCAATGTGCATACATTTACTATGCAGGCTGTTATCTCATCAAATGAGAGTCAGGATATTGCCGTGATTGCGTTGGAAAAATTGGGCAATGGCAAAGCGTTGCTGCAGATTATCGGGGATGCTGATATTTATGGTATTGAAACCATTATAGAACCTACAACAGAAGTACGTGTGAATGCAGGCACAAGTGCTGTCCAAACAGTTGTGAACGTATGGACCTGGCCTTCAGTGCAGTATGTATATAGTCCTTATTATTATGGTTGGGTTTCACCTTGGACCTGGGCTTATAGACCTATGTGGTGGAATCCATGGAGACCAATCGGGTACGTAAGTTATTACTCACGTTGGGATTCATATCGTCCTTATTACTCAGTATGTTATACAAACCGAATACATTATGCCACACAAATTTATAGGCCATATAGAAGTACCTCAGTAGTGGTGTACAACCGTCATCGGGAACAAATAGCCAAATACCGTTCAAATCATGTAGGTGATACCCGAGGTCGGGATAACAATGGACGATCTGGTAACAATGCCTATAACCGGGGTAATGATCACTCACGGTCAAATTCGAATGATAGAAATGGTTCACGTTCATACGATAATGGTAGACAGCGAAATGAAAGTAATAGAAGTGCTCAGGATAGAAATCAATCATCGGAAAATAGAAGAAGCACCACTATAACCCAAGATAACTCGACATTCAAAAATCGGCCAGCTATAAATGATAACCGATCTTCTGACTGGCAGTCAAAGCAGCGCGAAGTAAAGCGGGATGATTCGAGAAATCGGAGTAACCAGGTCAACACAAATCCGGTTATGCCAAAACGTGAAGTCAGAACGCTTGATACGAGAAGTACTCAACGCACGGTTCCGCAGCTTGAAAGACGATCAGCGCCTACACCACAAAGGTCTGCTCCTCAAATCGATCGAAAGCCATCATCAGGCAACTCGGGTGGACAACGATCTGGAAGTAGTGGTTCAGGTGGCGGAAGTAAGCCTGTTCATAAAAGAGGAGATAACTAACTTTTAAGATAGATTATGTTTCATAATCGCCTGAGTAATCAGGCGATCTTTTTTTGGTTAGTTTTAAGGCAGAAGGACAAATAACAAATTTATAATCGCCCGATGGCCGTTGCCAACCTTTCTCATTTTATGATTGCTACCCTCGCCTTGGCGAAAGCTTCAGTTTCCAATCCTGAGCTTCCAATGCTACTATCAATAGTCAGTGTTATTTATGTTGTGCTGGCCATACTTTTCGGAATTATACTATTCAGGCATCCCATACCAAAGAAATAGCATCTAACCCGTTTCGTTAAACCCAATGTGCTAAATAAAAAATCAATATCTCTTAAAGTTGAATTCGCTATCTTGAACTGAATGGAGGGGTCTGACGCTCAAAGCGGTCTGACCCCTAAGCCAAGTAAGTCAAACAATCAAAAAATACAACTATGAAAGAGCTCACGAAGGAAGACATCAAGCAGGAGGTGTATGATTTGTATGACGCCTATGCACATAACCGAATTGAAAGGCGCGAATTTCTTGATAAACTTTCCTTGTATGCCGTTGGTGGTATTACGGTTGCCTCGCTCCTCAGTTTTGTTAGTCCCGATTATAATATCATTCAAGTTCAGCCTAATGACCCACGCTTAAAATCGGAATACATCAACTACGATTCACCCAAAGGTGGTGGCAGCATAAAAGGGTTGCTTTCTAAATCTGCAGACGCAAAAGGACAACTACCGGGGGTAATTGTTGTGCATGAAAACCGCGGACTTAATCCTTACATAGAAGATGTAGGAAGAAGAACTGCCCTTGCAGGTTTTATTTCATTAGCACCCGATGCACTTACTCCACTGGGCGGTTATCCGGGCAATGATGATGATGGCCGCGCACTTCAAAGCAAGCGCGACCGCAATGAGATGCTGGAAGATTTTATTGCTGCTTATAATCGTTTGAAAGCGCACCCCGATTGCACAGGGAAAGTTGGTGTTGTAGGATTTTGTTTTGGTGGTTGGATCTGCAACATGATGGCCGTTCGCATTCCAACATTATCAGCGTCCGTTCCTTTTTATGGCGGCCAACCTGCGGCTGAAGATGTACCTAAAATTAAGGCTCCGCTCCTGCTGCACTATGCCGGTTTGGACACGCGTGTAAATGAAGGCTGGCCAGCGTATGATAAGTTGCTTACCGAAAATAACATAGAGCATACCGGCTATATTTATCCAGAAGTTAATCATGGATTTCATAATGATACCACTCCGCGATATGATAAACCCGCTGCTGAGTTAGCGTGGCAACGCACAATTGATTTCTTTAATAAGAAGTTGGAATAAACCTGTATTTTTGGCATAGAATCACTTTGAATAATTATGAGAGTTGCGCTCTTGGCAGTTTTGTGTTTGTTAACAATCAAAACGTACTCTCAATGCCTTACGGATTTTCAAAAATTACTTCCTGAGCCCAGCATAGATTATTCGCAAGGTTTTGGGAGATCAATTGCTATGCATGACAAGTATATGGCTATTAGTATGCCTAATAGTGATAGCCTGGGACGGCTAACAGGCCTCGTTTACATGTATGAAAAAGTTAACAATACGTGGAAAAAAATAGCCACACTTTTCCCGAGTGATCCGGTTGATGCTCTTCAGTTTGGTTTCAATATGGTTCTATCTGAGAATTACTTGATTGTTGGTGCCAACAGCTACGGAGGCAAAGTTTATATCTTCAAAAAGAATGCTTCGGGATGGACATCTCAATCAGAATTAACCTCTGCAAAAATTAGTGGAAGCTATTACTTTGGTGCTAACCATTACGGAAATAGTTCGATTGCAATTTCCCAAGACGAGCAAACAATTGCTATCACAGACATTTACGCACCTATTACATCTAATGCTTCACCCTATTACTTAGGCGCTGTATATGTGTATCATAAACAAATATTTCAAGAATGGAATGGTTCAATAATACCATCAAGAATTATTGCACCACAAGCAGATATTGCTGACTTTGGTAGAACGGGTGTAGCACTTTATGGAAATCGTCTTGTTACTGGCAGTCCTTATACTGTAGGTGGAGGCAATCTCTGGATTTACCAAGATCCATCGGGCAATTTTACCAACTTCACTATTGAGGCAACTTTAAGGCCTACAAATATTTTATCCTACTATTTAGGATTCTACAATCTCCTGTTTACTCAAGATGGAATCTTCACGCCTGCTACATTAAATACTAATGGAGAATCTAAATACGGAATACTTTTCTTTCAAGTCCCGCCATCAGGAAATTGGGTAAACTCCGATCCAACCTGTTTCATTCAGCCCAGTGTAGCGTTTACTCGTCTCGGAAATGGAAAGATTTTCTTATCATCCCGAGGTACTGAAATTTTAGCTTCATTTAGAGATGAAAATGGAACGGGGTATCTTAATTCACTTATGAAAGGTACTACAGGATGGTGCGCTCCGGAATATGAAACCATTGACATAACACCCATGCTTGCAGGTCAAGGTAGTAATGCCTACGGACTCATAAATGCCAGCAATCAAAGTGAAGAAGCAGCCCTGGGTTTTGTTCCTATTCCAGGCAATGTAAATGCTACCCTGGCCTTAAAGACCTTTACTAAGACCAGCAATATTTGGAGCAACAGCCTTTTATATCCTTCCAAGAAAAGCACAGCTGGTCACTTTTATGGACAATCCATATTAGGTTTTGAAAACCATTTGTTTATTACTTCACCTGGTGATGGTTCTGTGAAATCCGGAGGTGGAGCAGTTTATTATTACGAGAAAATTGGCGCCAATTGGCTTAGGAAATCAAAAATAACTCCTCCAATTTCAGGACAATATGATGATAGATTTGGAAGTGCATTGGCAAGTAATAAAACATACTTAGCTGTTGGTGCCTCAGGCTATACGTCAGGTCACGCAGCTATCGGCCGTGTTTTCATTTATAAGAAACCAGATACTGGGTGGCCAACAGCGGAACTAGTTCAAGAAATTGCTCTACCTGAAGATCAACTTATCGTTTATTTTTATGGCGACAACCTAGCGATGGATGATGAATGGTTGGTAATCCCTTACATTCAAAATTCCCCGTATAGAATTATGCTTGCCATCTATAAATTTGATGGAACTATTTGGAACTATCACCAGGCAGCAGAGGCCCAGGGCCTTGGCAACTTCTTTGCACGATCAACTACAGCGGCCGTGTCCATCTATGGCCAAACAATACTTGCTGGAAATTTAATTTTAGAAAGGAACAGTCAGGAAATTTGGGAGGTAAAGCATACACTATCACCCTCCGATCCGGAGCCAATACAAATTTCTTCGGATTTTACTCATCTAATAACTAACGGTTCAAACTTTGGACTCTCAAATGCCATTAGTGAGAACACCATATTTGTTGGAGCACCGACAAAAGACTTTGAAGGCACATGGGATGTTGGTGCTGTTTATGTTTACACAAAAAACCCTGATCAATCCTGGTCCTCAATGACTGAAACCGCCAAACTTTTGCCACGCGTGAAAGACGAGCGTGAGCTTTTTGGATATTCACTACAGAGTTATAACAATACGGTGTTGGCGGGGGCACCTGGTGCTGACTTTAACAAAGACGGTGTAACAGCTCGGAACAAACCAGGGAGAGCATATGTGTTTCAATCAAAAGATTTCTATTGGCAAGATGTAGTTCCATTAATTGATATTGCTGGAGATTCGTTTGTTAAAGACTACTATGGCATCGATGTTTACATGGATCAATCTGATTTTTTTATTGGAGCTGCAATTGAAGATATAGGAACAGGAAAGCTTTCAGGGTCAGTTTACATAACACCCTCTCCTCCTATTATAAAGTTGGTACCACCCGTATGTTCGTCAGAAACTGTTATAGACTTATTCGGCTATCCATTTGGCGGCACTTGGGTAGGGCCAGGTATTATAGATGCTGCCGAAGGAATTTTTGACCCAAAGATTGCTGGCACAGGTATTCATGAATTCAGATACCGAACTCCTAACTGTGCTTATGAAGGAATTTTAAAGATTGAAGTCTTAGATCCACCAATCGCAAAACTGATCACTAGCACAGATATAAAGGTTTGTAAAGGAGTGACATTTTCTGTTCCGCTCTCTGTTGAAGTTGAAAATAACGTTCTTTATTCCTGGTATTTCAGAGAAAATTCAAGTCAGGCATTCAGGCCACTTAATGTCTACGCTTCTTCCCTAAGTGCTAACAAATTAGGAGAATATCAGTTAAAAGTTTTTTATAAAGTGTGTGAGACACTTACACCAGTAATAACAATTGCGGATGAGGAAGTTAATATTGAGCTTGAATCTCCAATAAAAATCTGCCAAGATGATACAACACCACTGCCATTGGTTGCAACTCCTGCTGGCGGAAATTGGTCGGGTACGGGTGTTGTCAATAATAGTTTTATCGCTGCTAATCTTAATGTGGGGATTTATAAGATAACCTATAAGTATACATCTACCCTTGGATGTACTTTTTTATCAGAAGCCGATGTCATTATTACCGCTGCTTATAAGCCAACTATAATACGCACTACCGGTAATCTTTGCAACGAAGGACTCGTTACCCTTGCTCTTCAACAAAATCCGCCTGCCGGAACTTATCTTACCTGGATTTGGGAAAACTCGCCAGACTCGCAGGTTCTAACTGAGAGCGGTCAATCAATAGAAGTAAATAGGCAAGGAAATTATACAGTAATTTCTGATAATGGCATCTGTAAAATCACTTCACTAATTAATCTGAATGACAAACTCGAACCGGATATTACGCCTTCCGAAAACTATGTAGAAGTTTGCGCTGAAGATGAGATCTCACTTATAGTTAAGGAACCCCAAAATGCAAACTTCTCATGGTTTTTTAAGAAAAGTCTTGATGGTAATTTTCAAGCATTGAATGAAGTGAGCGAGAGTATTACTATTCTTGAATCAGGTTATTATCACGTTGAAATTGAAAAGGGAGTTTGCAACTATATCAGCGAACCGAAGCAATTTGTAATTCATCCTAAGGATTCAATATTTGTTCCAAACGTATTTACGCCTAATGGTGATAATGTAAACGAAGTATTTAAAACAACAGGAACAATAGATAATGCTGAACTAATAATTTTGAATAGATATGGCAGCAGAATGTTTACTGGCTCGGCCTCACAAGGTTGGACTGGAGATGACGCCAGCTCAGGAGTTTATTTTTGGTTAGTTCAATATGAAAGCTGCAGGAAGGAAAAGAAAACTGTTAAAGGGAGTGTTCATCTAATAAGATGAATTATCTAAGTTCACAGTATTAATTACACCCACACCCGCCCCCATTCTTTCCGCCACTGGCGCCCGAAGCACCTTGGCGGTAATGTTGAAAGCTTGTTTCAAACTTTTGTGATTTGCGCACGGCCAATTCCATTTCCGAATCGTTGAGGTATACTTTCTAATACTCTTTAACTGAAACACAACTGGATAGCATCAACACGCTTATCACCAACAATCCAACTTTACTTTTATTCATACTAACTCAGTTTAATATTATAAGACGTATGTACTTTATTGGCCTCATCAATAATAATGCATTCAATGCTCGCCATTTGATTAATCAGGTTGAGGCCAGCCTTTGTGCCCATCACCACAATAGGTTTTGTTAAAGCATCAGCAATTTCTGCGCGGGTACAAATTACCGTAACGCTTTTTATGCTGTGCACCGGATAACCAGTCTTTGGGTCAATAGTGTGTGAGTATTTCTTGCCCTTAATCGTTACATACTTTTCGTAATTGCCGGAAGTAGCTACCGATGCATGGTCTAATGTGAGCGAGGCAATCGACAAATCTTTTTTGTCCGGATCGGCAATGCCAATGATCCACGTGCACCACTGGGTTGCCTTCCCCACACGGTTAAATCACCGCCCGCATTCACGATGCCGCTGGTTACACCCGCCTCCATCATAATTTCTTTTGCACAACCAGCCGCATAGCCTTTGCCAATGCCACCAAACCCAATGCGCATTCCTTTCTCTTTCAAGACCACAGTATGGTTAGCACGATCGAGAATTACATTTTTATAGTTGATCAATCGAACCATGCTGCTGGCTGTGCACTTATCCGGTAAGGAAGTCATAGTGCGGTTAAAGTTCCACAAGCTTTTATCCATTTGTGCTTTAGCGCTAAACTCCCGGTTTCTATCTTTCGATAATTTAGACCAACCGAGGTTTATTCCTTTCGAAAAATAATCGTACTCAGTAGAGAGTGATCCATTTAAACTGACGGTTGAACCCTTCTCTTTGTTGGTGATTGAATAGGTAAGTGAAGGATAAACCCGCTGGTCGCCCGAAGATACCGAAGAGATTGTATTGGGATCAATTTTATCAGACGAAGCCAAGGTGTACACATCCACGCCCAGTTCTCCGGTAATAGTTTATTTTCTTTTGTGTGCATCATAACGCGAAAACTTTAAATCAATGTTGGTAGCAAAGTCCGATAGTTTTTCTGTGCCTATGCCTCCCGTTACGGCCGAGTTATTGCCGTCTTGTTTGTAGTAGCTCGAAAAAAAATTGACTTCTTCAAATTTCAGTTTACGATTTTGATAAGCTGAAGTATCGGGTGCAGACTGACTAAACCCCAATATGTTTGAAAAGTAGATGGCAATGGTAGCAAGCGAGATGCGCAGCATGAAGACTTATTAAGTTTTAGGAATAATGGTCAGGAATAATTCTGTGAATAATCTGAATTTAAACACGGTATCAAGCTATCAGGTTCACCCTGCGCGCATACTAACCGAATTATAGTACTAAGCAGAAAACAGCTAATGGATGCTGATAAATAAGATAGGATGGTTTTAACACATTAGGTATTATACTTTCGATTTTAGCCATAGATAACTAAGCAACTCCTTCAAAAAGAAAATCAGCATTAAATAAAAAGCACCATTAACAATGCTAACGGTGCCTTTACAAGCAAGTCATCTAAAGTATTTCTATAGTGACCTGACTGCCTTTTGCTGCTCTTAATCAGCAACTTTATGTAGGGCATCTCTAAAAACCTTTGTTTTCTTTACCTCAACCCCTTCCCTTCTACAAAAGAGAAGGGTGGGCGAAGTTTTTAGAGATTCCCTTTATTGATAAATCCTTGCCCTTTTATTTATTATCCTCGAGGGTGGTCATGATAGTTGGTGAAAAAATTAGTCGATATTTAAAAATCATGCTACTCCCTATTTCCATTTTGAAATCGCGAAACTCAGAATTGTCCTGTAACCAAAACATGATCAACCTGTCTCCAACTTCAGAAGCTCCACAAAGCCAGGAGTCTCCCAATTTCAACCGCAAAGGCTTCTTAAAGCCATTTCGCCCATTTATATAAACTGGTATCACAACATCTTATTTATAAACACCTTCTACAAAGATTTTACAAGGTGAAAATTCTAGCTCTGGTTACATTACACAAAACGAGTAGAATGTTACATTATTCACAGGTAAATGAAAAAAAGAACACCTTTAATCCCCGCTATTACCTATTTTTTTGAATAAGGGTAAATGATTCGTAAATTGTAATAAATGAAGTTATACATTAAATACATGGTGAGCTTGCGTTGCAAAATGCTGGTAAAAGAAGAATTAAAGATGCTTGGATTTCAAAATACGATCGTTGATTTGGGTATAGTTGACGTTCTGGAAGACGTAACGAAAGAGCAGCGCGAACAGTTAAGGACGAATCTCCATAAATCGGGACTAGAATTACTGGATGATAAACGAAGCATTCTGATTGAAAAGATAAAAAATATAATCACCGAGATGATTCATTATTCGAATGAATTGCCCAAAGTAAATTACTCAGATTACATCAGTCAAAAACTAGATTACGACTACACTTATCTCTCGAACACTTTTTCAGAAGTGAAAGGTATTACCATACAACAATTCATTATTATCAACAAAATTGAACGAGTAAAAGAATTACTGTTGTATGACGAACTTAACCTTTCAGAGATCGCCTACAAACTGCATTACAGCAGCGTTGCTCATCTATCCAACCAGTTTAAAAAAGTTACTGGCCTCTCACCCTCCTTTTTCAAGCAGCTAAAACAAAAGCGTGATGGAAATCTTGAAAATATGTGATCTATGTAAAACTCGGCAATAAGAGTGTAAACGTTTTCCGTTTCTTAATTGCGACTTTTATACAAACAAAATAAAAATCATGAACAATTTACTTTACACGATTGCCGTCATACTGGTTGTTATCTGGGCCATAGGATTTATAGGTTACAATGCTGGAGGACTTATTCACGTACTATTAGTTATTGCGGTAATCTCAATAATTTTTAATTTGATTCAGGGTAAGAAAATTTAACCTGCACAGAAACCTGCTATTAGTTTGGCTGTAGGCTCCTCTGAGCGGATGGAATACTCTGTTAATTGATATTTTAATAATTTTTGCAATTTTGAAAAACACCGAAATTCAAGAATCCGCACCCTTCATTATGAATGAAGAGGTAGAATATGCACCTCATTCCATCGTGATTAAAACTATCATGAGGAAAATAACGGGTACCGTCAGTGCTATCGCATTTGATGCTGGTGAAGTATTGACGGGTAGGATTTTACCGTTCGACAGCCTGATTCAGGTAATAGATGGATCTGCCGAAGTGGTGATAGATGATAAATCAAATTTTCTTGAAGTTCGTCAATCTATTATTATACCTGCTCACACCAGCAACGCGTTAAAAGCAAACAAAAGATTTAAAATAATCTCCACTGTAATTAAGTGTGGATATGAAGAATTTATATGATCAATATTTTTGACAGAATTTAGGTTCACAAACTTTAAGCAAGTCAACAAGGCTATCTAACCGGGAACGTAAATCTACTCCACGGGCGATTTAAAATTTTCTGCAGAATTTATAATTGGAATGACTAAGGTTAGCTACTCTAATAATGGATAACGGAATGATCGGAAGTCTTTTGTGACTTATTAAGTCATTTCACTAGTGGCAACCCCGTGGCTAATTATTTTCCCATCTTCCATGGTGATGGTTCTTTGCGTTTTAGAAGCAAAATCCAAATCATGAGTCACAATCAATAAGGACTGCAGGTATTCTTCTGCCAACTCCTTAAAAATATTGAACACAATATCGCTGTTCTTCTTGTCAAGGTTACCAGTAGGTTCATCGCCCATAATAATAAGCGGTTCATTAATTAATGCTCGGGCAATAGCCACGCGCTGTTTTTGCCCGCCACTTAATTGGTTGGGGTACTTCAACGCCTCGCTTTCTATTCCCAGAATTTTTAATTTCCCATAAGCATTATGTTCCACTTCATTGGCAGGCAGCTTACCAAATTTGAGTCCGGGCAGCATAACGTTTTGTAGGTTGTTGAATTCATTAAGCAGATAATGAAATTGAAATACAAACCCGATTTTTTCATTTCGTACGCGCGCTAACTCTGCATCTTTTTTGTTATTCATCTTAACACCATCCAGAAACAAATCTCCTTCATAGTTTGTGTCCATGGTAGATAATATGTAGAGCAATGTTGATTTGCCACAACCCGATTTGCCAACAATAGAAACAAACTCTCCTGCATGGATAGAAAAACTAATATCAGACAACACCTTCACGGTGATGGGATCATGAAATGATTTACTAATGCCCAACGCTTCTATAACTTTCTTTTCCATACCTACTTTCCCCTAATGATATCTACCGGATCAATTCGGCTTGCTTTTTTGGAAGGGAAATACCCAGCCAAATAGGTAGTGATGATTGAAAAGATGGCACCAATCAAATAGAATTTTGGATTGTAATTGATCGGGTATGTTTCTACTGTTGGCAAGGAGGCCGTGTTGAAAGGGATTTCGCCAATCAAGGCTGACAGTCCTAACCCAAAGATCAGTCCGAGTGCCCCACCAACAAGGCCAATGCTCAAGGCAATTGTAATGAATATGGCATTCACATCTCTACCGGAAAAACCTGTTGCTTTCAGGATAGCAATGGAATCCATTTTTTCATAGATCATCATGTTCAGGATATTATAAATCCCGAATCCGGCAACAATGAGCAAGGTAATTCCCACCGCATAAGAAATAAGCGTTCGCACCGAGCTACCAGTTTCAAATTGCGCATTGGCTGTTTGAATATCAATCGCCTCCGTTTCAAACAGTGTGTTGTACCTTTTGGCCAGAACTGGAGCCATGGTCATGTCATATAATTTAATCTGAATATCGGTAACATAACTTGCCGATTTTCCGAGAATTTTTTGAGTGGTGGCCAGTGTTGCATAGCTTTGGACTTTGTCTACCTCTTCTATTCCCGATTGAAAAAAGCCTACTACTTTCAACGGAAATCGGGTGCCTTCGCTGGTCATAATTTGAATGTTGTCACCAATCTGAACGAGCATTTTTCTTGCAGCTCCTATGCCTAAGATGATGCTGTTGGGTGTATTTTTTAAATCAATGGATTTTCCTTGCACCACATAATCTTGAAAAGTGAAAAGCCTGTTTTCTGCATCTACATCAATGCCGTTGATTACACCCGTTAAATTAATTGCACCCACATTGTAAAAAATGGCAACGGTATTTTTTGGCGCAACACCTCGAACATTCGCATCATTCTTCAGGGCTTTGATGATGGCCTCACTATTCCGTATCTGCTGTAGCTCATTTTTTGGTTTAACATGCCTCACAAAATGATATGCCCCCGGATACGCAGTCGATCTAACAATAGGTTGAATGCGAGAAGGTAAAATTTCATTGTAGAGTCTTACATGAGGTGTGCGATTTAAAATCAGATTGTCGAGCAGGTCATTTAACCCGCCCATAAAACTGAGTAAGGTGATGAACATAGTAATGCTAAAGGTAACGCCAAAGGCAGCAACCATTGTTTGCTTAAGTCTCGCCTTGAGCAAAGCCACTGAAATCTGTGTAATGAGTTTGATTTTCATTGTTCAGGGAGAATGAGTTCTTCATTCGTATTTATTCCTGAGAGAATTTCCACCATTTGGTAATCCTTTAGACCCGTTTTTACAATCAGTTGCTTACCCGATTTGTTCACTACAATGGAATCATTCATCAAATAATTTCGCGGTATAAGCAAGGCGTCATTTTTTGTGCTCGTCACCACATTGGCTTCAAAGGAAATATTCGGATACAGCACCCTTGGTGGCTGCACAAATTCCGCTTCAATGGTAAAGGTTTTACTTTGCACGTTCATGATGGGATTGATCTTAGACACTACGGCATTAAACACAGAATCTCGATAGCTATTCAGCACCACCAACACAGGCATACCCAATTGGATAGTCACAATATCATATTCATCAATCTGCATTTCGAGTAGGTATTTTTCGTCATCCCCTACGATGGCAATCGGAATTTGTGGCGTAACAATTTCTCCCTTAGCGAGATTCATCTGATAGACTTTGCCTTTTACTTTACTCTTCACCAGGTAGTCGCCCGCATTTTTATAGCTGATTAACAAGTTATTTTGCGCTTGCTTGGAGAGAAAATCCAATTGCCTTTCTAGCTCTTCCCGCTTTTCTTTCGCAGAGGCATAGTTATTTTTTGAATTTTCGTGAGCAAGTTCCCGTTGCTCAAGTTCTATTTTAGATCCAATGTTTTGTGACCATAAACTTTTTTGTCTTTCAAGCAAGGACGCATCACTTTCCATTTTACTTTTCGTCAAATCAACAAGTAACCTGGCTTCATCTAATTTTCCACGATTAAATTTCAAGGCATTGAATTCAGCTGATAGTTTGGCATTATCGGCCATCAATTTCTGGGCATCATTCGCTATGGATAATATTGGAGAACCAATTTCCACAGGTGCGCCTTCGTCTGCGTAAACTTCATCAACTATCCCACTTACTGTTGCAAATACCTTGTATTGATTTTTGCTCACCACTATCCCTGAAGCATAAACTGATTCGGTTATAGTTTGCTTAACCAGTCGGATGGTATCCTGCTTAGATTTACAAGCGCTGAATAAAATCAATGAAAATAAAAAAACCTTTTTAAGATGTTTTTGCCGCGACTTATTGTCTTTCATAATAATCGCTATTTATATGGTTCAAAATTTATGCACTTGCTTCAAGCTACAGAAAAAAAACCGTGTAATTAAAATTGTGCTGGTTAGAATTGTAAGATTCATGGGAAATCCGCTTTGATTAACATTTTAAAATGATTTTTCACAAAAACTGCTTTTTCATTATTCGTCATCTTATCGGCAGGTTCAATATCAATTATCATATCCTTAAAATGCAAATCCCTATTTAAGTAATTATGCAGTTCAACTTTCGCATGGGTGGGGCCAAATAAGAATACATGATCATAGTTCAAAATCTCATCGGCAATGTCCTTATAAAATAGGCTTCATGCATTTGCTGTTCTTTGTTATTCATAATATTTTCGCTTCTACTCAAAGCTTCTTCCTTGGCAGTAAAAGTAAACTTTGATGAAATAGAATGGTTATTATCCGCAGATGAACCAATCAAATTGGCTGTTAAATGATCCATCCAGATACGTAATTTTTTTTTGTGTTTTCATTTTACTGTTTCTTATAATTATTTATTCACCCCCCCCCCCGTAGAAATTCAGGAGTTTATTTTCAATTGCCACAGTGTCACTAGTACCATGGCTAAACTTACATTTTATTATTTATTGTTGCCTGCAAATATGATATTAACTAAGGTCATTAATACTGATATAATTCATAGTTACGCATGTTAATTATCAGCAATTTCTTCTTATGCTTTATCAAAGAATTGAGAACTCTTTTGGGTTATTATAGAATTATCCTTGCACTCGCTATATACTCAAGCTAGTTGGCAGTTTAAGCATCAAAAAATGACTATAAAACAATAATTAGTTTTAAGCTCGGTGGCACCCGTGTACCTGTATACGAAACACCACAAAATTTGAATAGTGCGCTGTACTCTATTGGTGAAGGCTTTACAAGCCTAGCCTTGTGCGGTGGACTTTATGTTTACGGACAAATAAAACACGATTACCGAACGATTCAAACGGCCAGCCAGATTTTGCAAACGCAGTTGGCCATTGGCATTACCACGCAACTTATTAAACGAATGACGGGGCGCGAAAGTCCTTCACGTGCCACGGCACCGGGTGGCGCATGGCGACCGTTTCCAAGCTTTGCTGAATTTGCAAATCGTAGGTCAACCTATGATGCTATGCCCTCCGGGCACATGGCCACCATGATGGGAACTGTTACCGTTTTAACATTAAATTATCCTGAGAAGAAATGGATTAAACCGGTTGGTTATGGGATAATGGGGTTGGTTGGTTTTGCCATGATGAATAATGATGTGCACTGGGCCAGTGATTATCCGCTGGCAATTGGCGTTGGCTATGTTACAGCACAAGCAACCGTTCGGCTTAACCGGTGGATTCGTAACGAGCATAAAAAAAATGATCGCACATTAACGATGCGATCATTCAATAATAAATAATCTAATTTACGATTAACCTAAAAAGGATTTCAATTCTTCGAAGCGCGGAGTCTTGCGAAGCTTTTGAGTTGCCTTATCTTTAATTTGACGAACGCGCTCGCGTGTCAGGTCAAATTGCTCACTGATGTCATGAAGTGATAGAGCATGGCCACCTGAAAGTCCGTAATACAAAGAAAGCACCTGAGCTTCTCTTTCGCTAAGGCGCGATAAAGCTTGTTGAATTTCGTTCTTCAATGAAACATTCATCAACTCAGCATCCGGTATACTTCCGGCTTCATCGGGCATCACATCTAAAAGTGATCCCGCATCCGAATCGTGACCAAGTGGTGCATCCATCGAAATCTTACGTCCTTTATAACTTAAGTTTGTTCGAATATCATCCACGGTTGTATCTAATGCCTTGGCCAATTCTTCATCCGTTGGCTCGCGCTGATGCACTTGCTCTAATTCAGAAAAAGTTTGGTTTATTTTGTTTAACGAACCCACCCGATTCAAAGGCAAACGAACAATTCTCGACTGTTCAGCCAATGCCTGTAAAATGGATTGACGAATCCACCAAACCGCATAACTTATAAACTTAAAACCTCGAGTTTCATCAAAGCGCGAAGCTGCCTTAATAAGGCCTAAGTTTCCTTCATTGATAATATCACTCAGAGTCATACTGGCCTGCTGATATTGCTTGGCTACTGATACCACGAAGCGAAGGTTGGCATTTACCAGTTTTTCAAGTGCTTTTTGATCACCTTCACGGATTCGCTTTGCTAAATTCACTTCCTCTTCGGCCGTGATTAATTCAATTTTTGCTATTTCGCTTAGGTACTTATCTAATGATTGGGACTCCCGATTGGTTATTTTTTGGGTGATTTTTAATTGTCTCATCGCTGTTATCTAAATTTTAATGTTGTCAATTTTTTAATGCAAACGTGTGCAGCCTAGTATAAAACGGTTTAAAAGACTGGAAATTACATTCTTCACATATTACGCGAAATAGTTAAGTATTCCAAGCCGCTTGCTAGAAAATTCCACAGATTTTTAGGGCATTAGGTCTTAAACATCCTTAATACGCTATCTTCCGCAATTAAGTTCAAGTATTCTGGGTAATGATTATAAATATTTCTGATTGCATACTTTACCAAGATGAAGCAGTTTTAGTAGTTAACAAACCTGCTGGCTTAATGGTAGAACCCGATCGCAACGGACACCCTAACCTACTTCAGCAAGTAAAACGATACTTAAAAAAAGACTCTTCAAAAAATGAGATTTATGTACAACACTTGCATCGACTAGACAGGCCTGTAAGTGGTATTGTGTTATTTGCGAAACAACAGGCCATACTTAAGAATCTAAGCGAACAATTCGCCCAGCGAGAGGTGCGAAAGTATTACCAAGCCCTTACTGAAAAGCAACCTGAATTAAAAATCGGTAAGCTGGAGCATTGGCACAGAAAAGAAAAAAAGAAAGCCGTACTTTATAATAATAAAGTGGAGTTTGCTGAACACGCACAATTAAGCTATGAAGTTTTGGACTATAGTTCTGATCGGTATCTATGGAACATTGAATTGCATACAGGAAAGTATCATCAAATCCGCGCGCAATTGGCAAGCGATGGTTGCCCTATTCTAGGTGATAGTCTTTACGGATCCACTTTACCTTATTTTCCAAATCAAATTGCTTTACACGCTTGTAAACTTGTATTCAGCCATCCTACTACAGGAAGAGAAATTGCGATTGAATCGTTCGCTCGATTTATGGATTCAACGCTTTCAGGGCAAGAGTAACATCGGTACATGAATGTGATCAACAAGCTCCTCAAGCGTTTCGTGGTCGTTAGCATTATTCCTTTTACCTAGCACAACAAAGTTTAGATTATTTTTGCTTGCATGATCCTCGATTCTGTCAGATATAAATCCTATTTCAATTTGAAAATCGTACGAAATTTTTTTGTCTTGCAAATATTTTTTCTCCAGAAGCTCAAACTTTTTCCTGGCCTCATCTTCCATTGTATGTTTAAGCTTCATGAGCTCACCCGAATTGGATTGTATCAATCTAAAGGTGTAAAGAAACGTTAGGTGTGCTTTTAGCTGACGAGCCATCAGAATGCCCCATTCCATTGCCTGGTCTGTTGAGTCTGAAAAATCAAGGGTGCACAAAATATTCTTAGCAGGGCGCGAATTCATCTTTTTCACCTTACAAAAGTATACCGATTATGTTTGTAACAACAAAACATTGCTCAACTCCCATTATGATTTTTGTCAGGTACTGTTAGATGAGTAATTTGCACCTTATGGAATTAAATGCACCGGTGCCAGAAATTACAAACGAAGCGTTTCGTGAGATCTTTCACAGTATGTCGGAAGGTATTGTAATGGTGGAAGAGACTGGCCTTATAGTGGTAGCCAACCCTATTGCTGAGCAAATGTTTGGGGTTGCCTCCAATGAACTAAACGGTGTAATGCTTGAACAACTCTTGCCTGAAAGGTACCGGGCGCGACACGTAAACTTTAGAGACAGTTTCAACCATCATCCAGAGCCAAGAAGAATGGGGATTGGCAGGGATTTGACCGCCATGAGAAAAGATGGAACTGAGTTTCCTATTGAGATAAGTTTGAGCTTTACAAAATTGTTGGGGAAATTGCTGGTAATGGCCTTTATCAGCGATATCTCGGCAAGAAAAAAATCAGAAGCAGCCTTACAGCGCAGTGAGGAACAATTGATTGTTTATGCTGCTGAATTAGAAAAGAAAGTTCAATCGCGTACGGAAGCCTTGCATAATACAATTCAGAAATTGAAAAAAGAAGTTACCGAGCGTAAAAAAGCCGAAGATGAAACTCGTAAAGCATTGGAAAAAGAGCGAGAGTTTAACGATCTGAAAACTAAATTCGTTTCCATTGCCTCGCATGAATTCAGAACCCCGTTGAGTACCATTTTAAGTTCTGTGTCACTTGTTCAACAATACAAAGAGCGCGGGGATTTTGACAAGATAGATAAACATACTAGTCGGGTAAAATCTTCCGTGGAACACCTTACAGCTATTCTAAACGATTTTTTATCGCTTGGAAAATTAGAAGAAGGAAAAGTAGAAGTTGTGAAAGACACGATCAATCTGGCAGTTTTATTTCAAGATATTATCGAAGAAATAAATGCGAGCTTAAAAGAAGGACAATCGATTAAGTTTATCAATAAATCTGAATTGGAGAGTATTACCTCGGATGCTCGCGTTCTTAGGAATATTCTATTCAACTTACTCTCTAATGCAAGCAAATATTCCGAGGCCAATAAAAACATAGACTTAACGGTTACATCCGACCGTAATATTTTAACTATGACCGTGAAGGATTACGGTATCGGAATCCCTGAAGAAGACCACAAGCATTTATTTCAACGCTTTTTTAGAGCAGGGAACGTATCTAATATTCAGGGAACGGGTTTAGGGTTAAATATTGTAAAACGATATGTAGAACTCCTTGACGGAAATATTATCTTCACAAGCAAATGCGAAAAAGGAAGTGCTTTCACCGTTTCAATTCCACTTTAATAAAATGATGAAATGAAGAAGATATTGCTAATTGAAGATAACTCAGACATTCGGGAAAATACAAGCGAAATATTATCACTAGCTAATTATGAGGTTTTAACAGCTGAAAATGGCAAAGTTGGTGTTGAATTGGCTAAGAAGAGCAAACCAGATTTGATTGTATGTGATATCATGATGCCAGAACTTGATGGCTACGGTGTTTTGCACATCTTGAGCAAGGATCCAATCACAGCGAGCATTCCATTCATTTTTCTTACCGCAAAAACAGAACGCACCGACATTCGTAAAGGCATGACCTTAGGTGCCGATGACTATCTGACAAAACCGTTTGACGATACAGAACTTCTCAACGCAATAGAAACTCGATTAAGAAAACAAAGCATTCGATTAAAAGAGTATGAAAGCAACCATACTGGCTTAGATAACTTTATCGAAGACGCCCAGCATGTTCTCAACCTAACAGATTTATGCAAAGACAAAAAAGTAAAGACATATAAGAAAAAGGCTGAATTATTTTCGGAAGGCGATTCGCCTTTATACGCCTATTTCGTAAAATCTGGAACGATAAAAACATTTAAGTCTCATCCTGATGGAAAGGAGTTGATAACTAATTTATATAAGTCTGGCGATTTCTTTGCATATGAATCCTTGCTGGAAGGCAGTCCTTACCAAGAGTCGAGCGTGGCATTGGAAGAATCCGAAATTATTCTTATTCCAAAAAATGATTTCTTGATTCTGGTAAACAATCACGCTGATGTGTCATCAAAATTTATTTCGCTATTGTGTAAAAAGGTTTCTGAAAAAGAAGAACAATTGCTGCACCTTGCTTACAACTCAGTGCGGCAACGAACTGCTGAGGCGCTGCTAAAGGTGAGCAAGCTGAATGAAGCGGAGGAAAAAATCAGTATCTCACGGGAAGATCTTTCCAAGATTGTAGGAACTGCGGCCGAATCTGTTATTCGCGTGCTCTCCGATTTTAAAGAAGAGGGATTAATCAAAATAGAAGGCGGTAAAATCAAAGTGATTCAACCAGGTAAGTTAGAAAAAGTAATCCGCTGGAATGTGGCTCGATAGGTTACTAACAAATACTATTGGCAAATTGTTATTGGACTAGTTGTATCTGTTGGAGTGCTGTGATGAACAGACAACAGGCTGCGGGAGATTAATAGTATACCCACCAAAATCATGGTAACAGTAGTTACCCGATGAAAATTAAAATTAAGTTTCTTAATATAGATTTGGAAAATTGACGTTAACCCCAACATTACAGGTAACGTGGCCAGTCCAAAAATTAGCATGAATAAAAATCCTTCCTGCGGTGTCGAAAGCGAAATACAATATGCCAGGGCTATGGAAGTAAGGCCGCATGGAAGCACACCATTTAGCATGCCCATCAACGTAAGTGAACTCATTGATTTTTTAGAAAGGAATTTCGAAAAGGCCTTCTTGATTTTTGCGGTAATAGCAAGAATAATTTTTGTTAAGAATGGGATCTTTAAATAAGTTAACCCAAGCACTCCAGCCACGATAAGCAGTGCACCAAGCGCAGTGCTAATTACGTTTTGAAAACCACTAAATTGAAAGAGCGAACCAAATGTAGCTGCGACCAATCCCAATAACCCATAACTAAAAATTCTACCCATATTGTAAACTAGCCGATTAATAAACTGGGGGCCTTTCAAATTAGTAACTGCCATCACCAATGGACTGCACATACCCACGCAGTGCAAACTACCCGCCAAACCTAGCATAAGTGCAGTAAGAAACATTTAGATATTGATTACTTCTTCCTGATAGTACTCATTTCCATTAACACGCCAGGAAAGTTTTACCCGATACATTCCTGTATTCAGTCCTTCTAAATCAAATTTCTGAGAAGGAGTTTCATTCGCCATCAATTTGTACGTACGATCCATTTTTGAATTGGATGGGCAGAATAAAAGTACTTCTCCCCCTTCAACCGGATTAGCTTTATCAAATTCAATAATCAGGTTACCACCGGCAATAGTCATGGAAGGCTTTATTGCAAGACGTGCTGTATTATTTATTTTCTCAATCTGTTCTTGATAGGCAAGTTCTTGTTTATAATAATCGGCTGACACAAGGCTAATGTCTTCGCGCACGCATACAGCAACCAGCGTCCCTATAAAAAGTGCGAAGAACACAAATGAACCAATAATCAAGTTTCTAGCAATCATGTTAATTTCGTTTTGCGTCTGAGGCATTAGTTACCGGGCCAATAAATTTAGCCTCTATAGTTTCAATCTTATTACCATCGCGATACACTCCTAATTCAACTATTGTGCGAGCATGAACAACATCCTTATCGGGAATACGAATGAAGTAAACACTTTTAGCAATCCCTTCGGCAGGAACTACTATTGCATTTCCATCGGCTCGGGTAATTGTGGCTGAAGGAGGAGACTCCACTTTAATCACAAGATGAATTTCTTCAAATGTCTTATTTACAAATTCAACGTTGTATAAGTTGGTAATTATTCCTGGCTCGCGTTGATATAGCGTGCCTGATACTTTCAAAATAGTGGCTTCAACATCGGAGCGTGTAATCAGGGCTACACTTAAAAAGGTGACCAAGGCAACGAGTACCACAGAGTAGGCAATGACACGGGTGTTAATAATTTTTTGAATTCCGTCCTTAATTGAATTATACGAAGCAAAGCGAATGAGGCCTTTTGGTTTTCCGATTTTTACCATCACATCATCACAAACATCAATACAGGCCGTGCAGTTGACACATTCAAGTTGCGTTCCGTTTCGAATATCGATGCCAGTTGGACAAACCTGCACGCACAATTTGCAATCAATACAATCGCCAGCAGACTCAGTTTGAGGCTGAGCCTTTTTTAAACGACTGCGTGGTTCACCGCGCAGCCAATCATACGCAATTACTATTGATTCCTTTGAGAGCAAAACACCCTGTAGTCTTCCGTATGGACAAACAGCTACGCAAGCTTGCTCCCGAAATTTAGCATACACCCCATAAAATATTCCTGTAAAAGCAACCAAGCCAATAAACCCGGAGAGATTTGCAGCTGGTGGTTGAGTAATGATATCAATTGTATTTTCAACGCCAATCAGATAAGCCATGACTGTGTGGGCAATAAGAATTGAGATTGCCAGAAAAATTATATGCTTCCCTGTCTTCTTGACAATCTTTGAAAAATCCCAGGGTTGCTTTGAAAGTCTGCGCTGTGCGCCAGCGTCACCTTCTATCCAATATTCAATCTTACGAAAAACCATTTCCATGAATAACGTTTGGGGGCACATCCACCCACACCAAACGCGACCGAAAACCACCGTAAACAGAATTACAAAAACAAAGAACGTGATTAATAAAACCGCAAGCAGAAAAAAATCTTGTGGCCAGAAGGCCTGACCTAGAATTACAAATTTGCGCTCAAATACATTGAGTAATAAGAAAGGTTGTCCACCAATCTTTATAAAAGGCCCAGAGAAAAGAAGGCTGAGTAATGCAACCGTAACAATTACTCTTTTGGTGTGAAGTCTTCCCGAAGGTTTTTTAGGATAAATCCAAATGCGCTTGCCTTGTTCATCAACCGTAGCAATGCTATCGCGAAATTCTTCGTTATAAAATTCTTCGTAGTTTACACTGCTTGCTAATCTTTCTTTCCGAATGTCCGTCTTCAATTCATCTTCCATTTCTTAGTTGCTTAGCAAAGCTTGCACTTTTACGCTATCTGGTTTTACTACCATAGGCTCAAATATTACTCCTTGAGGAGCCTTCGCATCCGGTGGATTGGTGCCTTGCAAACTCATCACGTAAAAAGCTACATCATACACATCTTTGGGGCTCATTACTTTACCCCAGGCTGGCATTCCTTTTTCGACAGCACCATTTTTTATTAAGGCAAAAACATTCTTCACATCGCCACCGTGAATCCAGTATTTATCCGTCAAGTTTGGACCAATTGCATTTCCGCCACCATCGTTTCTGTGGCAGGATGCGCAGTTACTGGATTGAAATACAGCTTTACCTTTAATAATAATTGCTTCATCGGGTGCATACACAAGTGCGTTCTCATCAATAACTGCCTGCGGTTGTGAAGCTCTAAGCCTGATAGCCTGCTGTTCGGCATCTACCAACTCAGTCTGATACTCTTGCATTTGCAAGGGCATTGATCCTGAAACGTGATAGACAAATAAATAAACTGCGGACCAGATTACGGTTCCAATAAAAAGCCATGACCACCAAGGTGGCAAGTGATTATCTAATTCTTTTATTCCATCATAGTTATGATCAAGTACAATAGCCTTTTCTTGAGCAACCGGAACTGCTGCATTCATTAAGTCAATGAATTTACTCCACCAGCTTGCTTTGTGTGTAATTATTATTCCGAGACGCTCCACTTTTTCTTTCTCGGCCTGACTTGCTAAAATATTCAGAATCTTAACAAGGTAAACTCCTACAACAGCAACCAAGATAACGGCAATAAAAATCAGTGCTGTTATTATTACTAAAGGAAGCATAGGGCTGTTAAACGGATCATCAGAAAATGATGGCTGCGTTGTATTATCTGCGGCTTGGGCAAAACCCACAGAACTAATGGAAATGAAAAACAAGAATGCAATACTTGCCTTTAGCATGGCAGCTGCCCTTGTATTAATAGCTTCCACTTTGCGGCACTCTTTGCATTTACCTGAACATTTCTTTTTAGGTTCAGCAGATTTAGTAACGCTGTACAGGTTGACTGCTGAATTGTATTTAGGTGGAGTGCACATAGTTATTCGTGATTTAAAGAAGACAATTCCTTATCGGTTGCATCATCCATCGGCATGGACTTCATTTTGTTTATATATTTCTTATCGACTTTAAAGACCCAAATCAATAATCCCAGAAAAAAGGAAAAGAATATCAGGAATGAAATTATTGGCCAGATCTCTATGTTATCGATACTTTGAAGAACGTTTTTATACATAATTGAAATCGGTTAAATTTTAGTTACTAGTTACTTTTTCACCTTTTATATCAGTACCTAATCGTTGCAGGTACGCAATCAACGCAATGATCTCAGCTTCCTTTGCTACCGTTATTCCTTCCATCTCTAACGATTCAGAAATACCTGCCGCTTGTTTTTCCAAATCCTGATTAGCTATATTTTCATACCCGTCTTCATAAGGAACCCCGATTGTCCGCAACGCCTTGATCTTGCCGGCAGTTTCACCCTCATCAATCATTTGTTCAAACAACCAAGGGTAAGCTGGCATAATCGATCCGGTAGAAACCGCATCAGGCGCAAGCATGTGGTTGAAGTGCCAGATATTAGAATACTTGCCTCCTATTCGATGTAAATCCGGACCAGTCCTTTTAGAACCCCATAAAAATGGATGATCATATACAAACTCACCAGCCTTTGAATACTCGCCATAGCGTTCTGTTTCAGATCGGAATGGTCGTACCATTTGCGTATGACAATTCACACAGCCTTCGCGGATATAAATATCACGACCATGAAGTTCGAGCGGTGTATATGGTTTTACACTCGCAAGAGTAGGTACATTAGATTTTATTAAAAATGTTGGAATCATTTCAATAGCACCCCCAATTAATATGGCAATCAAAGCAAGGGTAGTAAACAATATTGGTTTGCTCTCCAATAATCTGTAGTGCCAGCCCCCCGAGTTAGCTACATATTTTTTTGCCAGTGGCGCAGCTTCAGCAGCTTCGTTGGCAATAAAACTTCCTGAGTAGGCAGTCTTAATTAAATTATAGGTCATGAGGATTGCACCCGTCAGATAAAGAGTACCTCCCACTGCGCGCAGGGCATGCAACGGAAGAATTTGAACAGTGGTCTCTAAAAAATTTTTATAGACCAAAAATCCTTCGGCATTGAATTCCTTCCACATCAGGCTTTGCACTACACCCGAAACATACATGGGCAACGCGTAGAAAATTATTCCTAACGTTCCTAACCAGAAGTGAAGGTTTGCCAGTTTAGGTGAATACAATTTTGTATTCCACATTCTTGGCGTCATCCAATACAAAATAGCGAAGATCAAAAAGCCATTCCAGCCTAAACCACCTACGTGCACGTGTGCAACAATCCAATCTGTAAAGTGTGCGATAGCGTTTACGTTTTTCAACGAAAGCAATGGCCCTTCCAGTGTGACCATACCATAGGCAGTAACAGCTACAACCATGAACTTAAGAACAACATCTTCCCGCACACGATCCCAGGCACCGCGCAAAGTCATTAATCCGTTTAACATACCGCCCCATGATGGTGCTATAAGCATGATTGAAAAGACGACCCCTAAAGACTGTGCCCAATCAGGTAGCGATGAATAGAGCAAATGGTGTGGACCCGCCCAGATATAGATAAAAATCAGTGACCAGAAGTGAATAATGGAAAGTCGATAGGAATATACGGGTCGATTGGCGGCCTTGGGTAAGTAGTAATACATAATTCCTAAAAACGGAGTTGTTAAGAAGAATGCAACCGCGTTGTGGCCATACCACCATTGCACCAAGGCATCTTGAACACCCGCATACCAGGAGTAACTTTTAAAAAGGGTTACCGGAATAGCAACCGAGTTTACTATATGCAGCACCGCCACGGTAACAAACGTAGCAATGTAAAACCAGATAGCCACATACAAATGCCGCTCCCTGCGCTTTACCATTGTACCAATCAAGTTCCAACCAAACACTACCCAAATAATGGCAATAGCGATGTCGATAGGCCATTCAAGTTCCGCATACTCCTTTGACGTGGTGAGACCCAATGGAAGCGTAATGGCTGCGGCAAGAATAATTAGTTGCCAACCCCAAAAGTGAATCCAGCTAAGCATGTCATTGAACATTCTTGCTTTTAGCAACCGCTGTGTGGAGTAATAAACTCCGGCAAACATCGCATTACCCACAAAAGCAAAAATGATAGCATTGGTGTGTAAAGGACGAATTCGCCCGAAGGTCGTGTACTGCAAGTCAAAATTAAAAATTGGGTATACTAATTGGAGTGCTGCCGTGAGCCCAACTAACATCCCCACCAGCCCAAAGGTAACGGTGGCAATCATAAAGGCTTTTACAATCTTATTGTCGTAACTAAATTTTTCAATTTCCATACACAGGCTTTGGGGTTAGCATTAATTTTCAATTCATAAAAGTAAAACGGCTGCAAAACATCACGACTGATATTGATTATTTGAAAACATGATTTTTATCATTAGGGCATCTCTAAAAACCCTTGCTTTCATTACCTCAACCCCTGCCCCTTCTCCAAAAGAGAAGGGTAAGCGGAGTTTTTAGAGATGCCCATTAATCATTTTCAATAGATTTTTTATTCACTAAAGGAATTTCAGCGTTCTTTTTTGACGGCTTATCCTCGAAGAGCATGCGCACGGAAGGTGTGTAGGTATCATCATATTGACCACTTTTCATTGACCATATGAAGATGATCAGGAAAATGACAGCAATAGAAATACTAATCAGAATTAATAATACGATAATACCCATGTTAATAGATTGTTCGTTCGAATTGATAAGAATGAAAACGCTCAAAAGCGGCTCGCTCAAGTTCTTCGCGATGGTTGGGGTGCGCAATATCAATAAGAGCCTTCGCGCGCTGCTTCATGTTTTTACCATATAGATAGGCAATACCGTATTCGGTTACTATATAGTGCGCATGCGCTCGGGTTGTTACAACTCCGGCACCTGGCTTAAGCATAGATACAATTCTTGAGATACCTTTTGAAGTTGTTGATGGCATAGCAATAATCGGTTTGCCACCCTCCGATAAAGAGGCGCCACGAACAAAATCCATCTGCCCGCCAACACCAGAATAATGGTAAGTTCCGATTGAATCGGAACAAACCTGACCGGTTACATCAATTTCAATAGCACTGTTGATTGCCATTACCTTAGGATTCTTTCGTATAACGGCTGTATCGTTCGTATAATCAATACCCAACATTGCTATCAAGGGATTGTCATCTACAAAGTCATAGAGTTTTCTGCTACCGAGCATAAAGGAGGATACAATCTTGCCGCGATGCTTTTTCTTGTGCTCATTGGTAATCACTCCGCTTTCGACTAATGGGATAATGCCGTCAGAAAACATTTCGGTGTGTACGCCAAGTCCTTTGTGGTTTGTTAAACTGGCCAGCACTGCATCAGGAATGCAGCCAATGCCCATTTGTAAGGTGCTTCCATCGTCAATAAGTTCTGCGCAATGCACTCCTATACGTTTTGAAATTTCGGGATGCGAATCAGGTGACACGACTTCCGGTAACTCTTGTTCGTGATAAATAACATGGTCAAAAACACTAATATGAACCATCGCATCGCCATGTGTGCGAGGCATACGTGAGTTGATTTGAGCAATTACTATTTTGGCCGCTTTAATAGCTGCTGAAGTGATATCCACAGAAACACCTAATGAACAATACCCATGCTTGTCGGGTGGTGATACTTGCACCAAGGCTACATCAAGTGGTAAAATATTTCTTTTGAATAGATTTGGAATTTCGCTTAGAAAAACCGGGATGTAGTCGCCACGGCCATCATTCACCATCTCACGTACATTCGCAGAAACAAAAAGCGAATTGAGATAAAAACTATTCTTGTATTTTGGATCATTGAAATAGGCTTCACCCTGTTGGCTAATGCTGGTAAGTTCTACGTTCCATAGTTCTTCAGAACGCTCTACCATTTTCTTTACTAAATAATGTGGCGTGGCTGCACCCCCATGAATAAAAACACGATCACCGGGTTTAATAACTTTTAATGCATCGTTTGCTAAAGTTTCCATATAGATTTATTACTAAGTTTTTTGTTTGCAATAATATTAACTGATACTGTGGAAAAAGTTACTACACTAATACTACTTAAAGGCATTAAGATAGCAGCAATCAGCGGAGTTAGATGCCCCGTAACTGCAAAGCTTAATGCAATAGCATTATATAAGAATGAAATGGCAAAACTTACTTTAAGAATTGTGGTTGAAGATTTTGCTACTTGCAACATCTTATCAAGATTCGCTAATTGACTTCCATGCATGATACCATCACTGGCTGGAGTAAAAACTGAAATATCATCTGTAATGGAGATACCTACATCGCTTTGCTTCAGAGCCCCGGCATCATTTAACCCATCTCCAATCATCATCACCTTGCTTCCGTGACTTTGCAATTCTTTTATGTAGTTAAGTTTTTCGTGGGGGCTTTGATTAAAAAGCAGTTGGACGCTAGGCCCAAATAAATCAGTCATCTTATTGTGTTCAATTGCACTATCCCCAGAAATTAGGGCTTTGCACTTGGCACCCAATTTCTGAATCATTGTTCGGATGCTATTTCGCACCATCGTGCTGATAGTAAAGTAACCACGAACCTCATTGTCAATCTTCACAAAAACAGCAGTAGTAGATGAGTCTACTCCATTATGAAACTCAACAAATTCAGCCGAGCCTATCTTAAACATCTGTCCATGCACCATTGCCTCTATACCCCTACCCGGAATTTCACTAAAATGATCAACGACCTCGTGACTTTCCTTCTTAATATATTTATTAATAAGCCTGCTTAACGGATGTGTTGAATAGCTTGTCAGCAATTTGATGATCGCTAATTCATCAGCACATAATTTACCGACAAAATCAATTTGTGGATTTGCTCCGTGTGTTACTGTGCCCGTTTTATCAAACACAATTGCATCAATTGCAGCCATGCGTTCAACAACATCTACATTTTTCAAATACAACTGGTGTTTACCAAATACCCGCACCACGCTTCCAAAAGTAAAAGGAGCCGACAAGGCTAACGCACATGGGCAAGCCACCATCAATACCGAAGTAATAATTAACCACATAGAGGTGGGATCATTAAAATACCAGTATATGGCGGTGATACATGCTATGGCTAGTACCACCCAAGTAAACAATTTAGCAACATGGTCGATCGTTTTCTTATAGATAGCTTCATTGCCTTTGCGAAATGCTTCATTATTCCATAAGCTTGTTAAATGGCTTTGCGAAATTTTCTTGTTGACTACTAACACTATTGGAGCTCCTACCAATCGCCCACCGGCAAAAACTGTGTCACCCTGTTTAACTTTAACAGGACGCGCTTCTCCAGTAACAAAACTATAGTCTATAAATGCTAAGTTTTCCAACAAGGTACTGTCAGCAGGAATGATCTCCATGTTTCTAATTCGGATTTGATCGCCCTTGTTAAGGTTATAGATTATTACAGATTTCCACTCCTTATTTACCAGTCTATTTACTGCAAGCGGAAAGTAAGCTGTATAATCCCGATCGAATGAAAGACTCTCGTATGTTTTACTTTGAAACCAACGCCCGATTAGCAAAAAGAAAACTAATCCGGTAAGTGAATCAAGGTAGCCGGGTCCTGTTGAAGAAATAATATCATAGGCACTTCTAAAAAATAGTGCCACCAATCCGGCAGCAATCGGCACATCAATATTGATTTGTCGTTGCGAAAAGCTCTTAACTGCTGATTTTAAGTAATCAAATCCCCCGTACAAAAAAGCAGGAACGGCTAATACTAAATTTAGCCAGGAGAATAGTTCTATCAATCCCTTCTCACTTCGGTCAATACCAAGGTACTCCGGGAAACTAAACAACATAACATTACCAAAGCAAAATCCAGTAATGGCAAGTTTTAATAAAAGAGACTTGTCAAGCTTAGGCTTTGGAACTTCATGTTGCTCTAATGTTATTTTAGGCGCATATCCAATTGAAGCCAGTAACTGAGCCACCGTTCCAAGTTTTATTTGAGTAGGATTAAAGTCTACTGTGATATTCTTCTTGGCAAAATTTACTTCCGAATGCAGAATACCAGTGCCTAATTTTTGAAGATTCTCCAACAACCAAATGCAAGATACACAGTGAATATTGGGTATCGAAAAGTTTACCTTGGCAAAGGCATCAGACTCAAATGCCAACATTCTCTTTCTGATATCTTCTTCATTCAAGAATGAAAACGTTTCATCAGCAATATCTTTTAATTGAATACCTGGCGTTTGATTGAAACTATAGTATTCGCACAGGTTATTGGTGTTCAGAATTTCATAAACTGTTTGACATCCCTGGCAACAAAACGATTTGTCTTCAAACCAATTTACTTCATCGCAAACTTCTCCGCAATGAAAGCACTTTAAGTCTGCAATAACTTCAGGTTCAATCATTATCCTTCATTACATAAGACCACACTATTTTTTCAGTATGATTAACCAGCGATTCTGTAAGACTGCCGTGCATGATATGTGCAAGACCCTTTCTTCCATGAGTGCCCATCGCTATGAGTGATCCATCTACCGTGTTGGCGAAGTCAATAATTCCTTCTTCCGGGCTCAGGTGATTGAAAACACTGGTTGAATAATCTCTGAATTGAAAGCGTTTTGCAAAGGCATTCAATCGCGCAAGAGTGACGGTGTCTGGGGTAAAATTAATTGGTGTATTAATCCAAACAATATGAAGATGAGCCTTAAAGAAGTTTTGCAGAATTTTTACCCGTTGAATTAACGGTTCCTGATTTTCCGTTTCCAGAGTATTCGGAAAGACAATATTCTTTATAGCTCCTTTAAAATAATCCTTCAACACAATAACGGGTACAGTTGAATTCCGTACAACTCGTTCCGCGTTGGAGCCAATAAACAATTCTTTGCTACCCTTAGCGCCATGAGAACCCATGATGATGATATCAATGCCATTCTTTTCAACATAACTTCGGATCATTTCAGAAGGCCGACCAAATTGCACATCGATAGCTGTTTTGATCGACTCCTTATTGTACTTGTCATTCAATTTGGCAAACTGTAGCAATGTCTTTTGCTTGATTTCCTGAAGCAACCCGTCCTCAAAAGGAATGATAGGCATTAACATGGTATCAGTTATCACAGGAATCTCTACCACATAGAGCGCGTGTACAATTCCGTTAGGTGATTTTGCTGCTATATCGAGGGCATATCGAAATGCCTGAATAGCAGGCTTTGAAAAATCGCAGGGAACAAGGATCTTTTTCATACAAATAAATTTTAGTCAAATCTAGTCATCGAACTTCGCGTCATGATTGATTGCAATCACAAGAACTAATGACTTTTGTCATCTTTTTAACAATGGAAATAAGAACGAATTTAATTCCTAACAAATCACATCTATTCACTATGGTTTTTCTTAAAAAAAATTGCATCGAGACTCCACGCTCCAGGTCCGGTGAAAAAGAATAACATACCAAAAAGTACAAACATAAAGGGATGTTGATCTTCGTACCAGAATTTACCATGGCCAATAAAAAATGTAATATATCCTAATGCACAGATAGTTATGATCGCGCCAACTCGGGTAAGCAAGCCAAGCAACAGCAGAACTCCAGCAACAAATTCAGAGCCTTTGCCCAAGTAAACCATAAACAAGGCACTTGATTCTTGAAAGGTATCCCAGGTAGCATACTCTTTCATTAACTCAGGGTTAAATACTTCTTGTCCATGATAAGCCATAAGAGAACCAATGATGATTCTAACAAGTCCAATACCTTGACTAAGTGCAACCGGTGAACTAGACAGAAATCTCTTTATCATATGAAAAGATAAGGAGAAATCTTCTAATACAAATAAGGAAATAATTCTAAATGAGGCTGACGGGGAAAATTCTTAATGATTAACCTCATCGAATGAAGAATTGAAACTTTGCCTGCACCAACACATCGAGTCTCGGCTGGCCCGCAATAAATTTAGAGATGTTTAATGCAGCCGAAGTATTATCACCGATCATTCTGCCAAAGTCGGTGCGGAGATAAATGAAGTCAACCCTTTCTGAAAACGACCGAATGTACATGGCATTCAAAGAAACCCACCCATCCCAATCTTTTACCAGCACAACAACCGGCAAGGACAAACTCAGATTTTGAATTTTACCATCCTTAGCGGGATTGCTTGGATCCGGTGCTCCATCCGCTCCACCCAGGCTATTCGCAAAACCTGCGGACATTTGAAACTTTACTTCGGGGTAAAATGAAACATACGGATTGGATCGAAACGTAAAAATCATGCCTGGCTTAAATAGCCAAGTGCCTGCCCCTCTACCTAATTGAACGCTACCAGTTGGAGCTGTCAACTCTATATAGGGAGAAACGCGTTGTAAGCCGGCAGTCTTTGTTTGCTCGAACGGAACAAACATGTACTGCATTTTTAAATCGCCAACTCCCGTAGTATTCTCGAAGCCAGCAAAGTTGGCATCATAGATTGTATGAAGAAAAGGTAATGACATCCCAAAAAGATGTTTGCCGTTTTGAAGGCCATAATCATAGCCGATTCGAATACCATAATGCCGAGCATTAGCTACAAACAAGTAGGCTTCGAAGTCAGTGATAAACCGACTCTTCATGGTTGCCGGATCTGAGGCATCAATTTCTGAAATATCTGAATCCTGACCTTGAGCAGATGCTGCTGAACTAACTAGCAGCATCAAAAAAAATAATTTAAGGGTTCTGTTCATATTTTAAAATCAATAACATTTAACAAGCTACAATATCACAGCGCCAATTCCGAGCTTTTTAGACCGAACATGAATTAAGATATAAATCGCGCTGCGTTTAAAAAGCCAATGGGTAATCTTGTTCCGCCATCTGTAGCCAGATCACATAATATTTCACCAACCGCAGACACAAACTTGAACCCATGACCGCTAAAACCGCCACCGATAATTACTTGTTTATCATAACCAGGCAAGAAATCAAGAATAAAATTTTCGTCTGGTGTGTTTGTATATAAACAAGTTTTTAAAGTATGTGTAGACGAATACGTATTAGGTAAATATTTTTCCATGGTGCTAACTAATCGGCTCTCCTCTTCGACTTCAGGAACCCGATTTACGTTGTCAGCATCGGAAGGTAGTCCCGGATAATGATACGCTAACTTTAAACCAGCTGGTGCACCAAACTTTTTAACATCCAGGGAGGGAAACCCATAATACATGCCGGGAACATGCTCATCGTCAATCATCCAACACGGAAATTTTCCCAGTTCAAATGCTGAATTCTCTTTCGGGTTAACCCAGGCAATTACTTGTCGCGTAACATTTAGACTCTTCTTCAGTGCGGGAATAAGTTTTTCTGTCCAGGCACCAGCCGTAAAAATTATTTTCTTACAGGTGTACGAACTATTGTTTGTCAGAACTTTAATAGTATCTCTATTTTTCTCCCACGAAATTACTCTTTCATTTGAATGGATTTCAGCTCCCGAAATTTTCGCCAACTCTTTATAAGTCTGGATAGCACGCTCAGGTGTAATAAAGCCTGCATCTGGTTCAAACAAAATTTCATAATTGGAAGGAATGAAAAACCTAGAAAATCTTGCTTTAGCTTCCGAAGCTGAAAGCGACTCAACGTTTATATTGTATTTCTGTGCAGATTCACGAACTCCCTTTATCAAAACCTGATCGGGCTTACCTGCATAGAGAAGACCCGTTGGGAAGTAAATTTGTTTACCAGCTTTACGCTCAATATCTCGCCAGTTTGAATAAGCCTTTTCCAATAAAGGAACATAATGAGGATGCTCGAAGTAGGCTTTACGGATGATACGACTTTGGCCTGCATGCGAGCCTTGATCATGTGGACTATCAAATTGCTCAATAGCTAACACACTCAATCCCTTACTTGCAAGGTGGTAACAAGTTGAAGAACCCATTGAACCAACACCAACAACAATTACATCAAATTCAGTTTTCATGTTCATTTTAAAATTCTGACTTTAACCTTATCACCAATTACAAACTGATTTTCCTTACTATTAGCAAACAACCTCCATTTGCCAGCTTTTATTTCTATTTCGTAGTGAGTGCCGAAATAAACAATTGACAATATTTTGCCTGTATTAACTTTCGCCTTGGTCTTAAATACTTCAATGTTTTCAGGGCGAATGATACGGGTAGTTTTACTTGTTATCCCTAACACTTTTAACGCAACTGGCGATAGTAGCATATAGCTTCCAAAAAGTCCGGCCACGTATTCGTTCACCGGATTTTCATAAATGTCTTTAGGTGTACCAACCTGCAGGATATTTCCATCTTTCAAAACCATAATCTGGTCAGCCCACGAGAGCGTATCGGCCGGATCGTGTGAAACCAAAATGATACTGAGATTTAGTTTAATACCGATTTCTTGAATAACCGATTTCAGAATATTTTTTAAAACACTATCAAGATTTGAATAGGGCTCATCTAGCAACAACAACTTAGGTTTTGTAATCAGCAACCTTGCTATGGCGATGCGCTGCCGTTCGCCACCCGAAAGCTCATCGGTTCTTCGTTTTAACAAATGTCCAATCCGACAGACAGAATAAATCTCATCCGCTTGCTTTCTTGAAAGTGAGTTTGCATAAGCCAACACTTGCTCAACCCGCAAGAATTTAGGTAAATCAAAATGCTGTGATAGATAAGCAATCTCCGGATGACCGGGAACCAACTTCTGACTTGGTCCAACCACATTTCTATTCCTAAAAATTACTTCACCTGAATCAGCATCCAGCAAACCACCAATGATTTTCAGAAGTGTACTTTTACCCGATCCGGTTTCTCCTGCAAGCGCTACTCGTCCATTTCTTTCAAGACTAAAGTTGATATTGCTGAGAGCGAAATCGCTTCCATTTGCGCGACTAACATCATGTATCTTAAGAAGCATTGAATTTTCAAATATGGTGAGGCATGTGCAATCTATTCTCTTTTGAATAGTTGTCCTACAACTATTTCATTTTAGAGCAAAGTTGTAGTACAACTTTATCGGTGTTTTCAAATTGTTGCGCTTTTGACCTCACCCCTCAAAGCATTTACTCAATGGCAGCATAGTATCTCCCCTCTCCAATGGAGAGGGGCAAGGAAATCGTGCTAACTGCCGACAGCTTGCCGGGGTGAGGTCACTAAGAGCATGCGACAATTTTGAATACACCCTATGGATTTAACTGACTCTATACAAAGCAACAAATACTTATATTTGCCCCCTTATTTTTGAACCTATGATTTCTGTCGATTCGGTAAGTGTTGAGTTTAGTGGATCAGCCCTTTTTAGCAATATCACCTTCAATATCAATGAAAATGACCGCATTGCCTTAATGGGTAAAAATGGTGCGGGCAAGTCAACACTGTTGAAAATAATTGCTGGCGTTAGCAAGCCCACTCGGGGTAAAGTCTCGGCTCCTAAAGATGCTGTCATTGCATACCTTCCACAACATTTACTTACAGAAGATGATTGCACCGTTTTTGAAGAAGCCTCTAAAGCTTTCTCAAAAATACTAAACATGAAGAAGGAAATCGATGCATTGAACCATCAATTAGAAACCCGTACCGATTATGAGTCTGATGAATACTCTAAAATCATTGAGCAGGTTTCGGAGTTAAGTGAAAAATATTATTCAATTGAGGAAATTAATTTCGATGCCGAGATAGAAAAAGCCTTGATGGGTTTAGGATTTCTTCGCAGCGATTTCACGCGATCAACAAGTGAGTTTAGCGGGGGCTGGCGCATGCGGATTGAATTGGTAAAAATTCTTTTGCAAAAACCTGATCTCATTTTATTAGATGAACCTACTAACCACTTAGACATCGAATCTGTGCAATGGTTGGAAGATTTTCTAAAGACCAGTGCCAAAGCAGTTATTGTGATTAGTCACGATAAAACGTTTGTTGATAACCTCACAAACCGAACCATTGAAGTAACCATGGGTAGGATTTATGATTACAAAACAAACTATTCTCATTACCTGGAGTTACGAAAAGAAAGACGTGAGCAACAACAGAAACATTTTGAAGATCAGGCAAAGGAAATTGCAGATATTCAAGGATTCATTGATCGCTTTAAAGGAACATATTCAAAAACCCTGCAAGTTCAGTCGCGGGTAAAAATGCTCGAGAAGTTTGAGATTGTGCAAGTAGATGAAATGGATACTTCTTCTTTAAATCTTAAGTTCCCGCCTGCTCCGCGCTCAGGAAACTATCCGGTTATTGTTGAAGAGCTAACCAAGAAGTATGATAATCACGTTGTATTTCAAAATGCTTCACTCACCATTGCCCGAGGCGAAAAGGTAGCCTTTGTTGGAAAAAATGGTGAAGGTAAGTCAACCATGATCAAAGCGATCATGGGCGAAATTGATTTTGAAGGCAAGATGCAACTCGGTCATAATTCAATGATTGGATACTTTGCCCAGAATGAAGCTTCGCGATTAGATGTTGAACTCACCGTGTTTGATACCATAGACCAAATTGCACACGGAGACATTCGCTCAAAGATTAAAGATATGTTGGGTGCGTTTATGTTTTGTGGCGATAACATCGACAAGAAAGTGAAAGTATTATCGGGTGGTGAAAAGACTCGCCTTGCGATGTTGAAATTGTTGTTGCAGCCCGTTAACCTGCTGATTCTTGATGAGCCAACCAACCACTTGGACATTAAGACTAAAGATATTTTGAAAGATGCTTTGCTAGCCTTTGATGGCACACTCATCCTTGTTTCTCACGATCGCGACTTTCTTGATGGCTTAGCCGCTAAAGTATTTGAATTTGGAAACAAACGCGTACGCGAGCACTTTGAAGATATCAACGGATTTTTGAGAAACAAGAAGTTGGAGAATTTAAAAGAGATTGAACGGACGGCTAAGGCTTAATTATTATTTTCTACCAAATAAGTCACAAACCAGAGTGGTATCATTTCAGGATCAACAATTTTTACAGTTTTTCCATCTGTTACTTCTGCTATAAGCATACTGGCCGTACCTGAGTTATCAAAAATATAAGCCCTATCAGTTTCCTTCACGGCTTCCTTAAGTTGATTTAAACTCTTGTAATATCGCTCATTAATTGTTTCAGAAGGAACTGAATGTCCGCTTTGCGCTACCCTGACATTCACTCGACTAATATTGATTTGTGGATCTTCAGTTGCTATAAAATATAAATAAATCTTATATCCCGACTTTTTGGCTTGTCGCAAAAAATGAATCTTGCTTTTGTGACTCATTACCGTTTCATAAGTAAACGTCAACCTATTTTCCAATAGACTTTGTCTTAAAAATTCAGCTAGATCAGCCGCTAAATATGAATCAATTTCTATTAATCTGAAGAACGTTATCTTTAACAAGCAGTTTAGTCCATAAATCTGGTTGGTTGCGCTTATACGGAGCAAACGTACTTTCTCCAAAAAATCTCTGCAATTCTTCTTCCAAAATATCAAGCTGATAATCATCAAAAAGTATTTTGTTCGTATTACGTAATGTATGTTCAATATCATCGGCATTCACATAAACACCAAATTTGATTTTTGTTTCTAAATTTTTAATTATAGTTGTTTTTCCTGAGCCATTAGGTCCGGCAAATACGCGCATTCTCTTAACCGACATACTATTTAAGAATAAAAGTATCGGGGAGTTTTACTTTTGGTTTTTCGATTGTCTTTATGAACTTTTTTAGGCCACCCGATCGCTGCTCATATAACTTCCCGTCCTCTTCAAAATATAAAGACACGTTTGTTTTTTTTGCTTGCTCATTAGCTTTGAAGGTCGCAAGTATAGCAGCACCAGCCAAGGCGCCTAATGTCATGCCTTCCTCCTTGTTCTTTGATAGGAGAACACCCAATGCAGCACCAATAATACCACCTGCGATTAGTGATTCAATAATTTCATCGTCACTCTTCATACCGCGAATTTAGATTATTTATAGGACATCTAATTTACTATTTAGGTTCCCTGAAGTCTTATTTCATCGTAAAATATAAATCGTAGTGCTTTTTGCAGTTGGGATTGAAGGACGATTGGCAACGCGGACAAGTATTGTTGCTATCCATATATTCTTGCACGGTCAATTCAAGGCCACAAGCCCCGCATAAAATTGCTTTTTGATTCCACTCTAAAGAATCCCAAGTAACATGTTCATGGTCTGCTGCCTCAGCATGACATGAATAACAAGGATAATACGTATCACAGCATTTGAATTTAATAGCGATGATATCCAAATCAGTATGATAATGGGAACACCGGGTTTGGTTGTCAATTACTTTTCCTTTTACAAGAAGTCCGCCAATAATTCGATCGTGTGCAAGAGTATCCCTGCTACTTAAATCACGATCACTTTTTTGCATTTTTGAACATGAAATAACGAGAATGGCAATTGATACAATTGCCATGGCTAACTTGGTACTTACGCTTAAAATTTTCATTTACAATTCACCATTTGTTTCCACAATGAATCAAACTCCTTCAAGTAGGATCGCACCACACCCGCTTCTTCCGTAAGCAGAACATTTTCGTGATTGACTCGTGCAGCACTCATCGTCCAGTTATAGCTGCCTGTCAATAGCGACCTATTATCTGCTATCATAAATTTATGATGCATGTGGTTGGGTGTAGCATCCATCTTTACGGCAATACCCAAATGCGCCAATTGCTTGATGTCCGAACCTTCGTCCCACGATTTATCATTGTCGGTAATAATCTTGATATCAACGCCACGCTGATACGCGGTGATGATAGAATCAGAAATGCGATCATCACTAATGGTAAACACACAAATGCTAACCTGCCTGATTGCTTGCTTTATTTGTTGAATAATTATCTGACGGCATTCCTCACCTGGACTAAAAAAAGCGGTAGCAGTTTTTTGAGGAAGCGAGATCAGTGCATTCTGTGAATCTTTGATCCAATCTAAAACAAAGGAATAGTTTTCAGGAGTTGCCTCTGCTGCTGCTAACTCATAAATTTTGCTCCTCAAGAAAATCAGTTCTTGTTCACTCAAAGGCCTATCACCAAGTAAAGCTTTTAACCCCGCTTTTTCTGCCTTGCTGAAAATATGGTCTTGAATACTTGCTTGTAAATGTTTAACAATTTCTTCCACGCCTTATAGTTTAAATGTTTTCCATTTGGCAAGCATCTCCTCAGTTCGCTTGCTCAACTTGTTTACCGCTTCAATTGCTTGGGTGGTTGGCTTCTCATCAGCACTTTGCAAAACTGCAAGCATATATAATAACTTATCCTGCAAACTCACCAGGGTCTCATTCTCTATAGAATTCTCAGAGATACTTCCATAGAGCAGATCTGGATTGTCCGGCAGGCCATTACCTCTGAAAGTCTGAACCAATTCCTTCTTTCCTTTTGGCCATTTCATTTTAGGCTCGGCAAGTTTAGCATCAATCATATCGCGAAGACCTTGTATTTGATTATAACTTCTATAGCATGCTAATGAGCTGCTGGTCTGCAATTGCAAATCAATGGCGCTGATTTTAGTTCGTGGATCAAGTCGAACTTCAATTTTCTTTTCTTGAACAACTCCATCTACCCAAAGCTTAACGGTGTATGTTCCAGGATGAACATACGGACCAACCGGACTGCTTGGCGTATTTTTATAAACTGCTGCTATTGCATATTGACGTTGAGCACCTTTTGGAGCCGCATACCGTAAATCCCAAATTAAACCGTGATGACCAACGCTAGCTGAAAGTGTTTTAAACGGCAGTGCCCAATAGGTTGGATGCTGCATGGTTAGAGAATCTATAACCATGGGTTTATCAAGACTTGAGAAAACTTTAATAACCTCGCCATTGGCACCAACAATTTCCATGCGAACTTCTTTTGCTTGTTGATTTAAATAGTAATCCAATGTGGCTCCATCGGGTGGATTTTTTCCAGCAGGTTCTTCAGGTGGCAAGGGTGTATCTGAAAACATATTGTTTCGAACCCGTGTAGCTAATGCAGGTGGAAACAGAAATGAATTGTTCGCATCCAATTCAGCAAAACTTCTTAGCGGACTAATGTTATCTAAAATCCAGATTGAACGACCATGAGTTCCTACAACCAAATCATCCTCGTGAATAACTAAATCACGCACTGATGAGCCTGGCATATTCATTCTAAGTGCTTGCCAATTTTCGCCATCATCAACAGAGAAAAAAACTTCGCGCTCGGAGCCCGCAAAAAGTAGCCCGGGCTGCTTCGGATCTTCACGAACCACATTGATGGGTGAGATGGGATTCAAGCCCTTCACAATTTCCTTCCACGTTGCTCCACCATCATGCGTTCTGAAAATATGTGGCCTCATGTCATCCTTGCGGATTGCATTGACAGCAACATAAATTGTATTTGCTTCAAAGTGTCCGCCATCAATTTGCGAAACCTTATCCCAGGATGATAGTGTTGGGGGTGTTACATCTTTCCATGTTTTACCACCATCGGCAGTGCGATGGACAAGTCCATCATCGGTGCCAGCCCAGATAACATTTTTATCTTTTACTGATCCCGCCACAGCGTAGATCACGGCACGCTGACGCATGGCTTTCATTTCTTCTGTTTTGAAATCGCCCACGCTGGCAGGAATCTCATTTTGCTTGCGTGTTAAGTCCGGACTGATCACCTCCCATTGTTGACCGCCTGTTGTTGTCTTCCATAAAACATTGGTTCCAAAAAGCAATGCATCAGGATCGGCTGGATGAAAGAGCAATGGTAAAGTTCTAACCATTCTATATTGACCCGAACGAATTGCTTCGGGACCAACATTTTGAGTTTGTCCGGTTTTCTTATTAAAACGTGTTACGCGACCACCATAAATTATATCTGGGTTTTTAGGATCAGGTGCTACGTATGCATATTCATCTGCTCCAACTCCCATCCAATCCCGAAAGGAAATCTGGCCGCCATTACCTCGACTGGCTGTGCCAATGGCACCACTCTCCTGCTGACCACCATATACCCAATATGGAAATTGATTATCTGTGATGACATGATATAACTGTGCCGTTGGTTGATTGTACCAAGTACTCCATGTCCGGCCACCATTCACCGTTACGATTGCCCCTTGATCAGCAGCAAACAACATAATGTCAGGTTGCAATGGGTTGATCCAGATGCGATGATAATCATCGCCACCCGGAGCACCTTTGAAGGATGTCCAGGTATAACCGCCATCATCCGAACGATACGAGGCAACATTTGCTGAATAAACTACGTCTGGATTTTTTGGATGCACTTTAATCTCTGCAAAGTCACTACCACGCCCAAAGATTCTACCATCATTTGTTGTCAACTTCCAACTTTCGCCTCCATCGTCACTTCGATATAGACCTGCTTTGGCGCGGGCATCAACCGTTGCATATATTCTTTTAGGATTGCTTGGTGAAATACCAAATCCAATTCTTCCTAAACCTTGCTGGGCGCCTGGCAAGCCTTGTGTTAACGCTTTCCATGTGCTGCCTCCATCAATTGATTTATATAATCCACTATTTGATCCTGAGAAAGATGCATTCTCCCACGGGCCTTCTTGATGTTCCCATAAATCGGCATAAATTATTTCGGGATTGGTTGGATCAAACTCAACTTGTATTGCACCCGTGTTATGATTTTTATATAAAATTTTCTCCCACGACTTTCCACCATCCTTTGTTCGAAATACTCCGCGCTCGTCATTGGCTCCGTAGGGATGACCTAACCCAGCTACAATAACTATATCTGGATTAGTAGGATGTACAATCAATCGACCCACTTGTTGCACATCGCGCAACCCAATGTGGTTCCAGATTTTTCCGCCATCAATAGATTTATAGATTCCATCCCCCACACCTAAGTCAGGTCTATGCAAACCTTCGCCACTACCCACGTAAATAATATTTGGATTGGAAGGTGACACAGCTAAATCACCGACAGAACCTGTCGGAGCAGAATCAAAAATCGGATTCCATGTTCTCCCATAATCATCAGACTTCCAAACCCCACCATTATTCACACCCGTGTAAAAAACATTGGGCTGCGTAGGCACACCAACTGCTGCAACAGTACGCCCTGCCCGAAAGGGTCCGATCATGCGATATTCCAAATCTTGATAGAGCTCTGGTAAGATGGGTTGAGCTGTTGCGATAAACGAAACGAAGGTAAATAAAATAAGAAGTCGGATCATGGTTCGATTGGCTAGGAGATTCTTAGATACGGGTTACTAGTTACTAGATAATTTTCTTTCAAATATTGATAATACTGCTGTCGACTAAATACTATGGACTATCTCCTATTTTATTTTCTTCGGTTCACTCAAGATAAACATCTTCATTCGAATATCCGATTCAGGGCGATCTGTTCGATCTTTTTTTGCTGATGCAATTTTATCTAACACGTCAAATCCAATTTCAAGTTCGCCATATACTGTATACCCACCATCTAAATGTGGGGTGCCACCTATGGTTGTATAGATTTTCTTTTGCTCATCATTCAGTGTCATTCCTGCAAATTCAGATGCTAGCCTCCGTTGCATAACCGCACTATCCAATTCTGAAGCTCGCCAGACTGGTCGTTGCACAATATAAAACTGACAATTACTGCTCGCCTTTTCGGGATTATTGTCGCGGGCTGCTGCTAATGCTCCGCGCTTATGATAAATTCCTTTGTCTGTGCGAAACTCTGCAGGAATTCTATCGTCTGGTGCGCTACCGCCTCCCAATCGTTGGCCTGCTAATGAATTCTTACTGGTGGGGTCGCCACCTTGAATCATAAAGTCATTAATTACCCGATGAAATAAGAGTGAATCATAAAATCCAGATTTTACTTTGGCAACAAAATTATCACGATGAAGTGGAGTTTCATTATATAGTTTCACAACCATGTCACCTTCACTTGTGATTATAAGAATATGAAAGCGTCCATCTTTTGCATCGATTTGCTTCCGGTATTTTTTTACCGCTGATGATTCTTCTTCTGTTAGTTTTCGAAATAGTTTTGGAGCGCTGCAACCCAATAAAAAGATTATAGGAGCCGAAAGTAAGAATAGCCGTTTGATCATGTTAATGCTTTAATGTGCTAATATATTAAAGCTACGTTTCACCTTTGAGCCTCGGTGCATTTTCTTTACAACTTCTGCGCTAAAACTTTAAGCGCGCAGTGTTCGTGAATACGAAGAAAATATTATGGGGTCAACATGAATCCTGAAATAACCACAACAAATGATTAGCAAATCTAAAAATCTGTATCGGGCTTTTGTATATCTAACTCAAGTATCCAAATATTCCTGTACAGAACATTGTGGCCTTCTGCTTGCAGTTTAAGTCCACCGGGTTTATTAGTTATTCCTTTGCCACCATCATTGCCACCATCCTGTCCCGAATTTGGACCTCCGAATACCTGACTAATCAACTGATTGGTGTGTGCTTTCTTGCCATTAAAATAGACCGTAACCATCGGTTTTTCCGTCAGCGTTCCATCTTTAAAGCGTGCCGCTCTAAATACAATATCATAGGCATTCCATTTGCCAATACCATTATAGGCAAAGTAAGGCGATTTACTCTCGTTAATTACCGCAGCCAATCCATGCGAAGTTGAATCACCATCTAATACTTGAATTTCGTAACGATTCTGTAAATACACACCACTGTTTCCGCCTGGTTCTGCAATTAAAAATTCAACGTGTGCCCGAAAATCACGAAACTCCTTTTTTGTCATGATATCGGCTGCGCCATACAATCCTCCGGCAGCGGCTGGGTCATTCGAGTTAACAGCCGTTCCCTTGTCATTAGGGTCGGCCACAATAAACCACTTAATAGGAAGGGTGGAAGAAAATCGAGGGCCCTTCCAATACGTCCATTTATCGTCAAGCATTTTACGGCTACCATCAAAAAATATTTCTGCGCCATTCACTGGTTTAGCACCAACACCAAGTTGAGCTTTTGATATGCTGGATGCGGCTATCAAGCAAAGCACCATAATGGAAATTCTTTTAATCTTCATAAGTAGAAAGGAATAAGTATTTAAAACTACGACCAGTTAGTTGGTTTAATATTTTTTGCCGCTCGCAGAATATCTATCCGGCTAACCTGGCCTATCAATATGCCATTTTCGACAACCGGCATCCTTCGGATTGGTGAATTAAGAAACTCTGTGGCAGCATCGACAACCGTACTATCCGGAGACATTGTTTTAACCTCACGTGTCATGTAATCAGAAACAATAGGATCGCTGTGTGGTAAATTATGATAGGCTTGATCAACTATAATTCTCAAACAGTCGCGTTCAGAAATAATACCTACCAATTTTTTATTTTGATCTAAGACGGGCGCACCCGAAATTCTTTTTTCAATCATTATATCAATTACCTCATTAATCAATTGATCCGGACGAACCGTTATCAGATTATGCTGTTGAACCATATACTTCACAATGGTTTCGTACTTAGGTTGCCCGGAAGCCAATTCCTTTTCGCTTTTAATGTCAGGTTTAAAGTTCATGATTTTTGGTTTTGGTAGATTTAGGTATAGAAATATAGGCATTCTGATAAAATATCAAAAATCTGAAATACTCAGGTGCAAGTAAATCAATCTCAAATTCGCTTTTCAGCACCAATAAGGACTGAAAACCGCAATACGGACTTACAAAAAAAGCTGGGAATATTTATTACCTTCGGTTGAAACAAATCGTTTTCGAAAATTTATTCTATACAATACCAATCAAATGATAAACTCACCTCTTGTAAAATCCAATCCAAACCTGTTGGTTTTTTTACCAATTCTCAGCACTGTTTGGTCTGATGCTATTCTTACTCCAAGTGAAATCTCTACCCTCGAAGGATTGATTGATAGCCAACATTGGCTTACCGAAGAAGAACGCAAATTTATGCAGACGCAAATTAATCCAATAAATCCACCCAAGGCCGATGAGTTAATTAACTGGCGCAATGCCATTAGTCAGGTTGCCAACAGCAATCAGGATAAAACTAGTGAGTCGTTGGTGAGTTTGGGCATTCGACTTGCTGCTTTATATGGAGACGGAACGATTAGCGATACGCTACTTAAAGCTCAGCCAACCTTAGATAAGATAGAAGCTACCTTAGGTGTAATCAGTCACGAGGCGAGTTACAATTTTCGTCTGGGTCATAAGACACTAACCTCTGAGCAATCCACAAAACAAAATTTTAAGGTTAGTGAGCTTACTACAATTCTGGATGGCGACCACGCAGACATAATCAGAAAAGTAAAAGCGGTAATATCAGATCCCGAGTTTCAATATGTAAGTCCGGGCGATCTTGATTTGTATAGAACCCGTGTTTTGCAGTGGTGTAAGTTTTTAGCAAGTCAGGGCTATGGTGCAATGGCATACCCTAAAGAGTTTGGAGGAAGTGGAGACATGGCGTCTTATTTCGCCATCATGGAAACATTGAGTTACCATGATCTTAGTTTGGTTATAAAATTTGGAGTTCAATTTGGACTGTGGGGAATGAGTGTCTACTTCCTGGGAACAGAAAAGCACCATGCTAAATACATGAAAGATATTGGTACACTTGAATTGCCAGGATGTTTTGCCATGACCGAAACCAATCATGGGTCCAATGTAAAAGGTATTGAAACCACCGCTACGTATGATCATGGCTCAAAGACATTTAAAATTCACACACCAAATGAATATGCCCGCAAGGAATACATTGGCAACGCAGCCCTGCACGGCCAAATGGCCACCGTATTTGCAAAATTAATTATCGATGAAAAAGATTATGGGGTAAGCGCATTTGTTGTTCCGCTTAGAGATAAAAAAGGAAAAGTACTACCGGGTATCAAGATAAAAGACTGTGGGCGAAAGATGGGATTGAATGGGGTTGATAATGGAGTCATCTATTTTAATCATGTAGAGATACCAAAAGAAAATATGCTTGATCGATTTTCATCGGTGAATGAGGAAGGAAAATTTGAAAGCCCTATCGCTAGTGACAACAGAAGATTTTTTACCATGCTCGGAACGTTGGTTGGTGGCCGCATTGGAATTCCACGCTCAGGCAATGCAGCATCAAAATCAGGACTTACCATTGCCATTCGTTATGGAGATCAACGCAGGCAGTTTGGTCCTGAAGGTGGAACTGAAGTTCCGATATTAAACTACAGAACACATCAACGGAGATTGATGCCACTGTTAGCAAATGTGTATGCCCTTCACTTTTCGTTACAATACTTAACCAATCGATTTATAAATCGGAAGGAAGAAGAGATGCAAGAGATTGAAGCCCTGGCTGCCGGTTTAAAATCTTTTGCCACCTGGAATGCTACAGCCACCTTACAAGAGTGCCGCGAGTGCTGTGGCGGCAAAGGGTATTTGTCTGAAAATCGAATTGAGGTTCTTAAAAATGATACGGATGTCTACACAACATTTGAAGGCGACAATACCGTGTTGATGCAATTGGTAGCCAAAAGCAGGTTAACTGAATTTAGACAAGAGTTTAGCAACATGAATGTGTTTACCATCTTGAATTACATTTCTGACCAGGCTAAGACAACGATCACAGAATTGAATCCAATCATTGTTCGCAAAACAGATGAAGAACATTTACTTGATGCCGAATTTCAATTGGATGCATTCAAATACCGTGAGCGCGATATTCTAACCTCTGCTGCTAAACGAATAAAACGGCACATTGATGATGGTATGGATTCTTTCGATGCCTTTAATGTGTGTCAACATCATCTGGTGGAAGTTGCGCATGCTTACATTGAGCGGATTGTACTTGAACAATTTATTTTACAAGTTGAGAATACAAAAGATGCCGGTTGTAAAACTGTGCTTAAAAAACTTTGCGATTTGTTTGCGCTATCACAAATAGAGAAAAATAAAGGTTGGTATTTGGAAGCAGGTTACATGGAAGGTGTGAAAACCAAAGCGATCCGCAAATTGGTAAATCAACTTTGTTGGGATATCCGCCAAGATGCTGTGCCTTTAACGGATGCCTTTAATATTCCTGATGAATGTTTGAGCGCGCCTATTGCCCTTGGTGTTAGGTAAGAGGTAATCGGTGATCAGTAATCGGTGATTGGGTATTCAGTATCCGGTATTGACGTGCGGTGATAACCTATTACCAATTTCATCACTGAATCACCACCCGCACTGATTGTCGCCAGTAGCCACGAGCCACATTGAGTATGTAGATACCTTTTGGGATGTTGGTATCGAGAATAGTTGTTCCATTTGTTTTATCAAGAGAAACCGGCATCTCCTGCCCTATTGAATTATAAAGTTTGATGTTTTCAGGTTGTAGCTCGAAGCCTGTCGATAAAGTAAACTTTCCTGATGACGGGTTGGGATAAACTTTCAATTGAAACAACTCTGTAATCTCAACACGCCTCACCGATGAATGACTGTATTGTCCATCTAAGTCTGTTTGCTTTAAGCGATAGTATGATACGCCCACAAAGGGAAGTCCGTCCAAAGTTTCATAGTCGATGCGTTGATTGCTATTGATTGCACCTTTAATCTTGATAACATCTTGCCATTGCTCGGCATCTTGCGAACGCTGTACAGTAAAGAAATCATTATTCAATTCTGATGCTGTACTCCATTTTAGTTTTACTTCTGATTGTTGGGTTGTTGCCGTAAATGAAATCAATTCAATTGGTAATGGTAATGCAAGGTTTGTATTACCAATCGTAAAACGGTCTCCGTTCTGAAGATTAACACCAGAGAACGTTGCAATGCCCCCTGAAAAAGATCCTGAAATTGGAGCGACATCATTGTCAGCAAACCCATCGCCATCCCGATCGATCAACAATCTTAAATTACTGCCCAACGCGCTGCCCAAGGTTGAACTTACATTAACGGAAATTGATATTGTACCCACATCTCCTGATTCGCTTACGCGCCACACGCGATTAAGGCGCTCCTGTATAATTGTATTATCGACATCTGCATTACCACCCGAAAAATTCAACCCGTTATGCCCCCACATTAAAAATTCGTTGTTCGTCAAATTATTTGGATTCCACATCCGCACTGCACCATTGCCTCTTGCATCTTTGTGATTCGATCCATCACTCGCCTGACCAATTCCTGCTACTTCGAAATCGAAATTACCGTTAGCCGGATCATCCATCGTGTAAACATCATTTACAGAAAGGGTAATGTTATATTTAGCTGAAATATAATTATTGATCAAAATTCGTTGAGCATTATTCACCACACTGGAGTAAGCAATAAGCTCATTAATAAAACCTCGAAGTCCACCGTTGGTTGTAGTGGCGTGCCGCCCAATTCTTAGATTAGGAGGTGTTAAGTTACCGTCAGAATCACCCGTTGTACCTTGCTGGGCGCCATTGTAATAGATACTATAACTAACTCCCTTACTGTGTGCCATTTCAATCCATTTGCTATTTGTATTAATGGTAGTTGTTGTGCTAACTCCACCGAGGCCACCTCCACCATCATCTCTCTTTTGATATCCATAAAAACTACCGGTAACTGGCTTCAAAGACATTAAACCATTGGTTGCTGTAGTTCTATCAAGAATAAAATCTCCGGCACCATCATTAAATCCTCCCAGTGCAGTTTGTGTATCTCGAAAGGCAATAAAATAAGTAGCGCTGCTCGTGCCTGATATTCCAAGAGCCGGGCCATCTATAAAAAGATCGCCTGTAAATTGAAGGGCCGGTAGATTATTATCCTGAGCTGTCCTATAAATCGGCCTATTACCGATTGTATTTTGCAATGCATTACTACCGTTTCCAGATTGGTCATTCCATTGCCTTACAGCAGCATTATTGACAGCCGCTGTAACTCCAAGGTCTGAGAATGTTCCATTATTGGCCATAAGCCACAGCTTATTGGTGTTTTGATTTCCTACCCCGCCAGGACCTGTGTTTCCGATTATTGTGGGATTGGTTCCTACAACGGGAAATCCAGTGCATCCACCGCCCGTACAATTAATTGTAAACGAGGTGCAAATTTGATTAACAGTAGCCGAGTTGGTATAAGTGATTACACTTCCAGCGCCATTCTGCAACGTGGCAGTGCCAGCGCCACAAAGTGTAGCATTTGTGTGATCAATAATAATATCATCGGCAGACGTTGAATTCGTATTAATTATTGTAATACTGTTTCCCGTTATTACAAAATCATCGAGTGTACTTAATGTAGACGCTGCATCCGCCTCCAGGTATCCAACATTAACCAGATATGAACTCAAATTGAAAGCTCCGGCAGCAAGCACATGGGTGTATCCTGAGATCATCATTTCAACACCGGTAACGGTTAATGTTCCGGCAATAGTAATATCTCCGGTCTGGTAAAACATTGAAACATTGGAGGAAATAAATGGACCTACGTTGCCTAATGCTAATCCGTCTGGCGACAGGCCACAGATTTTATTATCATCGGTAGCATTCACAGTAATAGTATGCCCTGTGCGAATAACAACATGATCTTCTCTCCGTGGCCAAACGCCTGCAGGCACTGCTCCACTTGATCCATCTGCACTAAACGACCACGAAGTATTTGCATCCCAGGCTCCTGTAGCAAACGAATAAAAAGTTCTTACAGAAGTTGCAGCAACTCCATTAAAAACCGCACCAACTGAGATAAGCCTTGAATTACCACCGGTCCAGGTAGCGGTGGGGTTTTGATTTCCGGCTGTTGTAATCTGTCTTGTTGAAATAGCCAAAGTTGTTGTGGTATTGATTATTTGTTCACTTTGTTCAATATAGGTACCCGGAGGTGCATGAGTTCTACTTTGATCAGAGACAGCTGCATAAACTGCAATATCATCAACACCCGCAGCCATGTTGCCTGTGTTGCGAGTAGCTGCATTACCACTCTGCGCGCCACTTCCTGAAGCAAAAGGCGTAGTTTGATCTACATCCTGAAGGGTAAGTGCGGTGAATGCCTCATCGGTTGGCCCAACTGACCAACTAACAACAAAATTATAACTACAACTACCCCTGGCAGCAGAAATACCAGTTTCATTTAAATACCAAATCTCTGCTTGAAGTAAAGTGCTACTAGATTGTGCCTGCGCCAACGCTAGTGGCTGACCGCCCCAGGTAATACCAGTTACAGTACCTATAGGGTTTCTGTCTTGCGATACTGCCACAACTATCAAACGATTATTTCCGGCACCAACCGTATAGGCTGTTTTAGAGGTGGTAACCGAACCCGAAACGAGACTGGCTTGAGAAAATGCAAAATTAACCCCCAATAGTATTAATGAAAATATATGAAGAGCAGCCTTAAATCCAGTTTTAGACATAACTATAGTAAGTACACTTACTTCAAAAGTAATAATCTTTGGTGACAGGAGGCAGATTTTTAAGAATTTCTAGTAATCTGTTTTTACAGACTTATTAAAGGGAAGGCCAAATTGATATCCAACGTTCTCATCCTTCTTTGGATCAAGCACATCAAGCCCGTACTTTATTTTCTTTGGATCATCGTACACAAACGTGCCGAAAAGACGATCCCAAACAGAAAAAATATTTCCAAAGTTTGTATCTGTCCAGGGGCGTTCATAGTGATGATGAAATTTATGGACGTTAGGGGTAATGAAAATATAGCTCAACGGTTTGTCAATCCACATCGGAAGAGAAATATTAGCGTGTGTGAAGTAGGTAAAGAAGATCGTGCAAAAACGATAAAATAAATAGTAGGCCAATGGGGCGCCCATAATCACTACCACTACTAATGATAGCGTCTCGCGCAAAATAAAATCACCCGGATGCAAACGAGGCCCCGTGGTAGCGTCCACATGAGTATCGGCATGATGTACCATATGAAATCGCCACAACAACTTGACACGATGAAGCATGTAGTGCGCCATGTATTGGGCTACCAGATCAAAGACTAACATACTCAATAGAAAACCCAGCCAAACTGGTATATCAAACAGATATAAGATTCCGAATTGATTGGTTTCAATCCAACGAAAAACACCCAGTGTTGCAATTCCAAAAAGCGTATTGATAATTAGCGTGGAACCCAAAAATGCAAAATTCACCCCGGCATGTTTCCATTTTTTATAACTAAACAAAAACAAGGGTATGCCACCTTCGAGCAACCAGAAAAAAGTTAAACAAAACAAAACCCATGTACCTCTTTGCCAGAAGGGCATCACATCAAAAAAATTTAAAAAGGAATCCATAATTAATTCGAAATTTAAAACTCAAGATTCAAAAACCTAATCACATTCCTTTTTTGAAATTCATGATTGATAACTTCTAAAGATAACGTTCTATCGGTCTTGTTAAACAAGTTGGGCCGCCCCCACCCTTTACACTTATTTCCTGTCCCTCATATTCATGTACAATACAACCGGCTTCGAGTAATCTTTGTTTTGTTACTGGATTACCTTTTACCATAATCACTTCGCGTGGTGCAATAGCAAGAACATTACAACCCATTGAATCACATTCCGAATCAGGCACTTCCACCAATGAAAATCCTCGCTCTAGTAATGTATTCCGAAATGAAATGGGCATGAGGGGTGAGTAAACTACTGCTAAATCTTTATCAACCGGACTTAATACCGACATTAAATGAAAAACATCTGCTGGACCTTTATAGTGTGGCATCGATGCGATTAAAACATCAATACCTAATGGCTCTAACAAATTTTTAAGTTGAGTTATACCACTTTGATTTGTGCGATAGGTGTGCCCAACTGCAAGTGTTTTAGAATCAATCCATGCTACATCTCCACCCTCTAACGTACCGGGTGGTTTTATCTCGCCTAAAATTTTAATCTTATTTTGTTCAAAGACAATTCGTTCTGCTTGAGGTTCATTTTTCCTTTGCGCTTTTCCCATGTTACAGATAATCATTCCAAAATCAGTAGCTATGGAAGCATCCCGACAATAAATAGAATCCATGGTAACATCTGAATTCAACGGCAAGTATGAAATGTGTGCCCCGCTCCTGCTTAAAATCTTTTCAAACTCAACATACTCACCTATTGACTTTTGAAAATCAGGCTTATCTAGAAAATTTAACTCTCTCCATTGATTACTTACTTGCAACTCATTTACGAAAGCAGTTTCCGGTTTTTTAATAAAGACCGATTTAAGCGAACCATATTCGGAATGACAGGTTGTTTTCAAGACGTTGTCTTTCTTTTCATTTGAACCCATGCATAAAATGGCAGGCCTGCCATCAGTAAAATAAATCCCCAATAAACAATCTCCTCACCCGACCCGATAATCGCCCACATGGAATATATAAATGCCAGAATTGAAATTATAAGTTTAAAACTTGTTAAACTTTTTTGCTTATGCTCAAGCATCACTAAAGAAATTATTGAGAATAGATATGGTAATAATACCGTTAGTGTGGTTAACAGGATCATGAATGTAAATGTATCGGCCAGGCTTCTGGTAAAGTTCATACTCATGAGAATAGAAATCAAAACGCTTGAAATTATTATTCCCATAACAGGCGTTCCATTTTTGCTTTCTTTCGCAAATACAGCAGGAAATATTTTGTCGCGTGCAGCTGCATACGGCATTTGACCTTGAATCAAGATCCAACCATTCAATGCGCCAAAAGTGGAAATGACTGCACCACCGGCCACCAGATATCTTGCCCATTCGCCCCAGATGGAAGCTGCCGCATCGGCAAAAGGTGCTTGCGAAAGATGAAGTTCGGCTGGTGGAATTAAGCCCATCACAGCAACCGTACCTAAAAAATAAATAGCAGTAGTTATTAAAGTACCCATAATGGTAGCACGCGGAATTGTCTTTTCAGGATCTTTAATATTCCCGGAAGGAATAGTGGCGCTTTCTAATCCTAAAAAAGCAAAGAGTGTAAGTGTAGTGGCACTGGTAATTACAGATAGATTAGATTCTGAACTTACGTTGAATGGAATGAAGTGATCCATGTTAAGATAAAAAAGTCCACCGATGGTGATCACTAACAAGGGTACTATTTTTAAAATAGTTGTTATCACCTGAACAATGCCCGCCTCTTTAATTCCTTTTGTATTTATCCAGGTTAGAAACCAGATTGCACTCAGTCCTGTGCCAACTGACAAAAAAGGATTGCTACCTAATGCCGGAATGAAGATGGTTAAGTAGCTTACAAAGCCAACGGCAATTGCTGCATTGGTACACCAAACCGAAATCCAATATCCCCAAGCCACAAGGAACCCCGCAAACTCGCCCATACCATCGCGTGTGTAAGCGTACGGACCACCCACGGCATTGGGTCTAAGTTTGCTAAGCCAGCAATACACAAGGGCGAGACACAATGCACCAGCTCCGGAAATCAACCAACCTATTAAACTAATGCCACCATAAACTGCTAAAGTTGCCGGCAGCATAAACACACCCGAAGCAATCATATTTCCAACTACCAAAGAAGTAGTTGTCCAGATTCCGATTTTATTTTTATCCGAATGTGACATAACATCGTTAATTACTAATAAATAACGACATCAAAAATCAAAGTACAAAAACTTTAAGTTGCAAACGCTAATTGTCGATCCTGATAGGCATTGAAATCTTTATCTTTTCCCATTCAAAATTTATTTTGCCTTGGTTGACGCCTGTCGACTCAATCGTGTAGCGCAATCTCTCCTGATTCAACTCTTGTACCTCTGCTTTAGCATTTACTCTAACTAAGTCTTCTTTCGGATCGTAATTATCGGCTAAGTGTTGCTTCCAATTCTTGTTTATAATTACCGTCCATTCGGTTTTACCAGGAATAGCAAACAAAGCATATTTATCGGCCGGGATAGATATATTAGAAATAATCACGTCATTATCAAATTCAATGCTGGTTGCCATGTGTGCGCCAGCCACCCACACTTTGTCATATGGAACAAGGCCGCCCCAAACTATTCTATCCCGCACCGCTGGGGAGTAATAATCGATTTGAAATTGTGTTGTTCCAATTCTTCCCTTCGCCATTGCCTTTAAACTACCTTTCAAAGTGTCGGATTTAGATTGAGCAAGAATTTCAATGCCGGATTCTACTACGGGTAAAGGCACAGTAACCGTTGGCTTTTCTTTTCTAGATTCTTGGGGAGAACAACCAAGTAGGCTAATGAAAAGTAAACTAAAGATAGCTCGTATCATATGATCATAATTTTGAGATTGAAATTGAACTAATCTTTATATTCTTCTCTTGATCATTCGTCCAGGCGAAGATCAATTTTTCCCCAGTCTTTGTCATCTGCGGAAACCCACTTGATCGTGCGCCAGAAGAATTAGCCACTTCAATGGGATTGCCCAACTTTCCATCTTTGTTTACAATCCTTGCATTAATTTTCGAGCCTTCCATCCAACTCACCATGGCTCTGTCACCGTCCAACATGGCAATATCAACCCGACCAATTGTTTCACCTTCATCAATGCGAACGGGTTTACTAAATGACTCGCCACCATTGGATGAGAATGAAACATTTACGCGAGCTGTATCATTAGCTGCCGAAAACCAGGCTACCACCAGGTTATTTTTAATACCAGAAATTCTTGGTCCGTTAACCGGACAACCAGCAATTTTCCATTGATCCTTGTACACAGGTTTTGGCTTTGTCCATTCATTATTCACCAAACGAACTATGGACATGTCACGAATTTCATCATCAGAGCGATCGCGATATACAACTACAGGTCCGTTGGAAGTAATGACAGCAGTAGTTTGACAACAATCACAAGTTTTATTATCAAGCTCCCATTCATTGAGCCGGTTACCGTTTACGTCTATAACAGCTGCTCGTAAACTCATTGCGCCCTGATGACCGTCATGATGATCCCCTTCCATCCCTTCCATAACGGTGTTCCTTCCATCAAGCCAGGTAACAAAGAAATTATCACCGTAAGGTAGCATGGTTACAAATCCATGCTCAGCTTCTTTATTATCCGTGTTAAGTAAAAAAGGTTTGCTCCACTCATCTCCTTTTAAAGAGGAAACCATTGCCACATCATAGGCATAGGTACCAGTACCGCTGCGGGTTAAGTAATGAGCTAAATAGTTTTGATTATTTACTGCCATCATTGGATAATCAGCCCAGTTTACAAACCATGAACTGCCAGAAGCTATCGTAGTAGGTTCGGCCCACTGATCATTTTCTAATCGTGAAAACTTAAAGTGATTTATTGTGTCTTGTTTTTCAATCCATGAAAGAAAAACCTGATCGTTACTATCGGTAAATAAAAACGGCTCAGCACTTGAGCCTTGAGTTGGAGATTCAAGTGATTTAGTAACCGGAGTCGATTCATTTGCTGAAGTACAAGCTGAAAGTAAGATTGAGAATAAGAAAATATTTTTCATTGAGTCTTATTAATATCTGTGATTAGTTTAAGGCTTGCATTATCATTCCAGTTGCGATATCCGGCTTCTGAAAACTTTAGATTTCCTTCGGCATCAAAAATGAATGTGGTAGGCAACGCCTGAATTCCCAATGCTTCCATGTTGGCTAAATGAACATATTGAAATTCGAAAGTTTGTTTCTGCTTGAATTTATTAATTTGATCCAAACTTTCGTTAGAAGCAAAAAGAAAAACAACCGGCTCAGCTTTCAATTTATCCTGTGCAATGGCAATAGTTGGCATTTCCTGAAGGCACGGTCTACACCATGTAGCCCAAAAATTAATGAAGACAGTCTTCCCTTTATATTGTGATAAGTCAATCGATTTTCCGGATAGATCAGTTAAAGAAATATCCTCTAGTTCAATTTTCCCAGAGTCATTTTTCTTATTAGGTGTGCAGGCAGTAATAGCAATACACAACAAGAATAAAATTCGGCTCATGTTAGTTTAGTTCCTCTTCAACCGATCCACAACTAAGCATCTTAGCTCCAAAATATGGATTTCGAATAGCTGCGTTATCGCTTAACCAATAAGCTCCTGAATTATTAAATGCCATAGGGCAATACTCGTAGAAGGCCGTTGTGCCGCCAAGGCCATAAGCTTTAATAGTTTTATAAAATGTATCAGAAAAATCTTTAAAGGCAAGACGCTGCGACTCAATTTCTGCTTCAAGTTGCATGCTCTTCAATGCCTTCTTCAAATTTTGTTGATACACCATCCAATCAGTATGAGCCACATCGGTTAATAGTGCCATATCTACTTTTGTCAAGGCTTCCCAAACCTTTTCAGCTTCAGCTTTAACTTTGCTGGGATCTGAGGCTACAAATGCATCCTTTAAGGAAACATAGTTTGTAAATACTAATGCTAATTGCTTTTGAAATTGTCCGTCAACAACAAACTGAGGTGCCGATACAGCTGCGGGTTCTTCCACAACAACTGCTTCTTCATGTTCCATGGTCTGTTCTTCCATTTTCTTTGTTCCGCAATTAATTACGGAAAGCAATAGTACTCCTGCCATTGTGATTTTTAAAAGTTGTGATTTGATTTTCATAGTAAGGTTTATTTATGATTTAAAAATGAGTGATTATAAAAGTACGTTTGAAGTCATTACAATTTATTCAATAACTGATGTAATCTCTCCGCAAGTTAACATGGCCTGTCCAAAATAAGGATTTCTTATTTCTTTAATCTTGCTTAACCAATCAGCTCCTTTATTTTGATCTGCCATGGGGCAATGTTGCACATAGATTGCTTCCGGCAGTGGATCAAAAGACTTAGTTAAAATAATCATCGTATTCGAAATACTTTGAAACGTTTTTCGTAATTCCGCTATTCCCCCCATGTCACCAGCATGCTGCAAAATATTGCTCAGCGTGCTACTATGCTGCATCCATATAGCATGTGATTCACCCGTGAATAAGGCCATATCAATCTTTGATAAAATAGTTTTAATATTTTCTGTTGACTTTTTCGCTAAGTCTTGGTCATCCACAACAAGAGCATTCTCAAGCTTAAAGTATCCATCATATAACGGTTGCAATGCAGCCTTTGCTTGTTTGGAAATTGGAGTTGGGGACACATTCAGATCAGATGGTTTATTTTCATCATGATTATGTCCATTCATTGATGTTCCTCCCGCTGGGCTCATCATGCTGGGTTTGCCAGCAAGCTGCGCGGCAGCATCAATGCTAAACGTTCCGTTAACGGCAATCTCCTCTCCAGCCTCCAATCCATTTACAATAATGTAACTATCGCCCAACGTTGCACCCAATTCAACTTCACGCATTAGAAATTGAACGCCCTGATCGGTGGTTGATTTTATATAAATGACAGAACGTTTTCCGGTCCACATAACCGCACTCTTGGGTACAGCTATCGTATTTGATAGCTTCTGTTGTTTCGCCTGAACAGTTCCTGAAATAAACATCTCAGGCTTTAATAAATTCTCACGATTGATCAACTCGACACGAGCCTTAGCCACCCTGCTTTTTGGATCAATGGCAGGATCAATAAAACTTATATTGCCTTTAAAATCCTTGCCCGGTAACGATGAGATGGTAAACTTCACTTGATCTCCGCGTTTAATCCACACCATATCGGCTTCATATACATCGAATAGCGCCCAAACTTTTGAGAGGTCAACAATTTCGTAAATCACACTTCCTTTGCTAAGATAATCTCCCAGATTTGTTTTTTTATTAATTACATAACCAGAGGCTTCTGCAAGAATAGGAAACTGCTCAACTATATTGCCTGATGAAGTGATTTGATTGATCTGAGCATCGGTAAGTTTCCAATTCTTGAGTTTCTCCTTTGCTGCCTGAAATAATTGCGGCTGAGTATCAGCTATCTTCTTTGCTTCAATAAGTTCTTTTTGCGCGGTAACTAACTCGGGTGAATAAACATAAGCGATTGTTTGCCCTCTTTTTACATACTCGCCAGTAAAATTGATTTCAAGTCTCTCCACCCTGCCAGGGATATGTGATGATTGAGAATAGATTAATCGTTCATCGGCTTGAATTTTTCCATTTAGATGAATTGTTTTTACTGGCGCACCACCGCCAACAACCTGAGTGGTTACATCAGCAAGCATCATAGCAGTTGGCGACATGCTAATAGCTAATGGATCAACTGAACTTCCATCACTTTGGAGTGGAATCAAATCCATGCCACAGATTGGGCATTTGCCAGGCTCAGATTGCCTGATTTGAGGGTGCATAGAACAGGTCCAAATCTGAGCTATTGATTCCGTCTGATGGACGTGATCGGGTTCAGTGCTTTTATTGGAGGGCGAAATTATCCAGCCTAGTAAAAATCCAACGGCAAGAATTCCAACTCCGATTAGATTTCTTTTATTAATTAATTTATTCATCTCATTTAATGGTTAAAAACCTGTTAGAAAAAACATCCGCGACTCGGCAGCATAATAATCTTTAAGTGCGCTAACCCTATTCATTTTGTACTTTATAAGTTGTTGTTGAAGACGCAAAATTTCTTCAAAGTCAGTTCCTGAAGTACTCAGTGAAGCCAACGATAAATCTATTATTTGTTGAATTTGTTTTGTCTGCGTCTCAAACAATTCGAGTTGGATAAGTGATTTATCCATTTCAAACCGGGTCATCTCAAATTCAGACAAAAGATTATTGGCTTCATTGTTTTCCATTTCCGAATAAGCAGTTTGCATGAGTCTTGATTCTTTTGCTGCGGCTTTATATTGCTTTCTATAAATAGGAAGTGAGAGCGTGACCATCGGCATGTATGCATCCTTGCCATTACCTGGAATTGAAACCTCGGGACGCGCGGCAGTAACAATGTACTCGAAACCCAGCCCAAATTCAGGCGCCCCTTGTTTAGTGGTAAGAATTTCTTGTGCCATCGCCATTTCTCTTTGTTTTCTCAAAGCTTCTAGCCGAGGATGACGGGCAATGCTGTCAGTATCTAGTACTCGCTTTTCGGGCGTGCTAAAAGAATCTGCTATAATTACAGATTCATCTTTATCCCGATTCAAAAGCGTATTGAAATAAAACTCAAGTGGTTTTTTCTTTTGCTCCAGAATTTGAATCTCAGTTTTTGCTTCATTACTCATTAAGTCAACTCGCAATGCATCACTTAACGATCCTCTGCCATTTTGAAAATTGGAAGTAGCTAACGTCTTGAACGTTGATAAAATTTCAATATTTTCTTTTTGCAAAAGGATCAACTGTTCTAACTCCACCAATGGATAGTAAGCGATTCTAACTTTACTGGCTAACTCAGCCTTTGCATCGAGGTAGGATTGATAGGTAGCCTCCGCTCTGGCAGCCGCTACATTTTTGCGTGCCTCAATAGTACCAAACCACGGAAACATTTGTGAAAAGGAAAATCTTGCCATCTGTTGACCTACCCGTGTCTCAACCATTTGCCCAAACGCAGCCACAGTTAGGCTTGGGTTAGGCAATGAGCTTACTTGCGGCAGTTGTTGCATGGCAACTTCAAACTCCGCATACTTTGCTTTGAGTCCTGGATTATCCTGCTCAGCAATTGTAGCATAGTCTTGCAGCCCCTGACCATTTAAACCAAGCGATAAAAAGACAAAGGCTGGAACGAATAATTTTGAAATCAGTTTTTTCATGATTCTTTACTTAATTTCTTCACTTCATTTTCGCGCCATATTGCCTGCAACACAGGCACAACAAACATGGTCATCAATTGAATAATCATTCCTCCAAATGTTGGAATCGCCATCGGCACCATAATGTCTGATCCCTTTCCTGTTGATGACAACACAGGCAGTAGTGCAACGATTGCCACTGCTGCGGTCATCATAGCAGGTCGCACGCGTTTCTTTCCAGCGATGATAACAGCTTCTCGTACACCCGCCACGGTAGTCGGTTTCATTTCTTCAAATACCTGATGGATATAAGTACCCATGATAACACCATCGTCTGTGGCAATTCCAAATAATGCAATGAACCCAACCCACACAGCCACACTCAAGTTGATTGTGTGCATTTGAAAAACATCGCGCAGGTTATTATCAGCAATTGAAAAATTCAGAAACCACTCCTGTCCATAAAGCCAAAGCATAATGAACCCACCGGCAAACGCAACAAACACGCCCGAGAAGTGAATGGCCGATGCGATAATCGTTTTAAATTGCATGTAAAGAAGCAAGAAAATTATAAGCAAGCTGATTGGAATAACTAAAGACAAGCGGCTGGCTGCCCTAAGCTGATTTTCATAACTACCTGAAAACTTATAGCTAACTCCATCCGGTACGGTTATCGCACCAGATTCTATTTTTGCGGTAATGGCAGCTTGTGCTGCATTTACAACATCAACTTCTGCAAAACCTGTACGCTTATCAAACAAAACATAGCCTACTAGAAAAGTCTCTTCGCTCTTAATCATTTGAGGACCGCGGGTGTATTCAATATCAACAACCTGAGAAAGAGGAATTTGCGCACCTGAGGAAGTTGATATAAGAATTTTATTAAGCGATTCGGGATCATCGCGTAATTCGCGCGGGTATCGAACCCGAATTGGAAATCTTTTTCGTCCTTCAACAGTAGAGGAAATCTCCATGCCCCCTATAGCCGTTTCAATTACTTCCTGAACATCCTCAATGGAAAGTCCATACCTCGCAATTTCATCGCGGTTAATATTTAAAAGCAAGTAAGGTTTACCAACAATGCGATCCGCAAATACTGCCTCAGCTTTTACCGAGGGTACTTCTTTTAAAATTGTTTCTAATTCAAATCCAAATTTTTCAATGGTTTCCAAATCAGGGCCAAAGACTTTAATACCCATTGGCGCGCGCATGCCTGTTTGAAGCATGACCAACCTTGTTTCAATAGGTTGAAGCTTGGGAGCCGAGGTAACGCCTGGTATCTTTACCACATTAACAATCTCTTGCCAGATGTCATCGGGTGATTTTATTTGTACTCGCCAGTTGCGAAAATATTGACCATTTCCATCTTGAACAAGATCTATACTGGTAATGCCTCGAACTAATGCCTCCTCGTTATTAAGACTATCGCCCGAAGTTGTTATAAAACGATTTTTAGAATCTGTTTTGAATCGAATACGATGCCCATCTTCGTTCAATATGTACTCCGACTTATAGTTGATTACATTTTCGTACATAGAAATTGGTGCCGGATCAAGTGCAGATTCAACGCGTCCCATTTTACCAACTGCTAATTCCACTTCAGGTATCTGCGTAAGAAGCATATCTAATTGACCGATCACCTTTCTATTTTGTGCTATGCCAGCATGCGGCATGGACGTTGGCATAAGTAAAAAACTTCCTTCATTAAGGGTTGGCATAAACTCTGAACCGATGGCTGGAAATCTTTTGTCCAGAGATTTCCACGGTTTTGTATCACGGATATTCCAGCCAATATTTTCAAATCCGGTTGCAACCACGCTTAGGGTTTTGTCAAAACCAATCCACGCCATAATTCCAAAAAGGATTGTGAAAATCGGGATTAAAAGAAATTTAACCTTGTTGACCAGGCACCATTTTAAAATCGGTACATAGAAGTGAACAACACTCATCAGGATGCCAAGAATAGATCCTATCAACGCAACGACAAATAAATAATTTATAAGGATAGAATTTTCTACACCCAATGGCATCCACTCTTCGGCCAGGAAAAACGAAGCAATGAAAAGCGTGAGTGCCAAATTGATGTAACTCGCAAAAGTGCTGAAGCGCGCTGGCCATTTACTTTCCGTTAGGTTGTTTATACCAATGAGACAAAACACCAGCGGCAAAAACATGTTAAAATAAATGGCAAGTGCCACGCCCACTGCAATAAAGGAAATGCTCCAAATCCGCCTTACTTTCTTTTTATCATAATTGATATTGAAAATAAAATAGGCGAGCGTTGGCAACACGATTAATCCTAACACAAAAGAACCCATCAATGCGTAGGTTTTAGTAAGCGCCAGCGGTTTAAATAATTTACCCTCGGCTGATTCCATAGCAAACACAGGAATAAAACTAACTACGGTAGTAGCAAGTGCCGTGGTAATGGCCGATGCAACTTCTTTACTGGCCTCATAAATTACAATTAGAAGTTCTTTCCCTGAGGCACCTTTATTTTCAGGCATCTCCAAATGCCGAATAATGTTTTCAATAAACACAATTCCAATGTCTACCATCACCCCAATCGCGATGGCAATTCCTGAAAGCGCCACTACGTTGGCATCCACACCAGTATATTGCATTACAATAAATGTCATCAACACACCTACTGGCAATAAACCCGAAATAATAATGGATGCCCGTAGGTTTAGTACGAGCGCCAATACCACTATAATGCTGATTAATATTTCATGCGATAAAGCAGTTTCTAATGTGCCGATCGTTTCATGAATTAATTGAGTGCGATCATAAAACGGAACGATGGTAAGCTGACTTACTGAACCATTTGCTAAGGTCTTTTTAGGAAGCCCTGGGGTTATTTCTTTAATCTTTTCCTTTACCAGATTAATTACTTTCAATGGATTGGAACCATATCGTGCTACAACAACGCCACCCACAACTTCGGCTCCGCCTTTATCTAATACTCCCCTTCTTGTTGCTGGCCCCAATGAAACAACCGCAATATCTTTTATCCGGATTGGAACATTACCTTCAACGGCAACAACTGCTTTTTCGATATCGGTAACATCTTTAATATAACCCAAACCACGCACCAAGTATTCCGCTTGATTGATCTCAATTGTTTTTGCACCCACATCACGATTTGATTTTTGCACAGCTTGCATTACACGATTGAGTGGTATGCCATAAGCTTTCAACGCATCGGGATTAACGTCAATCTGATACTCTTGCACATAGCCACCAATGGATGCAACTTCAGAAACACCTTCAACTGCACTTAAGCCATACTTCACATAAAAATCCTGAGCGGTACGTATTTCGTGTAGGTCCCAGCCGCCTGTTGGGTTGCCGTTTTGATCGCGGCCTTCAATCGTATACCAATAAACTTGACCTAACGCTGTAGCGTCAGGACCGAGCGCTGGTTGAATACCAGGGGGCAGCAATCCTGAAGGCAATGAATTTAACTTTTCAATGATGCGTGCACGCGACCAGTAAAACTCTATCTTCTCATCGAAGATGATGTTGATCATAGAGAAGCCAAACACAGATGAACTGCGAATTGACTTAACCCCTGAAATTCCCAGCATGTAGGTCGTGAGCGGGTAGGAAATCTGATCTTCTATATCTTGTGGAGATCGACCCGGCCAATCTGTAAAAACAATTTGTTGATTCTCACCAATATCAGGAATGGCATCTACCGGTATTGGATCTTTGGGTAAGAACCCAATATTCCAGTTGAATGGCGACACGACAAGCCCCCACGTAATAATGGCGAGTAAAATGAGAATGGTTATTAACCGATTCTCTAAAAAATATTTTATTATGGAATTAAGCATGCGCAATCAATTTTTCGATAACAACCTGACAATAAAATATTGCCAAATGAGATTATGGAAATTCCAGTAATCTCAAAATCTTAAATTTGATTGGTTACTTAAATAAGAAAAGATTGAACCTGCACCGTAATGTCGCGGACAATCAACGGTGGAGAGTAATGAAGAAACTGAAATTCAGTTGAGGTGTTGGGTGATAAAGTAATTGTTGCAATCAGTGGCAACGCTACTACCCAAGACGTTTGCTGCATTTGCAATGATGTTGACTCGTGCGTTTTAAAACTCTTGCCTTCAAAAGTTATTTGATCTTCTTTGCAACACGTTTTCTTTTTTACGATTGTCTTATGGCATGCCTGAGTTTTAACCTCCAAGGCGCAGACAGCAGCTTTTTCAATTACAGAAACACTTTGAACCCTGCCCCCACATACATGCATATTAACCGTGAAACTGCTCGATGAAATGAACACGAGCACTGCCAACAAACAAGAAAATATGGTTCTTAAAAATTTCATTAACGTACAAATGTAAAGAATTTTCCCAAATCAACAGTTTAGGGGTTTTCAACGGTGCATTTAAAATCATCGCGACAAAAAATATATCGTCCCTAATTGGCTACTGATATTACTTCCCTAACGGGAATTAAATTAGTGTGGAGAAACCCCGCTAGGAGTTGTATAACGGTAGTGCAAAGAGTATTTCTTTGATAAATCCCGTAGGGATGGCATGTAGGCGAGTCGCGACAATTTAAGATGCATCCTTAAACAGTCTCCCCTTTATAACCAGCCTTTTTAAGCGCTTCAATTACCTTTTGGTCAGAAACATTAGTCTTTACGGTTAGTATTCTTGTCGGGTCAGTAAGGTCAACTTGCCAGCTACCAGCCCCGGCTACCTCATTCAAATAGGGTGTTATCTTATCTACACAGGCCGAACACTTCACATTGGTTTTTAATTTTAAATCGCTCATACTATTATATTTAAATTTTGGCCCTTTTTAAAAGCAAACTATTACTAACTACACTCACTGAACTCAAAGCCATGGCTGCTCCGGCAATCATGGGGTCAAGCAAAAATCCGTTAATTGGATATAAAATCCCAGCAGCTATTGGAATTCCAATTAAGTTATAGATAAACGCCCAGAAAAGATTTTCCTTGATGGTGCGAACGGTTTTAGTTGAAAGAGTTAATGCTTTGGGTATTGACATTAAGTCAGAAGTGATTAGTGTCATTTTAGCAACATCCATAGCGATGTCGGATCCTTTGCCCATCGCAATGCTTATATCGGCCTGCGCTAAGGCCTGCGAATCATTGATGCCGTCACCGACCATCGCAACAATTTTTCCAGTTGCCTGCAGTTGCTTGATAAAGTCCGCCTTGTCGGCCGGAAGCATCTCTGATTTGAAGTTTGCTAAACCCACCTGGCTGGCTACTGCCTTTGCTGTTTGTTCATTGTCTCCAGTAAGCATGTACACCTCAATGCCTTTATTTTGAAGGACAACAATCGCTTCACTTGAAGTTGATTTAATTTTATCGGCAATAGCTAACAAACCAATAACATTCATTTTGTTAGCAAAATAGATTACGGTCTTTGCTTCACTTTGCCATCCGGAAGCTGTGTTCTTGATCTCTTCAGAAACAGCAACATTCATTTCAGTAAGTAATTTTCCATTGCCCAGAAAAAAATCTTCGCCTTCAAAAGAAGCTCTAACTCCTTTTCCTGTAAGGCTCTCAAAATTAGTAAGTGCAACTTTCGATGCGGCTTCTGATTTTAATTTATCAACAATAGCCTGCGCAAGCGGATGTTCCGATTGATATTCAATAGAGTAAAGAATGTCTTTATATTTCTTTACTGAATCATCCTTAACTGTCCATACAACATCAGTGACTACCGGTTTGCCTTCGGTAATAGTCCCAGTTTTATCTAAAATGATTGCGTTTACTTTATGCGCAAGCTCCAGGCTTTCCGCATCCTTTATTAAAATATTGTTTTGCGCACCCTTGCCCACGCCCACCATAATAGCTGTTGGGGTTGCTAAGCCTAATGCACAAGGACAGGCAATCACCAAAACAGTAATTGATGTTAGCAAGGCATGCGTGAAAGCATTTTCTCCACCAACTAAATTCCAAATGATAAATGTTAATACTGCAATGGCAATAACAACGGGCACAAAGATGCCAGCTATCTTATCTACTATTAGCTGCACGGGTGCTTTACTGCCTTGTGCTTGCTGCACCATCTTAATGATGTGCGCAAGCATCGTATCACTTCCCACTTTCTTTGCCTCAAATTGAAAACTCCCTTTTTGGTTTATTGTTCCTGCAAATACATTTTCGCCAGTTGATTTCTCAACGGCAATCGGCTCACCCGAAATCATACTCTCATCCACAAAGGAAGATCCAGAAGAAACGACACCATCCACTGGGATTTTTTCACCAGGCCTTACCAGTACGATATTACCAACCTTTACTGAGGCAATGGGTAACTCCTGTTCAACGCCATCAACGAGTACCACTAATGTTTTAGGTTGTAAGCCCATCAGTTTTTTCATGGCTGATGTAGTATTCGATTTTGCCTTTTCCTCTAATAATTTTCCTAAGGAAATAAAAGCAACCACCACCGCTGCGGCTTCAAAGTAAACGTGGGCTTCCAAACCTCTGCTTATCCAGAACTCAGCATAAAAAGTATTGAACACACTAAAGAAGTATGCAATACCCGTGGACAAAGCAACCAGCGTATCCATATTGGCTTTGCCATGCCTTGCTTGCTTCCACGCGTTTACAAAAAAATGTCGACCAAAATAAAATACAACCGGAGCTGCCAACACCATAGAAATGTAATTTCCATAAGGCATGTGCATAAAGAACATCCCAATGATAACAAGCGGAACAGATAGTGCCAGTGACCAAATAGTTCTTGTTACTACCGCCTGATAATTAGATTGCTGCGATTTTTCCTGAATAGCACTTGGATCCACAGTATCAATTACAAGATCGTAACCAATGGAACGAACAGCATTTTGTAAATCCTCAACCTTTACTATCGAAGCATCATAATCAACCAACGCTGTTTGATTAGCATAGTTAACTGCGGCTGCCTTCACTCCTTTTGTTGCCTTGAGCATGGACTCAACACTGACTGCACAGGCTGCACAGGTCATTTCTAAAACCGGAAAAGTATGTTTCGTTATCTCAGCGCTCATGGTATTCAATTTAATCCAAAATCTCTACTACAAAGAACGGGAGTATTCAATAAAAGTGTTTACATAATTCCTGAAAGGAGTTATATAATTTTAGCCAACGGAATCAAGAGGATTGCGGAGTTCCCTGCTACTTTTAGATTTCTTTAGTTCGGAAGGTGTGAGACCTGTAATCTTTTTAAACTGACCTGAGAGATGAGCCACACTGCTATAGCCTAACTTATCGGCAATCTCACTGAGGGTAAGCTCATCATAAAAAAGTAATTCTTTTACGCGTTCAATTTTCTGATGGATAATGTACTGCTCCAAAGTCATTCCTTCTACAGATGAAAAAAGACTGCTCAGATAATTGTATTCAACGTGTAGTTGTTCCGAAAGTATCTGCGACCAATTAAGCTTTACGTCTATTTGTTCCGTATGATGAATTAAGTTGATCACGTGATTCTTTATGGCTTCAATTAATCTTGCTTTGCGATCATCAATCAATTCAAAACCTAAACTCTTTAATTGGTTTTCTAAGTTGCTCAGCACGTCTTTATCTATGTGGTCAACCTCCAGTGTCACCTCGCCCAAGGCAATCTTAGTTGGATGTAACCCCAGCTTTTCAAACTCCTGCCCAACAGCCGTGATGCACCGTTGGCAAACCATATTTTTTATATATAAAGAAGTCATAGAGGTATCTGCTTATCGAACAACCTAATTGAAGTTAAAATAGTTGCATTTAAAAGTACGATAAACAGATCGAAAGGCTTCGGGTTATTCGCAAAGGCGTTTAACTTTGCAGCCTTATAATTTACTTATGGCCGAAGAGCGGAGTTTAAACTTTCTGGAAGAGATAATCGATAATGACCTAAAGGCAGGCAAGTACCAAACCATTGTTACCCGGTTTCCTCCTGAACCCAATGGTTATCTACATCTTGGCCATGCAAAAAGCATTTGCCTCAACTTCGGATTAACAGTAAGGTATGGCGGCAAAACCAACCTTCGGTTTGATGATACCAATCCGGTAACGGAAGAAACGGAGTATGTAGAAAGCATTAAAAATGATGTTCGCTGGCTGGGCTTTACCTGGGCTAATGAACTTTATGCCTCTGATTACTTTGATCAACTTCATGCCTTTGCCGTTAAGCTTATAGACAAAGGTCTTGCTTATGTGGACGATAGCAAGAGTGAAGACATTGCCTTACAAAAAGGAACTCCAACTAAAGCAGGCATTCCAAATTTATATCGCAGTCGCAGTATAGAAGAAAACCGCCAACTGTTTGCCGACATGAAAGCGGGTAAGTATAAGGATGGCGAAAAAGTACTTCGGGCGAAAGTAGATTTGGCAAGCCCTAACATGCACATGCGCGATCCGTTAATTTATCGCATTAAGCATGCGCATCATCATCGCACAGGCGATGCTTGGTGTGTTTATCCCATGTATGATTTTGCTCACGGACAAAGCGATTCGATTGAACACATTACACACAGCATTTGTACACTGGAATTTGTTCAACACCGCGAGTTGTACGATTGGTTTATAAAAAATCTGGAAATCTATCCTTCTAAACAGTATGAGTTTGCGCGACTCAACGTAACCTATACGGTTATGAGCAAACGCAAATTGCTGACACTTGTAAATGAAAAGCATGTGAACGGATGGGACGATCCACGCATGCCAACTATAAGTGGAATGCGCAGACGCGGTTACCCTGCTGAAAGTATTCGCGATTTTTGCGATCGTATTGGAATTGCCAAGCGCGAAAATCTAATTGACATTGGGTTGCTTGAGTTTTGCGTGCGCGAACATTTAAATAAAATCACTACCCGCAGAATGGTAGTGACTGATCCGTTAAAAGTAGTGATTACCAATTACCCGGAAGGCAAATCTGAAATTCTAACGAGCGAGAATAATCCTGAAGATCATGATTCTGGTTCTCGCGAAATGCCATTCAGCCGTGAGCTATATATTGAGCGCGATGACTTTATGGAAGTCCCCGCTAAAAAGTATTTCCGGTTGGCGCCCGGCCAAATGGTACGCTTGAAAAGTGCCTACATTATTAAGTGCGATGAGTTTATTAAAGATGCTTCAGGAAATATTACTGAGTTGCATTGCACCTATATTCCTGAAAGTAAAAGTGGGTCGGATGTATCGGGTATTAACGTGAAAGGCGTTATCCATTGGGTAAGTGCTGCTCATGCCCTACCCGCTGAAGTTCGATTGTACGACCGACTCTTTACATTGGAAGATTTAAGTGAAGGCGATGATGATTTTAGAAAGTATCTGAACCCAGACTCATTAAAAATAATAAATGTTTTTGCTGAGCCAGCACTGGCAGATGCCGCATTAACAGATCGCTTTCAATTTATGCGTATTGGATACTTCTGTTTAGATCCGGATTCAACAAAAGATAAGCTTGTATTCAATCGCACCGTTACCTTGCGGGATATGTGGGCCAAGGAAAAGAAGGGATAATCACTGAGGTTTGGAGAGAAATATTGTTGGTCAACGACCAACAATAACTAAGGGTAAGTTTTAGATGTTGTGCCTGAACATCAAATGAAAAAATCAAGATAAGAGCGAAGATTAAAAGAAACGATTTCATATTTTAATAATTAATTTTTAGGGTCTATACTTCTTGCATAACCTTCGGGTATTTGAAAGAAGTGCCGCTACAGTTGTACGCGATAAAATAAATTCCATCATATCGGGATATCTCTCTGCGAACGCTCATAACTTAAATTTAATACTTTGTTTCATCTAACTCGCCTCAACTCTTATTCGCGCAGAGTTCCCGAGGCGGGTAACTCTGCGATGAAAAGTTCCTCCTCGCGACACCAACAAAGGCGTTAGTGAGTGCCAGTCTATATGTGTGGTGGTGCTAACAATGAAGTGGAATTATCAATATTAAACGAAGCCTTGAAAAATCAAATATGAACCGATAGGATATACTATAAGTGTGAATATTGAAAACAAAGCCCCTCCAACTCCATACAGAGTCCTGTCCTTTTTAAATTCTATAAACTTGTATCGTTCTTCTTTTACATATACTTTATTAATAAACCATCGAGTAACAATATTTAGAACAACAAATAGAATTACTACTAATGGTATTGGTATTTTTTTTACTTCATAAAAAAATGACGAGAAATACATTAATACCATGTGTAAATTAAAAGTTAACATTGATGACAAGACAATTACAGTCGCGTCAGCTCCTTTTTCTCTTCTGTTGTAAACCCATGAGTAATATAACTTAAAAAGAAAATTCATTGTTAAAAAAATTACTCTAAATTAAACATTCATTTTAAACCATGTATTTTTTTCCTCCTCCGCCATGGTTCGTGTCCCCACGAACCAAACTTAATTCTAATTCAAAACTCAGCCCTCAAGTCCTTTATAAAATCAAAATCCTTGATTCATAACTCGTAAAACCTTGCCGTGGAATATTTATATTCACACATATCCTCCGCCAATTGCCAATGTCCGGCCAATGGATTAGCATGTATATAATCTAACTTTTGATATGCTACTGATTTGGTAAATAAAGGTACAGCAAGTGAATCTCGTTGCCAGAATTCATAATTTTTATTGCTGGCAACAACGCGAAAATCTTCCAATGCATGCGGACTTTCCGCGGTTAACAACTTTTTAAATTCATGTGCCGTGTACTTTAAAAACGAGCCCTGTGATGATTCCTTGCCGTTACTTTCAAGCACTCTCCAAATCAAATGAATGTGGTTGGGCATAATAACGAATGCAAATACTTCTATTTTACCTTGTTTGCTCAAATATGCCAATGAACCAATAACCAACTCTTTATACGCTTCTTTTTCAAGCAGGTGCTGCCACTTATTTATGGTGGCTGTCCAAAAGTATATCTCACCTTTCTCAATGTATGACTTCCGCTTATACTCGAATATACTTGTTTCCATTGTTCAAATTCCTATCTCCCTGCAAAGGCTCATAGCTTTAATTTAATACTTTGTTTCATCTAACTCGCCCCAACTCCTAATCCGTGGTTCGTGCGGACACGAACCATGGCTGAGGGAAAGGAAACCGCTCTTGTTTGTTGGTGAAGCTACCCACAGTTCCTCCACACAACACCAACAATGGCAACAGATTCTCGCAAAGCTTTCTGCGCATCAACAAACATTCTCTCACGTTCCCTATAAAAGCCTGTGTAAAGATCCTGCCGCCTTAATGCCGGTTGTTCTGCAGCCAGTAAACAGATGCCCGCTACAGTTCTCATATCAACTGTTGGAGATCAATACTTTTAACAACAAGGAGCCTTTTCGACACGTCTTCGATCGGTTCACTTTCGTTCAGCTTCTTTACACTTATCTGATGCCTTCACAGGCACCTTTTACCTAAACGTTCAGCACCATGACTTTTGATCATAGCACCTTCAGGTGGTTTGCATACGCTGCCTGCACACCGTATGCGGTAGACCTACTACCATCTCTTATACGGCATGGAATAAAACCGACTGTCTTATTCCTTCGTGATACACCCAACAATGGCGAGAGACAATTCAATTACATATAGGTACCCTTGAATAAATGCGGGCAGCTGTATCAATTACAGCGACTCTTTCTTTTTCCAGAAGATTTCCAATTAGCTTAATTCTATTTTTATTCACGTAACCTTTCTCACAATCTAGCTTCTCAATCATCCACCAAGTTTCAGTGTAATTTGGATAAACAAAAAAAATATCTTTCTGATCTAGTTTTAACTTTATCATATAATTTGTGCCCTTACCCTCTCTAACATTTGAGTAACCATCAGCATCATCTATTTTTGCAAGTCGCTTATAAAGGTTTGCTTCTGAACGTATTCCGATTTTATAAAAAATCGAAAGTCCATCCGGCAAAAATATATCCAAAATATATGGTCTTTCCCCGTTAACGTTATTTACAACAAAAACTATCTTCGATCCACTTAAGAATTTTAACTCTATATCAATAGCACTAGGAATGGAGTTATCAACTATCTTCATCTTTTCTAAAACCAAGCCAATCTTGTCGTCTTCCTGTAGTGTTATTAAATGCCTGTTTTTCTTTAACTCCTCGAACAATAGCGATTCATGACTTGACCAACTTACCATTCGCTCTCTTGCTTTCTGAGAACAATTATCTGTTTCCTTTCCATCATTACATTTTTTAAAAAAAAGAAAAATTTCGTCTTCTGCGTGCTTGCCAAAGAGATCATGGTAGTCCTTAAGACTTGTAAATTTCTTATTTAGAATATGACCGTAGAAGTCATGGATCACTTTTTTGTAAACATCAGAATTATAAGCCATCTGGGCGTATGATGAATGTACTAAAAGTGATAGGAGTGAAATTAAAATATATTTCATTGCTCTAACGATTAGGGTTAACCACACCACCAGCTATCGGATCGTATGTGCCGCGTACCCGCAATCTCATTGTTCGATGTACTCTTAAGTTATTTTGCATTCGATTTGCAAAATCACTTAATTCATTAAAGTCTCCAGTTAAACCTATGCGACCAGCTGTTCCTTCATATAGAGGTCCATCCGGATGTATTCGAAGATCATCTCTCTCCCACCTTGGATCAGGGGTAATGTCAATTGAAAACCCAACACTATTCCTTGTCATTGCAGCGTTTGTCCTATTTCGAAAATTAGATAAATTCCAATCTTCAGCTTGTGGTGTTGGTCTCAAAGTACTTCTCCGCCATGGTTCGTGTCCCCACGAACCAAACTTAAGCGCAGAGTTCCCGAGGCGGGTAACTCTGCGATGAAAAGAGATATTGGTAGGCCTACTACCATCTTCTATTCAGCATTCAAAGAACCGTCTGTTCTTTCATTCGTGACACACCCAACAAAGGCGAGGGAGTTTCACATTTTTAAGAAGAATTTCTAAAATTTTTAAATACAGTCAGATCGTTTTCTTGGATGCAGTCTTCATTCATATCGGTAATGACATGGGTAATTGGTACAAGTTGGCCTTTGATTTCTTCTAACCTTAAAATTAATGCATCATTACCTACCAATTGTATGCCGTTAATTATCGTTCTGTAAACCAAGTTGCCATTTTTATAATTACAATGATCCTTTATCTGGTTCATTCCTTTTCCCCAGTAAGTAAACTTTGTAACTATACTATTTCCTTCATTATCATTTACGTAAAAATTGAGAAATACTATTTTACTTTGTTCTGCAGAAACGTAATCTCTCGGCTCCAAATAAAACTTTTGAATAGAATCAATTGAATAGCCGGATTCGTCCTGATCGAAATACTCTTGAGGGCTTAGGGCATTTCTTTTCCAACAAACATCATTATCCAATTGGTACTCAATAATTATATCTTTCATAAATTTTAAAAATAATGTCCGTTTATTGCTTTATTAAGTTCCTGAAATACATGGTCAGAATTTTTAAGACCCTTGATTGATTCCTCTAGTTGTCTTGGGGTCATTTTAACTAACTCGTAAATATCAAATGGCGGTGTGCTTTAATTTAATACTTTATTTCATCAAACCCAGTTCTACTCTTTAATTTGCGCAGAGTTCCCGAGGCGGGTAACGCTGCGAAGAAAGGAAACCACTCTTGTTTGTTGGTGAAGCTACCCACAGTTCCTCCACACAACACCAACAATGGCAACAGAGGATTATACGTTTCATTGTATTTTTTTTTAAATAAACTGCAATTAATTATTTCATAATTCTTGTTTGTTGGTGAACCTACCCGCTGTTCCTCCCCGCAACACCAACAAGGGCGAGGAGGGGTCAAACTCTGGATTAATTAAAAACGATTTAAAACAACTACAAAATAACTTACTTAATAACCCTTGTTTGTTGGTGAACCTATCCACAGTTCCTCTGCGCAACACCAACAAGGGCGGGAGAGAGGTTTTCATATATTGATAATAGAAAAGTCAATCTTCCCACCAATTATTCTATGTAGTCGAATAATATTTTCCGGTAATGTAAATCCACCCTGATCATACTTTGATGAATAGGTTATCCATAAACCATATCCATCTTCTGAGATGGAATAGTCTTTGATAATTAATTTTACATTATCAGCATTTGAAATCTCTTCTAGTTCTACCAGTAACACAAAGGAGTTTGAGTCTTTGTTTCTTTTAAATTTGATTTTCTCATATTTAAACTTTGAAACTATTTCGTTTTTCATTAGTTCGTTAATATTTATCAAGCGTAAATAGAATTTCACTTGATCAAAATTATTTTCATCTCTTGGAATTTTCATAGTTAGTACCCTCCATTTGCTAAGAATTCTCTGCCTAGTTCTAATAATCTCTGATAGGTGTATGTGTCTTTGCCACCCATTAAATCCAGAGCTTTCTGCTCATGGATATATTCACTAAAACCATTTCTATCTTTTATACCTAATTGCTTTGCAGCATCATCTACTTGTTTTAAATCTTGCTTTTTTCCATTCGCATTCAAATTATGAATTTTAGAGCCATCAATTATAGCAGAAAACGGCTGAGCCAAAGGCATCGTTCCACTTGGAGTAACTAGAACAGGCGTAGGACCAGGCAAAATGAACCACCCCCGCCTCTCAACATCGCTGCCGTTTGGAAGGACGTTCCAATAGCTGTTCCAATTGTTCGATTAGTTTCAGCCTCCCAAGAATCTCCACCATATTCAGGAATTAAAGGTACAAAGGTTCTATTAATTCCATTGGCAATCTGTCCTGCTCCATTCAACCTATCCAAACTCCATGATAAATTTTGTTTTAGACCGCTTCCAAGTCTCCACACAACATACGCACCTTTATCAAAAATCTTATCAAGTAAACTAGCAGTTACTACAACTTCGTTTAGAAGCGTACCAGTAGCTTGAGCAATAGCAATTGTAAAATCAACGCTAAATAAAAATTCTAAAGTGCCGATTGGTATATTAAAACCTCCATCAGGATCTATTCCATTTGTGGGATTGTTGCCCATCCCTAAATAAGGTGATGCAAACTCTCCATACGGATCAGGACTTAACCACCTGCCAAACCGGGCATCGTACATGCGCAAGTCAAAACTATTCCAGCCGGTTTCGGCTTCTTCTTCAGCATATTGTCCCTAGTAGCCAAAGCGGTAAGGTTCAGTTAAAATCTCGCGGTCGCTCATGGTTAGGCCAAAGGGGTAATAGTCGGCCCCACCCTCCGCCATGGTTCGTGTCCCCACGAACCAAACTTAATTCTAATTCAAAACTCAGCCCTCAAGTCCTTTATAAAATCAAAATCCTTGATTCCTAACTCGTAAAACCTTGCCGTGGAATATTTATATTCACACATATCCTCCGCCAATTGCCAATGTCCGGCCAATGGATTAGCATGTATATAATCTAACTTTTGATATGCTACTGATTTGGTAAATAAAGGTACAGCAAGTGAATCTCGTTGCCAGAATTCATAATTTTTATTGCTGGCAACAACGCGAAAATCTTCCAATGCATGCGGACTTTCCGCGGTTAACAACTTTTTAAATTCATGTGCCGTGTACTTTAAAAACGAGCCCTGTGATGATTCCTTGCCGTTACTTTCAAGCACTCTCCAAATCAAATGAATGTGGTTGGGCATAATAACGAATGCAAATACTTCTATTTTACCTTGTTTGCTCAAATATGCCAATGAACCAATAACCAACTCTTTATACGCTTCTTTTTCAAGCAGGTGCTGCCACTTATTTATGGTGGCTGTCCAAAAGTATATCTCACCTTTCTCAATGTATGACTTCCGCTTATACTCGAATATACTTGTTTCCATTGTTCAAATTCCTTTAACTAATCTGTGGTTCGTGCGGACACGAACCATGGCTGAGGGCAAAGAATAATACCACAAAAGCAAAAACCAATGACCCAATTGAAATTATGGTAGAAAAGGTTTTTTGCTTAAAGCTTGACCAAAGTCCAAGTAAAGAAATGCCTGCTAAAATATAAGAAAGTATGGCGAATGTCTGAGCCGTTTCCTCGTGACTTTCAATGTAGTTCTCCGTAACTCCATTTATCTTTTCCACTACTTCTTCTGCTCCTTCGCCTGTATTCATTGCTGCGATTGCAGCTAATGCACCGAAAATAAAAATCATAAATACAGTTCGTTTAACCGCTTCTGATTTTGAAACAAGTCCTGTAATCATTACGATTACTCCCACAACAGGGAAAATGATTGGTAAATGATTTACCAATAAATGCTAATGTGCTCCGTTAATATTATTTTTTTTAAAATTAAATATTTACTCCAAAAAGGTAACCAACTAATGCAGAAAGTACCATTGCAATCGTTCCCCAAATGGTAATTCGTAAGATAGCTTTTTTTATACTTGACCCACCTGTTTTTGCAGCAGTCGTACCAAGCACTATTAAGAAAATAGTTGTGAAACCGTATAGCCAATATTCCATTCCTTTTACTGGTGCAAATAGAATTACTAAAAGGGGTAAAACACCACCTACAGTAAATGCTGCACCTGACGCTATTGCAGCTTGTATTGGATTAGCTTGACTTATTTCATTGATACCTAATTCATCTCTAATGTGAGTTCCTAACGCATCTTTTTCTGTCAATTCAATGGCTACTTGCATTGCCGTTTCTTTTTTCAGTCCACGCTTCTCATAGATTTGTGCCAAAATATTTAGTTCTTCTTTCGGCATTTCTTTGAGTTCTTTTATTTCTCTTTCAATGTCTGCTTTTTCTGTGTCTGTTTGTGAACTTACAGAAACATATTCCCCTGCTGCCATTGATAAAGCACCTGCTACAAGTCCTGCGACTGTTGCTAATAATATTGGTTCTCTTGTTGAGCTTGCTGCTGCAACACCAATTGCAAGACTTGAAATAGATATAATTCCGTCATTTGCTCCCAAAACTGCTGCTCTCAACCAGTTACTACGGTGTATGTAATGATTGTCTAAATAGTTGTCGATTGTTATCATTTGTATTGTATAGTTGTTATTATCATGTCTAAATATGTCCGTTTCATATATAAACTCCAACTCAAAAGAATATCAGAAATAATATGTTTTTGTAGATATTTACCGATTATTTTTTACTTGATGAGTATTAATTGACTTTCTATTGTTCCTTCAACCCAATGTTTTACCATTGGTTCAATGTTTACATAATCACCCGACATTAGTATTTCTTTAATCCCTTTTTCGTTTTCAAAAACCACTTCACCTTCCATACAAATCAAAAGTGCAGGTGTTTTGGTGATATGTTCCTTTAATTTTTCGCCTTGCAAAATTTTTATTGCAGTTGCATTGCCAAGTTCGCTTTTGAAGAGAGAAGTTGCTGAAACTGGTTTTTCTTGTGTGTGTAATTCTTTTATGTTCATTGGAAGTATTGATTAAATGTTATGAATGAAGTTTGAATGTTTTCAAATTGGTTTCTTACTTCGGTTTCATTTTTGGCTTCCGAAAGTTCTTTTACAATATCAATTTATGGCAATAGCCACTTGTGTAGTTCATCGTGTGCTTTGCCTTTCATAGTGCAATTGGAAGTAAGTAAATCAACGCTTTTCTGTAAGTTTTCCGAAAGGGTTTTGTATTCTGTCAATGTTGTTCCCTTGAAATTCGATACATCATTTTCCATATTGCAAATATGCGTTATCATATTTTCATCTACTTTCCATTTTTCGCCATTATTGAGTTCAATAGTTTCGTTTTCATCGTGTTGATGTTCTGTCTCTTGTGATACATTTTCCATTTTTACTTTCTCTTGTTCCTTTGTTGAATTATTGCAAGAGAATAATAAAACACTTACAGCTAAAATTAGTATCATCGTTTTCATATTTTCTTTTTTGTTATTGAAAAATAAGCAGCGATTGTAAATACAAGGGTTACAGAAATTCTAAAAATCATTGCTCCAATGGTTTTAGTTTCATAAATACCACCAGAGCTGGCGTGAATTTTAAGCCCGATAAAAGCTGCTATTAATATTACTGCTGAAATACTTAGGAGTGCAGTTGTCCATTTTCTGCTCCTTATGAACCCATAGGCTGCTAATAGGTAGAGAATACTGCTAATGAAATTTGACCAAACGACAAATAAGACATAATTACCTTCTTTGGCTCTGATACCGAATAAATCAAAGATTACAGAAGTGCTTAAAAACAAAGTGAGCAAACCAAATCCAGTTAGGATTACTGCTATTATATAGGGTAGTATCTTTTTCATTTTGATTTTATTAATGTTAAAAGAGATTGTACCATATTGTTTCCGTTTCTACTTATGTCAAATTGAAAGTTTGCAACACGCCATTTAAACATTTGTAGTCGGAATGTTCCCATAACGATATGTATTAATTCCTCAGACGTTATTGCATTTGTAAATACTTTCTTTTGTTGTCCTTCCAAAATAATTGGCATCAAGTGTTTCATTTTTACACCCATTATTTTTGATATTGTTTCGTTGATGCGTTGGCTTTCTTCCAATAGTCCATCAGAAAAAACAGCAACCACAAAGTGCGGGTTCTTTTTAAAAAATAAAAATTGATTTTGAAATACTGTTACAAATTTCTCTTCAGGTGTTTGTTTGGCTGAAATTGCATTCTTATAGCGATCATCCATACTTTTAGCAAGATATTCAAGTAAAGAAATTATTATTTCTTCCTTGCTTGGAAAGTGCCTGTAAATAGCACTTTCAGAAAACTTCATTTCTTTAGCAAGGTTCTTAATTGTTAAACCACCTACACCTGATGCTGTAAGTATTTTTCCTGCCGCTTCTATAATTTCAAGTTGTCTGCCAGAAATTGCTTCGGTCATTTGCTATTTTTTTAAGAATGAAGAATACATCCACACTTGTTTTTCCTGAAAACGAATATAATCGCTCATTAAAGCATTTGTTCCTTCATCGTTCGCCTCAGCAGCTAAGTCAAGAATTTCTCTTTGCATTATGATTACTGTTTTAAAAGCCTCAAGAATTTGTTCAACAGCAATTAATCCATCAGATACTTTATTACTTTCTTTAATGGCTGATACTTTAGAATATTGAGAATAATTATGTTCGGGTGTAAAACCCAGAGTCAATATACGTTCAGCTACTTCATCAACTTTTAGCAATAAATCGCTGTATAATTCTTCAAATTTTAAGTGCAATTCAAAAAACTTTTCACCTTTAATATTCCAATGAAAACCTCTAGTATTTTGATAGAAGATTGAATAGTTTGCTAATAATTTATTTAGTTTTTTAGCCAAATCATTGGCCTTTTCTTGGTTTATACCAATTGCATTTGTTTTCTTCATTTTTATTTATTTTAGAAGTGATAAATTATTGAGTGATGAACTTCATTTTTAAAAACGCAATTCCTAACCAAACCACAGAAGCCGTCATAGCAATTGCACCAATTAATACTAATGCTGGAGGCAAGCCGAAATACACTTCGGTCAAAATTCCAATTGGCATAAGCAGTCCAATAAGTGCTAACCAAGAAATGGCTTTTACATTTTGGAGTTTGTCTTTGAAATGTATTAAAAGATAACCAATTAGAATATTTAGGAATGCAAATAAGTTCCCGTGTACGTGAGCTAATCGAGTTTCAAAATGTTTTCCAATACTGTAGGAGTTTACCCATTCTTCTTTACCGGGAGCAAAGTCACGTAAATAAATTAATAGAAAACCGTAAGCCATAAAAAGCCCCATTGTTAGGAAACCTATCGCGATATTATTTTTGCCGTTCATATTGTTTATATTTTTTATGTTTTTTAATGTTAGTGAATATTCACACACAAAAGTAATTGAATTATATTAAGTCAGGCAAGTTTTTTTTAATTAGTTTCATAATATGACGAAAATCATCTTGTGCGGTGGGTAATTGACCCTTTTGGGGTTGCTTGTGTGTCGGATTGTGCGAAAGGGTAAACCTCAAATGTGCTCCCGAAAGCTCACGGGTTGGGTAGGCGCAAAATTATTTTTTAAAATGTGCAGTGGGAAAATTTTTAAAACCTTGCGTTGGCTTGAGTGTCGACTTACGGTGAAATTGTCAACCGAGTTTTGGTCTGTCAAGATATTTATTCAAAAACCTAAAAGTCTGGTCGTTTAGTTGTCCGTTTAATGGTGCACTGTCGTCTTTTAGGCTTGATTATAACACCCGAATACATAAACCTTGAGCTTATATATCAGTAGAAGATGTGCATATAGCCGCTTAAAATAGGCGGCTATATACACCAGCCTCTATCAATACCGCTCCGGCTCTAGCCTCCACTTAGCTGGCGATCGCCACAAACTTGAGAGCAGCAACTCGCGCATGAAGATAAATTCTTTTGGAAGTTTATCATACATCCGTTCAAACAGTTCGACATGTTGCAGCAACTCAGCTTTCCATTCTTCACGATCTATATCCATGATCGCTTCAAATTGTTCGGGTGTAAAATCTAAACCCGTCCAGTCAATATCATCGTACGTTGGCATCCAGCCGATAGGACTTTCCACAGCATTGGATTCACCGCGTATCTTTTGCACAATCCATTTTAAAATGCGCATGTTGTCGCCAAAGCCCGGCCATATAAAATTACCTTCTGCATCTTTACGAAACCAGTTTACGCCAAACACACGCGGTGGTGCTTGCAGGTTTCTGCCAAACTGCAACCAGTGATTAAAGTAATCGCCCATGTGGTAGCCACAGAACGGCAACATAGCAAACGGATCTCTGCGCACCTTCCCCACTTCACCAAACGCTGCTGCCGTTGTTTCAGAGCCCATTGTTGCAGCGAGATAAACTCCATACGCCCAGTTACTCGATTGATACACCAAGGGAATAGTTGTGCTTCTGCGACCACCAAAAATAAAAGCACTTACCAACACACCTTCAGGATTTTCCCATTCCGAATCGATAGACGGACATTGATGAGCAGGAGTAGTGAACCGTGCATTAGGATGCGCTGCAGGTTTGCCTAATGACGGATCCCATTTTTGTCCGCGCCAGTCAGTTAAATTTTTTGGTGGTTCTTTGGTCATGCCTTCCCACCAAATATCATTGTCTTCGGTGATAGCTACATTGGTGAAGATCGTATTCTTAGCAATGGTAGCCATTGCATTCGGATTTGTTTTTTCGCTCGTACCCGGTGCTACACCAAAGTAGCCAGCTTCAGGATTGATCGCATACATGCGGCCATCTTTACCAGGTTTTATCCAGGCAATGTCATCACCCACAGTAGTTATTTTCCAACCACCTAAAGCTTGGGGTGGAATCAACATGGCAAAGTTTGTTTTACCACAAGCGCTGGGGAAGGCAGCTGCTAAATAATTTTTCTGGCCATCCGGACTTTCAACGCCTAACAGCAACATGTGCTCGGCTAACCAGTTTTCTTCTTTTGCCATCACTGAAGCAATGCGCAGGGCAAAACATTTTTTACCTAATAAAGCATTACCACCATATCCAGAACCATAGGAAATAATTGAACGGTCTTCAGGAAAATGAACAATGTATTTTGTGGTGGCATTTGTTGGCCACTTCGCATCTTGTTGCCCAGCTTTCAAAGGAGCACCCACCGTGTGCAGACATTTTACAAATTCTCCATCATTACCCATCGCATCAATTACCCGCTTGCCTACGCGAGTCATAATGTGCATGTTTACCACTACATATTCCGAATCTGTAATTTCAATTCCTATTTGCGAAATCTCAGAACCAATCGGCCCCATGCTAAACGGAATCACATACATGGTGCGACCTTTCATACAGCCACTTAACAGTGGATGCAATGTTTGCGTCATTTGCTTCGGCTCCACCCAATTATTGGTAGGTCCGGCATCTTCTTTTCGTTTACAGCAGATATAGGTTCGATCTTCTACGCGGGCAACATCGCTTGGGTCGCTGAAGCAAGCAAAACTATTTGGCCGCTTGGTTTCATTTAATCGAATGAAAGTACCCTTTGCTACCAAGGCCTCGCAAAGGCTATCATATTCTTTCGTTGAACCATCGCACCAATGGATTTTGTCAGGCGTACACAAAGCAGCAATTTCATTTACCCAGGCAAGCAACTCGGTATGCGAAACTGCATAAGTCTTATCATCAGTCAAGGTCATTTTATTGGGAATTTATTCCGAGGCAAAAGTAAGCAGCCTTGGATTCAAAATGAAGCCCGCAAACGATTGAAATTGATGATTTTTATCAGAAATCGACCCTGTATGCGATAACCGGAATAATACCTAATTGATATTTTGTTTTTACTTCCTTCAGGAAGGTGTCGTAGTATAGATACGCCACATTTTGCTGGCTCGTAACATTTTGAATGTCGAGTGACAGTGTGCGCGTATAACCAGGCTTGTTCTTCCGCCAGCTTACCCGGAGGTCGGTTCGAAAATAGTCAGGGTATTTTAGTCTATAGCCTTGAGACAAATCATAGATAGTTGTGCCAACTGACTCTGAGGTGAACACGTCAATCGGAGCGTGCCGCAATCCGCCTAAGTATAAGATACGCGCATGCACACCAAATGCTTTATTCTTTGATTTCCATTCTTTACCGGTTAAGAAACTACTTGTAAAGTTCCCATTGAAACGCGAGTTCTGATACTCACCAGCTGGATTTTTAAACTGCGATTCATAGAATGCACCCGAAATCATAAAATAGAAATCTCCATAAAATCGTTTCTCTAAATACGCATCTATTCCGTAATTTTTTCCTTCTCCTGAACCTGTTAAATCTTCTCGGGGAAAGTCTTCCCACTGATTGATCAGGGAATAATTAGGATTTCCTGACAAAACGGGAACATTGTTTAAATGATGGTAATAAATGGATGACACAATACTCAAATTGGTATTGAACTTTCGCTTCCACTCAAAATTGAATTGATCACTTTTAGTAAGAGGCAGTTGAGAATTGCCCTGCGTAATATAAGTTTGTGTTTGTTGCCATTGGCTGGTTCGTCCATACGAAAGTGTAAACAAGTTGCTGGAAACATTACGTGACAAACTCAGGCGTGGCTCCCATGAATCACTTTGATTGTATGTGTAGTTTACATATCGAATGCCTGCATTTAAATTAAAATCGCCAATGTGTTGCGACCAGTTAAAATAGGGTTGCAGCAATAGCCCACTAACAGTTCCGCTAACATTGGGAGTAAACGGATCGATGTAAAGTTGGGTAACCGTTGATACATTCATTGCATTATTGAGATAGCTGGAGGTAACGCCCGCTTCTAACAAGCCTTTATTCGACAGTTTATGAATAACTTTTATAAACGAAGACAGAATCATGCGATCTGAGGAATAATTTTCACGATAAACATTAGGATAAGGAACCACCGCGCCTTGCGAAGTGCGGGTTTGTTCTTGACCCGAAAAAGATGCCCCCACGCTAACAGAAGCCCAACCTGGTTTAAATTGATTTACAAATCCTAACCCATACGTGGAACCTTCATACTTAATTGTGTAGCGATCTTTCTCTTCCTCCCATTCACTTTCGAGCTTTGCATCAAAGAGATTTTTACTCAAGCCTCCAAATCCAAAAACAGAAAGATTACTGTTACGTTTCGAAGGAAAATTAAGATTGAAAGAAATATCCTGATAGTTGATAGTCTCGCCACCAAAGTTCACTCCGGCTTGCGAAAGTAAACCCACTGTTGAGTATCGATAATTAACCAAAAAAGAACTCTGCTTGCTTTTGTTAATGGGGCCTTCAGCTGCTAAGTCAAGCCCAATTAAACTTGCTTGTGCTGTGTATTGCATTTTTTCAGTTGAGCCTGTTCGTAATGACATGTCCATAATGCCAGACAATGCATTGCCATATCGCGGTGGTAAATTGCCTGAATAAAAATCCGTTTTATCCAAGACCTGAGCACTAAGCATACTAACTCCACCACCACTTGCCGTTGGCTTATCGCTGAGCGTGCCGGCATTAGCTGTGTGATTCGGGTTAACAATATCTAACCCTTGCAGGCGCCAAAGTATTCCGTTTGGCGAATAACCCTTTACTGATATTGAGTTTGCCTGATCGTTGGTTGCAATAACCCCAGGGTATGATGTTAACATGCGAGCCGGATCAAAGAAGTTTGCAGGAACACGCAATGTTTTTTCAATAGATAGCGAAGTAACACCTGCAGCCGAAAACGATTGGGGGCTTACTACCACTTCATCAAGCAACGTGGGCGATTCTTGTAACATAACATCAAGCTTAGATGTTTTTCCTGCTATCACTAACAGTTCTTGTTCACTTGATACATATCCGGTAAACGAAATTTGTACCCGATACCTACCTGGGGCAAGTGCGAATAAAAATTTTCCTTGTTCATCGGATGAAACCCCAGCAACAAGATTTTCTTTTTCGAACACAGAAACATTTGCACCTGGCAAGTGTGATCCCGTGGATACATCTCGCACACTTCCACTAATAGTTTGCGTAATTTCCTGCGCGTAGGTGTTAGCAGAAAGCAAAAAAAATAAAAATAAAAATAAAATGAAATGAAATCTAATCACGTTGGTTGCAGAAAATATAAACACATAGGCACATAAGCTAGATAGAAATTTCCGAATTGGATCTACTATGTGATCTATGTTCCTATGTGTTTAAGCATTTTAATTTTCAAACAATAGTCTTCATATACTTCGCGCTGTTCTCAGCACTTAGCATCGGATTATCTGGATAGGTTTCTTGTTCAACAAAGAAATTTTCAAGTCCGGCCTGATTACCTTTCGCCAACAGTTTTACAAAGTCGATTGAGCCGGTACCGACATCGGCATTGTTTTCACGATTTGTTTTATCCATGTCTTTGATATGCCAAAGTTCAAATCGCTTTGGATACTTTTCAAAATAGGCAAGTGGATCTTGGTTGGCATTTACTACCCAATAAATATCAAGTTCCATGCCTACAAGTTTTGGATCAAGTTCGCTAAGCATTACATCATACATCACTTTTCCTTCCACTTGTTCAAATTCAAAAGCATGATTATGGTAGCCCATTCTCAGGTTATATTTTTTAGCTACCCGCGCGGCTTTATTAATTGCTTCACATGTGCGTTTCAGTTCATCCAACGAGCTATAATACTTCTTATCCAACCATGGAACTACAACATATTTCTGTCCCATTAATTGCGCATCCGCACAGGCTTTGTCCCAGTTATTAGAAAGCAAATCAATTCCGTAGTGACCACTCACTACGTTTACTCCAAGACCTTTCAGGTGCGAACTGAATTCTGCTACCGGCAATCCAAACAATTTACCACTACCATAGCCATAAGTTTCCACTTCCGTATAACCCCATGAAGCCACTGCATCAAGCGTACCCTTCACATCTTTCATGATCACATCCCGTAAGGTGTAAAGTTGAAGCCCCAATGCTTTCTTTTCCTTCGCCTCTGCAGAAATTGATGGTAGTGTTAGCATGCCCGCTGTTGCAATGGCTGATGTTTGAATAAATTTTCTTCGATCCATAATGTTTTCTTTAGAGTTTACTTCGCCAACGACACTTGGTTGAAAATGAATAAATCACTATCTCCAGCCTTATCGTTTTTAAATACAAGTACTAAATCATGTTTACCCGAAATAGCCTTTATCGAAATACCGCCTGGTCTCATAAAGATTCCAGATTGGACTTCCATTTTAGGAGCGTTTGAAAAACTAACGCTTCCTAATTTAGTTCCTGTTTTTGAATCAAGCCACACTTCCACGTCTCCGCTTTTTGAACCTCCCTGTTCAACAACCATCAGGTTAAGTTTACCAACACCTGACAAATCAACATTTTTAAAGGTAGCTGATGAATTATTTTTTACATTATCAAGGAAACTAAAACCTGCTGCACTCGACTTTCTTAGCCCTCCCGTTAAGTCTGTGGCATCTGTTGTACTAAGAATAGGAGCTTTAAAGAAGACTTGTTTTGTTGTAGACAATGAAGGCATTCCATTCGCTCCATTATCTTCATACGTAACGGTGAGCACATACGCTGAAGTTGCAGTTGGTCCCGGAGGTGGCACAACTGAAAAGTTTGCTTTACCAGTAAGTGGTAAGCTTTTTATTTTTTCTTCATTGGCCAATGAAAGAATGTATTCAACCATGCGTGTTGTTTGAGCCTTCGATAATTGTGGATGAGCAGCCATCGCCACTTCGCCCCATACGCCTGAGCCCCCATTCATAATTTTATTACTCAACACATCGGTCGCCTTTACATCTTTTGCATAGCGCTTTGCTATATCGCGGTAACTTGGCCCGGCTGACTTTTGATCCGTTAAGTGACAAGACTTACAATCGCTTTCTGCAATCAATAATTTACCCGGCAGTTCAGATCGCTGATGTCCTTGCGCAATCTTGGTCATGTCATAACCTTGCGGATGAAAATCAAGTGTGGTTAAAACACGATTGGTTGCAATCTTGCCATCAGCCGTTGATCCATCTTCTTTATCGGTAACTGAAACTTTGTAATCGACAAAGCCACCAGGTATATAGTAATCTGGATTTCCGCTCACGGTAACATCAATTACCGGAGGTTCGTTACCCGCAATAATCGTTAACTCGGTTGTAGATTTTGATCCTTTAGCATCCGTTACTATTAATTTTGGATGATAGATTCCGGGCTTATCAAACGTGTAGTTGAAATCTGTTACACCCGACTTTAGAACTTCGCCTTTAATTTCCAGTTCATAGGTTACAGCATCACCATCGGGATCAGAACTTTCGCCAGCAGAAAAATTAATCGCCAATGGAGTAGCTCCAGAAACTTTATCTGCCTTTAACTTAGCTAGTGGCGGGCGGTTGCCACCATTGTAATCAATGCGTGACAAGCGTGCATCCATGTTTTGCGTGAACCATTTGGTTCCATATTCAAGGGTGTACAATTTTCCATCCGGGCCATAAGCCATGTCAATCGTATTATTAAATTGAATGTTATCCATAAATGGCTCAATGTCCATGATAGCCCCTTTCTCATTCATAGTAACTAAACGCATCCAGTTGCGCATCCAATCATACATCAACAGTTTACCATCGAAATAATCAGGAAAAGCTTCAGTCTTTCCTTTGTAATTGTCTGAATAATAAATTGGACCAGCCATTGCATTGCGACCGCCTGTTTTCACTAAAGGAAAATCGGGAGACTCTGCATACGGATACCATATAAAGGGCGCACTCACTGGAGGCAATTCTGTTTTACCTGTATTGTTTGGAGATGTATTCATTGGTTTATTAACATCTGGCTTTGCTCCAACTGTCTTCGTTTCAAAATCATATTTAGCATAGGCATAATTTCCACCAACAAATAAAGGCCAACCAAAGTATCCTGATTTTTGTGCCTGATTTACTTCATCGTAACCACGTGGGCCACGTTCGGGACTATCATTACCAGCATCCGGACCTACCTCACCCCAATACAAAAATCCGGTTTGTTGATCAACTGAAATCCGATAAGGATTGCGATTGCCCATCACATAAATTTCAGGCCGTGTTTTGTCTTCTCCTTTCGGGAAAAGATTTCCTTCCGGGATTGTATAGGTTCCATCTGGCTCAGGATGAATGCGCAAAATTTTTCCACGCAAGTCATTTGTGTTCGATGAAGATTTCATCGCATCGAAGGGAGATCGACCAGCAGTTTCGTCAGCCGGGCTATATCCATCAGACTCAAACGGGCTTGTATTATCTCCTGTTGAAAGAAATAAATTTTTACCCGGACCAAATGTTAATGATCCGCCTGTATGGCAACATTTTTCACGCTGCGTAACTACTTCCAGCATTTCTTTTTCTGAGGCCTGATCTATTTTTGCGCCATCAAAAACAAAACGTGATAACACGTTTGCCGATCTTTCTGGATGCGCATAGTACATGTAAAGCCAGTTGTTCTTTTCAAAATCCGGATCGGTAGTAATACCCATCATCCCGTCTTCAAACTTTGTTCCAACATTAAAAGTATTGATTACAGTAATTGTATCTGCGTTAGGATCGTAAAGTTTTACAGCACCCTTTCTTTCTATAAAAATGATTCGACTATCTGGAAGAATCGCCATCTCTGTAGGTTCGTCTAAATTATACCCCAACACTACTTTTGTAAACCTGTTATCTTCAGGTACTTTTTTGGCCTGAGCATTTCTGAAATCTGGTTTGCTTTTACCCATCGCATAAACTAATCCTTGGTATACATGATCTAAATATTGCGGATCTAAATACGATTCATCTGTGTGCCCCATCCCAGTGTAGAACGAACGGCCACCATCAAAGTCGTGATACCAAGCAATGGGGTGATTGTCTCCATTCTCACCTCCTTTGTAGGAGGTTTCGTCTAACTTATAGAGCACATTAATTTCAGGATTGATTTTTTTATAGTTATACAATTCATCCTTTCGCATCCATTCGTCCGGTAAATTCAATCCATTGCCAAAGGGTGCTACTTTCACAAATTTAGCTTCTTGTTGTTCTGGGTGGCTCAAGAAATAAGCGCCTACCAACTTTCCATACCACCACCAATCATATTCCGTATCCGCTGCAGCGTGAATACCTAAATAACCTCCACCTGCTTGAATGAACCGCATGAACTCATTTTGCTGAGCTGGATTCAACACATCTCCTGTGGTGCTTAGGAAAACAACCGCATTATATTTTTTTAGATTCTCTTGTGTAAAAGCATCCGCTGATTCGGTTGTATCAACTGCAAATCCTTTCTCAGCTCCCATTTTTAACAGTGCAGCTTTGCCAGCTTTTATTGACGCATGGCGGAAACCCTTTGTTTTAGAAAAGACGAGAACTTTTGGCTTATCCTCCGCACAAGAGAATAAAAACAAAAGCAGAGCAATAGCTGGAAATAATTTCTTCATGATGATTTTGGTAGCACCTTTCGGTGGATGATTTACTTACTTTAATTCTTTGATTTTAATATTGCGGAATGATACCATGTCTCCATGATCCTGAAGCGCAATTCTGCCTTTGGTGAATTTTCCAAAGTCAGGCATATTTTTGAATTTGCTTCCTGCAACTAATTGATTCCATTCGGGGGTGCCCGTTGTAAACTCAACAGTTTGAACACCGTTTAGCCAAAATGTATAGTGCCCTTTGTTGGCGATTAGCTTTGCTTGATTCCATTCGCCTGCAGGCTTTACAGTTTCAGTATTAACTGAAATCAAATCATACAAATCACCCGCGCGATGCTTAATGATTTTTGCATCGGGATGACAAGCATTATCCAACACTTGCATTTCAGGTCCGGTATACCATACAGCGCTATATTGTTTACCTTCCTTAGCATTGAAAATTACGCCACTATTGCCACAGGCTTGAATCTTCCAGTCGAGCGATAATTCATAATTTTCGTATTCATAAGCAGTAACAATATCTCCCGCTGCAATTCTTTTACCGTTAACTTTGGCAGTATCCAAATATAGCATACCATCGGCTACCTTCCACCCTGGATTAATCTTATCGCTGTTATAATTACGCCAGCCGTTTGTGGTTTTTCCATCAAACAATAATTTCCAACCGTCTTTATTTTCCTGCGCTGTTAGCGTGTTAGCCTTCTGGGCAAACGTTGCAATTGACAAAATCAAGAGAACACTTAATAGAAAATAGTGCTTCATGATTAATGTTCTTTTTCACCATCAAGAGATAAAACATACTTAGCCATCTTTTCAGCATCTGCCTGAGAGATATCAGCATGGGGGCTCATTGGTATTTCGCCCCATACCCCACTACCACCGTTGATAATTTTTCCTGCTAAAAGAGTAACATTAGCGGTCGTGAATTCATACTTCTTAGCCACATCTGTGTGTGATGGGCCTATTATTTTGTTGGTTGGATGATGACAGGTTTTGCAATCACTAGCTTTTACAAGCGATTCGCCCTGAGTAATTGCATCCACAGAAGCTATCGCCTGTCCACTTTCATCAGGCGTTCCATAATCTTCAGTAGCAACATTTTCTTTCTTCGAGCCACAGGCAACTAAAGTGATTGTTAGCGCAACTATCCAGCAAATTGATTTAAGAGTTTTCATAGTTAGTATATTGTTTTTCATTTAGTAAGTCCTAAAACTTTTTTATTGAGCGATGGATTTTTTCCGGTCGAAGCAAAATCATCAAATGCTTTTTCGGTTACCCGAATGATATGATCTTTAATAAATGGTGCTCCTTCTTCGGCACCTTGTTCAGGATGCTTAATGCAACACTCCCACTCTAACACAGCCCAACCTTTGTAATCATACTGAGCAAGCTTTGAGAAAATTGATTGAAAATCAACTTGCCCATCACCCAGCGAACGGAATCTTCCGGGCCTGTCTACCCAATCCTGAAAGCCTCCATACACCCCACTTTTCCCAGTAGGATTAAACTCGGCATCCTTAACATGAAACATTTTTATAAAAGAATGATAGAAGTCTATGTATTGCAGGTAATCAAGCTGTTGAAGAACAAAGTGACTTGGGTCGTATAAGATATTTGCACGAGTATGTTTTCCTGTTGCTTCCCAAAAACGCTCGAAGGTAATTCCGTCATGCAGGTCTTCACCCGGATGAATTTCGTAACATAAGTCAACTCCAACTTTATCGAAAGCATTTAAAATTGGCAACCACCGCTTTGCTAGTTCTTTAAATCCATCTTCAACTAATCCGGCAGGCCTTTGCGGCCAAGGATAAACGGTGTGCCACATCAATGCACCAGAAAAAGTTGCATGTGCATTTAATCCAAAATTCTTACTTGCTTTGGCGGCTAACTTTAATTGATCAACTGCCCAAGCCGTTCGTTCTTTTGGTTTACCATGAACTGACTTTGGTGCAAAACCATCAAACATAATATCGTATGCCGGATGAACGGCAACCAACTGGCCTTGCAAGTGCGTAGACAATTCAGTGATTTGCAATCCACAGGATTCAACTATTTCACGAAGCTCGTCAGCATAAGATTTGCTTTCAGCAGCCTTCTTTAAATCGATGCAACGACTATCCCACGTTGGTATTTGCACACCTACATAGCCGAGCGATGCAGCCCATTTACAAATTGACTTAAGATTGTTGAAAGGTGGCTCATCACCCATGAACTGAGCCAAAAATATTCCAGGTCCTTTTAGTGTTTGCATAGTTTATACTTCAAACGGTGTCCACTTTTCTTTACTTTGACCGCTCTTCACAACACAATCGATGAAGGCCATACCACGAATACCATCGTCAACGGATGGAAAATCAACAAGCGGAGAAACTTTCGATCCATCGATTCTTGCTGAAAGTGCAAGTGCAAAATTGCGATACAAATTACCGAACGCCTCAAGGTATCCTTCTGGGTGCCCCGCAGGTGTGCGCGCATTAAATTTTGCTTCATCACCAACAAAACCATTGGTACCAGCACGAAGTATTTGCGTTGGTTTATCCAACCACTTTACTAAAAGTGTGTTCGGTTCTTGTTGTGCCCATTCAATGCCACCATGCTCACCATAGACTCGAATTCTCAAAGCATTCTCTTCACCAGCCGCAACCTGTGATGCCATCAATACTCCAGCTGCGCCATTATCAAACTTCAACAACACGTTTCCATCATCATCGAGTGCACGACCTGCTACCATTGCATTAAGATCGGCACACAGGTGTGTAATTTTTAATCCAGTTATAAATTCAGCAAGGTGAGCGGCATGGGTTCCTATATCGCCCATCGCACCAGCCTTACCCGATTTTTTAGGATCTGTGCGCCAAGCTGCTTGCACATTACCTTCGCGCTCGCTCATTTTACTTAGCCAGCCTTGCGGATACTCTACATATACCTTACGGATTTTTCCCAACACTCCTTCTTTCATCATGGTGCGCGCTTGCCGAACCATTGGATAGCCAGAGTATGTATGAGTCAACAACAACATCAAACCAGTTTCTTCAACTTTCTTTTTCAATTGTCGGGCTTCATCTATTGTAAATGTAATTGGCTTTTCAATTACTACATGAAATCCTTTTTCAAGTGCTAACATAGCCGGAGCAAAGTGTGCAAAGTTTGGTGTAACAATCGTTACAAAATCAATGCGCTTGTCAGCAGGAAGTTTGCTTTCGTTCTCCATCATTTCTTCATAGGTGACATAAGTGCGATCCTCATCAAGAAATAACATTTTGCCACTTTCTTTGGCTACTTCCGGATGAATACTTAACGCTCCAGAAACAATTTCAATAAGCCCATCCATATTGGCGGCAAGCCGATGTATTGATCCGATAAAGGCATCTTTGCCTCCACCAACCATGCCCATTCTTAATTTTCTATCCATGTGATTTTGAGTTGTTTTGTAAGGTTAATATGTGCCGCGTAAAATAGTCAATTTTATTTAGCGGAAACGATTGCGAGAATTTTAAATGGTGATACCTCACCCCCATCCCCTATCCAGAGGAGAGGGGTGCTATCAAATGAACTTATTTAACAGGTTCTCATAGTACTCTTGCTTTCCACTAATCTGTTCAGGTTCGCCATTTTTAAGCGCAAGCTTCCTCAATGCGTCCAAGCTCAAGTTACCACGCTCAAACTTTCTTCCGTTACCGGAATTGAATGAAGCATAGCGCTCTTTACGCATCTCAATAAATTCACCATCATCTATAATAGCCTGTGCCGCTAATAAAGCTTTAGCGAATACATCCATGCCACCGATATGCGCATAAAAAATATCAGTTAAATCTGTTGAGGTTCTTCTGGTCTTGGCGTCAAAGTTTACACCGCCCGCTTTTAAACCACCTGCCTGAAGAATAACTAACATGGCTTCCGTTATTTCATAAACGCTGTTTGGAAACTGATCGGTGTCCCAACCATTTTGATTATCCCCACGGTTCGCATCAATACTTCCTAGCACCCCTGCATCAGCAGTTACTTGTAATTCATGATCGAATGAATGGCCAGCAAGTGTTGCGTGATTTACTTCAATATTCAATTTGAAATCATCCATTAAATCAAACTGGCGTAAAAAGGAAAGGCACGTGGCAGCATCAAAATCATATTGATGCTTGGTTGGTTCCATTGGCTTTGGTTCAATGTAGAACGAACCTTTAAATCCATTTCGTCTTCCGTAATCGCGAGCGGTGTGTAAGAACTGCGCAAGGTGTTCTTGCTCACGTTTCATATTTGTATTCAATAACGAGAGATAACCTTCTCTTCCACCCCAGAATGTATAACCGCTGCCACCTAATTCAATGGTTGCATCAATTGCATTTTTTACTTGCAGACCAGCATGGCACACAACATTAAAATCAGGATTGGTAGCAGCACCATTCATGTAGCGGGGATTTGAAAATAAATTAGCTGTTCCCCAAAGCAATTTCACTCCAGATGCTTTTTGCTTTTCTTTCGCATAAGCAACAATCTTTCTTAATCTGGTTTCCGATTCCTTTAAGGTTGGAGCTTCTTCAACCAGATCGTAATCATGAAAGCAATAAAAAGGCGCACCAATTTTTGTAATGAACTCAAAGGCTGCATCCATCTTATCATAAGCGCGTTGCATCGGATCAGCGCCAGTTAACCACGGAAAACTTTTTGAGCCCGGTCCAAATGGATCGCCACCCGTGCCGCAGAACGTATGCCAATAAGAGATGGCAAAGCGCAAATGTTCTTCCATCGTTTTCTTTCCTACTTTCCTTTTCGGATTGTAGAATTTAAAAGCTAACGGATTATCTGATTCCTTGCCTTCATACTTAATTGCGCGCACGCCTTTAAAGTATTCTTTTTTTCCTTTGGTGATTTTCATGATTGTTTAGTTTTATTTTTCTTTTAACCACAGAGGCCACAGAGAAAGCACAAAGGACACTATAAACTTTGTGAACGTTGTGGAACCTTTGTGTACGTTGTGGTTAATTGTATTCAACTTTTATATCCATAACAAATTATATTACTCTAAATTTAATAATTGCTGATTCAATTTAACTTTCCAACTACCATAAATATTGGCATATTGATCTGTTAAACTTCTGTCAGGACTCTCCTCATTTATTTTCATAAGTCCTTTAAATGCATCTTCAAAAGAAGAATAAATTCCGGCACCTATACCAGCACCCAAGGCAGCACCCTTCGCGCCATCGGTATCATACAATTCCAGAGGCACACCAATGGTGTTAACAAAAGCTTGTCTGAACAGTGGACTTAAAAACATATTAGCCTGACCAGCACGAATTACTTTAGACTTTAAGCCCATAGATTGAAGAATTTCAAATCCATACTTAAGTGCAAAGACTATCCCCTCCTGCGCGGCTCTGAATATATGCGCCTGATTATGTTGATTAAAATCCAACCCATGCCACGATGATTGAATGCTTTTATTTTCCAGAATTCGTTCAGCTCCATTTCCAAATGGCAACATCAACAGTCCATTGGCTCCAGCCGGAACCTTCGCTGCAAGTTCATTCATCTCCTGATATTCATATACTACTTTGCCCGCATTGAGATTCTTGCGCAGCCAACTATTTAAAATTCCTGTTCCGTTCACGCAAAGTAAAACCCCATTCTTTTTACTATCGGGTTTATTACTTACATGAATAAATGTATTGACCCGTGACTTTGGATCAAACGCATTCTGATCAGTAACACTATATATCACGCCCGAGGTTCCTGCAGTTGCCGCAGTCTCGCCCGGATTCACTACGTTCAGTGAAAATGCATTGTTGGGTTGATCCCCCGCACGATATGAAATTAGTGTACCTTCTTTTAGCCCGGTTTCTTTCGCAGCCTTTGATGTCAGTTTACCTTGTTCAGAGAACACAGGTTTTATATCGGCCAGCAATGATCGCTCAATTCCATAATAATTCAACAAAGAATCAGCAACGCCTTCTTGTTTATAATCCCAAAAAATTCCTTCCGATAAACCTGTGTCTGTTGTCGCGATCTCATCTGTAAGTTTGTAAGCAATATAATCGCCCGGTAGCATAATTTTATAAATGCTAGCGTACTTTTCAGGTTCGTTCTCTTTAATCCATTTTAATTTTGAAGCAGTAAAGTTTCCCGGTGAATTAAGGAAATGAGAAAGACAATATTCAGAACCCAATTCTTTAAAGGCACGATCACCAAACTCAACAGCCCGACTATCGCACCAGATAATTGACGGTCGCACAGGCTTGCCATTTTTATCAACAGCTACTAATCCATGCATCTGATAGGCAACCCCTATTGCTTTAATTGATTCTGATTTTATTCCTGACTTAGTCAAACAGCGTTGAATGCTTTTAATAGCATGCTCCCACCACATTTCAGGATCTTGTTCGGCCCACCCTGATTTTGGAGCCAGCATCTCCATCTCTTCTTTTGGAGATTGAGCCGAAGCGATTGATTTACCTGAGTCAACGGAAACAAGGGTGGCTTTAACAGATGAACTACCAATATCAAGACCTAAAAGAAATTGTTGCATTCGATTGAATTGTCTCCAAAAGTATTTACTTATAGTCGAAATGACCATATATTGCTCAGATTTCTTTTATGGCAAAACCAGCACCTGATTCCATTATTGATGCCCTATCCATTGACTGTCTGATTTTTGGATTTCAAAAAGGACGACTGGATATCTTGTTGGTAAAACATGCGAAGGGTATTAGTGAAGGAAAATGGGCGCTGCCGGGCGGTTGGATTACCTATGGAGAAAGTGTTGATACTGCTGCAAACCGAATCTTAAAATCCCTTACGGGAATAAGTAATATTTATTTGGAGCAACTAAAAGCCTTTGGTGAGCCAAATCGCTATCCAACCAAACGTGTAATTACAATAAGCTACTTCGCACTTATAAATGAAGAACATTATGCATTGATTCCCGGATTCACTGCTTCTGATGTTCAATGGTTTAATATTCTTGAACTTCCTGAACTTCCTTACGATCACACCCACATTTTAGATTTTGGATTTACTCATCTAAAACACAAAGTACGGCACGAACCTATTGGCTTCAACTTACTTCCTGAAAAATTTACGCTCCTTCAACTTCAAGGATTGTATGAAGCTATTCTTGAAACGCAATTAGATAAATCAAATTTCAGGCGCAAGCTGGCAAAGATGAAACTACTAAAGGCGTGCAATGAGAAACAAAAAGATGTGAGCCACAGGGCGGCAGGGCTCTACAGGTTCGACAAGAAAATCTATGACTCGCTTAAAAAAAATGGAATCGCCTTCGAGCTATAAAGACTTATTTTTTCCTTTTTATATCAAACGTTTGCAATAAATCGATTTTCATCACATATTTCACAACCTAAAAATCAAACTCTATGAACGAACAACCCAACATTAGACTTTTTTACGGCAGTTGTTTTGCGTTAATAACAACCGCTTTTTCTTTCAGTATACGGGCTGGTATTTTACCAGAACTTGCGCAGACTTTCAGTCTTACAGCCACACAACTTGGCTTTATAAACTCCATGTTCTTTTTCGGGTTTCCAATATCAATGGTTCTCGGTGGAATTTTCTATAGCGCAATTGGACCCAAGCGAATAATGATTATAGCTTTTATTACACATACTATTGGCATTGTAATGACTGTTTTTGCTAGTGGTTATACGGGTCTGTTAATCTCAACATTGTTTATAGGGCTTGGTAATGGATGCACCGAAGCGGCCTGCAATCCTATGATAGCTACAAGCTATAGTGGTAAAAGGATGAACACACTCCTTAACCGTTTTCACATGTGGTTTCCGGGAGGTATTGTATTGGGAAGTTTAGTTTCATTTGCGATGACCAAAATGCATCTAGGTTGGGAAGCGCAAATCTGGCTCATTATGGTTCCTACACTTATTTACGCGTACATATTCTACGGTCAGGAATTTCCTGAAGCTAAAAAGGAAGTTGCCTCTCTTGCAGGAAATCTTAAAGCAATGGCGACACCTTTATTTATTTTCATATGCGCTTGTATGACTTTAACCGCTATCTCAGAATTTGGTCCTTCTCAATGGGCACAACTGGTGCTTGCAAAAAGTGGTGCCGAGCCAATGGTAATTTTAGCGTTGACTTTTGGAGTGTCTGCTTTTGGTCGCTATTTCGGGGGCGAGTTTGTTCACCGGTTTGATCAAACTGGAGTGTTACTAGGAGCAGCCATTACCACAGCCATTGGTATAACTTTACTTAGTACGTCAACTGGCCCTATGGCTTACGTTGCCGCAGTAATATTTGGTATGGGAGTTTGTTACTTCTGGCCAAATATGATTGGATTTGCTGCTGAAAAAATGCCTTTGACAGGTGCTATTGGAATGTCGGTGGTAGGTGCCTTTGGAATGCTATCAACATCTATTTTTCAACCGATAATTGGAGGCTGGATTGACAGTGCTAGTGCGAAAGCGGCATCAATGGGTTTAGAAGGTGACGCACTTGAATTAGCAGCTGGTCAGGCTACATTGAAAACCATGATAACTTTTCCAGTCATATTAATTGTACTGTTTACAATCCTATTATTCTGGATGCGAAGCCGAGCTAAGCCAGCACATTAAAATATTATAAGGCTAAGAATTTAAGGCCACAGATTCACAGATAATCAGTGAATCTGTGGCCTAATTTTATTCGTGCATTCGTGGCTTGCTAATTTTGTTTTAACTTTCCGCTCTACTCAAAGCTACCTCATGATCAAAACTCTTCTATATCCCTTCAAACGTTTTGCTTGGTTTAAACGATTGAATGCTAAAGTGACTTACGAACTATTAGCCAAACACATACCAGCGGAAGACTGGCACTTTATGAATTATGGCTACAGCCCAAATGCAACCGAAACTCCGCTCGTATTGGCTAAAGTTCCAACTCAACAATATCCTTTGCAGATGTATCATTACCTGGCAGCTAAAACCTCCCTTGAAAACAAAAAAGTATTAGAAGTAGGAAGTGGCCGCGGTGGTGGCGCCAGTCATCTGGCTAGTTATTACAAACCAGCCTTTTATACAGGTTTGGATCTAGCCCATCATGCTGTTGACTTGGCCAATCAATTACACAACCAATCCAACTTAAAATTTATTCAAGGTAGCGCGGAGAAAATTCCGTTGGCAGATAATAGCATTGATGTTGTGATCAATGTTGAGTCATGCCATGCTTATGGTTCTGTATCAGATTTTTTAAAGGAAGTAAAAAGAGTTTTAAAGCCAGGCGGTCATTTTTTGATGGTTGATTTTCGCTATGCAATAGACATGCAAACATTGAAAGATCAATTAGCTAATTCAGGCATGCAAATGCTAGAAGAAGAAAATATCACCTCCAATGTGATAACAGCCATTGAAGCAGAGGATGAGAAAAAGAAAGCCCGCATTAAAAGGTTGATACCCGGTAAATGGCAAAAACTATTTTCAGAATTTGCCGGAGTTGTAGGTTCAAAATTTTACAATAACCTCAAAGACGAAACCCGGTTTTATTACCGCTATTCGATGATGAAACCCTTATAAACTGATCTTATGCATTACTAGCTAACGAAGCGATAACAACTTCCCTCGCCTCGCGATGCTTACAGTAGCTGCACTTGAAATGCTCCAAGAGTAACCCATTTTCTTGCAGCGAAGGTTGTTTCTCTATTTCTTCCGAATCAATTTTCATAGTATAGTAACCACACTCACCGCATTTCTCGGCATGCTGGTAGCCCATGTACTTTTCAATTTTCTTTTCACCAGATTTATCATCAAGCCATATATCATATTCTACAGAATGAATCTCACTTTTATGCTCTGCTAATTGATCAGACTCCAAATGAACGGAACCCTCATCAGCCGATAACTTGCGCATCACGTTGCCAGCAGCAGACTTGCGCGGTTTGTTTCTAATGCGAGAGAGCCTTCCCTCTAAAAGACGTGGATAAATAACCTGAAGAAGATTCGAAAGTGTAACGTATGTTATGGCAACTAATGCTGACAAAAAGAAAATACTAACGTAAAGCTTCATGGTGTTATCCATAGGAATCAACGGGGTGATTTTTCCGGTAGTAAAAAGTACCAGCCCCATGATAAATGTAATAACAGCAAACCGAAAATATTTGATCTCGTGCGTGTTTACGTGATCATACCGATCTTTCAAATCTGACATACTCATTACTTTTACTTCATAAAACAAGATGATGAGGAGTGCTAAAGCAAAAAAAACATAAGAACCCATGATCAGGTAAGAGTCCCATGTTTCAATAAATGAAGTTGAATTTTCCATAGTTCGAGGGATAAAGTAAGGTTTAAGAAAGGGTTAATTTCGCATTATTTCACGCTACATTCAATGATTATTGTCAGATAATTTTTGCTAAAGTTGCATTATCACTTTTAAAAAGAAGCTTTCATATATGAACTATTTATGAACACTTGGTCGTTATTAGCCCATGATGCCATTAAAAAATGCATTTTTTGATCTTGCTATCAGGCAAGCCGCGGCATTTGCTAAAAAGCCTTTGCGCATGGTGAGGTTGATTGGTCAACTTGCTTTAAAGCTGAAAAGTATTGATTGGAAATCTGTAAATCAAGCCGGCATCCGGGAAAAGTTTCAATTAATCGGGCGGTTGTTGCGCGCACATATCAAAGGTGATTATCGAATTAAATCGCTTCGCTTTCTCATTCTGCTAATAGCGGCAATTATCTATTTCATCAACCCAATCGATCTCGTTCCGGACTTTATTCCCGGCCTCGGCTTGGTCGATGATCTGGCTGTCCTTACCTGGGTGTATCAGGCTGTAGCCAGTGAACTTAGTGCGTTCGAGAATTGGGAAAGGAATACCTTCATTTCTGCTGAAGTTATCTCTTCTTCGCTTTAAACGTTCCGTTTGGCTGGATAAACATAGCTTCGGTTACTGAATCCCCACTTGTAAACTCAATCTTAAATCCTTCTAAGGACTTTATTGAAAATTTATCTTTTCCGGTGGCAATTAATTCATACTCAGGCTGGCCGGGCATAAACAAAAACAAGGTCTCCCCGCCTTTCAAATAAAACTTCGCAACCATTCCTGCCAACTCATACTCACCTGCATACTTAGCCAAAACATCTTTACCAACTTCAATTTTCTTTGGCGTTCTTTTAAATTCAATGGCATCCAATGTTGGTTCAATCTTTATAGAAACTTTGCTTATTTCACCACCTTCATTAGTTGAAAAATTAAATAAGGGGCATCTCTAAAAACCCTTGCCCTCATTACCTCAACCCCTGCCCCTTCTACCAAAGAGAAGGGTAAGTGGAGTTTTTAGAGATGCCCTAAGGTTTGTGATGATTCTGTAGTATCCGCTTTCGTTTTCGCTTCGAAAGATTCGAATACATCGTAGTGATAGTGTCGTAACCACATTTTGTTTAATTTGAATTTCGCAAAAAGTGAATCTCTTTCAACAACCAAATCAAATGTGCCGTAGGCGGGATTCGAATATCTCCCTGAAAACTCTTGCATAATGTGCGATGGTTTTGTTCCCTTAACCTTACTCGATGACTTTGTCTTTTGCGCTGCTTCTTGTTCCTTCAAGGCTTTGTCGCTTCGGGTTTTCAATTCTTTGTTCCAATCAGCTCTTATTAATCACGTCTTTTTTGGATTGAGAGATAGCAACCAAACTAAAGAATATGAGCGTGAGGGAGAAAAAGTATTTCATAGTGAAACTGGATTTGGGGTATGATCCAGATATACTAATAGGCCCCTACTAATTTTTAGATATGGGCTTTAGTCGATTACATAAATCTGGTATTAAAATTTCTACCTTTGTTGGATTAGCCAGCGGCAATGCTCAAGATAGACTCCCATACGCACATCCTTCCAAAGAAGATTCCTAACTGGACTGAGAAGTTTGGGTATGGTGATTTCATTTATCTGCAACATCACAAAAAGGGCTTCGCTAAAATGATGCGGGGCAGCCAATTCTTTAGAGAGATTAAAGAGAACTGCTGGAACCCCGAAGTGCGCATTGAGGAATACCAGCAATATGGCACACAGGTTCAGGTTGTCTGTACCATTCCGGTAATGTTTTCGTATTGGGCTAAACCGTTAGACTGTCTCAATCTATCCAAATTTCTTAATGATCATTTGGGCAAGCTCGTACACAAATATCCTAAGCAATATGTCGGGCTTGGCACTGTGCCTATGCAAGACACTGAGTTGGCTGTAAAGGAGTTGGAGCGGTTTAAAAAGATTGGTTTAAAAGGAGTGCAAATTGGCTCGAACATTAATGACGATAACTTAAACGAAGAACGGTTCTTCCCAATCTTTCAGGCTTGCGAAAAGTTAGACCTTGCGGTGATGGTTCACCCTTGGAATATGATGGGCGAGAAAAATATGCAACGCTATTGGCTTCCGTGGTTAGTAGGTATGCCGGCCGAAACCTCGCGGGCCATGTGCTCGATGATCTTTGGCGGGATTTTTGAACGCCTCCCGAAACTTCGCGTTATGTTTGCACATGCAGGTGGATCATTTTTGCCAACCATTGGTCGTATTGAACATGGGTTTCAATGCCGCCCCGACTTGGTAGCAATTGATAATAATGTAAACCCACGTAACTACCTTGGTAAATTTTGGGTTGATTGTGTTACGCACGATGCGCTCATGTTAGAATACGTAATTAAGTTGCAAGGAAGTAAGCGCATTGTATTAGGATCTGATTACCCGTTTCCACTTGGTGATCTTGAGATTGGAAAATTTATTGAAGACATGAGCTTGCCTGAGGCCGTCAAAGAAGATATTTTTTGTAATGCAACGCTAGAGTGGTTACAACTTTCTAAAAAAGATTTCATTTAAAAAATTGATTTGTGCGCAAGAGTCTTTACCTCATTTTACTTCTCTTCTTTTCGGTTGCATCCTATGCACAAGTAAACGAACAAGAAAAGCTAAGGCAGTTGGAAATTCAGCGGCAAGCTGATAAGCAACGGGCCATCGATCGACAAATAGATTCAGTCGCACAGCTTATTGAGATAGAGCAATATCAGGCAGCCGAAGATAAAATTATAGCTGTTCTTAAAACCGTTAGAAGCGTTCCCTCCGATCTCACCTTTTTTCTTGGTAAAACTTCATTCAATTTATTCAAGTATAAACAAAGTGTTGACTGGCTTAATAAATACATTCAATTGAAAGGAACAAATGGCCAATTTTCAGAAGAAGCTATTAGTATTAAGGCAAAAGCCGAAGTGGAATTATTAAAAGAGCGCGAGATTGAATCACAAACAGCGGCACAAGTTTTTTCAAAAGATTTTGATATTGATTGTGGCCCAACGGGTAAAGTTGTTTGCCCTGTTTGCCGTGGCTCACAAGTAATTATTAAAAAAGGGCATTTTGGCAACACCTATAAAACATGTGGCTACTGCAATCATACAGGTACCTTATCTTGCGAGGATTACAATAAATTACTTAAAGGAACTCTCCAACCATCTGCCAACTAACTGTCTTTGAAATAGTTAGAATCAGAAGAAATCAAAATTATCCTTATCTTTGCATGTTTCAATTTGTGCAGAATGGCCTTATATAACAAGATTAACGGAAAGGAATTAAAAGAACGCCTTCATAACAGCAGTCAGGCACGCACTACCGTGTCTTTTTATAAATATCATCAGCTTGCTGATCCTGAATCATTTCGAAATGAGCTTTATAAGTTGCTGGATCAAATTCTTGTGTGGGGTCGCATTTATGTAGCGAAAGAAGGAATTAATGCTCAGATCAGCGTACCGACTGAACGCTTCACAGATTTTAAAAATGAACTTTTTAGTATTCCGTTCCTTAACGGGATCAGGCTCAATACTGCCGTTGATGATAATGGAAAATCATTTTTCAAACTTAAAATTCTGGTACGCAATAAAATTGTTGCCGATGGGCTAAATGACTATTCGTTTGATGTTACCAACAGTGGCGTACATGTAAATGCAAATGAATTTAATCAACTAGCGGATAATCCCGATACCATTATTGTGGACATGCGCAATCACTACGAAAGTGAAGTAGGCCGATTTAAAAATGCAATTTGTCCGGACGTAGATACCTTTCGCGAAGAGCTATCGGTTGTAAATGAGATTCTTGAAAACAAAAAAGATAAAAATTTACTCATGTATTGTACTGGAGGCATTCGTTGCGAGAAAGCGAGCGCCTGGTTCAAACATGTGGGCTTCAAAAATGTATTTCAGTTGGATGGCGGTATAATAGAATATGCCAAACAGGTAAAAGATCAGAATCTTGAGAACAAGTTTGTGGGAAAGAATTTTGTATTTGATGAACGATTGGGTGAACGTATTTCTGATGATGTAATTAGTGAGTGCCACCAATGCGGCAAACCGTGCGACAACCATACAAACTGCAAAAATGATGGTTGTCATTTATTATTTATTCAATGCGATGAATGTGCTGCACAATATTCAGGTTGCTGCACTTCTACATGTACCGAGATTATATCCATGCCCACTGAATCTCAAAAGGAATTACGCAAAGGAATTAATAAAGGCCGCCAGGTATTTAAGAAAGGAAGAGCCAAAGATTTAAAGGTGAAAGTCACTTCAACTGAATCAACAGCATAAGATCAGATGAGTAAAATTAGAATCGGTATTATTAATGTTTCCGACAGAGCCAGTCAGGGTATCTATGAAGACCTGCCGGGCAAAGCAATTGTTAGTACCTTGAATGAATACATCATTAATGAATGGGAAAAGGAATATGCTATTATTCCTGATGAGCAGCATTTGATTGAACAGGCTTTAATAGAAATGGCTGATCTGAAAAAATGTTGTCTGATAATTACGTGTGGTGGCACTGGTCCTGCCTTACGGGATGTAACCCCAGAAGCCACTGAAGCAGTTTGTAACAAGATGATGCCTGGCTTTGGCGAACGTATGCGGATGGAGAGTTTAAAATACGTTTCCACGGCAATTCTATCCCGGCAAACGGCTGGCATTCGAAATGAAACTTTAATTGTAAATTTACCTGGAAAACCAAAAGCTATTCGACAATGTTTAGATGCCGTGTTTCCAGCTATCCCTTATTGTATCGACCTATTGAATGGTCCGTATATTGAGTGTAGAGATGAAGTGATAAAAGTATTCAGACCTGCATAAATACATTATAGAACTAGTATTAAAAGGCAAATGAAGGTTGAATAATCAATAAATAAAACAAATATCTATCTCCCTCTCCTCTGGAGAGGGCTGGAGTGAGGTTAACAAGCATTTATGGCACGAATAAAATATTATTACGACACCGAGACCTGCAAGTATGAGCGTATCAAAACCTCTACCGGTGATATTATACTTAATACGCTAGGCATTATGTCGCTAACTGTGGCAATGGCTGTTGGGTTATTAATAACTTATAGCTCCTACTTCGAATCACCAAAGGAACTTCTTCTTAAGAATGAAGTAAAGGAATTGGAGTTCTACTATGATAATCTTACTAAAGAGGTTGAAAAGTTGCAAACGCAATTGGCGAGCATGGAATACCGCGATGATAATATTTACCGCGTTGTGCTTGGTGCAGAACCTATCGATAAGAGTATTCGTGAAGCGGGTGTGGGTGGTTTGGATCGATATGAAGACATCAAAAACAAAAATGTGATTCATGGCGATATTATTATTAAATTAAGTGAGGTTGTCGATAACTTGCGTAGAAAGATTTACATCGAGTCAAAATCTCAGGACGATGTGGTTGATCTTGCGGAAAGTAAAGAGAAACTATTTGCGGCCATTCCGGCTATTCAACCTGTTTCCAATAAACAATTAATTGCTTTGGCATCAGGATTTGGAATGCGTGTGCACCCAATCTATAAGGTAAAGAAAATGCACACGGGTATTGATTTTGCTGCAGCAATTGGAACACCCATTTATGCTACTGCCGATGGTACCATCGACAGGTTAGATGTAAGCTTTAGTGGATACGGTAAGATGCTTGAAATTGATCACGGGTTTGGATATCGAACCCGCTACGCACACATGCATGGGTTTGCTGTAAAATTGGGACAAAAAATTAAACGCGGGGATTTAATCGGGTATGTTGGAGACACGGGACTCTCTACCGCTCCGCATTTACACTATGAAGTATTTGTTAATGGTGTTCATGCCAACCCGGTGCATTACTTCTTTAATGACCTTAACCCAGCTGAGTACGAAAAAATTATTGAGTTAGCGTCAATCGAGAATCAATCTCTGGGGATGTAGTGGGGAATCAATCAGGAAGTTTATTCTTGATTTAAAATTTAGCGCTTATATTTAGGCTATTCAATATGAATAGCAAGTGTTAAAGTTAGCTGTAGTTTCCTTCTTACTTATTTTAATAGTTGGCGGTTGCTCCGACTTTGTCGAGTTTAATGGAATTCCGATTCGCCAATACGCCAGTAAAACAATAAAATACAGTTCGCAATATTCTTCTGGTAATTGGTCCGCGGCAAAAGCACTTGGCAAGGAAGATGTCTATCCTGACTATGGTGAAGATTTAAATGCCTGGGCTTCGCTGACGGATGATACCCAACGTGAATTTTTAGAACTTGGGTTTGATACTCTCCAAACTGTTAGAACAATTGAAATATTTGAAACCTACAATCCAGGCGCTATAGATACGGTGTACTTACGTGATGCCTCTTTGAAAAAATGGAAAAAAGTTTACGCCAAACCAGCAGTAACTAATTTAGAAAAGAAATCAAGAATTTTTTCAATCTATTTTATTGAAACAGACTATTTTGTAGACGCGATACGCATAGCCATAAATAGTCCAGCGGTTAAAGATTGGAATGAAATTGATGCGGTAGCAATAACTGGTCAACGTAAAAACGTAACCAAATGATGAAGACTGTACTTTCCTTATGTCTTGCCCTTTTCGTTTACGCTGCTGCCTTTGGGCAAGGCTGCAGCGATGCAGGTTTTTGCAGCATGGGTGCAATGAAGCCCGACCAGCCATTCAATAAAAAAGCACTGTTGAAGTTAAAATCAATGGAGATTAGTTTTTATAGAGGTACAACAACAACCTCGGCTGTTGTTTATGTTACAACTGCCGATATGAATTTCAACATCATTGATAATAAAACTTTCTTACAAGTAAAACTCCCCTATCAGGCAATCAGTGGAAATTTTGGCGACAACTCAGGCCTTGGTGATATCTCATTGTGCTTAACGCGAAATATATATTCATCAGAAAATTTTGACATCGGATTATCCGTGGGTGGTAAAATACCATCAAACAATTCAAACAATAGATCAAAAGAAAATGGATTAGCTTTTCCGATGTACTACCAGACAAGTCTGGGTACTTACGATTTTATCACAGGATTATCACTAATGAGTAAGAAATGGCTTTTCGCTACCGGCATTCAACACCCATTCAATGAAAACAATAATCAGTTTTCGTATCGGGGTTGGATTCCTGCGTATCAAGAAGGAACGGGAGAATCGTATGTAAGAAAATATTGGCCAGCCTATCATTTGAAACGTGGAACCGATATCATGTTTCGAGCAGAACGTAACTTCAGATATGCGCGATTTAATGTGTCCATTGGAGTGCTTCCAATAATAAGAATAAGTGAGGATGAAGTAACAGATCCAAACACAAATGAGCGGGTTAAGCTGAAAGGCACCACTGGAATGGCATTTACAGCAATAGGCACAATTGGTTATAACTTCAATGTAAAATCTGGTATTCGTCTTTTAGTAGGTAAAAAATTAAAAGACCGAGACGTTAATCCAGATGGATTAACCCGCAATAATGTAACCACATTCAGCTACTACTACCGGTTTTGAAAATGAAATACACAAATCTCATTTTCTTGTTTATAGCTCTTCCGCTTTGTCAACTTGTTGCGCAAGACAAAAAATCGAATGATAAAATTCTGGAGCAAATTGATAATCTTTTGCTTGACGCAAAGTATGATGAAACAATAAAACTTGTCGATCAAACAAAACCCTCCGACCTTTCTTTTGATGTTCAACTAAAGAATAAAAAGTCTGAAGCACTTATACGTATAGGTAAGTATGAAGAAGCAGATAAGCTTCTGAATGAAACACTAGAAAAAATCAATCAAATAAAAAGTCCAGGCACTTTAAAGGCGAGCACCCTCATCAATGTTGGATACCTTCATCTCAACCAGGGAAGAAATGACTTGGCAGTTGAAACTTTAACAAATGCTGCCAATACTTTACAGCAAAGCGGTAACGCATTAGAAACTGCTCAGGCACTTAGTTATTTAGGACAAGCCTATTTTAATACAGGCAAGTATGCACAAGCAGAAGAGCAACAGTTGATGGCTCTATCTCTCCGTCAGGACAAATTACCAGAAGCACATGAACTAATTGCAGCTTCTTATACAGACTTAGGCCTGGTTTACAGCACGATTGATGCCGACAAATCATTCGACAATTATGAAAAAGCCACTGAGATATATGGAAAACTGCATGGCCAAGAGCATCCTAAATTTGCAATTGCCAACACAAATCTTGGGGTTGTAAACTTTAACACAGAACTTTACGGGGATGCTGTAAACTATTTTGAGACTGCATTAAAAATTTGGGAGAAAAACTATCCCCAACCTCACCCTTCCAAGGCATATGTACTCCGCTGGCTTGGGCTCACGTATTCAAAACTTAAGGATGATAAAACAGCACTTGAATTTTACCACAAGGCACTGGATATGTATATCGCATCACAAGGAAAAAAACATCCAGACGTAGCGTATACCTACAACCTGATCGGAAACATTCTTCAGGCAGAAAATAAGTATGATGAGGCATTATCAAATTATCAAAAGTCAATTATCGCCAACATCTCTGATTTCAATAATCAAGATGCTTTTGTAAATCCGAAGATTACTAATTTCTATGATGGAAATTTTCTACTGTACTCACTGATGTATAAAGCGCAGGTGTTGGAGGCTCGTCACATGAATCAAACTCTGAAATTATCGGACTTAACTTTTGGTTTAAATACACTTCAGCTTTGCGACTCGCTAATTGATAAACTTCGCCAGCAAACCACCAATGAATCGGATAAAATTTCGCTTGGCGCAATTGCCAATGAAGTATATGCCGATGGTGTGCGCATTGCCTATTTACTAAGCGATGTGTCTTTTCGGGATCGAAAAATTTATAGAGAACGTTCTTTCTACTTTGCAGAAAAGAGCAAGTCGGCAGTTCTTCAAGAGGCAATCTCAGACGCGAATGCCAAGTCTTTTGCAAACATTCCACCGGAGTTATTAGAAGAAGAAAACGGATTAAAATCAGCCATGTCCATGGTTAATCAAAAGCTAGCTCAAAAGCCATCCGAGGATGAAGAGAAGTATCTGCGCGAAACTGCTTTTCATCTCAATCAAAGTTATGCTGAGTTTACAAAAACTCTCGAAAATAAGTTTCCGGAATACTTCAATTTAAAATTCAATTCTGCTGCGCCCTCAATTGACGAATTACAGAAACTCTTGAATGAGAAAAGTGCACTTATAAGTTACTTCATTGATGAGGGAAATAGCCGTTTGTATGTTTATCTAATCACCAAAAAGAAGTTTCTGGTTACAGATCATAATTTATCTGATGATTATGATCGAATGATTAGCGGATTTAGAAATAGCTTATTCTTCAATCAGGAAAAAGCCTACATCACCTCTTCAAGAAATCTTTATAACATTTTAATTCCAAAAGGGATTCCGGCCAAAGTAAATAGTCTCGTGCTACTTCCTTCGGGCCGCATGAGCATTATACCCTTTGAAGCATTGCTAACCAAAAATGTAAAGGATTTCGACACACCCTTTGGTCAATTACCTTATCTTATTAAAAAGTATGATGTGCGGTACGAGTTTTCGGCAGGCCTCTTAATTCAAAAGAAAAATAATCCAGTCGCAGCAGGTATTTCTTCTGCTAAACTTCTTGCCCCAATCTCTTTCCCCGATGGAAATAACTTAAGTGATTTACCAGGCACCGAGCAAGAGGTGAATGCCATTCAATCCATTTTCAAAGATAAAAATATCACGTGTGAGGTGCTCACCAATAAACTAGCAAATGAGTCTGCTGTTAAAGATGATGACCTGAAGAATTACTCCGTAGTTCACTTCGCAACGCATGGCATTGTCGATGAGGATAATCCAGAGCTCTCAAGAATTTTTCTTCAGAATGATTCGGAGGCGGAAGATGGGAATCTGTATTCAGGAGAAATTTATAATTTACATTTGAATGCAAATCTGGTAACGCTATCAGCCTGTCAAACCGGGTTAGGAAAAATTTCGAAAGGTGAAGGTGTAATCGGACTATCGCGTGCGTTGGTTTATGCTGGCGCTAAAAATATTGTCGTATCGTTTTGGAGCGTTGCCGATGAATCGACCGCTGAATTGATGACTGATTTTTACAAATCATTACTTCAGAATAAGGATACTTCTTTTACAACTGGGTTGCGCAATGCTAAGTTAGAATTGATAAAAAAAGGTACGTATGCAGCCCCGTATTATTGGGCAGCATTCATATTAATTGGATACTAGAGGAGATTTTTGAGAGAGAAAATTTACCCGCCCTTGCAGTAGTGGGTGGTTTTTGCCACTCCTACTGTCAGGGTCAGGTTACACAGTCTAACGCTATGGCAAAATAGTTTCTACTGTGTTATAGAGAACCCCAAAGTAGGGGCATGAGTTTCAATTTTCCTAAGGATTTCCTAAAACTTTGTTTATCATGAAAAAATGGCGTTTTTAGAGTCAAAATGGTGTTGTTAAAATGTTTGAAGACAATTATAAGCAGCGAGGATTAAGAAATAAATTGGTAAAAAAACTGCTTGAAAAGGGCATTTCTGACCAGCGGGTTTTGGCCGCAATTGGAAAAGTGCCAAGACACGCTTTTTTCGATGATGCCCTCCTTGGGCATGCCTATGAGGATAAAGCTTTCCCAATTGGGGAAGGCCAGACAATCTCACAACCTTATACGGTCGCCTTCCAAAGCGAAAAGCTAAAAATACAGCCCGGAGACAAATTGTTAGAAATTGGGACTGGATCTGGTTATCAAGCTGCCATTCTGCTGGAAATGGGTGTAAAAGTCTATACTATAGAGTATAACCGAAAACTTTATGAACGCACACGCGATTTCCTTCCTACCCTTGGTTATAAACCCTATTTCTTTTATGGCGATGGCTCGAAAGGTGTTCCCGCAAAAGCTCCTTATGACAAAATAATTGTGACCGCTGGCGCGCCATTTGTCCCCACCGCGTTAACAGATCAACTTGCCGAAAACGGAATCTTACTAATTCCCGTTGGGGATCGGGATAAACAAAAAATGTTGCGTATTACGAAAACAAAAACTGGTTTAAAAAAAGAAGAATTTGATAACTTTGCTTTCGTTCCGCTTTTAGGTGATCAGGGTTGGAAGTAACGATCTAAATTCATCAAAGTCAGTAGAGATAAGAATTGACTTCTTCTCCCCTTTCATAAATTCTTTGAGGCGATCCGGAATTTCAATTTGCTTTTGGATCGCATCTTCAACCACATCGGCAAATTTTGCTGGGTGCGCGGTCTCTAAAAATATTCCAGTAAAGTCGGAATGAGTTTTCAGAAATTCTTTCAAACCTAAATAGCCAACGGCTCCATGAGGATCCATAATATAGTTAGAATTGGAATCAACTAAACGCATAGCCTCTTTAGTAGCCTCATCACTAAATGTGCTTCCAAAAATTTGTGCAGACAATTTCTGAAAGTCATTACCAAATAGTTCAAGCATGCGAACAAAGTTACTTGGGTTGCCAACATCCATCGCATTGCTAATAGTTTGTTTTGAAGCACGTACCTTGAATTGTTGTGTACGTAAATACTCGGGCACAATATCATTAGCATTCGTTGCAGCAACAAAGGCATCAATTGGCAAGCCCATTTTTTTCGCCATCAAGCCAGCAGTAAGATTTCCAAAATTGCCACTTGGCACACATACTACCACGGGCTTATCGTTTTGCTTCAACTGCGCATATGCTCCGAAATAATAAAACGACTGCGGAATCAAACGAGCGATGTTTATTGAATTAGCCGAGGTAAGAAACAAACTTTTCTTTAACTCTCTATCAAGGAAGGCTTGCTTCACCAATCTCTGGCAATCATCAAACGTTCCAGAAACTTCTAACGCGGTTATATTTCCGCCAAGGGTTGTAAACTGTTTCTCCTGCGCTTCACTTACTTTTCCTGATGGATACAAAACAATAACCCGTGTACCGGCAACATTAAAAAAGGCATTAGCCACAGCACTTCCTGTATCGCCAGAAGTTGCAACCAGAATTGTAATTTCCTTGCTCTGTTGTTTTGCGAAATAGCCTAATAGCCCGGAAAGAAAACGCGCACCGAAATCTTTAAACGCTAACGTTGGGCCATGAAATAATTCAAGTGAAAAAATATTCGACTCAACCTCAACTAAAGGCGCATCAAATTGAATGGTGTGATCAATTATTCGTTGCAACTCAACTTCTGGAATATCATTGCCAATCAGATTTTTTGCAACCTCCAGAGAAATCTCCTTAAAATTTTTATCCGGCAGCGTTTTAAAAAACCTATCTGAAAGTTTCGGAATAGATTCGGGCATATATAACCCATTGTCTGGCGCCAATCCGTGAACAACGGCTTGCTGTAAACTTACCCTATGATTTTTATCGTGTGTGCTGTAATACTTCATAACTAATTATTCTCCTTTCAGGATTCGCGCTCCTTCCTGATTTACTTTTGAAACAAATACGTCTGATTTTAAATGATGTTTAAGAAATTCTAATTGAATGGCCTCCCCTGCTGCAACGGCCTGTTCATTCGTTTCACTCAATGCAAATATGGTTGGTCCGCTTCCTGAAATTCCACAACCCAGCGCTCCAGCATCTAAAACTATCTTTCTTAAATTTGAAAACCCAGGAATAAAAACAGAACGAGTTGGCTCTGCAATCACATCTTTAAGCGATCGACTGATTAATGAGTAATCAGGTTTTGTAAGCCCAATCATTAACCCTGCGATGTTACCACTTTGAATAATGGCATCTTTCAATGGCAAAGTTTGACGTAATACTCTTCGAGAGTCTTCTGTCTTTAATTCAAGATGCGGATGTATAAGCGTGCAATAGATTTTTTCTGTTGCATCAACTTTAATAATGTCCAATGGCGAGTATTCTCGCACCAGTACAAAACCACCTAATAACGATGGTGCCACGTTATCGGCATGCGCAGCTCCGCACGCAATACGCTCCGCTTCCATAGCATGCGGTACTAATTGTTCTCGCGTAAGTGGGTTACCCATCAAATGATTAATAGCTATTAACGCGGCAACACCGCTTGCAGCGCTCGAACCCATACCACTGCCCAATGGTAAATTTTTCCTTAACTCAATATCAACTCCTTGACTGGATCCAATTGCTTTCAAGTATGAAATGACAGCTACACTTGCTGTATTCCTTTCTAACTCATAAGGAAGCTTACCTTCATCACCAGTTATAGATGTGATGTTAATTTCAGAATCTTCCCGTAAGGTTAGTTTAACTTCATCGCCCGGAAAATCTACAGCAAAACCCAAAATATCAAAACCACAACAAACATTGGCAACAGTAGCGGGTGCAAAAGCACTAATTGATTTCATAGTTTAAACATTTACATAATTACCAATCCGTATTACATCTGCAAACACACCAGCAGCAGTAACTTCGGCACCCGCACCCGGTCCACGAATAACCATCGGTCGTTCATGATATCGTTCCGTTGTTAGCAAAATAATATTATCACTTCCAGATAATGAATAAAATGGGTGCTGATTGTCTACTGAGCCTAATCGAATCCTTGTAGTTCCATTTTCCAACACCGCCATGTATCTCAACTTTTCATTTTTGGCGTCCGCTTCTGCTAATAGTTTTTCAAACGAACCATTATGCGTTTCTAATTTTTGGAAGAAAGCATCTACGCTCATCTCACCACGACAATCCTCTGGAACCAGATTTTCAACAATCACATCGTCAAGTTCCATTTCCAAACCCGATTCCCGCGAAAGGATCAAAATCTTACGCGCTACATCCATCCCGTTAAGGTCATCGCGCGGATCCGGCTCTGTGTAGCCTTTCTCCTTTGCTTGCTTAACCACATCGCTAAAACGATCTCCCTTTTTATAAGTACTAAAAATATAATTCAAGGTTCCGCTTAACACGGCTTCAATACCAAGTACTTTGTCGCCACTAATTAGCAAATCATTTAATGTGTTGATAACCGGCAATCCTGCTCCTACATTGGTTTCAAACAAAAATTTAACTCCACGCTTTTTAGCAGCAGCTCGTAGCAACTGATATTTTTGATATGACCCAGAGTTCGCTTTTTTATTAGGAGTAACAATGGAGATATTTGATGACAGAATAGATTCATAGAAACCTGTTACCTCTTCGCTTGACGTGCAATCCACAAAAATGCTATTCGAAAGATTCATAGCAATCATGGTTCCCATAAAAGCATTCAAATTCATCTCTTCGCTTGATGCCAATAATTCATTCACTGCTTCAGTAAATTTAAAACCATCTTCATTGAAAAGCATCTTGCGGCTATTCGCAATCCCAACCACATGAATCTCCAATTGATTTTGCTTTGCCAATTGATGATGCTGCTTCTCCATCATATTTAATAAAGACTTTCCAATCAATCCGGTGCCAACCAAAAACAAATTTAAAACTTTTCTATCCGACAGGAAGAAAGCCTCGTGAAGCGTATTAAGTGCTTTTGAAATATCCTGCTGATGAATAACCGCTGAAATATTTAGTTCCGAAGAACCTTGTGCAATCGCATTGATATTAATTCCACTGCGGCCCAGAGCACTGAACATGCGACCACTTGTACCCGGATTGTGTTTCATGTTCTCGCCCACGATCGCTACAATGGCAAGCTCCTCCTCCACTTTTACTTCATCCATTTCATTGCCGCGAATTTCATATTGAAATTCTTTATCAATTGCTCTTTTGGCTTGCTTAGTCTTAGATGATTCAATGGCAAAACAAATGGAATGCTCTGATGAAGCCTGACTGATCAAGATCACGCTTATACTTTCCTTGGCAAGCGTTCCAAACAAACGCATGGAAACTCCAACAACACCAACAAGTCCGCTGCCCTGCAGGCTGAGCAGACTTATTTTATCCATGGAAGAAATTCCCTTGATGATTAAACCTTTTCCATTTGACTTATTACTAATGAGTATGCTTGGGAAGGTTGGATTAAATGTGTTCTTAATCCAGATTGGAATTTGATTTATCATCACCGGCTGCATAGTAGCCGGAAAAATTACCTTGGCTCCAAAATGTGAAAGCTCCATCGCTTCGTTGTAGGTCATTTCAGAAACTGTAAATGACTTTTTAACCTTGCGGGGATCGGCCGTCATCATCCCATCTACATCTGTCCAGATTTCCAAAGCCGATGCTTTTAATGCAGCCGCAAAAATTGATGCGGTATAATCTGATCCACTTCTTCCAATCGTGGTTGTTTCACCGGAAGCTGAAGAGCCAATAAATCCAGTTATAACTTGTAGATTGTGATGCGCATCAAAATGATTTTGGATTAACGTATTTGTTGTTTCAAAATAAATTTTTGCATACCCGAAATTACTATCGGTGCGAATGACAGTTCGCGCATCTAAAAACTCAGCGGCTATTTGTTGGTCTTTCATTACCTCAGTAATGATGTATGCCGAGAGCCGTTCTCCAAAACTCATGATGTAGTCGAGGGTGCGCGGAGTTCTTTCTTTTACAAGAAATACTCCATGCAACACATCTTCCAATTCATTGAACGTAAACTTTACGTGCGCTATGACACTACTCTGTTTTTGAATACTGATTAATTCTCTCACAGCATCTAAGTGTCGTGTTTCCAGGGATTGCAATAAATCTCTGTATTCAACCTGACCTTGTAGGGCAAGGGAACTTAGCGTAATCAGATTATCCGTTACACCACCAAAAGCAGAAAACACTACAGCTGGCTTATCGGTTAAATAAGGTTTAATAATTTCGATAACAGATTTTATGCGGGCAGGTGTCGATACTGATGACCCACCAAACTTAAGTACGTTCATAAACGGAGTGAATTATTTCAGTTCTTCAAAACTGATTTGCGAAGTTGATAAAATGATAAGTTGAGTATGTCGGAGAAAGGCAGGATATGTCGGGAGCTACCCCGTAATAATAGTCGTAATGGTAATCGCCTCGAAAGAGATTGACCTTGAAGTGGCGATAGTTGAAAAAGAATTAAACACCTGCTGAATATTTTATGCAATAAGCAAATTGACCGCGGGTATTGCAAAGTTTTTTTATGATTTTTGTGAACTACTAAAACGAACTAACAGTTAGTAGCCATCTCAATAATTATGATCCGAAAGAAAAAGCATCCCAGAGAATCTGCCGTAAGTAAAACGGAGTTGGTATTGCCAAACGATACAAATACACTCAACAACCTAATGGGTGGGCGACTCATGCATTGGATGGATATTGTTTCGGCTATTGCTGGACAAAAGCATTGTAACAGTATTGTGGTTACCGCATCGGTTGATAATATCTCATTTCGATCGCCCATTCACCTTGGTGATGTAGTTACCCTTCGGGCTCGGGCAACCCGCGCCTTCAACTCATCGGTTGAAATTAGAATTGATGTGGACGCAGAAAACATCCCGGAAGGAAGGAAAATAGAAAGCAACTCTGCCTATTTTACGTTTGTTGCTGTTGATAAGGAAGGCCATCCCGTTCCCATACCAGAAGTAGAGCCTGAAACTCCTGAAGAGATTGAATTATACAAGGGTGCTTTACGCAGAAGGCAATTGCGCTTGATCCTATCAGGTCGCATGAATCCTTCCGAAGCGAACGAACTCAAATCCATTTTTGACATTAAAGAAGTATGAGTCTACAAAACGAACTTGAGTATATCTTCACAGAAGAAATCTATTCACTACCAACTCCCGTTCTCGTAATCCTCTCCAAACACTGGGAAGAACTCAGTGAAGATGAACTCACTACACTTTCGCGATTGCTGCAAGCCGTAAAACAGAGTCTTGCATCAGTTCAAGTTATTATTAAGAAGGAGTTTTCATTAGATGAATTCTCAGTACTCTCACCAAAACGCATTTTAGCATTTGGATCTGCATTGAAGTCCTCAAATGCGATGTACGAAACCATATCAGTAGGCGAAACTTCCGTAATTGTTTCCGAATCGCTCGATCAGTTGGACGATGCTAAAAAGAAAAGCCTGTGGACTGCATTGAAGGTCATGTTTAGCCTATAATTGGGTAAAATCATTGATTTTGCACGTTATTATAGTTGTTCTATATTTGCGGCACTAAAAAATCGTTCGGCTTCAGTCGGGCGTTTTTTTTGATAGTTTAATCTCTGAAAATCTAAATCAAAATGGAAAACATTCTCTACGTTCTGCCCGCCTTTGGGGTACTCGGTTTACTCTTCGTTGTGTGGAAAAGTGCCTGGGTAACCAAGCAAGATGCAGGAACAGACAAAATGCAAAAAATTGCAGGTCACATTGCCGAAGGCGCAATGGCGTTCCTGAAAGCAGAATATAGAGTGCTGGCTATCTTCGTGGTTTGCGTAGCTCTTTTATTAGGCGTTACGGCAAGTGCCGAAACCTCTTCGCCTTTAGTTGCTGTCTCCTTTATTATAGGTGCATTTACTTCTGCCTTGGCAGGATTTATTGGAATGCGCGTAGCAACTAAAGCAAACGTGCGCACTACTCAAGCCGCTCGCACAAGTTTAGGTCGCGCTCTTGAAGTGGCTTTTACCGGAGGTTCAGTTATGGGAATGGGTGTAGTTGGTTTAGGTGTGTTAGGCCTTAGCCTTCTTCTTATTGTGTACTCCAATATTTTTGGATTCGATACGCAAGCTCAGGTAAATCAGGTACTTACTATTGTTACTGGTTTTTCTTTTGGAGCTTCCTCAATTGCGTTGTTCGCCCGCGTGGGTGGCGGTATTTATACTAAAGCTGCCGATGTTGGTGCTGACTTAGTTGGAAAAGTGGAAGCTGGTATTCCTGAAGATCATCCGCTAAACCCTGCAACAATTGCAGATAACGTTGGTGATAACGTTGGTGATGTGGCCGGCATGGGTGCCGACTTATTTGAATCGTATGTAGGTTCAATTGTTGGATCTATGGTGTTAGGCGCGGCTTTTATGGTAGATGGTTTTGTTGATCAATTCAACGGTTTGTCTGCGGTGCTTCTTCCATTAGTATTAGCAGCAGCTGGTATCGTAATGTCATTCATCGGAACCTTCTTCGTGAAAGTAAAAGAAGGTGGCGATCCTCAAAAAGCTTTGAATACTGGTGAGTTTGTTTCATCAGGAATTATGATTGCGGCTTCGTATTTTATTATCACCAACATGCTTCCCACTGAGTGGACTTATTATGATTTACTTTATAGAGATGCCGCTGGCGAACCCATTGTAAGAACGATGACAGCTTTGGGAATTTTCTGGGCAACCATTATAGGTTTGATTGGTGGGTTGTTAGTGGGTCTAATCACTGAATACTATACAGGCATGGGCAAAAAGCCGGTGCTTTCAATTGTGCGTCAGTCTTCAACTGGTGCTGCAACAAATATTATTGCTGGCTTGGGTGTTGGTATGATGTCAACGGCACTTCCAATTTTGATTATTGCGCTTTCTATTATGGGGGCGTTTTACTTTGGTGGCCTTTACGGGATAGCGATTGCTGCTGTAGGTATGCTTTCTAATCTTGGTATTCAGTTAGCGGTTGATGCTTACGGTCCTATCTCTGATAATGCCGGTGGTATTGCAGAAATGGCCGAACTTCCTAAAGAAGTTCGTCAACGTACTGATAAGTTGGACGCAGTAGGAAATACAACAGCCGCCATTGGCAAAGGTTTTGCGATTGCTTCTGCCGCTTTAACTGCACTTGCTTTGTTCGGAGCCTTTATGACTACCGCTAAACTTGGTTCTATCGATGTATCGAAGGCCAATGTAATGGCGGGATTATTTATTGGTGGTATGCTTCCTTTTGTGTTCTCAGCCTTAGCTATGAATGCTGTTGGTCGTGCAGCGATGGCCATGATTGAAGAAGTACGAAGACAATTCACTTCCATCCCGGCACTTAAAGCAGCTTTGGATGCAATGAAAAGAAATGGTGATAAGGAAATGAGTGACTGGTCAGCAGAAGACCAAAAAATATTTCAGGATGCAGATGGAAAAGCAGAATACGCTAAGTGTGTGGATATCTCTACAAAAGCAGCCATTAAGGAAATGGTGCTTCCTGGCTTGATGGCTGTTGTTGCTCCTGTTGTCATTGCCTTCTTACCAGGCTTCGGTGCTGAATCATTAGGCGGCATGTTAGCTGGTGTTACCGTGTCTGGCGTGTTGATGGCTATCTTCCAATCCAATGCCGGTGGTGCTTGGGATAATGCTAAGAAGAGTTTTGAAGAAGGCGTTGAAATTAACGGCCAGATGTTCTACAAAAAATCAGAGCCTCATAAAGCTGCCGTTGTTGGCGATACGGTAGGTGATCCATTTAAAGATACTTCAGGTCCATCTCTAAACATCTTACTAAAGCTTATGTCAGTAGTTGCGTTGGTTATAGCTCCCCTATTGGTGAGCAAGGATAATGCAACCGCAAAGATTGAAAAGACTAAAGAGAAAATAGAAATGGTGGTTACTCCGGCATCAAACAATGTGCAGGTGAAATAATCACAGTCAATAACGAAATGAAAGAGCGGTGCCAATAACACCGCTCTTTTTGTTTATTTTAGTCTCAAATTATAATCAGTGAAGGTAGTTTTTATCATTTTACTATTCATAACAATAGGGGCTAATGCAATAGGTCAGAATTCAATCGTTGGAAAATGGAAAACCATTGATGACGAAACAAACGAACCGCGATCAATAGTTGAGATTTTTGAAAAAAATGGAAAATACTATGGTAAGATTATTAGTCTATTCCCAAGGCTCAACGAAGACGAAGACCCAACCTGTCTAGAGTGTTCTAAAGAAGATGACCGCTATCAAAAGAAAATTATTGGGATGGAAATTTTAAGAGATATGCAAAGATCAGGTGATGAATATACAGAAGGAAATGTACTAGATCCCAACAATGGCAAAATTTATAAATGCAAAATTTGGATTGAAGCAAATAATCTTAAACTTCGTGGGTACTGGGGGCCATTTTTTAGAACGCAGACTTGGCTTCGTGGCCAATAATTACCATCTCATCGGAAAAATCACGACCTTAATCCCGAATTTACACTTTTCAACATTAACCAAAGGTTACTAATTGTGGCGTTACGGGTATTCAAATCGAACTTGCACATGGACGAAAAGGAGATTTTCGAGCGCATCAAGAATGGTGACGAGAAAGCCCTTGAGTTAATCTACAAGAAATACTATAGGATGATGACCAAGTTGGTGATAACCAATAGTGGAACTGAAGAGGAAGCCCGTGATGTTTATCAAGATGCCTTAGTGGTGTTTTGGCAAAAGGCAAGATCGGGCAACCTGGTGATGACGGCAAAAATCAGTACTTATATCTACAGTGTTTGTCAAAACCTGTGGCGAAAAGAACTTGATAGGAAAAAGAGATTTTCAAGTGAAGAGAAAGACTCACCCCAAACGATGGACATGGATAGTCCGGAAAGGGAAAAGATAATGGCAAAATGCCTGAATCAACTGGGTGAAACGTGTAGAAAAGTTTTAATGTATTATTATTTTGATGAGATGTCGATGCAGGAAATAGCTGAAAAACTTGGTTTCGCTAACACCGACACAGCAAAGACGAAAAAATATAAGTGTAAACGGAAATTAGACGAATTGGTAAAAGCTCAGTACTCTGAGCAAGATTTTTTAGACTAATAGCGCAATGAGCAATTTTGAATTAATAGACGACTATTTGACCAATCGGCTCGGGGAGTCGGAAAAAATAGCCTTTGAAGGACAACTTCAATCAGATTCAGCATTAAAGGCTGAATTAGAACTTCAATCTCAGATAATCGAAGGATTGAAAAGCGCCCGCGCGGCCGATCTTAAAGCCATGCTCAATCGTGTTCCTGTACAAAGTGCCCCTTTTGAATTTTCGGTACTTAAAATTGCCGCAGGCCTTATTGGAACTGCCGTGATTGTATCATCAGCATATTTGTATTTTAATGGAAACAGCGAACCTGAATTACAAACACCAGAACCAATTGAAGATTCGGTAATACAAAATGATACGCAAATACAAGACACCGAGGAAACTGCTAAAATTGAAGAAAAGTTAAGCAACGAACTTATAGTTGCGGAAAGTTCAGTTAAAGAACAAAAGCTGATAGAAAAGAAAGCTATCGTTTCCATGCCATCTAACAAAGCTGACACTCCTCAGTCTGTTGACAAGCCAGTTATTGATGTAATTGATCCTTCGGAAGACCTGACAGAGAGCACTCCGACACGAGGCAGTAACTCAGCTATGAAGCCAGTTCTTACTGTGCCTAAAATGAACGTTGAGGTTGACTCGTCTAGCAAGAAGTATCCCTTCCATTATCAATTTACCAGCGGCAAGGTTGTTCTCTTTGGCTCTTTCGATAAAAGTTTATATGAAATCATAGAAGTAAACGGAGGCAGGCATTCCTTATTCCTGTTCCACAAAGACAATTATTATAAACTTGATGATTCCAAAACTGATGTTACTGCTCTTGAAGTAATTCAGGATAAGACTCTAATTAGAAAACTAAAAGAGTATCGCAAGAATTAAAAGTAAGTTTGATTCGTAAAAAAAAGAAACCTCCAGCTAAACTGGAGGTTTCTTTTTTGGAACCGTTTTATTGCCCAAAAGGGTTAAAAATCGGAGAAATCATGCCTATCTTTGCAGTTAAATGAGCAAGGACGATCGAAAATTTAAAGTACGGAAAAAGAAGTTGGGTGCCTACCCATACATCAGTGTTGTGCTAAGTGTTACGCTTGCCTTATTTGTGATAGGCGTATTTGCTTCACTGGTAATCTATTCTAAAGAACTTGAACGCATAGTTCGGGAAAATGTAAAAGTTCAGGTATACCTAAAAAGCCAGGTAACGGATGTGCAGCGCACACAGATTGAAAAGGCGCTTGCATCCAAAGCTTTTGTACCTAAGGACAAGGGTGCCATTATATTTATTTCAAAAGCAGATGCAGCAAAACAATTTATCGAAGAGACAGGCGAAGATTTTATAAAATTCCTTGGCGAGAATCCTTTGCGAGATGCCTATTTGGTTAGAATTCAGGAAGGATTTCACGATGCAGAAAGTCTAAAAAAAGTTAAAGCTGAAGTAGAACAAATCGGTGGCGTGTTTCAAGTTCACTACGTAGAAAACGTAATTGATTCAATCAATAAAAATGTTACTAAGATTGGTTTGATCCTCATGGGATTAGTATCGCTACTTCTTTTAGTGGTAGTACTTCTTATAAACAATACATTACGATTAGCTTTGTTTTCACAACGCTTTTTAATTCGTAGCATGCAATTAGTTGGAGCTCGTAGTTGGTTCATACAACGTCCTTTCTTATATCGGGCCGGACTTCATGGATTGATTGCGGGAATTATAGCATCACTCCTACTCGTTCTGCTTATAAGTTTCGCTACCAAACGCGTTGCTGATTTGAGTTTGATCCAAAATAATGCGCGATTAATGATTTTACTTTCATCGCTTTTAGTACTTGGTATGTTGGTGGCAATCATGAGCACTTACCGCGCAGTAAGTAAATATTTAAAACTTTCGTTAGACGAACTTTATTAATATGAATAAGCTTCCATTTGGAAAAAGAAATTATCAATTGATGGCTGGTGGTGTTATCTTACTTGCACTCGGTTTTACCATCATGGCGTTAGATAAAGATCCTTACGGTTTTGGATTTATGGGTATAACCTTAAGCCCAATCATTGTGTTAGCGGGTTTCATTACTGAAATCTTTGCTATTATGCACACACCCAAGGAAAAGCAATAATCGGATTCTATGTCTTTTTTTGAAGCCTTTATACTGGCCATTGTAGAGGGCCTGACAGAATTTTTGCCTGTGTCCTCCACCGGGCACATGATTATTGTTTCTTCGGTTTTAGGGATTGCTTCCGATCCATTTACGAAAACATTTACAGTGGCAATTCAATTGGGAGCTATCCTTTCAGTTGTAGTATTGTATTGGAAACGATTTTTTCAATCACTAGAATTCTATTACAAACTTCTTGTCGCCTTTATTCCAGCCATGGTGTTGGGGCTTCTTTTCAGCAACTATATCGATCAATTACTTGAGAGCGTTGAAGTTGTTGCAATCATGCTGATTCTGGGAGGAATAATTTTTCTTTTCATAGATAAAATATTCAAAGACTCCGAGATCAGCGGAAGCACTGATATTACCTATAAGACTGCCCTGCGAATTGGATTCTTTCAAACTATCGCGATGATACCCGGGGTATCAAGATCTGCCGCTACCATCATTGGCGGCCTAACACAAAAATTAACAAAGAAAGCAGCTGCTGAGTTTTCATTTTTTCTTGCTGTGCCTACCATGGCGGCCGCAACCGGATACAAACTTCTTAAGTTTTATCTTGATGGAAATAAGTTCGGCTCCAATGAGATAGGCGTGCTGATATTCGGAAACGTTATTGCATTTATTGTTGCCTTGCTGGCAATAAAATCATTCATAACTTTTCTTACCAAGCACGGATTTAAATTATTCGGTTACTACCGTATAATTCTTGGTGTCGCTATCCTTACCCTTTACTGGTTAGGTATTGAGTTGAACATTGTGTAATGGAAGTTCAAGACCAAATGATCTTGATTGATAAACCAATTGGATGGACATCCTTTGATGTTGTGAATAAGCTACGCAACAAACTAAAGATTAAAAAGATAGGACATGCAGGCACGCTTGATCCACTTGCAACAGGCTTATTGATTCTGTGCACTGGCAAAATGACTAAACGTATTGATGAGTTTCAAGCACAGGAAAAGGAATATACAGGCAAGTTTATTATTGGTCAATCAACTCCCTCTCACGATCTTGAAACCGAAGTGAATGAACCCAACGATATATCAGCCGTTACCGATGGACAAATACAAACTGCGGCAAAGAAATTTATCGGAGTGCTTCAGCAAATCCCCCCGCTTTATTCAGCTATTAAAGTTGATGGTAAACGTGCCTATAAATTAGCGCGCCAAGGAAGTGATCTTGAATTAAAACCACGAGAAGTGACTGTTAAAGAATTTGAAATTACTAAGATTGAAAAACCTGAAGTCCACTTCCGCATAGTATGCTCTAAAGGAACATATATTCGCAGCCTTGCCCGCGATTTTGGAAAAGAACTCGGGGTTGGCGCGTACCTTACGGGATTATGCAGAACCCGCATCGGAGAATTCAAATTAATCGATGCATTGACAATTGATCAGATCAATCCTATTTTACCAGAATGAAGATTTATCACACACTGGAAGATTTCACAAAACTAAATTACGGTATAGTAACCAGCGGCACATTTGATGGTGTTCATCTTGGTCATCAAAAAATAATTAACCGACTAAAAGAAATTGCAAAAAAAAATGAAGGTGAAACGGTGGTGATCACTTTCTGGCCGCATCCGCGCCTTATCTTAAGGCCTGATGAGCCTTTTATGCAACTGCTTAATACCTTTGAGGAAAAGGCAGAGTTATTGAGACAACAAGGCATTGATCACCTGATTCGAATTCCGTTTACAAAAGAGTTTTCACAAATCTCTTCACAGGAATTTATCTCCAAAATTCTGGTTGAAACAATCGGAACAAAGAAATTAGTAATAGGTTATGATCATCGGTTTGGGAAAAATCGTGAAGGAAGTTTTGAGCAACTCAGTATCAATGGTCCAACGTATGGATTTGAAGTAGAAGAAATTCCAAGACAAGATGTAGACAACATGGGGGTGAGTTCCACTCGAATTCGTAAAGCCCTTGGCGAAGGCGACATCGATACGGCCAATCATTTTCTCGGTCGCCCCTACTCGCTTTCGGGTCGCGTAATCAAAGGCGATAAACTCGGCAGAGTTTTGGGATTTCCCACTGCCAATATTGATTTGGATTCGCATGACAAGCTTGTTCCTGCCGAAGGAATTTATGCAGTGGGTGTTATTCATGAGAAAAAGAATTATGGCGGTATGCTATATATAGGAACACGTCCCACCGTTGATGGAACCAAGCGATCAATAGAAGTAAACATCTTTAATTTCGATAAAGAAATCTATGGCGAAACACTTCAAGTCTCTTTTCTGAAACTTTTACGTGCTGATTCAAAATTTGAAGACTTGGAGTCCCTTAAAAATCAACTTCAAATCGACAAAGAATCTGCCCTACGGGCATTAAAAAACCTATCTATCTAATTCATTTGGAATTTGCGCTTAGGAACCTGAGATTTGGTTTTAAACAATCATGCTATGATTAATAAAGTTGTTGCCGGAGCTGCCGAGGCTGTCAAAGATATTCCTAACAAGGCAACATTAATGCTGGGCGGATTTGGTTTGTGTGGCATTCCTGAAAATTGTATTCAGGCATTACTAAAAACCGGAGTAAAAGGGCTAACCTGTATTTCCAACAATGCAGGCGTTGATGATTTTGGAATCGGCTTGCTTTTGAATACCCGCCAGGTAAAAAAAATGATTTCATCTTATGTGGGCGAGAACGCAGAGTTTGAACGTCAATTGCTTTCTGGTGAATTGGAAGTTGAGTTAATCCCGCAAGGAACGTTGGCGGAACGAATTAGAGCAGGTGGCGCTGGCATTCCTGCATTCTATACTCCTGCTGGAGTGGGCACTGAAGTAGCAACAGGAAAAGAAATTCGCGACTTCGATGGAAAACCGCACTTAATGGAGAGTTGGCTTCGTGCAGATTTCTCAATTATTAAAGCTTGGAAGGGTGACACCTCGGGCAATCTAATTTATAAAGGAACAGCGCGCAACTTTAATCCCATGATGGCAACCGCTGGAAAAATAACAATTGCTGAGGTGGAAGAATTAGTTCCAGTGGGTGAGCTTGATCCAAATCATATTCACACCCCGGGAATTTTTGTTCAGCGAATCTTTGAAGGAAAAAATTATGAGAAGCGAATTGAACAGCGAACAGTACTAATTTGAAAATGTGATGATTTGGGAATTTGAAAATAGGCTCTCCTGAAATAAGCCGTTATGAGAAATGATAAACCAAATGTAATTGTGGATTTGACTTTCGAGTTCTCGTTAAAAATTATCGAATTCTCAGAATTATTAGAATCGAAAAGAAAGTTTAACCTCGCTAACCAGCTTTTTCGTTCTGGAACTTCAATTGGCGCAAATGTTTGGGAAGCACAGGATGCCGAGAGCAAGGCTGACTTCATCCATAAATTTAAAATTTCCGCAAAGGAAATAAACGAAACTAAATATTGGTTACTATTATGTCAAAAGGCAAAATATTATCCAGATTCAAGTTTGCTGCTAAAAGGTCTTGAAACGATTCAAAAAAAATCACCTCAAAAATTATAGCAACATCTAAAAAGTAATTTTCATACTCATTCTCAAATTTTCAAATCAACTATATGCTCGACAAGATTGGAATTGCAAAACGAATTGCAAAAGAAGTAAGAGACGGAATGTACATCAATCTGGGCATTGGCATACCCACCTTAGTTGCCAATTTTATTCCAGCCAATTTGAACGTAGTTCTTCAATCTGAAAATGGTTTGTTAGGCATTGGCCCTTTTCCGAAAGAAGAAGATGTGGATGCAGATTTAATAAATGCCGGCAAGCAAACTATTACCATGATGCCTGGGTCAGCCCTGTTCAATTCCGCTGAAAGTTTTGCCATGATTCGCGGTGGACATGTTGATCTTACAATACTTGGTGCTATGGAGGTTTCGGAACAAGGCGACATCGCTAACTGGAAAGTACCTGGAAAAATGGTAAAAGGAATGGGTGGCGCCATGGATTTAGTTGCCTCTGCCAAACACATTATTGTAGCCATGCAACATTGCAGTCGGGAAGGCGCCTCCAAGCTTTTAAAAAAGTGTACACTGCCCATAACCGGTATAAAATGTGTAACAAAAATTGTAAGCGACATGGCTGTGCTAGATATTCTGCCTGCTGGTGGCTTTAAACTTCTCGAACGCGCACCTGGTGTTTCTGTAGAGCAAATTAAAAATGCTACCGAAGGAAAACTTATTGTTGAAGGAACAATTCCAGAAATGGTTTTGTAATTTTGTCGATAATCAGACTATATGATTAAAGTTATCAAAACTACATTTGACGAAGAACAAAAAGCAAAGGACGAAGCTTTCTTGAAACTAACCCCTCAACAGCGTTTGGAGCAGGCATGGCGGGTGCGAGAACTTATGCGAAAGCCCGATGTTAAATGTTCTTATGCGGGCATGAAAGTAAGGGTAACCAAATTGACCTATAATGATTTGTAACTATTTATTCATATTCCCATCTTAACGTTCATTGCGTCTTTGCATGAAATAAAGTCTTAAAACAAAAAAGTGAAAAAATCAACCATTAACTTTTCAATTGAACTTGATTCCAACAACGTCCCAGAAAGAATTTTTTGGGATGCAACCGATAAGCCAGCAGATACCCCCTCCGAAACCAAGTCAATCTCAGTTTCTTTATGGGACGATAGGCAGAAAAATACCATGCGTATTGACCTGTGGACCAAGGACATGCCTGTAGATGAGATGAAGCGATTCTATATTGAATGCGTAGGCGGAATTGCTCAAAGTGTGCTCAGTGCCACTGGGGACGAACAAATGGCGGGTGAAATCAATTCTTTGTGCGATCGCCTTGTGGCGATTGTGAAACAAGAAAAGAAATAAATTTTCCAAGAAATTAGAATTGTCTTAGGGAAAATAAAAAGGTATAGCACAAACGTTTGTAATTTGTGTTTTTCTTGTAGATTTAAGAATTAAACCCATAATTTTTATGAAGAAACTCTACAGGAAAGCGTTGCTCCTCGCTCTTTTTTGGCTGTGTGGTGCAGCAACACTCATGGCGCAAACAACCATTTCGGGCGTGGTAAAAGACGGTGCAAATGGTGATGGATTGGCTGGTGTCAATATCATAGTGAAAGGCCGAGTGATCGGTACCATTACAAATACAAGTGGCGAGTATAATCTCACGGTAAATCAAGCTCCACCCTTCACATTAGTATTTTCGTTTATTGGTTTTGCAACTCAAGAAATTGAAGTCACCAATGCCCAGACCAAATTAGATGTAAGCCTAGAGGAACAAACCTTGCTGGGGCAAGAGGTTGTTGTGTCTGCTTCGCGGGTAGAAGAAAGCATTTTACAGTCTCCGGTTACCATTGAAAAAATGGATTTGCTTGCTATTCAAAATACCGCATCCGACAATTATTATAAGGGTCTTATTAATATGAAAGGACTTGACATGACCTCAAGCAGTATAAACTTTCAAATTATAAATGCGCGAGGTTTTAACTCCACGGGCAATACTCGCTTCGTTCAGTTAACAGATGGAATGGATACTCAGGCACCCGCACTTAATTTTCCGATCGGAAACCTCAATGGCCCATCGGAATTAGATGTTGAAAGTGTTGAGTTTATTCCCGGTGCATCGTCTGCGCTTTATGGCCCGAATGCATTTAACGGTATTTTACTTGTGAACAGTAAAAGTCCGTTTGAATACCAAGGATTAAGTGCTTTTGCTAAGTATAGCATGAACCACATTGGTGGCACCTCAACCTTAGATAATAGCGGTGCTTCAGGCCCGATCGGGCCGGGATCGGCTCAGCCTATGTGGGAAGGCGCACTTCGCTATGCAAAAGCCTTTAATAACAGATTTGCCTTTAAACTGGCAGTTTCTTACAGCCAGGCAACGGATTGGTATGGAACTAACCTGCGTGATAAAAACCCCGAGCGTCAAGGAGATTTGAGCTTTAACCCTGGTGCCGATCGAGTGCATGCATTTGGTGATGAAGTAGCTAATAGCCTTGGTTTGGTAAAGATTTCATTAACGCCTGCATTGGCAAATACACCTTTAAACCCCTTCACTCAATGGTTACCCGACCAAGTTGTATCTCGTACTCCCTACGAAGAGCAACATTTAGTAGACTATAATGCGAAAAACCTAAAGGCTAATGTGGGTTTAAATTATAGAATTAATGACAAAGTTGAGTTAAGCTATCTGCTTAACTATGGTGCAGGTACTTCTGTTTATACCGGAGCCCAACGCTACTCATTAAAAGACTTTAACATTCAACAACATAAACTACAATTGAAAGGTGATAACTTTCTTTTAAAGGCCTATACTACAATTGAAGATTCCGGAGATTCTTACATTGCTGATTTAACAGGAGTGCTAATTAATGATTCTTGGAAATCTAACACCGCATGGTTTACAGACTACTCGGTGGGTTACTTAACGTATTTAGCCGGCTTAGCTGGCGCAGGGCAATATAATCCTGCTGTTGTGCCAACAACCGCGCAGCAAGAAGGTGCTCACCGCGCTGCACGTGGCGTGGCTGACGTTGGAAGACTTTTACCGGGTACACCTGGTTTCGAGACTGCGAAAACTAATGCTCGCAGCAAAACGATTCCTGCAGGGTCGCTTTTTAACGACCAAACAAAACTCTATCATATTGACGGCCAATACAACTTTAAGAACCAGATAAAATTTATGGATCTTTTAGTGGGTGGAAGTTATCGCCTGTATGACCTCAACTCGAACGGTACAATATTCGCGGACACGACCGGCAATGATATTACGATTCAGGAGATCGGTGCTTATGCGCAAGCATCGAAAAAAATATTCAGCGATAAGTTGAAATTGACCGGTTCAATCCGGTGGGATAAAAACGAAAATTTTGACGCCCAAATTAATCCAAGAATTTCTGGTGTTTATTCTGTAACTCCTCAGCAGAATTTCAGAGTTTCGTATCAAACTGGTTTTAGAATGCCAACAACGCAAAATCAGCACATCGACTTAAATGCTATTAGCGCCAGACTTATTGGTGGTCTGCCGCAATACGCAGAAGCCAGAAATGTGTTTCAATATGCTTACGACCTTCGTTCGGTTACTGCATATACAGCCGCAGTTGCAGCTAACTCAGCTAACCCAACAGCCATTGGAGACCCAAATAATCTCGCCTTGTTGAGACCAATAGCGAACGTGAGCCCAGTTAAACCTGAACAAGTTCAGTCTATTGAAATAGGGTATAAAGCACTTGTTGGCGAAAAACTGTTGGTTGATGTAGTCTATTATAGCAACACCTACAATGACTTTATTGCCAATCAGTTTATCCGCAAAGCCTCGGGGATCATTGACATAGCTACCATGCCGCTCAATCCTACGTACAATTTTGATCCACGAACTGAACAGAATATTAGAAACGCCCAAACTTTATTGACACCAATTACTACTGTTGGCCGTGAGAACACATTTTCTATTCCGACCAACGTTGACCGCAAGCTTTCTGCGCAGGGTTTTGCTATTGGTTTAGACTATAGTTTGCCAAGAGGATATAAATTGGGTGGAAACTACAATTGGAATAAATTGACAGATGCCGATAAATTGGCGGCAGATGGATTTCTCGCGGAGTTTAACACACCCGAGCACAAGTACAACTTCAGTTTTGGAAATAGAAAAGTTACTGAGAAGTTGGGCTTCAATGTTTCGTATCGCTGGCAGAACGAATTCCTTTGGGAATCTTCTTTTGCCCAAGGAAAAGTGCCGGCCATTGGCACTGTTGATGCGCAAATCAGCTATCGTGTTAAAAGTATGAAGTCTGTTTTCAAACTTGGAGGTTCAAACATTGGAAACGAGCGTTATGTGCTTAACTATGGCGGCCCTACATTAGGCGGCATCTATTACTTCTCTATCACATTTGATGAACTCATGAAATAATTATAACGACTCATGACTATGAAAAATAAATTTATCGTAACACTTATTAGCGCATTTGCGGTAAGTGCTTGTACCTATGATTTTCCAGTTAAAGAAGAACCTTCGCTGGGGCAAACGGATTTTACAAAACTCGTTTCTGTAGGAAATTCCCTCACGGCAGGTTTTATGGATGGTGCTCTTTATACAAATAGCCAAAATAATTCCTTCCCCTCTATTATAGCGCGGCAAGCTAAATTACTAGGCGGGGGCGATTTTTCGCAGCCTACTGTAAATTCAGACAACGGTTGCTTTAATCCTGGCGGAGGTTGTTCACTTGGTAGGCTGATTTTGAAAAATCCAGCTTCCCCCGGCCCCGTCCCAACGACAGGTGATGGCGGTGCCTCATTAGAACCTTATGCCGGAAGCAAGACAGCGCTAAATAATTGGGGTGTGCCGGGTGTTACCATTCAAACTGCACAAACACCTTTGTTAGGTGGACCGTTAAATGCTTTATTCAATCCATTTTATGAACGCATCGCTTCTGAACCGGGCACATCCACGTTGATTGGAGATGCAGCGGCCTCCATGAGCAACGGTGGTACATTCTTTACATTTTGGCTTGGAAATAATGATGTACTGGGTTATGCTACTGGTGGTGCATCAAACCTTGCAATTCTTACACTTCAAGGTACGTTTCAAGCTGCGTTTAATGCAGCGTTAACAACTATGTTAAATGCCAATGCAAATGCTGAGGGTGCCGTTGCTAATATTCCAAATGTCACCAGCATTCCGTTTTTTACTACCATTAACCCTTTAGCTTTCGTAGTTCCGTCAGCGTCACGACCTGCTTTAACAGCAGGTATTGATCAATTAAATGCAGCAATAAATGGTTGGAATGCAGGAGTAGATGCAAACCCAGGGTTGACAGATGCTCAAAAGACCGCATTAAGAAGACCAACGCTTAGCAAGAATTTTACTAGGTATGCTTTCATAATTTTAGACACATCATTATCCGATGCGTCAGTTCCAACTCCGGGTGGTCCTTTCGTAATACCTAAAATCCGCAACGCAAATGCTTCAGATAATCTTTTGATTTGTCTTACAGCGGGTTCTGATCCTGCAGGTCTTCCCGGTGGAATGGGAATAAGCCCGGCAAACCCTATTAATGAAGGGGCTCACGATAGATTTTATCTCAACCCTGAAGAGCAAACTCAAATTCAGACTTCCATTGATGGATTTAATGCAACTATCGCATCTGCTGTGGCCGCTCAGGCTTCGCGCTTAGTACTTGTGGATATGAATACAGTCTTGAAAAACGTAAGAGCAGGAACCGTTTCTATTGGCGGCTCATCGTTTACCGCATCCATATCACCGCCTTTTGGAGCGTTTTCATTGGACGGTGTGCATCCTAACCCACGTGGTTCTGCTTATATCGCAAACCAATTTATTTTAGCAATCAATAGTAAATGGGGCGCTAAAATTCCGCTAAGTAATCCAAATGATTTTGTAGGAAACGCCCTACCCACACCTTAACAAATAAAATTTTGCCTACGAAAAAGACCCGAATTAAATCGGGTCTTTTTTTTAGAACAACTCCTTCGCAATTCGATAAATGGGATCTGATTTTCCCATTGAGTAGAAATGAATCGTAGGCGCACCATGCTTAATTAATTCTTTGCACTGCTTGATCGTCCGCTCAATACCCATTGGCTTTGCCGTTACATTGTCCTTGCACTTTTCCGCTTCTTTGGTTAGCACTTCGGGCAATGAAGCGAAGGGAATGGTTTACCGGACTTTGGATGAATTCCAATTCACTGAATACTTCCTTGAGTTTTAATTCCTAACGACAATTCTGGGATAAAATCAAAAATTCTGTTTAGATGAGAAGGTTCTTCTGTCCCTTTTTTTGTTTCTATTTGAATTCTTAATCTCACTGAGTATTTTTACTCAGTACATTGAGTAAATTGTTAAATATGTTCCAACGCGCTCAGCATAAGAAACTTACAGATAGAGTAAATGAGCCTAGAAAGTTCATTCAAGTGGGTTTTGGGCCTCGTCAAGTGGGTAAAACCACGCTTGTTAATGAATCCCCTGGGAGGAATTCCTTCAACAAAACCCAAACGAACTTTTTTAAAACAACTCCTTCGCAATCCGATAAATGGGATCTGATTTTCCCATAGAATAGAAATGAATCGTAGGGGCACCATGCTTAATTAATTCTTTGCATTGCTGAATCGTCCACTCAATGCCTACTTGCTTTACCGATGGGTTATCCTTGCACTTCTCCGCTTCTTCAGTTAGCTCCTCAGGCAAATCTATATGAAATATTTGCGGCAATACGGTGAGTTGACCTTTGGTTGTCAAGGGTTTTATACCCGGAATGATTGGCACCATAATTCCAGACTCTCTGCATTTTTCAACGAACTCGAAATATTTCTTATTGTCGAAAAACATCTGCGTAACAATATACTCCGCCCCTTTCTCCACTTTGCTTTTCAGATATTTCATGTCTGTTTTAAGATTGGGCGAGTTAAAGTGCTTCTCCGGATAGCCCGATACGCCTATACAGAAGTTAGTGGGCGATGGGTCATGTAGTTCTTCATCAAGGTATATACCACGATTCATGTTCACCACATGTTCGAGTAATTCTGAAGCATACCCAAATCCATCGGATTCTGGAATAAATTTGGATTCGGTCTTAATGGCATCGCCCTGCAGCACCAATACATTGTCAACACCTAAAAAATTAAGATCAATCAATGCATTTTCAGTCTCCTCACGTGTGAAGCCACCACAAATGATGTGTGGCACCGTATCAATCTTATAATGATTTTGTATGGCCGCACAAATCCCTACTGTTCCGGGACGCTTTCGGGTTGTAATTTTTTCAAGCAATCCCCCCGCCTTCTTCTTAAATACATATTCCTCGCGGTGATACGTAACATCGATAAACGGAGGTTTAAACTCCATTAACGGATCCATGTTGTTAAACAGAGTTTTAATGTTCTCTCCTTTTAATGGCGGAAGAATTTCTAGCGTAAAAAGTGTATTGCCGTTAGCGTTTTTAAGATGTTCAGTTACTTTCATTTATTACGTGTTGATGTGTTTGCGTTTTAATGTATTTATGTTTTCGGACTATCTTTTGATTTTAAATGTCGGATCAGTCCCAATGCTAGACTTTTAGTCTCCTCACTTTTACTTCGCAATAATTCAATCTGATCCAAGGGTATGTAATTCAAGTCTTCCAGAACATAAGTAATACTCCTTACCTCCATAGCAGAGCTTTGAGCTATTTCAAGAAACCTTATAAACTCTTTATCGCTTTTCCGTCCGAATCCTTCAGTAATATTATTCATTGAATTTAGCGCTGCCCGTTTTACTTGACCCCTTGTTTCAAAATCCTTTGCTAATCTTCCCTCCTCACAAATTGTATAAGGGCATCTCTAAAAACCCTTGCTTTAATTACCTCAACCCCTGCCCCTTCTCCAGAAGAGAAGGGTACGAGGAGTTTTTAGAGATGCCCATAAATTAGTTTGACCAACTGACGTGCAGCTTGCCAACATTTTAAATCTTCAAACCTTTCTACTTTACTCATATCAAATGCACTGAGCTGAAAAGCATTTACCAAGCCATAAACACATTAACACATTACCCCGTTAACACATTAATATGACAAGTTCGGACTTAACCATTTTTCAATTTCTTCCACGCTCATCCCCTTTCGTTTTGCATAATCTACAACTTGGTCTTTCTCAATTTTTCCTAACCCAAAGTATTTTGATTGAGGATTTGAAAAATAAAAACCGCTAACCGCTGCTCCGGGATACATGGCATAAGATTCCGTTAACGTGATTCCAATTTTCTCAGCTTCAAGTAATTCAAATAAAAGTTCTTTCTCAGTGTGATCAGGACAAGCCGGATAACCCGGTGCCGGGCGAATTCCATTGTATTCCTCCTTTATTAGTTGTTCGGTTGTTAAACCTTCTTCGCTTTCATAACCCCAAAGTTCTTTACGCACCTTCTCGTGTAAGCATTCAGCAAAGGCTTCTGCCAATCGATCGGCTAAAGCCTTTGCCATTATCTCAGAATAATCATCCTGATCGGCTTTATACTTGGCCACCAACTTTTCTAACCCAATACCACCTGTTACTGCAAACATGCCAAAGTAGTCTTTACCTTTTTCTGATGATACAAAATCTGCTAAGCAAAAATTGGGTAGGTTTTGTGCTTTTTTATTTTGCTGGCGTAGAAAATGAAAGGTCGCGAACTTTCCTTTCTCATTAACCAGGTCAACATCATCACCTGTATTCACAGCCTCATAAAAAGCAACCACACCATTAGCTTGAAGACTTTCGCTTTTAACAATATCATCCAGCATTTTGTTGGCATCATCAAAAAGCTTTTTTGCTTCTTCACCAACAATTGAGTCATCTAAAATTCCGGGATAACGGCCTGCAAGCATCCACGTTTGAAAAAACGGGGTCCAATCAATATACTTGCGAATCTCCTTCAACGGATATTTAACAAATTCCTTTCTTCCTGTAAAGGATGGTTTCTTAAACTTAACAGCCAACCAATCAATCTTGGTCTTATTTTCTCGAGCTACGGTTAAAGGAATATAATTTTTTAACTCTTGCCTACTCTCATGCTCCTTTCGCATGGCACTATACTCGGCCTTGAATTTAGCCTGAAAACTGTCTCGTGTATTTGGATTAAGTAATTCACTAACCACTGGTACCGACCGCGAAGCATCAAGCACATGAACCACGGGCCCTGAGTAAACAGTATCAATTTTAACTGCAGTATGAATGCGCGAGGTGGTTGCTCCTCCAATCAAAAGTGGAAGGGTTAATTTTTCATGTTCCATCTCTTTCGCAAAATGAACCATCTCATCCAAGGAAGGTGTGATCAATCCACTCAAACCAATTACGTCCACGTTTTCGCGCCTTGCCGCCTCCAGAATTTTCTGCGCAGGCACCATCACGCCTAAGTCAATTACAGTATAGTTATTGCACGCCAACACAACACCTACAATGTTCTTTCCTATATCATGAACATCACCTTTTACGGTTGCCAATAATATTTTTGGAGCTGCCTTTTCTTCTTTGCCACTCAATCGCTTCTCTTCTTCTAAAAACGGAGTCAGATATGCCACGGATTTTTTCATTACCCGCGCACTTTTTACAACCTGCGGCAAAAACATTTTACCCGATCCAAATAAATCACCTACCACATTCATTCCGGCCATTAAGGGGCCTTCAATAACATGAAGAGGTCGCTCATATTTTACTCGTGCCTCTTCGGTGTCAGCATCTATAAAATCAATAATACCCTTTACCAATGAGTGGGTAATGCGCTCCTCCACAGTTCCTTTGCGCCACTCATCATCTAGTTCCTTTTTCTTTGCTGATCCTTTTACGGTTTCAGCAAATTCAAGTAATCTTTCTGTTGCATCCTCACGTCTGTTAAGGAGAACATCTTCAACTCGTTCAAGTAATTCTTTCGGGATCTCATCGTATACTTCCAACATGGTTGGATTAACAATACCCATGTCCATGCCTTCCTTAATGGCATGGTATAAAAACACTGAGTGCATTGCCTCGCGCACCTTTTGATTTCCTCTGAAGCTAAATGAAACATTGCTTACACCACCGCTTACATGTGCATGCGGCAGGTTAGTGCGGATCCACTTTGTTGCCTTGAAAAAATCAACGGCATAATTTCTATGTTCATCAATCCCGGTGGCAACTGGAAAAATATTAGGATCGAAAATGATATCCTCCGGTGGGAATCCAACTTCATTCACTAAGATATCATAAGCCCGTTTACAAATATCTATTCTCCGTTGATAGGTATCGGCCTGACCATCTTCATCAAACGCCATAACAACAGTAGCTGCACCATAGCGCTTAACGAGTTTAGCTTGTCGTTTAAATTCTTCAATCCCACCTTTCATGCTGATGGAGTTAACGATGCCTTTTCCCTGAATACATTTTAACCCGGCCTCGATAACCTCCCACTTACTGGAGTCAATCATTACAGGTATTTTCGAAATCTCAGGTTCCGAAGCCATTAAATTGAGATACCTAACCATGGCAGCTTTCGAATCAAGCATGCCTTCGTCCATGTTAACATCAATCACCTGAGCACCACCACGCACTTGGTCCAGCGCAACTGTAAGTGCTTCATCAAACTTGTCATCCTTAATTAGCTTTAAAAATTTAGCCGAGCCAGTTACGTTTGTTCGCTCGCCAATGTTTACAAAGTTGGAATTAGCCGAAAGGACTACTGCTTCTAATCCACTTAGTTGTAAGGGTCGATGGTCGATGGTCGATGGTTGATTACTCATTTACTTGATTGAATTACGTAAGGCTTGAATACTTTTAACGAGATCGGTCATATGCTATCCGAAGTGGACAATTGAATTTCGACCACCCGCGGTTTAAATTTGGTTGCCACCTCGGCAATTTTGCGAATGTGATCTGGCGTAGATCCACAACAACCACCCACTATATTCACTAATCCTTCCTTTAAAAATTCTTCAATCTCCTTAGCCATCTGGTCTGGTGTTTGATCATACTGCCCAAATTCATTCGGTAAGCCAGCATTAGGATGTGCGCTCACAAAAAATGACGACTTCTCATCAAGTACTTGCAAATAAGGTCGCAGTGCAGCTGCCCCTAAAGCACAGTTCAGTCCTATGCTAAGCAGCGGAACATGTGAAACGGAAATCAGAAAAGCTTCTGTTGTTTGACCCGATAAAATTCTACCGCTGGCATCCGTTATTGTGCCCGACACCATCACAGGAACACTTCTACCCAATTCTTCAAATAATTCTTCTATGGCGAATAGCGCGGCCTTTGCGTTAAGCGTATCGGTAACTGTTTCCACTAGTAGCATATCAACACCACCATCCAGCAAGCCTTTAGCTTGTTCTTTAAACGCAACAACCAATTGATCAAATGTTATCGCTCTATAACCAGGATTATTAACATCGGGCGACATAGAAGCTAACTTAGTTGTTGGCCCCATGGAGCCGGCTACAAAACGAGGCTTGTTAGGTTCCTTCTTTGTAAATTCGTCAGCTACTTCTTTGGAAATCTTAGCAGCCTGAAAATTGATTTCATAAACTAAAAACTCGAGGTGATAATCGGCTTGAGCTACCGTAGTACTTCCAAAGGTATTGGTTTCAGCAATATCAGCACCCGCTTCAAAATATTGTCGATGAATATCTTTAATGATATCCGGGCGTGTTATGCTAAGAAGATCGTTGTTGCCCTTCAATGGATGCGGATGATCCTTTAGGGCTTCATTTCTAAAATCTTCTTCTGTTAGCTTATGCCTTTGAATCATAGTACCCATGGCACCGTCAAGTACTAAAATCCGTTCCTTTAAAATGTCTTGTATCTGCACTTCTTTCCAGTTTAGTTTTTATCCAGAAAGAGCCTGTCGAATGGCCGCTTATCTTTTCCTAATCCGATTGCAATCGTTTAGGAGGGGAATTAGCACCCTGTTATTGGCAAGGTTGCTAAGACATCATCGGGCCCGGTCCCTCAGTCTTTCTGGATAAGCATTGCAAAGAAACACATTTAGGTAATAATAATAAAATATGGTTGGCTAATTTTGCACTCAAATCATTAAATTGAACCTATTGAAATTAGCAGCTATCGACATCGGATCTAACGCCATACGCTTTCAGGTATCTTCTGTTTTGGAAAGTGCCGATCAAATCTTGTTTAAGAAAATGGAATACGTTCGCTTTCCATTGAGGCTAGGGCATGATGTATTCTCTACCAATCGCATCAGCGAGAAAAGTGTTGTCAAGTTTAAGAAGTTAATGCATGCGTTTAAGTTATTACTTGAGCTCTATGAAGTGGATGATTATATGCTTTGTGCTACCTCAGCGATGCGCGAATCAGAAAATGGTGCGGCCTTGGCAGAGGAAGTGAAGCAGGAATTCGGACTCAACATAGAAATTATTGAAGGCCAGCGTGAAGCGGAATTGATCAACACCGCCATAAAATCTTATTTAGGAACGAGCACATATTTACATATTGATGTGGGTGGCGGTAGTACTGAACTAAACGTGTATGAGGACGGTGAGAAAATTAAGACACAGTCTTTTCGTATAGGTTCTGTGCGCATGTTAGAGAATCATGATATGCCTGTAGTTTGGAAGGATATGGAACGATGGGTGAAGGAACATGTAAGGGTTGAGATGGGCAAAGTAACTGCAGTAGGAACGGGCGGTAACATCAGCAAGATATATGACCTGGCCAAGTTAAAACCTGGCAAACTCATGTCTTTAACAAAAATCGGAGAAGTGCGTGAAATGATTCAGGCTCATAGCATTGAGGAACGAATTTACAAACTGCAAATGAACCCCGACCGAGCCGATGTAATTCTACCCGCCAGCACTATTTACATGCGTGTGATGGAATGGGCGAAAGCAAAATTCATTTTTGTGCCCGAAGTAGGTTTAAAAGATGGAATGATGCTGCACCTGTTTGAACGAAATAGCAGGCAGGGGAAAATAAACTTTGTCAATACCGAAGATCAGTCCAAGGGTAGCAAAGGGACGTACGTGGAGAAGAGGAAGGCTTAAGAGTGGAGTGATTTAATATTCCTTAACCAAAGTTTCAAGTGGAATATTCAATTGATCATGAAGTTTGCGTACCATAGCAAGGTTCAACTTTCGATGCTTGTTAAAAATATCTGTCACCCTACTTTTAAAACCTAAAATTTTCGCTAAGTCACTATTGGTTAGACCTTGCTGTTCCATTCTATACTTAATGGCATCCACCGGATTTGGAATATCTATTACGAAGTTTTTCTCTTCATATTCTTTCAACAATAGCGATAGCACATCTGCCTCATCACTTTCAGCAGTTCCTGACTTAGCTTGAAATATTTCTTCAAAGCGTGTAAGGGCTGTATGGTAATCTTTTTTGGTTTTCAGTTTTTTAAATTTCATAATTTGCACTTCTAAGTTTTAGAACAGATTCACCAATTTCGCATCTACTTTGTCATACTCAGCATGGCTTCCAATAAATTTTATGAATACCCATGCCTTTTGATAATTTATTTCAGCTATCAATCTGTAATCATTATGATTGACCTCAAAAATCGCACTATTGTTTTTTATAGTTCGCGCCTTACTAAAATCTCGTGTAACATCACCGGGCTTCTTCCAATTTTTGGATATTACATCGTGATACCATTTTTCTAATGAATCCTTGCATTCGGGATGCACTTTGTAAAACACAGTTAATGAACTCCTATTGTAAACGTTCACACTCAAAGAAATGAAAAAGTAACCAAATTGGTTACTTTTTTTGAAATTATTTAAGTGAAATCAGTAGAAATTACTTACGGATATTCTAATCCCTAAAACAACGCAACATCCTTGATAATCTCACGTGTTACTTCGTAGAACTCTTTGTGCACATTGAAGAGCGGCTCACCATTTTGTTCCTTAATTACATAGGTACCATCTTCTTTCATGGTATAGGCGTTCGCATTATCCTTTAGATTATAGCGCAGGATATTCATAGCCTGCTTGCGCAGCATCTCTTGTTCCAATAAAAACAACGACTCCACTCTTCTATCAAAGCTACGCACCATAGCGTCTGCGCTACCTACATATACTTTCGGTTCACCTCCATTGTGGAAATAGTAAATGCGAGAGTGCTCAAGAAATTCACCCACAATAGAAATCACTTCAATATTCTCACTGAGCCCAACCCGACCGGGTCGTATGCTGCACATGCCCCGGATAATTAGTTTTATGGTGACACCCGCCTGCGAGGCTTCATACAAAGCATCAATAAACTCTTTATCCTGAAGTGAATTGAGTTTAATAACAATCCCGGAAGGAATGCCGGCTTTCGCATTTTCAGCTTCGCGCTTTACGAGGTTGCAAAGTTGGATACGCATATCGCGCGGTGATGTTATTAGATTTCGATACGCAGCAGGTTGCGAGTGTCCGGTGATTACATTGAAAAACTCAGAAACATCATTGGCATAGGCATCATTCGTGCTTAAAATTCCGATGTCCGTGTAAAACCTAGAAGTAACTTCATTATAGTTACCACTCGACAAATGGACATATCTAAAAACCTTTTCGCCTTCGCTCCTAACAATGAGTAAAAGTTTTGTGTGAGTCTTTAGGTTGTTTACACCATAAATCACGAAGCAACCAGCGCGCTGCAGCCGCTGTCCTTCCCTCAGATTATTTTCCTCATCAAATCGAGCCTTTACCTCGAAAAGAACTGAAACGTGTTTACCATTCTCAGCAGCTCTTAACAGGGCGGTGCTCACACGAGAATCACTTGCTAACCTATAAATTGTAATTTTAATGGAAAGAACCAGCGGATCATCGGCTGCCTTCTCCAACAACTCCAAAACAGGTTCCATTGAGTTGTATGGATGATGTAACAAAATATCCCTTTGCTTGAGTATCTCAAACAAATCGCTTTCACCTTGCTCAGGAAACGACACCGGTTTAACAGGTGGTCTAAGGTTAAGTCGCTTGTTCTTAAACTCACGGTGATTAATAATCTGAAGTAAGCCCGTGAAATCAATCAACCCCTCTTTGGGGATTTTTAAGATATTCAATTCATCAAGGTCCCATTGAATCTTTAACAAACGAACCAACGATGGGTCTGGGTTTTCTTCAATGTCAATCTTTACAACTCTACCTTTTTTTCTGGTTTGAAGTTTTTTCTTGAGTTCCTCCAAAAAGTTAGCTTCTATATCCTCACTCTCTTCTAGGGTAAAATCACCGTTTCGATTAATTCGAAAAAGGTTAATAGCTGCTATACTAACATTCCTGAAAAGGTGTTGCATATTTCTCCGAATGATATCTTCAATCGGCACGAATGAAATTGACTCATCCGGATTTACAATTTCATAAAACCTTGGAAGATTACTGGGTACCTGAATAAAGGAAAAACGCTCCTGATTGTTTGTGTCATGTGGCACTTTGGTCACCACCCCAAACAAAAGCCGATTGTATTTCAACACGGGGAAGGTGTGATAATTATCAAACAACATGGGCGTGAGCATCGGATAAATCGTGCGCTGAAAGTATTGATCTACCTGTGCACCCTGCTCTATGGTAAGAGATTCGCAATTAACTATCTCAAAACCGTTCTTCTCAAAAAGTGGTTTTAACTTCTTGATGTAATACTCATTCTGATCACTTACAAATGACTGAATTTCAGCAAGTAACAGTTTTCTAAAAGGAGTCTCACGGAGGCCGCTATAGTCAAAGCGTTCCTTTCCGTAATCAAGATAGTTGTATAGACTCCCTAATCGAATTGTGCAAAACTCGTCTAGGTTTGATGCAGTGATGGAGAGGAATTTAAGGCGCTCAAAAATACTGCGGTCAATATGCTTGGCTTGATCAAGCACCCGGTAATTAAACGCAAGCCAACTGAGGTCGCGGCTTATGTAATTACTTTCCTGAACATGCTTAATTACCTGATTGCCTGGCCTTACGCCACCTTCTATCATACTCTTCCATTTAGATATCAATCCGGGCATACTTGGCATTCTTCTCAATAAACTCTCTGCGTGGTGCTACTTCATCGCCCATTAGCATAGAGAACAAATGATCTGCTTCGGCAGCAGACTCAATGTTAACCAACTTAAGGGTTCTCCTTACGGGATCCATAGTTGTTGACCAGAGTTGTTCAGGATTCATCTCACCTAAACCTTTGTACCGCTGAACACCAACACTGTCTTCGTTTCCACCTTTGCTCAACTCTTTCACAATAGCTTCGCGTTCTTCTTCATTCCAGCAATACCGTTCCTCACGTCCCTTTTTCAAAAGATACAATGGGGGTAGAGCAATGTATACGTATCCTTGTTCGATCAAGTCGCGCATGTAGCGAAAGAAGAAAGTCAAAATTAATGTACGAATGTGACTTCCATCAACGTCCGCATCAGTCATAATAATAACTTTATGATATCTTAACTTGGTAAGGTTAAGAGCCTTGTTATCTTCCGCTGTTCCAAAGCTTACACCCAATGCGGTAATCATATTCTTGATTTCTTCGTTCTCATAAATCTTATGTTCCTGAGCTTTTTCCACATTAAGGATTTTTCCCCGTAAGGGTAAAATAGCTTGAAAGTGTCTGTCGCGACCTTGTTTAGCCGACCCGCCCGCAGAGTCACCCTCTACCAGATAAAGCTCGCAAATGCCGGGATCTGAGCTGGCACAATCTGCTAGCTTGCCCGGAAGACCGGTTCCTGAGAGTACACTTTTGCGCTGTACCATTTCGCGAGCCTTACGAGCAGCGATACGCGCCTGTGCCGCTAATATTACCTTACTGATAATCAGTTTAGCTTCTTTTGGATGTTCTTCAAGATAATGCTGTAATACCTCGCCCACAGCCGTATCAACAGCACCCATAGCTTCTGAGTTACCAAGCTTGGTTTTGGTTTGGCCTTCGAACTGAGGTTCGGCAACCTTTACTGAGATAACCGCTGTTAAACCTTCGCGAAAATCATCGCCACTTATTTCAACTTTTGCTTTCTCTAATAAGCCAGATTTATCTGCATAACTTTTAAGCGTTCTGGTGATGGCGCGTCTGAAACCAGCCACGTGGGTACCGCCTTCGTGTGTATTAATGTTGTTGACATACGATACTAGATTTTCGCTGTAGGAGGTATTATAATTCAATGCAACTTGAACCGGAATTTCGCTTTTATCATTTTCGATGTAGATTGGAGTTGGGATTAATTTCTCACGTGTAGAATCCAGATAATCAACGAATTCGCGCAAGCCACCTTCAGATAAGAATGAAATAGATTTGGGTTGTCCGTTCTCATCTAAATCACGCAAATCTTTGAGGTTAATTTTTATGCCAGGATTTAGAAACGACAGCTCGCGCATACGAGTTGCCACGGTTTCAAAGTTGTATTCGGTGGTTAAGGTAAATATTTCTGAATCAGGTTTGAAGTGAATCGTAGTACCGCTATTTTCAGACTCACCTGCCACCCGAACCGGATATTGAGGAACACCGCGATGGTACTCTTGTTCGAAAATTTTTCCTTCGCGGTAAATAGTTGCTTTTAATACTGATGAAAGAGCATTGACGCAAGAGACTCCAACACCATGCAACCCGCCCGATACTTTATATGATCCTTTATCAAATTTTCCGCCCGCATGAAGCACGGTCATAACAACTTCTAGAGCAGACCGCTTTTCCTTTTCATGCATATCGGTAGGTATGCCTCTACCATTGTCTTCAACTGTTACTGAATTATCCACATTAATAGTCACATCAATGGTATCGCAATGGCCAGCAAGAGCCTCATCAATTGAGTTATCAACTACCTCCCAGACCAAGTGATGGAGGCCTTTTACACCAATATCACCTATATACATAGCGGGGCGTTTGCGCACAGCCTCTAAACCTTCTAAAACCTGAATATTACTTGCCGAATAATTGGCTTCCTTCTTTGCTTTTTCTTCGTTCATTTTAACATTTTATAACCTTCAAAAATAAGGTTTTGGAAAGCGTTTTCCGCATTTTTTGAATACAAAACGGAAGTATTTTTTGAGTTGATTAAAATTTATTTCAGGGAACTTTATACTAACCAACTAATTGTTTAGTTTTAGTTTGTAAATCCCAAAGCATCATGAAAAAATTAGTGGTTTTAGTGATCTTGATTTCCGCAACTTCGGTCACTTATTCCCAAGTATCTAAAACTGAATTTTGGATTTTGGAAGAACCCATCTTTAAATCGTTAGATGATTCAGTTAAGTATACTTCAGCTCAGAAGGGGTTTCAGGACATAATCGGTTCGCAGGCAAATCAAGCAGCGGTCGATAGCCTGACGAAAATAATCTTTGACATTCGCAAAAATGGAACTGTGGGCTTCCGCAAGGTTTATAGAGGATCCGCTGATTTTGCTCTATATGATCCTACAATTGATAACTCAAATGTTAAAAACTTAACTATTTCCAAACCTCTTAAAAAGATTCCTAAAGAGTTGCTACAGTGCAAGGACCTCGAAACATTGCAATTGGTTAACACGAGAATCAGGAAGATCCCCAAACTGAAAGGCCTCTCTCATTTAACAACCATTCAGGTTTTAAATAATAAACCTGCCCGCAAACTTAAACTGGCGAAAAATGAATCTGTAAAAACTCTTGTGATAAAGGGAGCCAATCCTGAATTGATTCCAACTTCTTTTAAGAAGTTTAAGAACTTGGAGAAACTTGACCTTGCCGCAACAGAGTTGGCAGCATTTCCTACTGGAGCATCAAAGAATAAAAAATTAAAAGAGCTTCTGTTAAGCAACAATCAAATTACCCTTGAGAATGATCGAATACCGGTTCATGCATCACTCGAAAAACTTGAACTTCAGAAGAACAAGATTACCGCATTACCAGCATCTATTAAAAACTTTCCAAGCCTGAAGCGGCTAACTCTCAATTACAACCAAATTGAAAAAGTTGATCGAGCTATTGCATTACTAAAGAAGCTTGAGCAACTATCCTTTTACACCAATAAGCTGAAGGAAATCCCCGAAGGAGTTTATTCTCTTACAAACCTTAAAGAGATTGACCTTTACTACAATCAAATTGTGAGAATAGATAGCAGGATTGCCGACCTTAAGAATTTAGAGGTGCTCTATCTTTCCAACAATTTAATCTTAACGCTACCTGAAAGTCTGAGCTCCCTTCCAAATCTTCAAGAACTTTATCTCTCCAATAACCGACTAAGTGAACTACCTACAGGCATTGCATCGATGGACAAACTGAAGGTGTTAAGGATCAATGATAACCGATTAGTTCATGGCCCAAAGGATTTACTCAGGTTAACATGACTCGAAAATCTTGATATTTCGTCAAATCAAATTTCAGAATTACCAAACGGGCTATCGCAACTTGAATCTTTAAAACTGCTTGTTTTGATGAACAACCCGTGGGATGATGAAACCCGAAAAAAATTACCAGACCTTGCCAAGGCACTTCGCAGCCGCGAGGTGATTGTACAGGTGGAGGAGAATTAGTGGTAAGTAGTAATCAGTAAGTAGTTAGTAGTATTCGGTGAAGAGTTTACACCGGATACCAATTACCGAATACCGATTACTTCTTACCAGCCTTACCTATTTCC
>Ga0163148_10000029_pt1 | contig 161189 bp, 151 predicted proteins | sample OliLakLV19MP7P2_FD_148606 | JGI IMG/M metagenome (GOLD analysis project Ga0163148, IMG submission 148606) | Freshwater microbial mat bacterial communities from Lake Vanda, McMurdo Dry Valleys, Antarctica- Oligotrophic Lake LV.19.MP7.P2 | ecosystem: Environmental > Aquatic > Freshwater > Lake...
TGTTGAATGCGATCCACCCTTTGTTAAATCCCTGTCCTAGTATAAAAAGACCTTGCTCAGTTTTAGCACTGGCATGGAAGTGATATCCATACGTCCCATTTTTTTGTAGTTTAGTTACTGCAACTTCATTTTCTGAAGCTTGAGTTTGGCTGGCTGGTGCAAGAGAGATATTCGCAATTTGTGATACTGGAACCTCAATTAATGAAAGGTCTTGAATCGAATGAGTACTTTGAAGGCTTGGAAAAGATCGCGTCTCTAAGCATATGCTGTATCCAATATCATCTGCTTTAGGCCAAGAAATTAAAGAATATGTAGCATCAAAATCTTTTGCTGGAAGTAGGTACTCTAGGTCTTGTCGATCAGTTGAATAATTCAAACCATATATTTTTAACCCTCTGCCTTTTGTATGTTTACCAGAAATGTGAAGCAGGTACTCGTTAAAAGGATTTGCTGAAAAAAAGTTAAAACTCTTACATGCAACTCCACCGTTATTTGCAGAAAGAGTCAGTCCATCTAAAGTTCGATTCTCGGATATGGTTCCTCGTTGATAGATATCACAGTTTGTAACGGAATTTTCTTCCCTTATCGCTGATGAGTTAGGTTTTATCACCAAAATGCCTAAAAATGATCTCAACGATTTTTTAGTGAGGGAAAAAACAAACTTCACAATTTGGTGAGAAGTGACTCAGTAGAAGGCCAAGTTCCCTTCAAAGTAAGTGAAGTTTCACCCCCTTATCTGGAAAATGGTCAAAAGGTTATTAACTCACAATGGTTTCAACCTGAAAAGTATCTGCAGGAGTTGGAGGCAACAATTACTAAAATCTTAGAGAAAAAGGCTACTGGCAAAACAGCATCTTTTGATATATATTGACATACTTAAGTGGGTAGTTTATAATGTCCCATAACATTAGTATTTCTCATTATCATGATATGATATGTAATGAGACTTAACCATTAGCTACTTGGTCTCAACAATTTAACGCAACACTCTGTTGAATAACTTCTATTGGTTTCAAATAGCCAAGTATTTTTCTAGGACGGTCGTTGAGTTCTCGTTCTACAGCCTTAATTTCTGCTTCTGTGATAGTACTAAAGTCAGTTCCCTTTGGAAAGTATTGTCTGACTAGTCCATTGGTATTCTCATTTGTCCCTCTCTCCCAAGGTGAGGAGGGATGCGCAAAGTAGACTTGAATATTAGTATCGATAGTAAATTGTTTGTGCTGGCTCATCTCTTTGCCTTGGTCGTAGGTTAAACTACGCGCAAGTTCTTTAGGTAGTTTTCGAAACTCACTAGCAAGTGCTTTTCGTACACTCTGCGCATCTTTGGCAACAAGAGGCACCAAAATAGTGTACCGAGTAACTCGCTCCACCAGCGTTGCCAGAGCGCTTCTTTTATACTTTCCTAGAATTAAGTCTCCCTCCCAGTGGCCAGGAACACTTCTATCTGCAACCTCTTTTGGCCGTTCTTCAATTGAAAGCATTTCACTGATCTTTCCGCGATTTTCACTTTCTTTGTTTCGTTCTTTTGTGCGTCGATATGCTCGCTCCTGCCGCAGTGATTTGAGTAGTGTTTTCTTGAGTTCCCCTCGTGGGAGCACGTAGATGAACTGGTAGATGGCTTCTGCTGAAATACGCATGGTCATGTCTAACGGGTATTCTACCCTGATTCGACTACTTATTTCATTAGGTGACCATTTCTGCTTTAGTTTTCTCAGCACATAGCTGCGAAGTCTTGCTTCAAGCGCCAGTCTTCGTTTTCCAAATCTTCTCGTACGAGCAGTCCGATCGCTTTTCCTTTGAGCTGAAACAGGGCGATACCCTGTTTTGACACTACCACGCTGTATCTCTCTGCTGATGGTGCTGGGTGAGCGCTCTAGCTTTCGAGCTATCGCCCGATATGACTTCTCGCGGGCTAAATCAAGACTGATTTCTTCTCGTTCCCACTCGCTAATTCGTTTGTATTTTCTTTGCATCCAGGTATCTTACCTGTTGCGTTAAATTGTTGAGACCAAGAAATAGTTGTGTAGATCAATGAAAAACAAGTACTTAAATCGATTACATATTACAGAGGTTAAATTTAGGGAGATTTTGAAGTATTTTTGCGCAGATCAAACGGCAGCACAAGCAGCTGAATTATCGAACGTAAGTAGCAACAGTATCAACGATTTGTTTTACAAATTAAGACTGAGAATTGTCGCTTTGAGTGTCGCAGATACACCAGAATTAGGTGAATTGGAAGTTGATGAGAGCTATTTTGGAGCTCGAAGAGTGCGTGGCAGAAGAGGAAGAGGTGCAGCTGGAAAAACACCTGTTTTTGGAATTCTCAAGCGAGAAGGAAAAGTCTATGTCAATATTGTTAAGAACTGTAGTCGAGAACAATTACTCCTATAATTCAGGGGAAAGTGTTAGAAGGCTCAACAATGTACTCCGATGGTTGGAGGAGCTATGATGGATTAATTCTCAACGGGTACGATCGTTACCGCGTGCATCATTCCAAAGACGAATTTGCTCGTGGTAAAGCTCATGTTAATGGTATTGAAAGTTTCTGGAGTTATACGAAAAGAAGGCTTGCTAAATTCAACGGCTTGACCGATGATACATTCCACTTGCACTTAAAAGAATCTGAGTTTAGATGGAATTGCAGAAACCAAATGTATCCTAAACTGATTGAAAACTGTAGGAAAAATCCCCTCTAAAGTTGTCTAGACCCTATTTTATATCTAGAAACGATTTTCTCAAATCAAGTGCTCTCTCTAGTTTGTTTGTTGAGAGCTGATCAACTTTAAGGTGAAATGCTGTTTCTAGATCACCTACTTCATCGCAATTTGCAGCATGCACCTTGATATTGAGTGAATGAAGATAATCAACCCATTTCTGAGTTAAAATGTCAAGTGGACAGTGGGCAACGTTGAAATTTCCCATAAGCACTTGAGATGTAGCAATTCTTTGAGCAATACCTACATCCATCCAAGATTGTTTTGAGGAAATAAAAATTCCAGTTTTAACTTTTGGAATCAATTTTTTTGCTGCGATTATCATTGGTTGATTCGATGAAGTGATTTCAACTCGCCCAAGAATGTTATATTTATCGATGAGAGATAGAACGGTTTTGATGAATTCATTATCAAAACCTTTTAGTTCTATTTCATAATTAACTTTGTCACCAAAATTATGAAATATCTCATCAAGGGTAGGTATTTTTTCATCCTTGAATTCGGTGCCGAACCAACTGCCCGCATCTAAAGATTTAATGTAGTCCAAGTCTTTGTTGAATATGAAATCTTCGCCATTATCAGTGTGACCAAGTAAATAATCATGATGCACAACTAACCTCTTGTCTTTTGTAAACTGAACATCAAGTTCAATTGCATCAGCACCTACCTTTATTGCCTCTTGAAATGAAATCAAAGTATTTTCTGGGAAAAACTCATTTTTACCCCGATGGGCAATAATCATAGGTTTGGTCATAGCTTATGTTTCCCTTTTTTTTGTTGAGTATATATGTATGATACACCGCTTCGATATTTAATCATTTTAATGTCATATGAATCAATTAAATTCAAATCAGCTTTAAACAATCGTTATGGCGGATGGTTACGGTTCTAGACTGAAAGAGATAACAGGTAATCATATTCCCAAACCTCTGGTTCAAATAAATGATAAAACTTTGCTAGAGCACTCAATTGACACTTTTTTAGAGGAATCTGACCGATTAATTATTTTTCTTAGCTTTATGTCTCAGTCAATAATTGAATACTTCGGTGTTAATTCTGTCTATGAGTACGAAGTACGGGAACCCCGACTGGAATCATAGGAGAAATTCAAGATACTATAAGATCGAAAAACGTAATAGGAAATGTAGCAATTGTAGAAGGTGATTCAATTAGAGATAATTTTAATGTCTCAAATCTTTATCGATTTCATAAAGAAAAAAAAGCTAACACAACAATCGCAGCTACAAGTAAGTTTCTAACTAATCCGGATAGCTGTCATGGAGTCGAAGTTGATAAAAAAACAGGTGAAATTCTCAGAATCCACGAGCCAAATGATGGCACCGAGAACCCATATCCAATGATAGCAGTAGCGATTCTGTCTCCTTTAGCTGTTCAAACATTTCTTAAGCTGAAGGAAATTGATAAAAGTTGGTCTAAAGAAAGGGGTGCTTGACAGAGGAGAAAAAAAATAAACTTTATTTTAACTTATCACATTCAGCTGAGTTATTAGTTTACGCAGTTGCATTTGGTAAAAAAATAGGTGTAGACATAGAAATAAACAGACCAGTTACTAGAATGAATGAGTTGATATCAAGATTTTTTTCTGAGAAAGAACATAGCCATCTTTTTTCTCTTCCAAAAAATGAAAGAAATACAGAATCCTTATGGCATTGGGTTGCAAAAGAAGCATATCTTAAAGCAAAAGGTGAGGGCATTTCATCAATTGAAGTTCTTCGTAAAAGGGGTGAGTTGGCAATATGTTGCAGGAAAAATGATTCAAAATGTAAAAATTTGCAACTAAACGATTTTCTCCCAAAAATAGGTTATGTTGGATGTGTTGCGTACTATGAGTAATCTTAATTGATGTACAGAATGATTTTAATTGAAAATTTATAAGAATACTTGTAGACAAACTACAAATTCAACCATTTTTCAATTTTTTTAGATGACTCTATTGGATTATGTGGATCGTATAACGCTGCTTTCCATCCTCTTTCTTGTGCGGCAGCAACATGACTGGGAATATTATCCACAAAAAACAGTTCGTTTGGTTCTACACCTGCCTTTAGTTCGGCAATTTCAAAGATTCTATAATCAGGTTTTTGATACCCAACATCACTTGAATCAACAACAGCATTCCAGGATAGCTTAGGGAGCAACTCAGATTGATTAATAGCTGCTAACATTCGAGGTGCCATATTTGTTAGGAGTCCTATTTCATACGAAGTTTTAGCTTTTCGTGCCACATCCCACAGAGGGATTTTTATCAAACCTACTCACAAAATCAGCTAGCATTGAGTAGTCATCAGGAATACTTATGCCGACTGCTAGAGCTAGCTCATCGATAATATCGTCAACATCACAATCGAGGCAAATATATGGTCTATACTTTTCCCAAATCTGATCAAATTTCTTATCCTTCTCAGGAGTTACTCCCAAATCTCGCTTCATCTTTATCCACTTCTCGTCACCTGAAAAGTCAATTAACAATACTCCACCTATATCGAAATAGACAAATTTTTATTTTTCATTAATCAATTTTACCAGGTATATCTATTTTGGTACCCCGCGTCAGCTAAACTTTTCGAGTGATTCAAATATATTTTCCTCATTACTTATATCAGTAAGTTTTAGATTTTTATTTTGTGCAATTTTAAGCTTGTGCTTTTGATTTATATTACTTAAACTTATTCTAGAATTCTCAATAATATCAGTAATTTTGCTACTATAGTTATTTCTTGATAGATCTATAACTGCATCAAAATTATTTTTAAATGATTTATAGAATGCGCTCATTTGTAACATTTAGGGGTTTTTCTCTACAATGTTGTAAATATTACAAAAAATGGTTTTGTAAAAATACCAAAAAGAACGACAAAGAAACTTAAACCACGGGTGCTAGGATGAGAAAAAATTTTAAAGCAAAAGAAAATCAAGTTTTTCTTCAAAGAGTTCCTGAAATGTTTCTCTTGGATTTTGGGAATCTAAAATCTTTGTAGCTGCTTTCGAAGCTAGTTCAGATTTCAACTTACCTAAATTATTATAATTCTCTCTAGGTAATTTGACTTTTTCTAGTTCAAAAGTAGTATATAAGTCAGAAAAAATATTTTTATCTTGGTAGTGACTTTCTAAGTCCTCCTTCGCGAGTCTAATGAACCTAGAAATACCTGCTTTATTAAGTCTTTGCTTGATTATATTTAATGTACTGATCAATTTCGTATCTTGTATTGCCTTAAACTCATCTACGATCACGAAATATGTAGAAGCGTAAAAGATATTGCAATTTAAAATAAGATCAAAGTTTGATAATTGAGAAAGCGCTTCTTCCTTTGTAGGAATTTGAGTAATAGTCTGTGTCGAAATAAATTGCCAATTTTTTACAAAACCTCTCTCCTTTAATGCATTTAATAACGTGTTGAGTGAGGCTTCCTCTGTTAAACAGAAGTTTTCAGGATAATCTAAATCTTTTGGCACGTATCCCAAGAGACCTCCCATTATAAAGTTTCTTTTCTGCGGAATCTTTTTGGCGTCGGTATTCAGCCGACCATCTTCAATAAAGAAAATGGTGGAATCAGTCTGATTTTCATCTACTGAAGAAATGAGCGAAAGTGAGTGAGTAGTAATGAATAAACACACTTCTAGACTATGTTGTTTTTTGAGAAAACTAACCAGTTCTGAGAGAATTGGAAGTATTTCTTTTTGTAAAGAAGGGTGAAGCGATGTCTCAGGTTCTTCAATGATAAATATAATCTCTTTATTTTGTTCAACAAAAGTTAAAGCCGTAGATAGAATATTGTTTAACAACTTGAAAAGTTGAAGCTCCCCTGAAGATAAGGAAATAAAAGGAACTTGTTTTGTATCTACAGTTACATATTGCAAATAATTATCATGATCAAAAAGCAGTTTAACATTTTTGTTAGGAAAAAGATGTTTAGGTAGTATTTGATTTAATAATGGCTTCGCACTGTCTAAAATTCTTATATTAGGCTGAGAATGTATATCTGCAGTTCCTTGACCATATATATTGCTTACTGGATCTGTTTGGTTGCAATCAAAATATTGGAGGTTGTAACGTTTTTCGTAAAATTTTTTCTTTCCATCTTGAGGAACAATATTTCCATCTTTATACATAAATGAGTTTGTTACGTTATCTTCTGTGATACTTATTGCGAAATCATTTTCCTTAATATGCACACTCAAATCTTCTCTTGGCTGCTGTGCAACTAGCGGGATTTGATTCATCGTCAATGCTAGTGACTGCAAAATACTACTTTTCCCACTTCCGTTAGGACCAACTAATACATTAATCCTTTTGAGATCATCTAGAGAAATAACTTCGATGTTTTTATAGCCAGTAATGTAGAGAGAGGTAAGCATATAACTTTTGTAACCCCATTCGGATTCTACCACTCGCTTTGCTCAGGTATTAGGCAGGTGCAAACGCACTTGCCGGCAGAACAAGGCTCGCTCCGTTGTGAGATCAGACACAAAAAAAGACAGGATTTCCTGTCTTTTTTATGTGTGACCCCATCCGGATTCGAACCGGAGATTTACTGGATGAAAACCAGTCGTCCTAGGCCACTAGACGATGGGGCCAACTTGCTGTCACTGCAGCTTTCAAATTCACATCATTAATAGCGAACATGTTATTTTACCATCTACCAGGTAATGTTTTCATAGTGTTCGATATTTCTCCCTACAACTGTGATAATATCGAAGCGAAAATCTTTAAAAATTTGCTTTTCCAGACAGTATTCAGCTGCAACCCTGCGTAATGCAGCCTTTTTTTGCCAGTTTACCGCCCTACTGCCCGATCCGAATTCTTCTCCGGCTCGGGTTTTTACTTCCACAAACACTATCTCATCTAGTTCTAGATTGAGCGCTACTATATCAATTTCACCGTGTTTGGTTTGAAAATTGCGATCTAAGATCTGAAAGTTACGTTGTGCTAGGAAAACAGCTGCCTGCTCTTCCCCAATTTGACCGAGCAGAAAATTATGCTGCTTTCGCTGTTGCGAAGTCAGCGCTCTTTTCTTTGACTTTGGAAGCGGCTTTACCAATTCTGTCACGTAGGTAATATAACTTGCTGCGCCGTACATCGCCCTTGCGTTTAATCTCTATCTTTTCAATTGAAGGTAAGTTGAGTGGGAAGATCTTTTCAATGCCAATTCCGCCGGTAGCTATCTTGCGAACTACGAACGAACGGCCAGTTTCACGACCTCGGATTGCGATGACAACGCCTTCGAAGATCTGAACGCGAGTGCGCTTTTCTTCAGAGATACGTTGGTGAACGCGAATGGTATCACCCACAGAAACGGTTTGGTCGTTATAACTAAAGTATTGAGACATAGCTACTTTCTGAATTAACAGCAAGATTTATCTGTTCGTAAAGACAGAATAAGTATTCTACTGAATTTTCATGAAAAACTCAACCTCCGCTTGAGGTAGACCAATTTTCACTAAATTCGCTGCTATTTCCGTATCACTTTCACCCTTTTTTCGCCAAGTATCCCTCAATAGAAGGATGGTTTCTCTACTCTCATTCGCAAAGATAATCCAGGCTTCTGTGGTGTGGGCGACGTAGTCTGGCTTAAAACTAGACCAGGGTTTTACCACTAAGGTTGAAGTAGTAATGCTCTTGACCCCGTGATACTGCAGGTACTCTACAGCGAGCTGCATGGTATCGCCTTTATCTACGACATCATCAAAAACAAGGATTCTTTCGTTGTTTATACTTACTGGTAAGCTTTGTTTAATAACTGGAGTTTTTGCTGTTTTGCCGATACCAGTGTAAAACTCTATTTGGACTGAGCTGAGACCTTCAATATCCAGGTAATCTACTAAGGAGCGACCGAAGGTCAGCCCACCTTTTGCTAAGGCAACCACTCGATCAAACTTTTCACCTGACTTGATAATCTGTTGGGCTAGATTAAAAATTTCTCTGCCGAGTAACTCCCAAGAGTGATACTCGTAGACTTGGTCTTGAATAGTAATCGGAGTGGGCATAGCTCCTTTTAAACTTTTTCAGCAGCTTTTAAAAACTCAATAAAAATTGGATGTGGCGAGAGTGGACGAGATTTGTACTCTGGGTGCGCTTGCGTCGCAATGAAGAAAGGATGAGTTTTCTTGGGTAACTCGATCATCTCGACAAAGAAGTTATCTGGCGAAGTGCCACTGATAATAAAGCCAGCTTCCTCCATTTTTTTGCGATACGCGTTGTTAAACTCGTAGCGATGCCGGTGTCGCTCAGAAACCAGAGACTTTTTAGCATCTTTAAAGGCGTGATGCTTCTCATAAATTGAGTGAGCTAGGCTGCCTTCTTTCAAGATACAGTCGTAAGCCCCTAAACGCATACTGGCGCCCTCGCCCTTAATCCGTTGATACTTGGCCTCAAATGGAATCTGGTGAATGACTGGGTCGCAAGTTGCTGGATCAACTTCACAGGTGTTGGCTTCGGTTAAGCCTAAAACATTCCGAGCAAACTCGATTGCTGCCAACTGCATGCCATAGCACAGACCTAAGTACGGCACTTTGTTTTCGCGAGCGTACTTGACCGCCGCTATCTTGCCTTCTACGCCCCTTGATCCCCAGCCAATTGGCACGATAATTCCATCGAGTTTAGCCACCTTTTTCCAAGCTTCTGATTTTTGATCCTCAATGTCTTCAGCATTGATAAAAACGATCTCGACATTCCGTTCATTAAACCAGGACGCATGCTTCAGGGCCTCGAGTAAAGAAGCATACGAGTCAGTTAGCTCAAACTCACCCGTCGCGATGTACTTGGCAATAATACCTACTTGGATGGTTTTGGCATGTTTTTGCGAAATCTTCTCGACGAGCTGTTTCCACTCAGCAATTTGAATCTTTCCGACATTCAGCCCAAGCTTCTCCAGTACTCGCTTATCAAAGTCTTGGTCGTAGAAAACTAGGGGTAGCTGGTAGATTGATGGCATATCTGGATTAGAGATGACGTCATACTTATCTAGATTGCAGTAAAAAGCCACTTTTTCTTTGCGCTTATCATCAATTAAGGTTGCAGCTCGGCCTACCACAAAGTCTGGCTGAATACCCATTGAGTTGAGCACCTTTACTGATAGTTGGGTTGGTTTCGACTTAAGCTCGTTAATATGCTCTGGTGTGGGGAAGTACGTCACGTGGACGTGAATTACATCCTTGGGCAACCGTAACTTCATGATCCGGTAGGCTTCGTAGTACACCGCATTCTGGTATTCACCGGCTGTTCCGCCTAACTCCACTAAGGTAATGTCAAAGCCTTCTGCGGCAGTTTTAATTCGGCGGATCACTTCTTCAGGAATGTAGGGGATTGCATCGACGGTAGCACCATTAAAAGAGAGATTCTTAGTTTTCTCAATCACACGCAAGTAAATCTGACCCATGGTGGTGAAGTTCTTTTCACCCACATTGACACCCAAAAAACGCTCGTATGTTCCCAGGTCTAAATCTGCTTCTAAGCCGTCTTCACACAAAAAGACGTCGCCGTGTTCAATTGGATTGATGTTGCCTGAGTCTAAATTGAGGTAATTTTCGCACTTAATATTGGTAACGGAGTACCCTCGTTGTTTGAGCAGTAAGCCGAGTGAGGCGGCTGTTACACCCTTTCCTAGGCCAGAGAGAACACCGCCAGAAATAAATACGTATTTGGGAGTAGGTTTGTCTGTTGAAGACCCATGGTGTAAAGAACTCATGGGACTTCATTCTAACTATCAAACAGCAAAAGTCAAACTATTTGAGCATTTTGTCTATTTCAAGTTTGAGTTCTTCTGACCAAGCTACACCATATGGCAACGGCATTCGTTTTGGAGTTCCACCATTCAGGATAATTACCACCATATTATCTTTTCCTGGCTTCGTTTTTAACAGCTTTCCAATTTCGGTCAGGATTGCTGGATCTGTTTTCCGAGGAATGAAGATCTCAAATTGCTTGTCCGAAAGCATAGTATTGACTAAGTTTTCTTCAGGAATGGTAATCTTCTCAACCATTAGCTGAGCGGATTCTTCCCGGTTGTCTACCTTCGCCCGCATCAATACCACCATATCTTGCTTGAGTTTCCCAATATAATCCTCATAACTTCGGGGGAAAATCACAAAATCAATGCTGCCACTCCGATCTTCAATCGTGCCAAAAGCCATCTTGGCGTTGCTCTTCTTGGTCACTGTCTCCCGGAGCTTGGTAACTACGCCACCAAAAGTAAAGGTTTGATCCTGATGAATACTCAGGTCAACTTCTGCAATTTCTTTGCTGGCGTGCTCGATCACATAATCAAGGGCATGCGCCAGCGGATGATCTGTTAAGTAAATGCCGAGTAATTCTCGCTCAAATGAAAGTAGCTCTGCCTGGGGATACTCAGCTAAGCGAGGAAAGTTGTCAGAGATTTTTATCTCTGATTCTTTAACATGCATAAATAAACCATCTTGCCCTTCAACTTCACTGGTAAACTGAGTCACTTTTGAGCGAATCTCCTCTAACTGCTCCAACATACTTGAGCGAGTGGCAAACTGGTCAAATGCTCCGACCTTAATTAACGACTCTAAAACTTTCTTATTCACTTTGCGGTTATCAGTATTGATCAGGAAGTGACTAAAGGACTGAAACTCCCCAATTTTTACCCGGGTTTCAGCAATACTTTCAATCGCAGCAGCGCCAACGTTTTTAATAGCATTAAAGCCAAAACGGATAGCCAAGCCACCCCGTGAGTCTGGATGTTCCTCTAACGCAAAATCAATTCGCGACTTATTAATATCTGGTGGCAGAATCTTGAGGCCCATTTTTTTGCTGGCCTCGATTGCAACGGCGACTTTCTCATCGCGATTCACGCCGGTAGAACCAGATTCAATACTCATCAAGGCAGTCATATATTCTGGAGGATAATTGGCCTTCAAGTAGGCTGTTTCATACGCGATCATGGCATAACTGGCAGCATGCGCCTTATTAAAACCGTAGTTGGCGAACGCTTCGATAAAGCCCCACACTTTTTCTGGTACTTCTTTGCTATACCCTTTCGCAATCGATTGTTCGATGAAACGCTTTTTATTCTCATCAAGCAGACTTTTTTTCTTCTTCCCAATCGCTCGACGTAAAATGTCAGCCTCGCTCAGGCTATACCCAGCCATAACGTTGGCGATTTGCAGGATCTGCTCTTGGTAGACCATCACTCCATAGGTTTCTTGCAAGACAGGTTTTAAGGTCTCATGGGGGTACACTACCTTCTCAGGGTTGTGTTTGCCTTCAATAAAGGTGGGAATCAGGTCCATTGGCCCAGGTCTGTATAACGCCACCATAGCGGTGATATCAGAGAACTGGTTGGGCTGCAGGGTCCTGGCAACTCGGCGCATCCCTCCAGACTCGAGCTGGAAGATACCCGTAGTCTCCCCACTTGAGAGTAGCTCATAGGTTTTTTTGTCATCGAGCGGAAGATTAGCAATATCGAGGTCAATATTTTTATGTTCCTTTATTAAGCGAACTGCAGACTGAATGGTAGAGAGGTTTCGCAGACCCAAAAAGTCAAACTTTAGTAATCCAATCGCATCATCCGACACATTGCAGTCAAGTACATACATGTCATATTGCGTAACAATCTTGCCAGTTTTGCTTTCTTTTTGAATGGGTGTGTACTCATATAACGGCCGGTCAGCAATCACCACCGCTGCCGCGTGGACTGAGCTATGTCGTACCACCCCCTCCACTTTTTGGGCCAGATCAAGAAGCTCTCTGAACTTGGGCTGTTTATAGTACTCAGCTAACTCGGGAATAGTCTCGATTGCCGCTTTTAAAGAGGTCTTATGACCAGGGATATTCGGAATCAACTTTGCGATCTTATCTGGATCCTCATAGGGAAGTCCTAGCACACGGCCAATATCTCTGATTGCCACCCGTGCTTCCATTCTGCCAAAGGTGATCACCTGTGCCACATGATCTTGACCATACTTCTCGGCGACATACTGGAGGACTTCATCGCGGCGATCGTCAGCAAAGTCCATATCGATATCAGGTGGGGTTGGTCGCTGAGGGTTGAGAAACCGTTCGAATGGGAGCCCATGCAGCAGTGGGTTTATGGTCGTAATTCCCAGTACAAATGCCACTAATGAACCGGCGGCTGAGCCACGACCTGGGCCAACCCCAATCCCTGAGTCACGAGCCCAGTTCACAAAATCTTGGGTAATCAAAAAGTAGGTGGAGTAGCCTTTTTGAATAATAATATCGATTTCATACTGGAGGCGATTTTTAACTTCGTCGGTAGGTTCAGGCCACTTGGTAAGCATACCCTGGTAGGAAATTTTGGTGAAGTAGGTATCTTGGGTTTCTCCTTCAGGAAGTGGAAAGACGGGGAAGATGAGCTGGCCAGTAGCAATCTCTACATTACACTGCTCAGCGATTATAATGGTGTTGGCTAGGGCTTCAGGATACTCATGAAACAACTCGTTCATTTCTTCGGTGGACCTCAAGAAGAAATCTGGTGAGCTAAACATACTCATTCGCTTGGTGTCGCTGAGTAGCTTGCGAGTTTGGACACAGAGTAAAGCGTCCTGCGCGTGGGCATCATCGGCGTTAATGTAATGCACGTCATTTGTGGCTACTAAAGGTAGATCCAGTTTCCGGGCAATCTCAACCTGTTTCTTAGTCAACTCCTTTAGCTCTGGAAGCTGGGGGTGAGCTTGCAGCTCCACATAAAATCTACCCGGGAATTTTTCTTTGTAGAGTGTAAACTTTTCTAGAGCTTCCTCATCTTTGCCTTCTATCAGTAAGCGATTAAAAATGCTCGACATGCAGCCACTAGTGCAAATGATATCTTCATTGTTCTGGAATAAAATCTCTTCATCCATTCGAGGTTTGTAAGAAAAGCCTTCGAGATTTGCTAAAGATACCAACTTCATCAAGTTCTTATAGCCCTGCGTGCTCTGTGCCAACAAAAGTAAGTGAAATTGATCACTCCCCATCTTGAGTTGCTTATCAAAACGAGAGTTTTTGGCCATGTAGGCTTCGACACCAATAATGGGTTTTATACCATTCTTCTTGCAGGTGTTGTAAAAGCTGACCGCACCGTACATTCCACCATGGTCAGTTAAACCAAGAGAGGTTTGGCCCAGAGATTTGGCTTTCTCAATCAGAGGCGCAATCTTGGCTAGACCATCGAGCATTGAGTACTCAGTGTGGACGTGGAGATGGACAAAATCAGTCATTGGATGCTATCGATTATGCACGTAACGCTTCTTCAAACAAGGAGCGCAACTGCTGGCTATCAACTTTCTTTCCTAACTTTCGCTGGGCCTGACCAAAAAAGAAGCCGAGCACTTGTGTTTTCCCAGCCTTGTATTGGACTACCGCATCTGGGTTTTCAGAAATGATCGTCTCAACAGTAGTTTTGAGCTCGGTCTCATCAACTGAGTCAGTTTGGGTAGCCTGTTGGTAAAGAGCAATCACTTCGGCTGCCGTCTCAGAAAACTTGACGATGATTTTTTTATTGACAATCGCTTTAGCAACCTCATTGGGTTTTTCGGCAAGCTTGAAGATAGCTTCCGCCCAATCTGCCTTATCTTTATCTTCTGTCAGAAGTTCGGAGTTCTTTGGCTCAATTCCATACTGATCCTGCCAACGAGAGATCATCTTAGAAGGCAGCTCTGGTAGAGTTGCTCGCATTTTTTCAATATCTAGTTGGGTAAAGCGAATCGGTGGTAAATCTGGGTCTGGAAAGTAGCGATAATCCTCAGCGTCTTCTTTGGTGCGTTGGCTGAATGTCTCGCCTTTGTTGTCGTTCCAGCCCCGGGTTTCTTGAACTGGAGTTTGATTTGCACTGAGTAACTCAGCATGGCGCCGCTCTTCAAACTGAATCGCCTTTTCTAGAAAGCGAAACGAGTTAATGTTCTTGAGCTCCACCTTGTAGTTGGGGAGTACCTTTGGGTCACTAGAAAGGGACAGATTTGCCTCAAGCCGCATGCCGCCCTGCTCCATGTCACAGTCAGCAATATTTAGGAAACGGAGGATCTGGCGCAGTTTTTTGGCGTACTCCTTGGCTTGCTCTGGAGAGTGGATATCTGGTTCAGTGACAATCTCGATCAGAGGTACTCCACCTCGGTTAAAATCAATTAAACTGACCTTCTTCCCATCGATGGTAGTATGTTGGAGCTTGCCAGTATCTTCCTCTAAGTGGATCCGGCGAATTCGGACGTCGCCAAAAGACGTCTCGATCTTGCCATCAAAGCAGAGAGGTTGGTCATACTGACTGATTTGATAGCCTTTAGCCAAGTCTGGATAAAAATAGTTCTTTCGGTCAAAGTGCGAAAAAAGATTTACTTGGCAGCCCAAAGCTAAGCCTAGCTTAATCGTCCACTCAATGGCTTTTTTATTCGCAACTGGAAGCCCTCCTGGCATGCCCAAACAGACGGGACATGTATAAATATTGGGCTGAGGAGCTAAAAAAGGGTCATTTTTACAACCACAAAACATCTTTGTTGCGGTCTTGAGCTCTGCGTGGACTTCCATACCGATAATGGTGTGATATGTATTTGGCATTTTATTTTTGTGCTCCATTTCGCCAAGGGTTCCAGTTGGTATTTTTCTCAAAGGCATCGGCTACTTGAATCATTTTTGATTCCTGCCACATCGGGGCAATGATATCTAAGCCTAAGTAAAGATTGGTTTTTCCGTCTCGGAAAACTGGCACGTTAATTCCTGGCAATCCGGCAATAGAGCTCGGTTCTAGGAGCATATCTTCTAGTTCACCAAACATGGCACTGCCGTCACTGGCGCCAATTTTCTTGGCATAACCTGGAGCGGTCGGAGCAACCAGAACGTCATACTTCTCAAACAACCTAGCAAAATCTTGCAAAAAGAGCGTGCGTACTTTCTGCGCTAACATGTAGTACTGATCAGAGTAACCTTTACTGAGTGTGAAGGTTCCGAGCATAATTCTGCGCTTGGCCTCTTCGCCAAAAAACGAGCGGTCATTTCCATACCGAATTCCATCATAACGACCCAGGTTGCTGCTGACTTCAGCCCGTTGGACTACTGTATAGACGCCAATTGACTGCCGGGGATCCCTGGCTTGGGCAAATTCTACGTGCGCTCCGAGTTCTTCTAAAACTTTGAGCTCTTTTTCATAAATTGCTTTCAGTGGACTCAGCTCAGGCTTATCAAAGTAAATCATTCCAATCTTCATTCCTTTAATATCTTGATTGAGTGCCAGCGTGAAGTCTTCGACTGACCGAGGCGAAGTGGTCCCATCGTATGGGTCTTGACCGGCAATATGATTGAGCAGAATCGCCGTATCTTCGACTGTTTTACCAATTGGTCCTGGCGAATCTGTGGAAGAAGCCATTGCCACTACACCGTAACGGCTAACTCGGCCGTACGTAGGCTTGAGTCCGACAGTGCCACACCAAGCCGAAGGCTGACGGATTGAGCCGGCAGTTTCGGAACCAATTGCAATGATGCAGGTGTCAGCAGCCACTGCAGCTGCGCTACCACCAGATGAGCCACCAGGTAAATGTTCGGGATTCCGAGGGTTTAGGGTACGACCATACTGGGATGTCTCGGTAGAAGAGCCGTGCGCCCAGGCATCCATATTTGTCTTCCCCAAAACTACTCCTCCAGCTAGCTTGATTCTTTTCGTAACTGTGGCGTCATACTGCGGCACGAAAGTATCAAGAACTGTAGAAGAAGCCGTTGTGCGAATCCCTTTAGTCGAGAAGTTATCTTTAACGGCCACTGGTAGACCGCCAAGTGGCTGGCCAGCTTGGCTTTGGGCTTCAGTTACTGCTCCTTCATTCATCGTTAGGTAAATGTTCAAGTCTGTAGTTGCCTCAACTTGCTTTTGAGTATCAGCATAAATCTCAGCTAGATTACATTCATTCCTAGCCAATTTATCGAGAGCTTGTTTTAAGGTCAAGGTATTCAGCATCTTAATCCTGATTAATTATCTGGGGAACAACAAAGTAGCCGTTGTGCGAGGCTGTGGCGTTTGTCAAGGCTTCGTCTTGAGAGAACATTCGATCTACATCAACCACGTCTTCGCGCATGACGTTTTCAAGGCCAGTGACCTGGAAAGTTGGCTCTACCCCCGACACATCCACTTTCTTCAACTCTTCCACTACCTGAAGAGTTTCGGCAAACGTAGCTGCCAACATTTTCTCTTCTGACTCAGTAATAGGAATATTCGCTAATTTGGCAATATGCTTGACTGGAATTATGCTTGAAGTGTCATTTGGCACAGTTGGTAGTGTACCAAAAGTTAGGCAATCTGGGGGGCTTAAAACTAGATGCCACGAAGGGCTTTGATCCGCTCTCCAACTGGCGGATGAGTGCTAAAAAGACTTGAAAACATGCCTACGCTGCCGCGAACATTTTTTAAAGGATTCGAGATGTAGAGATGTGCAGTAGCTTTATTGGCTGCTTCTAAAGGCTCTCGATCCTGACTAATTTTGGCTAAGGCGCTGGCCAAACCATCTGGATTTTTAGTCATACCAACGCCTGTAGCATCTGCTAGGAACTCGCGGTTCCGAGAAATGGCCAGCTGGATCAACTGAGCAATAATTGGAGATAAAAGCGCTAAAACAATTCCGACTACGAAGAAAACTACTTGCAGCTGTCCGCCTTCTGAGCGATCACTCTTCTTCCCCCCACCCCAGGCAGTCATCCTGAGCATCCAGTCAGCAACTAGGGCGATTAAGCCAACCAGAATAGTGACGATGGACATTAAGCGGATGTCGTAGTTCTGGACGTGAGATAGCTCATGGGCAACTACCCCCTCTAGCTCTGCCCGATCTAAACGGGCTAGTAGGCCAGTGGTGGCACAGACCACGGCATGGTCTGGATCTCTACCAGTCGCAAAAGCATTCATCGCGGTGTCTTCAATCACGTATAACTTAGGCACCTTCATTCGCTGGCCGATACACAAGTTCTCAGTGACTGTATAAAAGTCAAAGAATTCTTTGCGCGTAGCTGGGCGCGCGCCAGAGATGCCCAAAATAATCTGGTCAGAGAACCAATACGAGACAAAAGACATTGCTCCGGAGACGATGAGGGCAATTCCCACCACATCTAATCCATACCCAAAGCCTTTAGCCATGATGTAGGCAGCAGCTGCTATAAATGCAATGAAAACAGCAATGATGAGAAACGATTTTTGCTTGTTTCGAGCAATCAATTGATAATGAGTCATTACAAATTTACTTTAACGTCTTGGGTTTCTGCATCACTGACTTCTACATGGGCACCGGTGGTCGCAGTGGCGAGACCTTTTTCTGCTTTAAAGCCAAACATACTCGCAATCAGGCTACTGGGGAACATTAATAGCTTTTGGTTGTAAGACTGAGTCAAGTCAATCAGTGAGCGGCGAGAATACATCAGCTTGTCAGCCGTATCACCCAGCTCAGTCATGAAGTTGTTGACAGTTGAGTCGGCTTTAATTTCTGGATTGTCTTCGATTGCAATTGAAATCTTTGGCATTGCAGATTGAATGTCCGAAATAGCCTTATCAATATCAGATACGCTGCCTGAGTTCGCAGCTTTAGTTGCAGAGCTACGAGCGGTGGTCAGCATGTCAAAAATACCCTTCTCATGAGACATGTATCCACGCACTGAGCTCTCAAGGTTGGGAATCAAAGAAGCCTGACGCTTCAACTGGTTGCCAATCTCCTGGATACTTGCCGCAATCTGGGTCTGCAAGGTTTGCAGGCCATTGTAAACAGAAACAAAGTAAAAGACGACTACACCAGCAACAATAAGTAAAATGATACCAATTCCCATATAACCTCCTGTGTTTAATAATTTTATTGTACCTGTTTATTCGGGCAGATTCAAGCTGGGGTGAGTAGCTAAAGAGGAGAGACGGATAAAGTTTCTTGAGGTACTATACTAGGGGTTGCAGTTAGTACTTTAGCCTCTGCTGCCGAAAAAATTGAAGCAGAAGGTTGTAGCGGCATTGACCCCGTCTACGCATCAATAGAGAGATCTGTAGTCTCTCTTGGCAAATATCCCTGTACTGCGTATAATCCTCAGACAAGTCTTGCTCGTAAAATGGAAGTGAACATTAAAATGGCCTCTTGGTGTAGCGGTTAACATGCCTCCCTGTCACGGAGGAGATCACGGGTTCGATTCCCGTAGAGGTCGCAAAAGATTGATTGATCAAGGTAAACTATTTTCGTGAGAAATTAGCAGTCAAATACACAGTCTGCTAATTGTTATAGGATTTCGTTCTTTGTCCAGCGATAAATTTTCTTATACAGAATTATTTTCTAGTGTACCAAACAGCCCTAGTACTCAATCTTTGGCGAGGAATGTAACTAGTCCTGGTAGTAAGGACATGTGCTGGAGCAATAGGGCTAAATCCTTCAGTGTTTAGAAATCTCATTCTTTCCTCAACAGTATCGAGATTCAGTAAAGCGGGCCGTCTTGAAAGATCGGCTCCTTGAGCTTGTTCCCTAGGGATGTGATGGCTTTGGGCGAGAAAGTCATCAGCATAAACTAAAACACGATGTTCTTCTGGCTCTTTGCGCATAAAAAGATACTGGATTCCAGGTTGAGGTCGTAGCACTGTTGGAGGGAAATACGGCACAAAGCCATTTTCAGTCGCTTTGATGAGTCCATGGGCAAGAAATGCATTGCTCATGTGTGGGTCTATTGCCACTACTCCCGACTCCTGTGGAGCATCAATATCTCGGAACAACCACGCAACAAAAACCTCCAACTTACTTCTGGAGAAGTCAATAATGAGCCACTTATTTCAAAAAGAGGTACTGCAAGTTGGTAACCTTCTTGGGTGGTGGCTTTCCTCAAAGTTAAGAGATCATCATTTTCGTCAGGCAATGAGGCTAAAATCTCTAACTTTGTAGCTATGCTAGCTTTTCCATGTCTTAAGGCCATTGTGAAACTAGCAGGCCGATCTCTTACGATTAGAGGTAAATGCAGAGGAAGTTGCCCTCGCATATTTGCATCGCGCAATCTGTTTATAACTACATGAGGGTTGTTCAGTAGCGCTAAAGTTGAGTGATTCTAGATGGTTTGCCATATATGATGCGTATTTTCGCAATACATATTCAATATGTCAATGTGCTAACCAGGTTATCACTCGACTTCAGGTCATAAGGGAGATATAACGCTCGGGAATTAAAGAAAACATATATGGAAAAACAGCAAGAACTTCTTCAAAACACAGGCGTTAGAGTAGTTGCGGAGACTCAAGGTATTTTCGACCTAAATCCTCAAGATGTATTTGATGCCTTAGTTCTCTATTTGAAACTCGGAAATGAAGTAGAGAGTGTTGGATACGACGAAGCTATATTACAATACATTCAGCGACAAACTGATGTGGAAGCATTTGAAGCTACTTTGAGAAATTTTTACAGCGCCCAAATGATGCTGTACGCTTCAATAGTTCAAACATTTTTTGATATGGCTGGGGAATCCCACTCAACTGCGGCCTAGTTCTACCCCTTTGCCTAAACGGGTAGCAGCTTTATTCTCTAAAGAATGCATGACTTTCTAATGAAAAAATCCTCCAGCTAGGATTGAGGTCTTGGATACTTAGTCCTTTGATGGGAGGACCACCCCATTGTTCAGATTCTATACTCATTCATTACACATGTCAAAGTAATCAGCTAAGTGCTCATCTACCACCACCATTACGCATTGACACCAACTCCTCAAAGGAATTATTCTAATTTTACAGATATCTGCCCAGAATCTCACTTCTTTGAAGTGATGTCGTGTTATGAACGAACGGCAGCAGTCCCCCCTTCCCACACTTTTTTTAGGACTCGAGCGGTCTTTGGTAAATATAATAAAATTAAGCTTATTGGGAGTATTTATCTTGCTTCTCGCAACTAGCATGGCTTACAGATTTTTCCAAACGAACAAGCTGCCTAAATTTAGACGTGACTTAGTGCTGACTACTTCAGATGTGTTCAGTCCGCAAACACAGGTTGTCAGTCCAGATGTCCTCACAGATAACAGAGCAAGTGAAAATTCAACCACCTATCAAGTAAAAAAAGGTGACTCACTCTGGAAGATTGCACTTCAGCACTACGGAGATGGGAGTCAATGGCACGAAGTCTATATGAGCAACCAAGAAATTATTGGGAATGACCCAAACCTCATTTTCCCAGGGATACAACTAAGACTTCCTTAGCGGAAGAGCTTTTTGTTTGAATCTACTTTGTGAAGAACTGGATGATGACATATAATCTGAGTAGTTGAATGAAAAGTTGCGGGATTAGTTCAGTGGCAGAATGGCTCCTTCCCAAGGAGCAGAAGCGGGTTCGATTCCCGTATCCCGCTCCAGAGGGGATAGTCGAGACATCAATGGTATTAATAAATTGATATATCGAACTAATCCCATGGTTCAATGTCCCCTTAAAGTCATTTTCGAGATTATTGACGAACATTGAACCAATTAGGACTTTCTTCTGAGAGAGATTTGATTTCTGATAGGCGTAGGATCAATACAATTGATTCGCCAACTTCATTTGCAGTGAGTAAATTTCTATGAATCCAGCACTGGCGTTGACGTTAAAATCATACCCCTCACCGTTATTAAAGGATGTATGACTAAGTCCAAAAGGTGACTCCATTGCGACGACAGTTGTATTTCCTTTGTAGAGTTTAATGCTGACTTGTCCTGCTACTTTTTTATTCACAAATTCGTTAAAAGCATTAATCGCCTTCATGATGGGGTCATACCAAAGTGCGCCGTAACAAAGGTATCCCCACTTTATATCCATTTGTGCTTTCAGTTCATTTAGTTGCCGCGTACAAACATACTTTTCTAGTGCTTTATGCGCTTCTATAAGGACATGCGCAGCGGGCAGTTCGTAGACACCTCCATTTTTCAATCCTACCAATCTGTCTTCAAATAAATGAACTACTCCCACACCGTGTTTTCCTGCAATTTTATTCAGCTTCATAATTAGCGAGGCTAAAGTGAGAGTCTCCCCATTCAGTGAAATTGGTAACCCATTTTCAAAATCAAGAATAATGATTTCTGCTTTTTCTGGTGCATTCTTTGCCAATGTATAGGTAGTTAAAAACTTTTCTATGGGTGTGATGACATTGGGCTCCTCAATCTCGCCACCTTCCCAAGTCATACCCCACATGTTGTCGTCCACACTATAGGGAAAGTCTATTGAGACAGGTACAGGAATGTTGTTCTCAATAGCGTACTTAATTTCTTCATTTCTATCCATTGCCCACTCTCGAACTGGGGCCAAAATTTTAATTGAAGGATTTAAAGTTAAGGCATAGCCTTCAATTCTGACTTGGTCATTGCCTTTGCCCGTACAGCCATGGGCAATACAGTCTGCTCCTTCTTCTTTAGCTATCTGTATGGCTTTTTTAGCAAGTAGAGCTCTCCCCATCGGTGTGGAGAGATGGTAGTCACCCTGATAACATGCGTTGGCCTTAATACCTAAACTCAAAAAGTCGTTTGCAAATTCTTCTTTCACATCAAGAATGAGAGCTTTGATTGCTCCTAGCTTTAACGCTTTTTGTTTTATTTCTTCTAGATCATCCTTTTGCTGACCAATGTCTAGCGTTAAGGCAATCACATCGGCACTGTAGTGATCTTGAATCCACTTCAGCATCACACTTGTATCTAGACCTCCAGAGTACAAAAGCAATACTTTTTTTGCTTCACCGACTTTCGCCTCGTATGAAGCCACCTTCTGATAATGTGTTTTACTTTTCATATTTTCCTTTCATAAAAAAAGTTTTTTAATACTTGATTGGTAAGCGTTCTTTTCTTGGTCGCACTTCTCAGTTTCTGTCAGCAGCTGTTTTTTTAATACCCCAATACCCAGGTTTCCAGTTCCGCCTAAATGTTGCGATTGGTTGATACCGTCAGTAGGAATGGCTGTCTGGTTATACTCTTTAGCAGCCATCCGGTATGCTTCCCGAAAGGGTATCCCCTTCTTTACCAACTCTAAGGCAATGTGAGTGGCAAAAATTTCTGGAGTAATTTTCACTATGATATTTTTTTGATTGACCTTCAGCCCCAGCACTAGCATTTTGGCTACACTCAAACAACTAACCGTGAGTTCGAGGCTTTCAAACAAAGGCTTTTTACTATCCTGTAAATCTCTGTTATACCCAGAGACGAGATTAGAAGATAAACTAATAAGTTGTACGTAATTCCCGAGCAATACATGAACTTTGCTTCGTAAGAGTTCAGCTAGATCAACATTTTTCTTTTGCGGCATAATGCTACTTCCAGAACAAAGTTCTGAAGATACTTCAAGAAAACCAAACTCTGCTGTAGTAAAGAGCAAGACATCAGTCGCAAATTTATTTATATCCTGAAGGATTGTGATAAGTGAAGCCAGCACCACACCTTCGATTTTCCCTCTAGAGTTTTGACAATACAAAGAATTGTTTTGCACTTTAGCGAAACCCAATGCATCTGAGACAAATTGCCTGTCAAGATTTAAAGGTACTCCATATCCAGCAGCAGAGCCCAATGGGGATTGATCGTTTAGTTGGTACGTTGTTTTTAATAGTCTTAGATCATCAAGCAATCCTTCAGCAAAACTGCCTGCCCACATCCCAATACTGGAGGGCATCGCCCGTTGCATATGCGTGTACCCCGGCATTAAAACATTTTTATTTTCCTCAGCAAGAACTAGAAAAGCCTCTGCTAACTCAAGAACTTCAGTCCAAACTTGCAGCAAGTTCTCTTTAGTAAATAACCTGATAGTGGTAAGAACTTGGTCGTTTCTAGATCTCCCTGTGTGGATTTTTTTGCCTACTTCACCAAGTTGCTCAGTCAAATGATTCTCAATTTTGGTGTGAACATCTTCATCCCCTGGCTGGAGGTTGAACTTATTATCATCATTCAAGTTGATGATTTCACTCAGACCATTTTTAAGCAGATCAAGCTCAGCAGTCGATATAATTCCAATTATATTTAGGCCTCTTGCATGCGCGAGCGATCCGATTACGTCATATTTGACAAGCTTTTGATCCAGAACAAGATCACCTGCTGTTTCAAAAGTTTCAATCAATTGATTCAACTCCCAATTCTTTTGCCATAATTTTTTCATAAAAAAACACCCCTTCTAGTCTCTATTCACCAATTGGCGAACTAAAAACTAAAAGGGGCGCTTCTTAGAAAGAACCGCGGTACCACCCTTATGTATTTGCTACTAAAAATCCCGCCTAAGCGGGAACAACTGAAATTAGTAGTAAATCTTATTTCAGAGCTCCGTTGCCGACACTCTTTGTCGTATTTTACGGTGGACTTCCGTCGTAGTAATGTTGGGCTTTCACCCTTCTTTCTCCTACGCAGCTTGTCTATTGCGATAGACTCAAACGCTTTTGGATATTAACTTGTGACCACATAATACCTATAAAGTGAGTTTTTGTCAAATTTTATGAATTGGCTGTCGGTAGCTATCGAAGCAAACTCACAACAACCTCTATTTCTTGATCTCATTGCCCTAATCAAGTTATCAACTATAATTTGAAGCGAGTAACTTCACTTGCCAGGGTAACTCAGTTGGTAGAGTAGCGGTATCGTAAACCGCAAGTCGCGGGTTCGAATCCCGCTCCTGGCTCCAGACCTCCCCAAATCTGATCTTTTCGATTACAATCATTACCTATGACTGACCAACGATACTACTCCAGCTCTCGCACCTCTAGCCCCCGAGTAGCTAGTTCTCGCCGAGTCAAGGGAGAGCAGCGTAAGGTGGTGAGGCAAACAGTTTTCTTAGTTATAGCTGCAATTGGCCTAGTTTTACTGAGCGTGTTGGTAATCATTCCAGGGGTGATTCGCTTTTTAGGTGGCTCTTCTGCTATTGTCGAAGTTGATGATAGTCTTCCGCCCCAGACTCCAATTTTAGCTGCCCCAGTTACTGCAACTTTTAGTGCAACCCTCAGCCTCTCTGGATTCACGACCAAGAATTCCGAGGTTATCTTTCTCAAGAATGGTCAGCAAGACCAAACTGCTATGGCAGATGATGGAGGGAACTTCACAGCTGAAATGTCGCTAGAAAAAGGTGAAAATCTGGTGACTGCCTACGCCAAAAAGGGTGATCAAGAATCTGGTGTAAGTGAGCAGTACACTATTCTTTTTGATGACGAAAAACCACTCATCGAGCTTGAAGAACCAAAAGAAAACCAGAGTATCCAAGGAAAAAAGAGTCAGATGGTCGCAGTGAAAGGGAAAACAGAGCCCAGCAGTCGCTTGACTTTAAATGACCGTTTAATTTTTGTCACTGCAGATGGAACTTTTTCTACCAGTCACCGATTAGAAAATGGCGAGAATGTCCTCAACTTTAGATCGGTAGACGCAGCTGGAAATACTACCGAAAAGCAGATTAAAGTGAGTTTTTCTGAGTAAGCTCTGAACGTAGAGTTGCTCCCCAAAGAACCATAAATAGCATCACAAATGGGTAAAAAAGGCTGGCGTTAAAAAGCCCATGCACAAGAATCATCACCATGGCAGTAACAAAGTACGGCTCTGTCTTCCAGTTATTTTTAAACCACACACTTAGCACTCCGACCCACAATCCCAAAGCCAATACTCCCCCCAGAGAAATAAAGCTAGCCAGCCAGCTATCAGGAAACTGGGCATTTGATGGCAGTTGTGTGTACGGACTTACTGGAGCATTGGATGAAGTGAAGCTGCCTTTGCCGAGTATCCAGTCAGACAGAGAAAAATCGCTGAAAGTGTCTTGAAACGATGTAGAACGAGCAGTTATGGTTGAAGTTCGCTCCAGCTTCACTCCCTCACCACCTGGCCGGGGAAGAAAAGGGATGGCACTCATAAAAACAAACAACAATATCACTGCCAGCTTGCGCTCTTTTTTCCAAGCTAACAGCAGCAAGCCCACCCCCAGCGCTAAGTAACTGGCCCTCGAGTAGGTCAGCAGTATTCCTGAGAGCAGTACCAAACCAGCCGGCAGAAATTTTGTTGAGTACTTACCCAAACCAAATACCAATCCGAGGGCAAGGAGTAAGCCCGTAAATCCTGGATCTAGAAAGCTAGAAATTAGACGAAAATAGTGGTCATCCCAACCAAGGAAAAATAACAATCGCGTATCAGGAACAAAAAGGTACTGCATCAAACCAAAATACAGCACTAACCCAACAAAAAGGATTAGTCCTTGAACTACATCTTTCGTCTTTAGGTATTTTTGAAAGATTAAAAAAGATACTTGAACTCCAGCGAATAAGTAAAGCATTGCCCGCCCCAAGTATAAAATAGTTTGGTGAGAAAACTCCCCCCTCAGCCCACCCACTAAAACAGCAACTCCTACCCAGCCTACCAATATGAGTGTCAGCGGTGTAGTCTTTCTCAGGTACGAAACTACCCAGCTTCTGTACCCAGGGCGAGCAAGTAGCATTGCGGTCGTGGTTATCAATACTAGGTCATGAATGAAAAGATCTGTGAAAGGAAAGAATGGCAATTTCTCTAGCTGGCCCAAAGATAACAAACAACAAAAAGCAAACCAGCCCAATTTAATCAGCACTTTTGCTTTCATAACGCTTTTGTCTTTTTCTGATCTTGCTGCTCAATGATCAATGCTCGGACTGCAAAGGAGTGAATACTCATCATGACTGCATACACTACACCTCTCCACCCATCGAGAAAGCCAAACTTTATGATGTAGTTCTGCAAAAACTTTCCCACCGGCCAACAAATCATTTCGAGAACAGAAGCTTTCTTACCCACCCTTACTCTCTGCTGTGCTTCTAGAGCTGAATACCTAATAACTTTTTCTAAAAAGCCCCCAACAGACTGATGAGCAAAGTGCTGAACTGTAATATCAGAAAAAAACGTCAAACCTTTTACCGCCGCAACTTCATGAACTGGATGAATAAACGTACCAGCATTTTTCCTCAATATTCTGAGCAGGTTTACATTTCCTACTTCTCCCCACTTCAACATTTTTCCTAGAAAGACGTCTTTGCGTTTGATGTAAATTCCTGATAAATCAGAAACAAATAGTAAACTTCGCAGGAGCTTTTCTGCACCTGGGTCTACCACCTCATCACTGTCTACAAAAAATACCCAGTCATTCCTGGCTAGCTCTAAACCTTTATTTCGAACTGCCGCAAAGTCAGTGATCGGAAACTCCACTTTGACCACTTTCGCTTTGTGGAGCTTTAAAGGCGCAGAACTCGACCACAAAACAATCACTTCTTCTGCCCATTTTACTGAGGCAAGTACTTGTGAAAAAGTTTCAGTTTCTTTATGGGCAAGGATAATAATGCTCAGCGGAATAGACATACAAGTTGATTATTCTATCAAAGCTCTTTTGACTCCGATCAAGGTGATTGGTAAAGAAACAATCCGGGAGAGTAGCAACGCAAAAGCGGCACCTTGTAAACCATATCGTTGACCCAGAAAAATAATGAGTGGAATCATCACCACAGCATTCACCAGTAAGTTGGCATTAAGCCAGGCGTACTGCTTACGCGCAATTAAAAGTGCGGTAGAGATGCTGACAACGCTCTGAATGATCCCAGCGATAATTAATACTCTAAGCACGCTGGCAGCCTCCAACCATTTTTCTCCGAGCAAAATCCGAATGCTGAGCTCAGGAAAAAGAAAAAAAGGTACTGCCACTAAGATAAAGAAACCCATCGATACACCGAGGGTCTTCCAAAAGGCCCTGGCTAACCTGCTCTTTTCCAGGTTTTCTTCTTTAAGAATCTTGGCATAAACTGGAAAGGTCCCGTGCTGAACTGACTTGGCAAATTGGTGATTTAGCTTGTGACTGACAGCATAGGCATTGTGATACATTCCTAACCCTGAGGTACCAACTACTTTCCCAATAATAATGTCATCAATATTTTCCACAATGTATCCCAAAACAGCAGAAATACTTAATCCTTTAGTGTTACGGAAGATTTCTTCAGCTCGAGATTTCAAGTAATGAAATCGAGGTTTTTCCGAAAAGAACAGAAAGGTAATCAAGACCTCAAAGAGAGCCGCAAAAATGAGGCCCACCACCAACCCAGTAACAGATCTAAAAATAAAGCAGAAAATTACTGAGGCGACTACTTCCACAGCCAGTAAAACAAAACGATAGAGAGAATCTCGGAAAAATTGCAGGTTTTTCTGTAAAGAAACGATTGCGGGATTAATAAAGCCACGAATAAAGGGTACTAACGAGGCAAATCCAATCAAAAAGAAAAGCTGCTGATCATGGTATACAAACTGCATCACATACCCCATGCTCACCATTGCCAGACTAATTACAAGACCGCGCGCAATCGAAATAACCCAAGCTGTATCCAGAAAGTAAGAAACACTGCGCTTTGACTGGACAATAGTCGCATTGATACCTGTTTCTGTCGCAGACTCCACTAAACCCAAGGCTACAACCACCAGGGCAAAGACACCAAAGTCAGCTGGTGCCAGCAGTCTGGCCAGCAGAAAGATTTTGCCGGCGCCCATCAGTGTCATTAAGATTTTGACGACACTATTCCAGCCAATACCTTGATATGCTCGCTTTGAGTAACCCATCGCTAAATTATGCTCGTTTCATGGTTGAAACTCTAGCGCGAAAAACGGATAATCATCTCTATGGAAAAAATGCTACAACTCGTAGGTGGATTCTTTCTCGATATTATCGAGACGATTGTGATTGCCTTATCAATTTTCTTGATCGTTTATCTTTTTGTAGCTTCTCCACATCAAGTAAATGGTCAATCTATGGTCCCCAACTTTCAAAGTGGTGAGTATGTACTCTCCGATAAGGTCAGCTACAAGCTGGGCCAGCCCAAACGAGGTGATATCGTAGTCTTCCACGCACCCGAGACAGCCAACTGTCCAAAAGGTACCGGTTGTGACTTTATTAAACGCTTACTCGGCCTACCTGGAGAAACCGTGGAGATTAAAGACAATGGGATCTGGATTAACGGGCAGAAGCTAGTTGAGCCGTATATACCTGATACTTTTCAAACACTACCTGGTCCATATACCAGGCAGGGGGCTATTACCCTTGGCCAAGACGAGTACTTTGCGAGTGGTGATAACCGTCCATACTCAAGCGACTCTCGCTCATGGGGACCAATTACTAAAAATGACATTGTTGGCAAGGCATTTTTGCGCTACTGGCCACCACAATCTGCGGGAGTTATTCCTCACTCAACGTATCCGATTTAATTATTGACTGATCTTCATGATCTTTTCGAGTTGATCCTGAGTCTGCTGTGGAGTACCTTTGAGCGTAAATGTCACTTTTGTTTGTCGCTCAGAAACGACTAGCTTGACTTTGGCTCGTTTCGTATCAAAAACATCTTGTAACTGCTCTTCCCACTTGTCAATCTGCGCGGTACGGAGCACTAATCGGCCGCTACTCTGCTTAGGTGCTTGACCTAGCTGGTCTTTATATCGCCGGACCAACTCCTCCGCTCGGCGCACCGAGGCACTTTCCTTCAGAATAACTTTGTAGCAATCAATCATGACGCGCTCATTATCAATGCTGACTAAGGCCCTGGCATGACCTTCAGTAATCAAACCGCCTGCCAGGCCGTCTTTGACGGCATCTGGTAGTTGCAGCAGCTTCATGGTGTTGCTGATATACGGGATAGACTTGCCAATTTTTTCTGCAATCTGGGTGTAGGTAAATTTAAAGTCACGAATCAACTGCTGAAAGGCTTGCGCCCGCTCAATTGCTGACAGATCTACACGCTGTACGTTCTCGATCAGTGCCATTTCCAACATGCCTTTGGGCGTTGTCACCTTGACGTGCACCGGCACCTCTTTAAGACCTACCTGCTTGGCCGCTCGCCAGCGACGTTCACCAGCAATAATCTGATAGCCAGCTGGGGTTTTGGCGACAACTATGGGTTCCAGAATCCCATATGCCTGAATAGAGGTGGCTAACTCATCCAATTGCTCTTTGTGAATCTTGCCACGAGGCTGCAGTGGATTTGGCTGAAGTTGATTGACTGGAAGGACGGTTGGGTGTGGTTCGTTCATAAGAAGCGAATATACCGTTTATGTATACCATACACAATTCCCACTCTAAAGAACAAAAAACCCAAGCAAAGCTTGGGTTACTGGATCAATCTTAAAAAATTGGTGGTTAAACGACGTTAACGACCGTTTTTCCAAATCTCCTCCCGAACTGAACCACACCTTCAATCATAGCGAAAATCGTATGATCTCTACCAATGCCCACGTTCTTACCTGGCTTGTACTTAATTCCGCGTTGTCGCAAAATAATATTGCCGACGATAACTTTTTCACCACCAGCTTTTTTCAGACCGAGTCTTTTCCCTGGTCGCTGTGAGTGTTGGCGGACTGCTCCACCGGCTTTAACGTGTGACATATCTGATTCCTAGTTATTTACTAAACCGAAACTGCCATACTTGACGCTGAACAATTGCCTGAGGGCGATGATACATCAGCGGTTCGGAGAGTGGAGTATAGCCAAGAGAGCTCAACTTGTCAATCATTTTCTCGAGAGAATAAATGTTTTTCCCTTCAACGACATATGGAAAGATAATGACGACACTGGCACCCGGGGAAAGAATTTTGGTCCACTGCTTAAAAGCTCCCAGATACATCTTCTCTAGTCCTTTAAAAATATTGGGTAGTTGTTGAGCTTGGGGCGTAGGCTTTCCCAAGAAAGGCTCTGTTACTAAGGTGTCCACCAACCCACCGAGTTTATCTGGAGTAACGTTCGTAGCATCAGAATGAAAGATATGGCTCTGGACTGAAAGGTTGGCAGTTTTGCCGAACCACTCTAGATTCCTCGTGGTCCCAACTACTGAGTCTTGATCTAGATCTGAACCAAAAACTTGGCAACCCCTCATGGCTGCTTCAATTAAGACGGTTCCAGTGCCACAAAATGGGTCATAGAGCTTGACTGGCTCCCTTGAATCTGAAGCCTGAGATTTTTGCTGCGCCATAGCCATGTTAACCATCATCCGAGCAACTTTCACCGGTAACATGCCTTTTTTGCGATCTGAGTACGGCTTACCTCGATCCCGCTCAGTCCAACTGTCAATATCTTGAACTTCGAGGGTACGGGCAAAAAAAGTGGTTTCTCCGAACTTCATCACATGTAACTCAACTACATCATCATGGAGTAGTACGGCAGCGGAAAGTCCCTCACGTGGTCCTTCAATGAACCGAGAGCTGACGTTTCTGGCTTTGAGTAAGCGCTTAATCTCGCCTGGATCGAGCTTCTCAATGTTATTTCTACCCAGCTCAGCGATCGCAAAAGTTGGTCGGGGGAACTCAGCTAGGAAAGCCGCGGCGTACTCAGGCAATTTTTCTTCTTCTACAGCATGAAACTCACCTTCGGTCTTGAGGACTTTGAGTGAACCGCCAAGCAAAGAAAATATATTTGAGGCTGCCTCATCTGATTCGAGAGAAGCACGCACAATTTCTGGCGTGACTTGTTCCAAGTCTTCCTGGGGAATAAACGCTAACAATTCGTGAAAAGAAAGTTCGGGGGTGCGGCCGAGGAGAAAAAGATACTTATGCATGTTCACCCGCCTACCCATGAAGTGCGTACTCAACTTAACTAATTGAGATCACTTCCACTGTAGTTTCAAGTTGACGATGACCGCGAACTTTGCGATACCGAGACTTTGCTTTATATTTTGCTACTCTGAGTTTGTCACCTTTTTGGGTAGAAGTCGCCTTGAGTTTTACGATAGCTCCAGATACTAAGGGGGCACCAATTTGAACAGTGTCGCCATCGGCAGTTAAAAGCACATCATTAATACTCACTTCTTGGCCATCGGTCAAGTCAAGCTTGTTAACGGTTAAAGTATCCCCAGCACTGATGCGGTACTGTTTTCCAGCGATTTGAATGACGGCGTATTTCATAAAACTCCTGCTTGTTTCTCGATTTGTGATTATAACACAACTCGGCTAATGAATATGCAAGGCAGCTCGACGGCGCATGCTGTTCACAATTGCTTGGACGCAGCCATACTGAAAGCAGATACCAAGTATGGAACTGCCACCATAAGAGACCAATGGTAATGTAATGCCAGTGATTGGAACTAGCCTCATATTCATCCCAATATTCACGGCAGATTGAAACAGAATCATCACCGCAGTAACCAGGCAAAAATAACGCTCAGCTGAGGTTGCCGCGACAGAGCTGAGATAAAATAAAAAACCAATCAAAGCAAAGTACATCGTCAACAACAGCGTTGAGCCCAAGAACCCTGTTTCTTCAGCGAAAGAAGCAAATACAAAGTCTGTTTGTCGTTCCGGCAGAAAGCGCAAATGGGACTGAATCCCCTGGCCGAGTCCTTTTCCAAGTAGCTGGCCTGACCCCACCGCGATGACTGACTGGATCGCGTTGTACTGCGCATCCACTTCGGTGCCGGTGGGACGTAAGAAAGAAGTAATCCGCTCCTTCTGGTAAGGACGCAGCAACCAAGTCCAGCTAATGACTGCGATGAGGAAAATCACTGCAATGCTCCCCCCAATATATGCCCAGCGCGTCTTCGCAAAAAAGAAGAGACTTGCCATCGAAACTAGATAGACCATGGCAGTACCTAGATCTGGTTCTAGAAAGATTAACGTGACCGGGAGGCCAGTAATTAGCAGAAAACGGATGAGACTGCTAACGTCGCGGAGTGGATTTCTCGCTAAAAGTCGTGCTGTTAGAAGCCCGACTATTGCAATTGCAACTTGAGAGGGCTGGATATGAAAAGAACCAATGGGTATCCAGCTGGTGGTACCTCTGGTGACCTTGCCCAGCACTTGAGTCAGGAGCAGCAAACTGATTAAAGCAGCATATAAGAAAGGGCTCATCCGCAACCATATTGAAAAATTGATCCTTGATGTGACAAGGAAGATACCTCCGCCCACCAAAAAGAATAGCAACTGGCGGGTGAGAAGCGCTGGAGCCACACTCCGCAAAGTAAGCAAACTGAGGAACGAGAAAAGAAAGATTAAAATGGGTAACACCCAGCGACGAGTCATAGTTTTGACCTAACGCAGTTCAGATTTTTTTATTCTGTCAACAATGCTGTACTTTTAGCTTCTTGGGTTAAGTTTCATTCCTCGATAATTCCACTAGCAAATTATCCTCGCCACACTCCCCTTCACCAGCTCACTCACCTTTGCCTTAGATTTGATTTGTTCAGTCCAGGCTTCTGGCCACTCAGGTAGCTCTACTCTGACAGAATTATGAACATCTACTTCTGCGTCTTTCCGCAGTTGCTGGATCTGACGCATCACTTCTCTAGCTTGGCCTTCTTCCTTGAGCTCTGGAGTTAAATCTAGCTCTAGCTGGACAGAAAAGTGATCAGCTTGCTGCCACTCTACTGCTTTGACATTTATTTCTTGAATCAATACATCTAGTACTGCAGCTCTTGGTTTCGTTGTCGTTGCCTGGACCATCACTTTAGCTAATGGCTGGCGAACTTTGATTGCTTTTTCCTTACGAACTGCATGGCTGGCTTCAGCAACTTTTTTAATTGTCTCCATCTCCTGTTCCAAAGCTAAATCTACTTTGACTGGAGCCTGTGGCCACTCAGAGAGATGGATTGAGCTTTGGTCGTCTAGTAAGTTGTGGTGCATCACTTCGCTGAAGAATGGTGTAATGGGGGCAAATAGCTGAGCCAGAACGTACAAAGCGTATCCGAGGACGCTCTGCGCTGTTGCCCCATCTTCAGACTTGATTCTTTCTCGACTCTGGCGCAAGTACCAAGTAGAGAGTTGATCCACAAACTCGATAAGTACTCGACTAGCCTTGACTACATCATAGGCATCTAAGTTGGTAGTGACTTCGGTGATTACTGAACTTAATCTCGAGAGTAACCATTCATCCATGACGTGAGTGGCTTGAGGAGCTTTATCGACCACCACTGGGGTTGCACCAGTGTACGTCTTGTAAAAACTAAAGATATTCCACCAGATCACAAAGATTTTTTTACGCAGCTCAGAAACATCTTTTTCGCTAAAGTTTAGATTATCAGCCTTCATCACCACCGAGCTCATCAAGTATAAGCGCAAACTATCTACTCCATACTTATTGATCAACAGCATTGGGTCAGGGTAATTTTTCTTGGACTTACTCATCTTAGAGCCATCTTCAGCCAGAATTGTTCCCGTCGTTACTGCATTCTGGAAAGCTGGCGCCTCAAAGATTCCCACTGACAAGACGTGCATACAGTAGAACCAAGCTCGAGTTTGGGCGATGTACTCTGAGATAAACTGCGCTGGGTAGCTACTTTCAAACTCTGACTTGTGCTCGAATGGATAGTGTCGAGAAGCAAAAGGCATACTGCCACTCTCCACCCAACAGTCAAAAACTTCGGGCGTACGCTTCCCTTTAACAGTTTTTGCATCATCAATCCAGACTTCAATATCATCTAAGAATTCGCGATGAATATCCGTTAAGGACTCCACTTGTGACGGAACTACCGCCCATTTCTGTAACTCCTCAATTGAACTGACCACCCTATATTGAGTGGACAGCCCGACACTCGACTTTTTCCCAGCAGCGACCCAAATTGGCATTGGCGTTCCCCAATACCGAGAGCGAGAAATATTCCAATCTGGAGCAGTCTCTAGGCCCTTACCAAATCGCCCGTGCTTGAGGTGCTCTGGATACCAGTCAACACTTTCGTTACTCTTGATTAACTCGGGCTTGAGCTTTTGGACGTCAATAAACCACGCTGGTACCGCACTATAGTACAGTGGAGTGCTGCAACGATAACAAAATGGATACGAGTGGGTGTATTTTTCAGCCTTGAAAACAAGATTTAGCTTTTCGAGTTCGTCTATTAGCGTCTGCTCAGCCTTTTTGTAGAACATGCCCGCCACTGGCGTCACAAACTTAAAGAACTTTCCTTCATCATCTAAAGTAGGCACACATGGCAGATTTTTCTCTTGGGCCAACGCATAGTCATCCTCCCCATAAATAGCGGCGGTGTGTACGATGCCCGTTCCATCAGTCAGGCTAACAAAATTTGCGGTGGTGACGTAGTGGGCTTTTTTAGCATCAAGTGGCATGTAGTTAAATAACGGTTCATACTCAATCTTCTCGAGGTCTTTTCCTTTTACCGTTTCTATAATCTCAGGGTGGTGAATTTCGCGCATCTTGGCAACTTCAGTGACTTTATCTTTAGCCACCCAGTAAAAATCACCTTCAATCTCTATCTTTGAGTACTCGGCATCGGGTAAGACTGCTAAAGCCACATTCCCAGGTAAGGTCCATGGCGTCGTCGTCCAAGCCAGGAAGTACTCATTTTTAGTATCTTTCCGCCGGAACTTGATGTACACCGAGTTGTCTTGCACATCCTTATAGGAGTTATCCATGGCAATCTCGAAGTTAGATAATGGCGTAGCACAACGCGGACAGTAAAGCACCACTTTGCGGCCTTGGTATATAAGCTCCTTTTGATCAAGCTGAGCAAAGCCCCACCAGACAGACTCCATATAAGTCTTATCCATGGTTTTGTAGGAGTTCTTGAAGTCTACCCAGCGGCCAATTCGGCGAATGATTACTTCCCAATCTTTATCAAAGCGCAGAATTGCCGACCGACAAGCCTGGTTAAAGTTATCAATCCCAAAAGTTTCAATACCTTTTTTACCACCCTTTAGGTCGAGCTCCTTCTCGATCATGTTCTCGATTGGTAGGCCATGACAGTCCCAACCCCAAACTCGATCAACTCGATAGCCCTTCATGGTCCAGTAGCGAGGGATAACATCTTTAATTGTGGAGGCTAAGATATGACCGTAATGGGGCAAACCTGTCGCAAATGGAGGTCCATCGTAGAAAATGTAGGGTTTCGACTCAGGTCGCTGCTCTACCGACTTCTTAAATGTTTGATCTTGATCCCAAAACGCTAACACTTCCTCCTCTAGCTTTGGGAAGTCTGGTAATTGAGCTATATTTGCTAGTTTCGGCATAAAAAAAGCCTTTCACTCCCACTACAATTAATGAGAACAAAAGGCTTTTCTTGAAAATTTCAGCAGCTTTGCTGAGGTTCTCAAAGAAAAAGGTACCAACCTTTTTATACTTCGTTACTGCTGTTACGGGCGTACCCGGCTTGGTCTATTTTTTCTAGCTGATAGTGTTGACTTCAGACAGAAATTTCTTCAAGCGCCTTGCTCAGTGATGCTGAACTCAAACGGTTATGGATTTATTATATACCATCTTGGATCAATTAAGCCGGGACCATCTTCCCATCAAGCATTTGACTCATCGTTTGCCACAGATTTGTATGAGGCTCCGCTTTATCAGGAATTTGCTGTAATCTTTTTTCTAACTCACGTCTCATCTCGTCTGCAATTCTTGTTAAGCCAGCATCTCTAAGATGTTCGATTCCTTGCAACATGAAGAGGACATTAATTCTGCCGGAAGTATGTGGGTCTTCAAAGAATGTTGCACAGCTGGTAAGAGCAGCTAGCATTGAGGACTCAGCACTCAGTATCGACATTGTTACATTTGAGTAAATGCCGCCAGGGTTATTTAAAGCATCAGAAAAGTTTTCCTCCAACCAATGACGGTGCTCATTAGGTAGTTGTGAGTATGCTACTTGTTTTATCCAGCCATTCATATCTTTGCACAATTGGTAAAAGGGCTTCTTCCACTCGCTGTTAGGGCCGCAAGCACAAATGTCATTCCACCTCCGCAAGTCTCCACAGTGACAGCTCCATGCGCTTCTTTCAACTAGATGGCCATTATGGTGCCCATCGTGAATATTAAATCCCACTCGATCCCAAATTTGTTCAAGTTGATTAATAGAGATGATCGAAGTTCCTCTATTTGGCAGTGCTATTGTAAGTAAGTAATGAAGGAACTCAGCTCCACCCTTCCAGTGGTGGCCAAAAGTTTCAGCATCTGTAAAAGTTACTAAAGGCAAACCATCGACCACCCGCATAAATGCTGGAAGTAGTTGGTCAACAACAAAGTTGTTTGCATTATGTTTAGGCTCAAAAGCAAATGCATGAGAGGCCTGCTTATCGAAAGGAATAGCCTGCAGAACTCTTCCACTGGGTAAGGTCAGTTTAGTTGGCCTGTTATCAGAAGCAACTCCGGCTTCATCTTGCCGAACTTGATGCGGAGCCAACATTAAGCCTTTGTATCCAGCAGCCGCTATTTCTTCTAGAACTAACGTGGAGAGAGCTGATTCGGGCGCCCAAAAAAATAGGGGGGCTACTCCTCCTGAATCTCTTGTAAATTGTATTTTTCCTGCTCTGATTAAAAGTTGTACATCATCATGTGGGAGGTCTGGCAAGATTGCATGAATAAAGGAATCTCCAATACCATTATTTCCTAGATTCCGATTAATTTCAGCTCCAGTATTGGGATCTATTTCACTAACGCTGTGACGAACAGTTGCATATGCATCAAATGTTGCTAGAGCAAAAACCCCCAGATCAGCTAAAACTCTATAACATTCTGCATTTACTACAGCTGTCCAGTCCTCACCCATGGGGTCTGTACTAACATGACTAAATTGGTTGTGCTTGGGATGACGAGGAGGCTGATACTGATGAAAACCAGGTATGTAAGAGCTCTCATTCTTATCGCCTTGGAAAGCCATAAAACAGATAGTAGACTTCTAAAGTTCTACAGTCAATACATCAAGGATATGTTGGAATTACTTCTTATTCCGTAGAAATGCGGGGATATCGAACTCATCCTCAAACTCATTAGCTCCACCCACTTGAGAGACTGGTAGGGGGGTAGTTATTGCAGAGTGATCAGAAGAATCGTCGTTGGGAGCGCTATTATCTCCAGCTGAAGTAGTAGTAGTAGTAGTAGTGGCTGGCATGCCAAATGCATCTCCAAAGGCCTGAGATCGAACTAAAGGTGTCTGCATGGCTGCAGGTGGAGTGTTAAGGCTCGAAGCAATTTGACTAGTAGTTTGAGGCTGGGTAAAGGAAGTGGGAGCCCGATCAATCCTCGGGCTGTCACTCGATATCGAGTCACTTGTAGAGGAACGATCTGCTGGCTTAGAAAGTCGTGATCCTGATTCCCTCCCAAAGGCACCAAAAAGTGGTCTGTTAGAAGATGAATATCCCATCTGCTTTTCATCAAAACCCGTTGCGATCACACTGATTTTAATTGTTGATCCCATGTTCTCATCAATCGTTGCTCCAAAAATGATGTTGGCATCTGGTGCAGCGGCTGAGGCAATAATCGTGGATGCATCAGAAACTTCACTCATCGACATGTCAGGGCCACCAATAATGTTATAGAGAATGCCCTTCGCCCCGTCTATTGATACCTCCAGCAATGGAGAAGAAACGGCCATTCGGGCTGCAGTCGCAGCTCGGTTTTCTCCGCTCGCTTGACCAATTCCCATTAAGGCTGAGCCTGATTCGGACATAATCGTCTTGACATCAGCAAAGTCGACGTTAATCAAGCCAGGAACTGTAATCAGATCTGAGATGCCTTGAACGCCTTGACCTAAAACGTTGTCAGCCAAGCGGAAAGCGTCGAGTAACGTCATTTTCTTATCAACTACATCCATCAAGCGTTGATTAGGAATGACAATCAACGTGTCAACATTATCTTTGAGCTGCTCAATCCCTTCTTCAGCTGATTGCATCCGTCGAATACCTTCAAAAGCAAATGGCTTCGTCACTACGGCTACTGTTAGAGCCCCAGATTCCTTGGCAATCTCAGCAATGACTGGAGAAGCACCAGTTCCGGTCCCACCACCCATGCCAGCCGTGATAAAGACCATATCGGAATCGTAGAGCAGATCTTTTAATTTTTCGCGGCTCTCTTCAGCGGCAGTATGCCCTACTTCAGGATCAGCGCCAGAACCCAAACCCTTTGTGAAGTTGCTGCCTATTTGAACTTTTGTTTCTGCCTTGGAGGAAAGAAGCGCTTGCGCATCAGTATTCACGGTGATGAACTCAACGCCTTGAATTTGGTTCGAGGTAATCATCGAGTTCACCGCATTTCCACCGCCACCACCAACTCCGACGACCTTAATCTTAGCGAAAGTGGTATTGCTTGGTTTAACGAGACCCATGAGTTCCTTGGAAATCAAGTAATGTTGCGCTGTATCTTATCATTTCTTTGCAAACATGGGAAAGGCATTTTATGGGAGCACCGACTTGATTAGCGCTACACCTTTTTGAATGATAGCTCCTACTTTAATTTTCTGAAACATTTGGCTGATTCGGAAGTTGCTAGCGTTGGGACGCCCTCCACCGCGCTTTGCTGCGTAGGTCAGTAAACCAATAGCGGTAGCATAAGAAGGCTTCTGAATATCATCGATCAAGCCTTTCAATTCGGTCGGTTGACCTACTCGAGCTGGCAGGTTCAGTGTTCGCTTGGCTACTTCCACAATACCAACTGTTTCGGCACCGCCACCTGAAAGAACCAGCCCCGCGGGAACCAAGGGGACTAGGTGATGCTTTTGCAGATCTTGTAAGATCATAGTGAACATTTCTTTCATTCGAGGTACCATGATGCCTTCAACCAGCGTTCGCTTTGAGAGTGTGTCAACATTTTCGTAAATTCCCAGCTGGACTAAATCTAAGTTATCTTCGGCTTTTTGTCTTTTTCTAAAGTCTTCTTTAGATTCTTCAGAATGAGGCTTCAGATTCAGTAATTGGTCTTGAGAAAGTGAGAGCTTAATTTTTTCTGCCGCATCTAAGCTGATTCGGCAACCTAGAGCAATATCTTGGGTAATGTGGCGGGCACCAATAGGCAACACCCCTGAGTACGTCAGTGCTCCTTCTACATAGGCACAGACAGACGTTGAGCCAGCGCCAATATCGACTAAGACAACTCCCAGCTCTTTCTCTGTTTCTGAGACCATCACTTCAGCAGCTGCTAAGCCGGAAAACACAAAGCCATCTAGTTCCAAACCCAGATCTTGAACTATCTTGGCTAGATTCTTTAAGGCTGTAGTCTGGGCAGTAATAATGTGCGCTTCAGCTTCCAAGCGAACTCCCGTCATACCCACTGGGTCTTTAATGCCTTGCTGAGCATCAACGGCGAAATCTCGTGGAATAACATGAATAATCTCCCGCGCGGAGGGCAAAGAAATAGCTCGAGCCGCTTCTAATACTCGAGAGACGTCCTCAGCTGTAATCTCCTGAGTTGGCGCAGCTACTGCCACCACGCCTTTGGAGTTTTGGGAGAGGATATTCGGTCCAGACAGGGAAGCCGTCACTGATTTTGCCTCAACTCCCGCCATTCTCTCAGCAGAATCTAAACTACTGGTCATTGTTTCCAGAACATCTTCTAAGTCAACAATCTGGCTTTTGCGCATTCCCTTAGAAGGAACTGCCGCTACACCTAAGACCTGAATGCCTCTGTTCTCGGGGTCAACCGCACCAATCAGGGTAACACACTTGTCAGTGCCTAGGTCAATAATAGTAATGGTTGAGGTTCGCTGCATAAAGATAAGGACGTGAACTAGGATACCAAAATCTGAAGGTCTTGTGTACAGCTCTTTTTTAAAGTGAGTGTCGCAAAACAATGTGTTGGTACCGTAGATCTATTATTGTAATCGGTTCTTTGAGTTCTTGAAAGTCAAAAGAATTGAGCAAAAAACGCAGTTTCTCTAGCGAAATGAGTACTTCGTTTAGGTTTAAGATGGCTGTTCGCGACTCAGGCAGTGTCAGCTCCACTTCGTTTTCAGAGACTAGATTGACTCGACTGCCCTTTAAGCTATCTCTATCAATATTTTCAATTAACTCTATGAGATTACTGTGCAACGATGAATTTATTCTCCCTCGTAGTTGCATTGGAGGTAAGAAAGTTTGCTGCTGATTAATCACTGGTAGCCCGCTTTGACTTGCTGCTTGTGAAATAATGTATCCTGCTTCATCAACCACCCAAAGCAGACCCGCTTTTTCTTGCAAGATATACTTTTCAACTGAAGGTATAAACTCAATCTGAACTTCCTGAGGCAATTTTTTTTTGATCTGAAAACTCTGCAGGAACGGGGCATATTCAGTAATTTGTTGACCTATTTGATAAAAGTCAGTAAAAAAGATTGATTTTCCTTTATACGATTCTAACTCTGCAACGACATAGTCTGGACACACGTCTTGAGATACTTGGCAAGTAATCTGCCGGACGGTAAAAAGCTGAGTAACATGGGCATAGACCCCGGTAATTAGGAGTAAAAGTAGACAGAACAAGGCCAGCAGGGGCTGCCAGTTTTTTCTCATTTTTACAGTATACGTACTTCGCTAGGCCACTGAAAGACGAACTAGGTTGTAGAGCTCTTTGTCTCCATCTAGCTTCACGGTAGACTGAGCGACCTCCGCGTGAAGGTTCAAAGAGCCCAATTTTTTCTTTGCTCGGGTAATCGACGCTAGCAAGCTCTGAGGAGTAAGGTCTTTTTGAGGTAGAATTATCGCAGAGCCTACGCTTGCCATAACCTCGGCATTCTTGGATTGTTCATCCTGTGGAGCATGAAGCAGCGGAATCAAAATCGCGGGCTTCGCTAGGGCCATCAGCTCTTGAATCGTGTTCGCCCCTGCTCTGGAGACCACCAGTGAAGTCTTTCGATAAACCCAAGCCAATTCATTTTCAGTTAACCACTCTCGCACTACGTAATTCTTTTGCTGTTCTGGACTGAGCTGGTAATGCGCTCTTTCCAAAGTTTTTTGGTAGTCCATCACAACCGTTGGATTTCCACATTGATGAATAACAAACCAGTCTTTAGTGAGTTCAAATAAAACTTGTGCCACCATGACGTTAATAATCTGGGAACCTTGATTTCCCCCAGTGATGTAAAGCATGGGCTTAGTTGGTGACTGTTTTAACCAGCTCGGGACTTTTCCTCTTGTCTCAATTATCTTACTGCGAAGAGGATTGCCTGTCAGAATTGTTTTATTCTGTGAAAATAAAGTCAATGAATCAGGATATGAAACAGCAATTTTTTTGGCTAACCGAGCAATAAATTGGTTGGCCACACCTGCCACCCGTGTTTGCTCATGAGTAATAATTGGGATGCCAAGCGTGAAGGCTGCGATGGCTAATGGCACTGCTAAGTACCCCCCAAAGGATAAAAAAACATCAGGTTGCTCTTGTTTGAGAATCTGACGAGCCCGGACCAAAGAACTGCCAAACTGGATACCTTGTTTTACTAAAAGGAGGGGTCGAAAAGAGCTGGGTACTTTTCCAGCCCCAAACTCAACAAATGCAACTCCTCGCCGGCTAACTTCCTCTTTTTCCTGACTTTGTTGCTTCAACTCAGTTTGGCTAAAGTTTCTCCCGACAAATACAAACTCATCTTTTGCAGGCAACGTTTGGGCATAGTCAATCAAGGCTAATGCTGGAGTAAGATGACCGCCAGATATAAGTACTTTCATACGCGTGAATGTCGACGGCCTATCCCGATCAAGATGCCGGTAATCGATAATACCATTACCAATGCCGTTCCCCCATAAGAAAAGAAAGGTAAAGGTACTCCTGTTAAGGGAACCAACGCTACAATTGACGCCAAATTTAAGACAATTTGCATTCCTATCCAGATCATAATTCCCGCTGCCAGAAGGTGCTCGTACGAGCCTTCGACAGTTTTTTGGACAATTTTGTATGCTAACCTCAAGTATAAAGCAAACGAAGCAAAGACTAGCAGCGAACCTAAAAATCCCACCTCCTCGGCTACAATCGCAAAGATGGAGTCTGTACTCGCTTCAGGAATATAAGAAAATTTTTGACGCGACTTTCCAATTCCCTGGCCGAACAGTCCGCCATTTCCCAAAGCAATCGTAATTTGGCGGATGTGGAAACTTGCTCCTAATGGATCTGATTCCGGATTCAGAAAGGTGGTCACCCGCTGGTATCGATAGGGTGATGTCACTACGAGCAGAATTAAGCAAAGAACTCCAGCTACTCCCGTAAATAAAAACGTTTTTAATGGTGCACCAGCCAAAAAATAGAGACCAAATGCAATAGCCAAAGTAATCAGAGCAGAACCCATATCAGGCTGAAGAAAAAGTAATCCGACTGGAATCAGAGTCAAAAAGAGAAAAGGACCTAATTTTTGATGCTTTTCCATCCAGCTAGCAAAAAAACAAATCATGGCAAACTTGACTAGTTCTACTGGCTGAAAACTAAATCCTAAAAAACCTATCCACCTGCGCGCGCCATTCACCTCAAAGCCTATCCCTGGCACAAAAACCAGCAATAAGAGAAAGATACTCAGACCATATAGAAGTGGAGCACTCTTTTTCCAGACCTGACTGGGCACTATCACTCCAGCTATGAGACCCACCAGACCTACTATCAGCCAGAGGGCCTGTTGGCGCACAAAGTAAAATTGATTTCCAAATCGGGCAAAAGCTTCGGCGACTGAGGCCTCAAAAACAAAAAGCAGACCAACTACTGATAAAAGTAACGTTAATAAAAGTAGCGCTTTCTCTGGTGTTGGTACAGGTTTTTTTAAGTTCATGTCCTGGAACGATGAGTGACTGCTAATTTCTTAGCCCAATAAGCAAACTGTGCGGCTTTGTCCTCATAGTCTTTAAATTGGCCAAAGCTAGGTGAAGCTGGAGAAAGTAGTACTGTCCCAGAGGCAGGGCAGTGTTGGTAGGACATGTTTACCGCTTCCTCCATGGTGTTCGCAAACAGAATAGTCGGCAGCTCATTCTCAGAGTAATTTTTTTTCATAATCCCAAACATTTTTTCTCCTGAAGGCTTGAAGAAAATCACTGTTGGAACTCTTTTTTCTATCACCTTATCTACTATCTTGGTAAAATCTAAGCCCCGGTCATATCCGCCCAGCAGGATCACATCTACTCTCTCTAAAGTATCCAGAGCAATACAACTGGCTTCTGGAATGGTGGCCAACGTGTCATCAACAAAGACTCTAGTATCAAAAATCCCCACTTGCTCGAGACGATGAGGTAAAGGTTTAAAGGTGCTGAGCGCTTGTTGAATGATCGACTCATCTATTTTGAAGTGCTTTGCCACCAACGCGGCTGGCGGCAGGTTGTACTTTTGGATAATAGCGGAGGCAACTGGCTCAGCAGAAACTAAATTGGCTGGAGAAAATGCCTGCTTCTGTGCAGTACTATTTGCCCAAATAGGCTGCAGTTCAGGTACTTCAGCGTTATAGATAAGTACATCGTCAGAGTTTTGCCAACGAGTAATATTTCCTTTCGCTTGAAGGTAGTTTTCAAATGAACCATGATAATTTAGGTGCTCGGGAAAGATATTTAGGAATACTGCCAAATGCGGACTGAACATAACACTCTCTAGTTGGTAGCTAGACATCTCAATCACCGGAATAGTTTCTGGCTTAAGCTGCGAGTCAGACTCAAAAACTGGAGTGCCAATATTACCTGCCAGGATAGCTGGTCTACCGGCAGTCACTAGAATCTGGTGAATGAGCGCTGCAGTAGTACTCTTGCCTTTTGTGCCTGTGACACCTACAACACTCTTTCTATACACCCTCAGGAACTCGTTGAGTTGAGAAGTAACCTCTCTATTTTGGCTCAAAAACTCCTGAAGAGCCGGCTCATGAATAGAGATGGCGGGGGTTTTAAAAATTACGTCATAACTACTCAAGTTTTGCAGATAGGGTTCAACTTTTACGCGTACATCCTGCCCATACTTTTCAGAGACACTTGAGTCCTTATCTGAAATACCCAGCTGCTTATCAGGAAAAATTCTTCTTAAAAGTCCGTATGTGCTTTCTCCTTCCCGACCCATTCCTAGGATGAGCACTTGTTTCTGCCCAAACTGTTCGAGCAACGACTTCTGAAGGAGTGACTTTTCTTCAGTCACAGCGTTTCTAAGCACTTCAAAGAAAGCTCCGGGTAAAAAGTGAGTTGTTTGTAGAGTAGTTGTTACGTTTTTGCTGTGCGCTTCATTTCCGAGTTGAGCGGGCAGGACATGATCTTTGGCATACTGGAGTAAATGCGGAAGATGACCAGGATTCTTCTGCAGGGTCAAGTCCAGCGCAATGAGCGTCTCTCCTCTGGTCCCGACGCATTCTAGTGACTTAATCTCCGTCATTCCAGTCAATTCATCAAAGATTGGCTGCAGTGATTCCTTTTCTAGTAAGTTCTGTCCAAAAATATTCTCTAGCACTTGCTGTTCAACAAACGGCGATAAAATAATATAGACAAATAGACACTTTGGGCACTCACCACACCACTTGCCAGTTTTCTGTCCCCGGTTACAACTTAGGAAGAAACTAAAATACTGAGGGTACTGACAAAATACTTTGGCAATCTGAATCTCATGCATAGGCCGTAAAAAACTAAAGTACTCTATCGCAGTAGAAACATATTTTTTGAGGTACTCTCGAAAATTACTTTCAAACTCCAAACTCTTGGAGTACTGGTGATTGATCTGCTGACCTAAGAAAGTGGTGTTTCCTTCATTGGCACTAAACTCATTAGAAACCGCAATGTACCTAATATCCAAAATATATGCTGCCAAGGTACTTGAAAAAGCGGCCATAGCAGAAAAAGGAGTATGGCCATTCAGGTACCCAGCAGTATTTAGCTCGAGTAACTGGGGATCTAAATGGCGAGAGATCTGAATATTTTCGCTGATACCAGTCATCTTTAGTAACTGCGACACCTGATCAGTAGCGTTAATCGTCAGCGTCAGACGAGGAAGCGAGAAATTTTTTAGTAACTCAATACTCACTAAAGAGTCTTTCCCTCCGCCAACTGGGATAATTACTTTTTCCAGGTGAGGTCTTTCATCAATGACAGATGACTTTTCTGCACCCTCAACCTTAAATTTTACAAACCCTTCACTCCAGCCATCAATCTGATTGACAAAGAAAAACTCACTGAGACCTTTTTTAAGGAGCTCTTCCCAAAATTTTAATTGATCTGCTGATAAGTAGCCTGCTTGAATAACAAATTCAGAAGAGCAAGCAGCTTTCCAGTAAGAGAAACCCTCGACCATTCCCAGCTGGAAAATCCAGTTCTGTAGAACTTCCTCGTTTAGTTGTTCTAAATGCTCAGCAGTGACATGGTGATATATATATTTAGAGGTAAATGCAAGTTCGGGTTCAAGTGTATAAAAAAAAAGTAGCTCTAATCCCTCAGCTGTTAGTTGATAGGAAAATCGCTGATAAATAAAGCGCGGATGATTCTGCCGCAAGCTTTGTAAGCGAAGAGACATATGGTCACTTTCTTCCTTTTATAGCATCGCTAACCATACACCAAACAAGGTTAACATAATTTGAACGAGCCAGGCGCGTTGAACAATCTTTGGCTCTTCCCAGCCATGATGCTGGAGCCAAAGATGAAATGGAGAAGCTGGAAAAAGTTTTTTCTTGCGCAGCCGTTTTGAGAGTAGCTGGCTTAGGGAAGTAAAAATCTCTAACACAAAGATAAATCCTATTACAACTAATGCAATCACCTTCCCCAATAAGAGTCCCACCACCGCCAGGGTGGCGCCAAAAGCCAGCGCCCCGACATCCCCCATGAATAATCGAGCCGGAAAAATATTGAAGTACAGGAAAGAAATCAACGATCCCAGCCACAGAGCCAGAAACATCGAAATAGGTACATCCAAAATTTGGGCTGAAAGGTACCAGAGTCCAAAGAACGAAATCATTAAGATCCCCCCAGCCAAACCATCCAAACCATCAGTCACATTTACAGCATTTGTGAAAGCTAGAATTACAAAAGCGGCAAACGGAATATACAACCAACCGAGTTCAAACGTCCCAATAAAGGGAATGTTTACAAATGAAATTCCTAGCTCGTGGTAAAGCAACCACCCTATTATCAGAGAGAGAGCAACTTGTAAGGCCAATTTGTGCTTCAGGCGCAAACCAAAGAACTGCTCTTTCTTAAACTGAAAGAATTTCTTGACGTCATCATATAAACCCAACAAGCCAAATGACAAGAAAGTAAAGAAAAGAATGTTGATTTCTTTCTCCACATTATAGACCCCATTGACTGGGATACCGGTATGTTTCAACAGCGGGAAAATCACTGCAAAAAGAGTCGTGACCACAAGAATAATTAACAAACCTCCACCAACTGGCACGCCCGCTTTCTTGTTATGAAACTTGTCAAAAATAGGAGTGTGCTCCCCAAAAGCGTCTACTGTCCGCTGGTTGGCTCGTCGGAACCTCATACTATATAAGAGGTTGATAAATGGAACGATCAAAATACTCGTCAGAATAAAAGAAAAAATTAGTAAGCCTAAAATAAAGACCATTGAGTTCATACTATCCTAGTAACGTTGAATATTCGCGCCAAGTTTATGTAGTATCCGATCTAGCTTCTCATATCCTCGATCAATGTGATCCGTACTATCGTGTAATGTAGTTTCTCCTGTTGCCGTTAATCCTGCAATCATTAAAGTTGCGCCATGCCGTAAGTCTTGGACGTCAAACTCCCCACCATGGAGTGCAGAGGGCCCGACAATCCGAGCTGCGTGAAAAAACTCTGGACGGTCATTTTCTAAGTTAAAGTTATATAGCTTATCTGGATTATCTACTTCTGGATTAAAGAGCTGTATGCTGGCTCCCATTTCATTAAGCGCTTTTACGTACGCAAATCGATTTTCTAACACTGTTTCATGCAGAACACTCACCCCCGTAGCTTGCGTCATCATCGTCACCCAAAGCGGCTGCCAGTCAGTCTTGAAGCCAGGGTGAATACCTGTAGCAATGACTGCTCCTTGAAGTGGTCCTTTATAAAAGAACCGTACCCCAAAGTTACCAACTTGATACCCTGCATGGGCTTGATCAAGTGCGGTAAGAAAAGCGGTTAAGTCACTTGGCCGAGCATTCTCTACAATTACATCACCTTTCGTAGCTATGGCTGCACAAGCAAACGAGACCACCTGATTATGATCGGGCATAATTTGGTGAATAGCTCCATGGAGATGTTCAACGCCTTCTATTTTGATCACTCTATTTGGCAGACGCTCAATCTTGGCCCCCATCGTATTTAGGAACTCAATTAAGTCATCAATTTCTGTTTCTAAAGCCGCATTCTGCAAAAGTGTTACGCCTTTAGCCTTTACTGCCGTCATAATTAATGTCTCAGTTCCAGTATGGGTGCTTTTTGGAAAACAGTACGTGGCTCCATGCAGACCTTTCGTCTTCGCATGGATTAACTCATTCTCAAACTTCACTTCCACACCTAAAGCTGCTAAACCATCAAAGTGACGATCCAAAGGTCTGGCTCCTATTTTATCTCCGCCTGGAAATGGCACACTTACTTCTCCGAACCTAGACAATAGAGCAGGAATAAAAAGAGATGATGCTCGAGAAATTCTTCCATATTTCTCTGCAATGTCGTGACTACTCAAAGAAGTTGGATCAACCATATATGCTCGTTCGCCAACCAGCTGAGCTTTTGCACCCAAGGAATTAATTATTTCAGCCACCATCTGAACATCACTGATGTGACTGAAGTTTAGCAAACGAGAAGGTGCATCACCCAGTAGTGCCGCAATCATTAATTTGTAGGAAGCATTTTTTGCCCCACCTACCCGTACGCTTCCGAAGAGAGGATTGCCGCCGATGATTTTGAAGTGAGACATATTTTTAGCGCGTTATTCCAGAAAAAAAACTTCTTCTTCTAATTCTACTCCATATAGTTCTAGAACTCTCTGCTTGACAATTTTGGCGAGTTCTTTTACTTCTTGGCTGGTTCCCTGACCAAGATTGATGAAAAAAGCCGCATGTTTTGCACTCACTTGAATACCACCGACTCTAGTCCCTTTTAAGCCTGCTTGGTCAATTAAAAAAGCCGTGGGAAACTCAGCTCTTTGTGCAAATTGGGGGAAGAGCCCTGCCAAATTGGGAGTCATCGGTGTGTTGCGAAAGTAACAGCCCGAGCTGGGCTCGCCTAGAGGTTGAGTTTGTGCGCGATAAATCGTCGCTTCCTTCACCTTAGTCATCGATTCTTCTTGGTTGCCTTCAGCTAACTTGAACTCAGCCTGCAGAATTATCTCCTTGGTGTGATGAAACCTAGAAAAATCATACTTAAAGTCACACTCTTGTGTAGAGAGCCACTTAACTTTTGAGTCATCAGTAATAACTTCAACGCGGTGAATATGCTCTCCGATCAAGTCTCTTAAGTAGTGGGCATTGTTGTAAACTGCACCCCCAACTTTCCCCGGTACCCCTAGGAAGTACTCCAGGCCTTGTAGGCCTTCATCAATTGTCTTGCGAACAAAAAGAGCAGTCTTGTACCCAGCGCCAACTCTGACTATCTTCTTACCATCTCCACTATCAGCAGATTCTAAAGAGTACTCCTCATTACTTGCGCGAATGACTACCCCTACCAAACCTTTATCACTAACAACTACATTGCTGGCTCCCGCCAAAATAGTCATGGGAAACTGCTGCTCCTGACAATGTTTCACTACCGCAATAATATCTTGGCGAGACTTCAAATCGAGAAATACTTCAGCTGGTCCCCCAATCTTAAAGTATGTTAAAGGGGCTAAAACATAGTTAAATTCTGGACTGAGATGAGAAAAATGATGATGAATGGATTCTTGGAGTGGAGTACGGGGAGTCATGGATTTATTGTGCATCGCTCCCTCATCGGTAATGAGGTCATGAATTTTATAAATATCACCAGCTCCAATAGTTAGTAACACATTACCCGGTCTCAGATTTTTCTGAGAATAACAAGCTAGGTCATTCAAATTATCTAAGTTCCGAGCCGGAATCTCAGGGAATCTCTCCTGAATAGCAGTACACAACATATCGCTCGTAATACTCATGTCGACTGCTTCTCTGGCAGACGGAAAGATATCCATCATCCAAACCTCACTGGCGTCTTTGAATGCTGTCACAAAATCAGCAAAAAGAGATTTGGTACGTGAATACGTGTGGGATTGGAAGGCCACCACTAATCGCTGAGTAGGAAACCACTCTCGGTAGGCAGCAATAACTTTTTGAACTTCATGAGGGTGATGAGCGTAGTCATCATAGTACTTCACTTGATTTTTTTCACCGATAAATTGGCACCTTCGTAAGGTTGATCTGAAAGTTGCCAGTGCGGTTGCAGCCTTTTGAGCAGGAACTCCAATGCAGCTGCACGCTGCAATTGCTGCCACTGCATTTTCCAAGTTATAGTACCCAGGAATCTGAAGTTTTAACGAAATAGCACCTCTGACTAAAGGTGAAAAAAAGTTGCAGCTATTACTACCCAGTTCTGCTTGGATAGAGGCTGGATCAATCCAGAAGTCAGAACCTTTTTTTGAACCAAAAGAGTAGGTAGTAATTCCTACATTGTGGTAAAAAACCCCAAGTTCTTCATCTGCTTTATTAAAAATTAAAAAACCACCTGACTGAACCTGATTAAAGAAAGTTTCAAACGTCTTGACTGTATGGTCTAAATCTTTATATACATCGGGGTGATCAAACTTTAAGTTAGTACACACCGTCAGGAATGGGTGGAAAAAAGAAAAGCGTGGTGTACTCTCCACACCTCGACTGGGAGCTGTCGGATCAATCACATACTCATCAGCTTCTGCAACAAAGTATTGACTCTCCTCAGACCATTTTCCAGTTTTTTTCATGCCTGGAATATCACCTACACCAACTGAAAATGAAGGGTTGCACCCTGTCTTCTCTAAGATCCAGCTAATCATTGCCGATGTGGTCGATTTTCCTCCTACCCCACAGACTGCAATACCTTTTTTTTGGTTAAAGAGCGCTGCAATGGCTTCTGCCTGAGAGTAAACTGGTAAACGTCTTTTTTGGGCTTGAATTACCTGAGGATTTTGTTGAGCTTGATGAGCTGCTGTGTAAATAAGGCAGTCAACCTCTGCGGGAATCTCAGTCTCAAAACTGAGATCTATTTTAATATTTTCACTTTTTAGTAGCGGTTGCGTTACAAACTCTTCTGCCAAATCAGAACCAGTAACTTTTTTGCCAGCATCAAGTAAGCATTGGGCCAAAGAAGTCATTGCGACACCTTTAACGCCAACTAAATAAAAGAAATCATACTGGAGTAGATCGGTGAGTTGCGAGTGAGCGTTCATAGAAAACTTATCTTAAATAGAGTCCTGCAGAATTTGAGCCAGGACAGCTTGAAGCTTTTCCGGATCATGGCGTAAGAGTGAGCGATGTGCTGTATCGTTACTGCTTTTTTCGAAAATCTGTGGGCTTAATAAAGGGTGTCGGATAACCCGAACATCATTCAAGTCATCCACTACCGGATACTCACGGTCTGCAGCATAAAGTGCTAACATCTCATCTTGAATGGCCTCATTATTTAGCACTACTTTATCCACTGGGCGACCGATCAGCTCTTCAATTCCCGTCAAATGATCTGCAGCTGACATCTCATGCGTTTGAGTGAAGCGCGTCATTAAGTTAATAAAGTAGACGATGGTTGCTTTTGTTTGAGCAAAAGCTGACTTAGTGCCATCAGGCAACAACGCTGCGAAGAGACTGGCGTAGTAATCACCGGGCCCGATCACAATCACATTTGCTTCCTTGATTGCTCGTGCAGCCTGATCGTTGATTTTCGCCTTATCGACCAATTTAACCTGTTTAATTTTCTTTACCTCAGTAAGTTTCCCGTCCAGTACGTGCTCACCAATCGCCATGTCCCCATCAGCATACTCTATTTGGAGATGAACGTTGTCTTTTGTAGCTGGTATGACTTCCCCTTGAATTCGAAATATTTTTTCCGCAATCAGTAAGGCCTCAGTCGTATCCCCAGTCATATCTTGGAGTGCCGTTAACAATAAGTTTCCAAGATTATGGCCTTTTAGGCCTTCACCTTTTTCAAACCTGTAGAGAAGTATCTTCCTAATCCACTCTTCTCCTTCCAGCTCTGCCAAAGCTGCTAGTGCTTGTCTCAGATCACCAACGGGTTGAAAACCGAACTCGTCTCTTAACTTTCCTGTGGAGCCACCGGAATCAGAAACTGCAATGATACTCGCGATCTCAACACCTTGATGTTTCAGGCTCGAAATAACTGGAAAAGTACCAGTACCACCGCCGATAACTACAACTTTACGTTTCACCATACTACTTCCTTTGTTTTTGCTGAGCACGCCCCCGAATAGTAATAGCTTCTTGGGCCACTTTCGCATCGCTCCAGGGATATTCTTTTTTTCCGTAACACATACTTTGCTCGTGACCTTTACCTAGGAGAGCCACGATATCTCCAGGTTCTGCAAGTTGTTGAACTGCAAAGTTAATCGCTTCCCCTCTATCACAAATAGAAAGTACTTTTGCGTGGAATGGGCGTAGATCTTGTTTCATTTGTCGAATAATTGACCAAACATCTTCAGTTCTGGGGTCCTCAGCTGTGAAGATAACAATATCTGCTAACTCAGCTCCTATCCTACCCATCTTGGGCCGCTTTTGCCAATCCCGTAAACCCGCGCAACCAAATACAGCGATTAATCTATTCAGCTTCTCTGCGCTGATTCTTTGTCTTAGTGCAGTCAAAACTGCTCGGACGGCATTTGGCGTGTGAGCAAAATCCACAACTACCTCGATGTTCTTTTTCTTCACAACGGTCTGCATTCTTCCTACCACACTGGGAAAAGCAGCAACTGCCTTCACAAAGCTGGCCGGGTCAATTCCAAGCTTTTGGCTCATCGCATAGACCAACCGCGCATTCATTTGATTATAGGCTTGAGGAAAACGTCTTATAATAGCTTCCCGGACGGTATTCGGCAAACTATCTGCTTGTGAGTAGGTAGTAATCTGAGTTGAGGAGGACTGGAGAACTTTTCTTAGTTTATTATATGAGAGCTCATCATCAGCATTGAGCACTGCAATCTGTGAATCTTTAATCAGGATTGCTTTGGCAGCTAAATAGGCATCATAGGTAACATGATAATCCAGGTGCTCAAAAGAAATATTTGTTACCCCCACCAAAAATGGATGAATTCCCCATAAGCGATGCTGATAGATTCCATGGGAGGTCGCCTCTAAAACTAGGTCTTGATATCCTCCAGACACCATCCGAGCTAAAAAAGCCTGCAATTGCCGAGGGTCAGGAGTAGTAACATGGAAACCTGTGCCTATTGATTGATCACCAATGTAGGCAGCAACAGTCGTTAAGAGGGCGACTTTGCGACCAGCTTTTTTTAGCACATGATAAAGTAGTGTGCTTGAGGTGGTTTTTCCATCCGTTCCAGTAATACAAATAATACGGAGTTTTCGAGCAGGAAAATGATACTTTATTTCAGCTGGTAGTCCGCGGAGTAGTCCGGTTTTTACCAAGTGAAAGGGTCGTTTGAAACGGTAAATCAATTCTTTAATCATCAAAGTCCATTATACCGTAAAGTTTACCTATCTGGAGGAATATTCAGTAGTAAATACAGTTTGCTGGCAATGTCATACCAGAGAGGAGCTGCTGTTTCCGAGGCCCAGGGGGAACTACTTGGTTCACGTAGTTTTACAATCATAATAAAGCGCGGATTGTCTGCTGGAGCAAAGCCAATAAAGCTTGCAATCGTTTTTTTGGCGTCATAGTGACCATCGATAGGAATCTGGGCAGTGCCTGTCTTACCAGCGACTGAGTGAGTTTTAGAACTTATCCATTTTGCTTCACCCTGACTAGCTGCATAGACCATCATCTCACTAACTGTCTTGGCAGTTTGTTCCGAGACCACTTGCCGTTCTTCAATCGGCTCCACTACCAACTTACTGCCTTGCTGGTGATCAATAACCTTTTCCACAATCGTAGGTCGCATCATTTTGCCGTGATTAGCAATTGCGCCCACTGCACGAACCATCTGCATCGCTGTAGTGGCTACCCCCTGGCCAAATGAACTAGTAGCCACATCAATCTGCTTCCATTCCTTTCGTACTGGTGTGGCGGTATCTTCTTGGAGCTCAACTTTTATTTCTTCGCCAATTCCAAATTTCTTTATGTACTCTGGAAATTTTTCCTCCCCCATTAACTCAGCAATAAAGATCATGGCAATGTTATCTGACTTCGCAAGAGCATCCTTAATCGTAATGTTTGGGTGATACTCATCATTCCAAGTCCGGATGGTGTATTGGTTAATTTTCCGAGGTTGATCACAGTTGGTGCAGATTGTATCTTCCTTAATTAGACCCAGATCTATTGCCGCTGCAACAGTCAGGACTTTAAAAGTGGAGCCTGGTTCATACGTTTCTGCTAAAACAGGATTCTTATGACTGGTAGACTCAAAGTCATAGAAGTTTTCTGGATTATAATTTGGAAAGGCAGCTAGAGCTAAGATTTTCCCTGTGCTCGGCTCCATCACAATGACCTCACCACTAGCAGCGCCGTACTTTTCCATCCCTTTCTTGAGGGTTTCTTCTACTGCGTTCTGAACATCTCTGCGAATTGTCAGCACAATGTCTCTGCCATTAAGCTGAGCTTTTTTTTCACTAGTATCAAAAAGTAAGTGAAGGCCTAGCGCATCTTTAAGAAAAGTATTTTTCTGAGCATAGCCGTGTAGTTCCTTATCCAAAGCCCCTTCCACTCCAAAGTATCCTTGGTCATTTCCCTCTGCATCTTTGCCCACAAATCCCAACGCATGAGCTGAAAGTGAAGCTTCCGGATAAACTCTGGTCTGATATCGCTCAAAACCTAAACCAAAAAAATTGAGGCTCTCAACTTGTTGCTTTACATTTCCGTCCAAACGTTGCTTCAGAGTAACCCACTTAGCACTTGGGTCACTCAGTTTTTCTGTAATTCTTTGCCTGAGTTCCTCTTTTTGTAGAGCAACAATAGCTGCATCTGTGGCCAGTACAGGGTCAAGCTCGAGTAACAGTGGTGCTAACTTATCAGCAATCAGTACAGGATCTTCTTTGAGCAAATGTGGCTGAGCAAAGAGCCGATAGACATTTTTATTGCCGGCCAAAGTATAGCCATCACTAGTAAAGATTTTTCCCCGCTGAGCAGGTAGGGTGACTGTACGAGTATATTGACTCTCTGCTTGAGCCTGCAGCACTGAGCTATGAAAGACTTGCCAGTAAAATAGCCGAACTCCGATCCCAAATAAAAAAAGGTACAGGGTCAATAAAACAATTTTTGAACGTTGAAACGTATGCCGGCTTACTTTAGATGTAGAGTGGTCAAACGAGGACCTTTTCTCAGGGGTGCGTGAAACATAGTCGTTGAAAGGTTTGGGCATTCGTATACTTTCACGTAGTATGTATCAAAAACGGCTTAGCGAGAAGCGACTGCTGCGTGAGTCTTAACCTGGGTAATTTTGGAGATAGACAAGAAACCACTGCGACTCGCATCCTCTGCCAACTCTGATAAGGAGAGCTCCAGAGTAGTAGCCAGCTCTAGTTCATACTTTTTTTCAGCTAATACTGCCCTCTGCCTGTCTAATCCGGCTATTTGCTGTCCATATGAAACATGAGTACTGCCTACAGCAATAGTCCAGGCAATCATACTTAAGGTGATCGTGACTAATGAAAAGTAGTAGATGGTTGAAAAATGCGTATTCATATTCATATTCTTTTCTCGAAAATTCTCATTTTTGCACTACGCGAACGGTTGTTGCGTTCTATTTCTTCTATCTGTGGCGTTATGACCTTGTGAGTTATGTGGGTTCCTTTATTTGCTCCTTCCCAATCTCGAAAGAGCAACTTTACGATTCGATCTTCCCCTTCATGGAAGCTAATGGTGATGATCCTACCTCCGGCTTTTACCGCCTCATATGCCAGCGGGAGGGCTGTTTCTATACTGTCCAGCTCTGAGTTCACAATGATTCGTAAAGCTTGAAACACTTTCGTGGCAGGATGGAGATGTGCCCCTCGGTAAGTCTGCGCTTGCTCAATAATCTGCACTAGCTGTCCGACCATGTTGATTGGTTGACGCTGACGACTCATCACAATTACGTGTGCAATCTTTTTGCTGGCTCTTTCCCCACCGTACTTCCAAAATGTCTCAGTGAGCTGTTGCTCAGACAGAAGATTAATTAAATCCTTTGCCTTTACCCCTAACCGATCGTCCATCCTCATATCTAGCTGCGCATCATGCTGAAAGCTAAAACCTCGGTGAGTGCTCTCAAGTTGGGGACTGCTGACTCCAAAATCAAAGAAAACCCCAGCAAACTCTAGAATCTGATGTTGGGTACGAACTTGATCTATCACTTTTTTTAATTGATCAAAGTTTTCTCTAATCAGAACAAGCTTTCCTCGTTCTAGCTCGCTTTTGAAGTTTTGCTGACCAAACTCGATAGCTTCCTGATCACAATCGAGAGCCACAACTTGGCCTCCCTTCTCCAAAATCAGGCGTGTATGCCCGCCACGACCAAATGTCGCATCTAGGTACCAGCTGCCTGATTGAATCTGCAGCGCAGCAATCACCTCCTGAGGTAAAACTGATGTGTGACCACTATTCATAACTTCCTTTAATATCCAGCTACTGTTTCCACTTGCTCAGCAATGCTTTCTGCCTGCTGAATAAGTTGGTCTAGGTATTGGTGATAGATCTTTACGTCCCAAATCTCGATTCGTTGGAGACTTCCAACTACAACGAGTTCTTTTGTGAGCTGGGCAGATGCTCGCAAAAATTCGGGAATTAAGATTCTACCGCCAGTGTCAACTTCAACCTCAGCTGCATCATTTGTCATTAACCGCACAAAATCGCGCTGAGCTTTTTTCGTAAAGGTGTAGCTACTGATCTTGGTCATCTGTTTTTCAAAGTCATGCTTTGGAAAAAGGAATAAACCTCCATCGAGTCCTCGGGTTATAACCCACAGTTTTTCCAGCTCACGGAATGATTTAGGTAGGGAGAGCCGCCCTTTCTCTTCTAGATTGTGGTAATATCTTCCGATAAACATTTATAAGATACTTTACCATAGTTCACCACTTCTAATAACAGTAACTATTGCACACCTTATTTAGCCTGTAAAGACCAAGGAAATCCGAAACATCTCAGTGGGTAATAATTACAAAAAAGGCCACCATTTATTGGTAGCCTTTGAGGTCTTTATAACAAGATGGGTTATTTTTTCAATACTAAGTAGAGTGGTAACAAATCAACTTCGGCTGTGAAACTCTTGCCGTCGCCCTTTGCAGGAAATTCTTGCCAACTTCGGCCATTCCAAGCTGAAATCACGGCAGTTGTTGCTGCTTCGCTTGCTCTGATGATAATGCTGGCCTTACCCTTTAATGGGCTACTGGTGGTCAATGAGTAGACTTCAGAAATAACAGTGCCCGTTGGAGATTTTGGATACCCGGGAGAGTTAAAGATAACCAAGTGTCGCTGTGTAGCTAAATCTTTACTCTCAATCTGGAACTTAGCATCTTTTGAACTGTACTCAGTCTCACGGGTAGTATTTTCAAAATACTTCCACTCTGATTTGAGCGCGTAGTTTTCAGGACCAGTGTAACGAGTTAACAAACTGCCCCCCTTGACATCTCTATGATATGTACAGGCTCCACCCGCACTACAGCTTCCAAATAAAATATCTTTGGTCACTGGCAAAGCAGAAAGTGCCAACTCACCAAAAGCTCCTTGCAACAGTTCTCCGGCTTGATACTCTAGCTCATACTCTACCTGATCAGCCGGCTTTTTTACTTCATTAAAGCTGATCAGTACATTTCGACCACTACTTTGGGGAATGATCTCAATAAAGGGTCGTTCACTGACAGGAATAATGTTCAATGAGTCAGCTTTGCGTTTCTTTTTTGGTTCAGTTTGAGCCTGCTCAGCTGGTTTGGAACGAACTCTAGTAAAAGCAAAAATTCCTCCGCCTACTAGAAGCAGCGCTACTATAATTCCAATGATAGTCATGTTTCGTTTATTCATATTGATCCCTGAAGATAAGTTTCTGATCAAGTGTAGGAAATAAGTGTACCATATCAGGTAGGTCTAATGGTCAAATAATCATAACTACGAAGTGGGCGCTCTGCTACACTGGCTGCATACTCTAAAACTGAAGTGTATGGTGTGTCATGAAGATTTTGATATCCAAGTTGAACCAAAATTTCTATGAGCTTGTTTTGGATAGAGGAAAAAGAAGCAGTATCACCACTTAACTCTTCCAAGATACTTAGGACCTGAACAAAGATTTCTTCTTCTGCCGAATCTTCTGAAAAAAGTACGTCTATAATTTCTAAAATCTCGACCAGCTTCTTCATACTCATCAAATTCTTTTTCGATTCTGAAAAATCATTAATCAGGCTGGTTTGAGTAAGGATGGGCAAAGACTTGGTGTACTGTAGATACACTTTGACATAATTTCCCGGTTCCAGGTATGCTCTTTGGCTAGAGCTCATCTTTCTGACCCCTTTAGCAATGCAGACCAACTTACCTTGGCCAGGCGTAAAAAGTGTTACTACCCGATCAGTTTCACCGGTATTTACGCGCTTAATAATAAGTGCTTCTGTTGAGAGGCTGTGTACGGACATCAATTAAAAGGGGCGGTAAAGACAATATCTTTATCCATGGTGACAAATCCTTCTTCACCATTTACATCAATCGTTACTGGTACAGGACTAATTCCACCCTGTTTCCACATTTTTATTTTATATTCCTGGGTATTACTGTAAGGTATTGTGTAGTCAATCTGAATTTTGGCCTGACTTAATGGCTCGAGTATGAACTCACCATCAATGACCGTAAATTCACCTTGGTCATACTGTTTGACGCTTCCTTGGCGGAATCCTTGGGAGTTCGTTAACTTGGCGCCCTTAGGCAAGTAGATTCTATTCCAGTCTCTGAGCGTTGAGTTCAAACAAAGTAAGCCAGCTTCTAAGTTACAATTATCGCCACGTCTGGAGTTCTTGTAGGTGACAGTTACTTTCTTCGTTAACTCACCATTACTTGGCACCCCTACTTCTTGGGCAACTTCATACGTCACAAAGAGATTTGACTTCGCACCACCCAAGTTGGCATCAACAATCGCTAAGAAGTCTTCAGCATCGGGATCTTTCTCCAAACGACCAGCTGCATGAACTTTTTGGGCAGCTGCTTGCGCCGCTTCATCAAAGAAGTACATTTGCGCATGTCTACCTTGGACATTCTTCCAGCCAATATCGAAGAGTTGTGGCCACTGAGTCTTAGGCGCTGAGTAGGCCTTATCTAAGATTGCCCTCATCATTGGGCCTAAAATACCTTTTCTATCTGTACGCAAGTATGGAGTGGGTCGAGTGATGATCTCTGACAATGCATAAATAATTTGTGGACAATCACATTTAGGAGAGTTCTCAGCACTAAAGGTCCCATAGCCAGGGATCTCAATCGGACCAAGCACTTTGACTAGATCAGTTAACACTTGAGTATCGACCGCAATAATACCATCCAAGTCTTTGGGCTCCCCTGGCAAGTCTTTATAGTAGGTCAAGAACTGATCCATTGACTCTTTAAAGTCTGGGGAGGTGTTCATGTCTCGGAGGTTCCAGTACTTTTCAGTGGTTAAGTATTTTCCTAACACTTCTGGAATTGGCACGCGCTTAGTGAACTTTTTATCAAGTTCGTAGATGTCATCTGATTTCTCTGGAGTAACTTTGCCATTTTCCACAAAAATAACTGAGTAAGCAGTTAAAAAGCCACCAGTGGGACGGAGCTCGTTATCATTCTGGAATAAAATAAAGTACTTCTTTCGCTTTCCATCTCCACCCAATACCGCTGGGATTCTCTCAATCACTGGCCTAAACTCAGTTAAAGCTGAAGCCGCACCCGCACTGACACTTTGCGCTTGTACAACTTGAGCTCTCACCTCACGACCTCTAAAGGTCTCTGGATATCTTTTGGCATCAATGAGCGCTAATTCAGTCTTCACCTTTTCTAAATCTCCACCAATATCGTCCAGAACTGGGGTAATTTTTTCAAGGGTTTGCAAAATTAACTTCAAACGATCTTCTGCCGTTCCTCCGGTAAAGGTACCTTCTCCAGAGAAACCTAGCACATCTGCATATGGCGTAATGGCTGCCAGTGTCTTTAAACCTCCAGAAACACCAGCGTCAGCGGCATTCAGTCCATGCACGCCATCAAGGTAGTAGGCTCGAGCAATTGGGATAGTCTGATAAAAGCTGAGTCTATTGTAGGTAGTACGAACGTCTTTCAACTTTCCTTCGACATCTTTTAGCGCCTGTTCAGCAGCCGGTAAGTTCTGAGCCTTAAATTGGTCATAGGCTCCACGACCAAGGACTTGCGCCTCACTCGCTTGTACTTGTAACTGACGGGCTATACTCATGGTGTAGATGCCTACAGCCCCTACTAAACTGCCTAGCACTATAGATACCACTAATACTCCAGCTCCAACTTTTTGCCACTTCTTCGACAGGAGCCTCCTTCGTGAGTTACTAGCCTGGATGGTGGAGGTTCCTAGATCCGGAGCAAAATTCCTTAGCAGGGTCGGGTTGGGCGTAGTGTCTGCCAAACTAGGACTCACTACTGAGTTCGGTTGAGGTTGAGCTGAAAGCTGAGAATCTACCATAAGAAATAAGTATAAGAAAAAAGTAGTCTTTTTGTAACTATTACAATAAATATCAAAAGCTATGGTATTTTACCATTTTGAGATCATCGCACGGGGAGTACGATACAAAATTTGAATATCCTTCAGCAAAGAGGCTTGGGTTGCATACTCTGCATCCATCTTGGCTCGTTGAGCAAAAGGGATTTCATTTCGCCCACTAGTCTGCCATGGTCCAGTAATACCAGGCTTTACGGACAGAATTGCATCAGTATATTGCTGAGTCTCTGGGTACCTCTTCGCTTGCTCTTCTAGCTCTTTCCTAACATAAGCCCGAGGACCCACCATGCTCATCTCTCCCCTAAGCACATTAAATAACTGAGGAAATTCATCGATCGTAAGTGAGCGAATCACCTTACCTAATCGGGTGATACGAGGGTCGTCTTCAAGCTTCCAGTCGCTACTTTTAAACTTCTCTAACAGAGCTTTATTTTGACGATGCAGAATATCATCAGCATCTTGGACCATGGAGCGAAATTTATAGAGAGAAAAATCTTTGCCACCTTTTCCCACCCGGCGATGCTTAAAAAGGACTGGCCGGCCAGAGTCAAAGTAAATCAGCAAAGGGACAATAAACCAGATCGGCAAGAAAATAATACTGAGCATGAGCGCCACAATAATATCTAAAATTCTTTTTTGTTGCTCGTAGGACATCATGGGAAGACCATTAAATATTTTCACTCATTAATTTATAATGAAAGTTATAAGAATTCTTTTTTGCCTTCTTCCTTGAGGCGTTCCACCATTTTTTTGACGTCTTGGCTGCGGGCTTTTGGAGCAATCAGTAAGATTTCGTCAGTATCAACAATAATCATATCATTTAAACCTATTAAACCTATGAGGCGACCGTTTCCATGAATTAGATTACCATGGGAGTTTAGAGCTATGGTATTGTCAGTCTCCCCATCTCCGACGACCACATTTCCCTGATGGTCTTTCTTGCCTAAGTCGTACACCACTTTCCAATCACCGACGTCATTCCAACCAAAGTCACCTGGAATGAGCACTAAATTATTGGCCTTTTCTGAGATGGCGTAATCAATTGAAATAGCTGATGATTCAGCATAAATTTTTACTAGTTCCTGTTGAAAGTCACCATTGGCTAGTGTTGGAAGTTTTTCAGTCAGCTTATAAAGATCAGGCATAAAAGCTTCGAAAGCTTGTTGGAGCGCCGTTGCTGACCAAACATACATATTGGCATTCCAAAAGTACCGTCCCGTGGAGAGGAAAGCTCGAGCAGTCGTTTCATTGGGTTTTTCAGTAAAACTATCTACCTTAAAGAGTGGCAACCCGGAGCTGGTGTTTTGTAAATGTTCCCCACTTTTAATATAGCCAAAAGCAGTATCTGGTCTGGTAGGTGTAATCCCGACTGCAACCAAGTACTTGCCAGAGCTCGCAATTTGGACAGCGGCTTCCATGACTCTAGTAAACTCTGCTTCATCGCCAATTACATGGTCAGAAGCCCCATTCATGACTATTGCATCTGGATCTTTAGACATAGCAAAAAGAGCGCCCGTTAGCATGGCGAGAGCTGTATCTTTTTTTTCTGGCTCTGCAATCACATTCTCTTGAGAGATCTGTGGAAGCTGAGCTTTAATATCTTCTACATAGTTTTTATTCGTGACGACAATAATTCTCTCCCAAGGCACAATTTTGAGTAAGCGGCCAGCTGCAACCTGAACCATGCTATCTTTGCCCGTTAACTTGAGAAATTGCTTAGGGGTTTTGTTCCTCGACTTTGGCCAAAGTCTGGTCCCACCTCCACCTGCCAAGATTACTCCATATACGTGCGCTGTGTCGATCATAACTTCCTTTCTTTCCATGCCCTCTCTACTGCTTGCTTAAACTGAGCTTGAAACTGCTTTTTTGTGTACTTCGCGCTGTTCTGCTGGATAGCTTCAATATCCCATCTAATTGTTTGACTTCGCTTTATTGCTTGACTCAAAGACTCAGGTGTTTGAGCTAGAAAGTGAACACCATGCTGACCATCTTCAATCAGCTCAGCGGCACCACTTTTTCCAAAAATAATCACTGGTTTGCCATATGCTTGAGCTTCAATCGCCGTAATACCAAAGTCTTCTTCTCCAGGAGCCAGAAAGGCTTTGCAGCTGGTGTAGTATCCCCCAATATCACCTAATTGTACAGCTTCAGTAAAGATAACTTTAGAGACTGATCTCGCCTTGGAGGCTAACTTCTGGAGTCTCTTTAAATCTGGTCCTGCACCTACCACCACCAAGTTCCAGCCTTCTCTTTGGCAAACTTCTATCGCCAAGTCTATCCGTTTGTATGGAACTATACGCGCAATTATCAGGTAAAACTCATTCTTTTGAATCGCAAGAGCTTTAAGGCGCTGCGGCAACTCAGATGTTTTATCAATCTGCAACGAGACGGGGGGGTATATTACCTCAGCAGTTTGACGCTGATAATATTCTTCGCAGCGCTGTTTGACCAACTTGGAGATCGGAATTAGTGCATCTGGCCTGAGTGCCGCAGCCGTGTCCCACCACTGGAGATACTTAAAAACTAGCTGCCTGAGCCAACCTGTCAGCCAATCAGCTTGATACTCATCTCGATGACTCCAGAGATACCGAGTAGGGGTCAGCAAGTAACAAATATGAAGTTGCTGGGGCAAGCTTAAAATTCCTTTTGCCTCAGCACTGGTCACTGAAATAATAATGTCAAAGTTTTTTAAGTTGTGCGACTCAAAAGCTATAGGCATTAAAGCTGCTAAAAGACGATGGCGTTGTTTTGCCCAGGGTATTTTCTGTAAAAAACTCGGCTTTACCTGAAAGGAATTTGCCCACTGAGCAGCTTGAGCGTCATGTAGAGCCGTAAAAAGTGGCGCTTTAGGAAAAAGCTCGTGCAGGGCAAGCAAAATATTCTCAGCTCCACCGTATCGAGTATTAACTCGGTCATAGACCAGGGCGACTGTAGGGGGGGAACTTGGCATAAGAAAGATTATGCGAGTAGCTGCTGGTAGGCAGCTAGGGTTTGCTCAACCATTTTGGACCAGCTATATTGAGCAGCAACTTTTTTTCCACTCAAGATTAACTTTTGCCTATCCAGAACAACTAAACTTTTTACAGCTTTAATTAAGGATTCTGTAGACTTTGGGTCAAAGAATATGGCAGCATCTTGGTAAATTTCTTCAAAGATCGGGATTCTAGAAGCCAAAACTGGCACACCCGAGGCCATGGCTTCTATTCCAGTCAAGCCAAATCCTTCAGAAAGAGAAGGCTGAACCAGGGCCGTCACGTTGGGAAAAACTTCCGCCAGCTCTGAGTCGCTTAAATGACCCAGGAAAAAAACCCGCCTACTTAAGCCTTTTTCGCTGACATACTTTTCCACTTCTTCCTGAAATACATTCCTACTGCCAACCAACATCAGTGTATAACCAGATAGTTGGTGGAGCGCATCAATGACTAAACGAATGTTTTTATGAGGGTAAAGAGATCCAACGTATAAGATATTTTTTCCTTTTTTCAGACCTCTCAGGGAAGCTTGAGAACGACCAACAAGGAAAATGTCAGTGTCTACGCCTTCTGGAGTCACAATAATTTTTCTCTTGGCAACTGGATATTGTTTGCCAACTGTTTTGCGAATAGTCTCAGCAGGTACTAAAACAGTTTGGGCTCGACTAATGGCTGAATTTACCGTGTACCGATATAGTCCATACTTCAGCCTATACTTCCAAGCAGGCAAGGTTGTAACGTGATTTCCTTTATACTCGTGCCACAACAAGTCGTGAATCGTAATGATCATTTTGCCGCGGTAAAAAATTGGGACATTAAAGTGTGGCACATGAAGCAAGTCAAGTTTTTTTTGACCAAAAACCCGAGGCAAAAGTAACTGTTCTTGTACTGTGTAGTGCCGAACTGGCACATACACCAGCTCAACATTTTTTTGCTTCCAACCAGAAATTTCTGCTGCTTGCTCCGCATCATGGAAAAAGTAGATCCAGTCAATCTCGGGAGCCAACGCTGGCAGCCGTGAGATCAAGTTCTCCACATACCGCCCTATTCCAGCATGACGTTGGCCAGCCAAGCGGCAATCAACTCCAATACGCTGGCGGCGCGAAGTTTTGTGAGGAGTCACTTACTTTCGCTTTGATGCAGATTTCTTCACTTTACTGGTTTGCTTCATCTTTTCTGCCAATAAGCCAATGCTTTTTGGTGAAGTGACTTCTATCACCTCGTCGCAACCACAATCACAGCTTCCGTGGTCACTGCACTCGCAACCTTCACAGTCAGTGCAACATACTACATCCGTTGACAGAGCAGCTAACTGCTTCTCTAAGTTTCGTACTTTCAACATTCTTAAGAAATTGCCAGCCATCGAAAATAGAAAGAATCCAACTCCAATTACAAAAGAAGCTACAGGAATGTACTCAAGAACTTTTGGCGCCTCAGTCAATTGCTGGTTTGCAAAGACGTACTGAAACAACAAGTTTGGTAAAAAGACAGAAAGGAAGAGCGAAAATATAAAGACTGCAACAGACTCTACTGCGTAAATCATCTTTTCTTGACGAAGTTGCTCAATTTGAAATTGAAGTGATGTGCGATTGGTCATATGGACCCTCCCTTTGTTTTTAAGTGAACAAATAATTTTATTCCCTGCCGAAGCAGTTCTGGATACTTTGTTCGATAATACTTATCATAGTATTGTAGCATCGTCAGGTAAAAATAACGGGAAGTTTTTTCCGCAGTTTTTTGATCCCCACTTGCCATTCCAGACTGATACTTATGGTGAAGAATTTTTACTGCTGGAAAGAAAATAACTGAGTAGCCTTTTTCTCGAAATCTCCTGCACCAATCAAGATCTTCTGCATACATAAAAAAAGACTCATCTAAGTATCCCACCTCTTTCATCGCACTACTTCTGACTACCATGGCAGCACCACTACAAGCATCTATCGCATGAGTTTGAGTTATGTCTTGATACGTTTGGTGGTATTGAGCCAAGAATTTACTTTTAGGCAGTGATTTGGCTAAACCACTAAAGTAGCAAAAAGAAGCCCAAGGAGTAGGCTCTCCTCGGTGACTCGCCGGATCAAGCTCACCAGTATTCAGCTCCAAACGAGGGGTTAGTACAGCAACTTGAGAATTTTTATCTAAGTACTCAATTACTATATCTAACTGAGAATCAGCAGTGAACTCGGTATCAGAGTTTAGTAGCATCACATACCGGCTCTCAGCCTGTCTCAGTGCCAGATTATTGCCATCAGCGAAACCATTGTTCTGTTTTGCTTCAATAATCTTCACCCATGGAAACGCTTTTTTTATGCTGTGGACTGAATCGTCTGTGCTGGCATTATCGACCATGATGACTTCCACTTTGTACGCTGTGGAACTAAGATAATTCTTTTGAATAGATTGCAGCAGTTGCAGCATCAACACTCGGGTGTTGTAGTTCAAGATAACTATGCTTAAGTCTAGCTTCATATTAGGGAGTATTTTTCTTAGCTTGGATTGCTAGATCATCGTAAATGCTGTCCAGCTTCTCAGCAATCAGACCCCAGTCGTATTGAGTTTTGACAAATTTTTTACCTTTTTCAGCCAGTCGTTCTTGAAGCTGAGGGTCTAGCAATACTTCTACCACCAACTCTGCAATCTCTTCAGCAGTATTCCCAATCAATACTTCTTTGGCATGCTGCACCCCCAGCCCTTCTACTGCCAGCTGCGAAGCAACAATCGGTGTCCCTGAAGCCATCGCCTCCAGAATTTTATATCGAGTTCCTTTCCCACTAAACACGGGAGCTACTAAGACATGTGCATTGGTAAAGGCATCGCGAATATCGGGGATGCCCCCGGTAATCGTAATTGAAGTATCCTTTTTTTGAAAGTTAAAGATCTCTGAAGTAGGAGCATTTCCGACAATCCAAAGCTTCGTTTGGGGTAATTTTTGTTTAACAATTGGCCAAACTTTCTCAACTAAGAACTTGACTGCTTCTACATTGGGCAACCAGTTAAATGTGCCAACCGATAGAATCGTCAAATCAGCTGGAACTTTGCGCTTCTTTTCTTCAAACCAGCCCACATCTACACCGTTTGAGACAACCGCAATTTTCTGCGGATCCTGGACTGTTTGATTAATATACTCTTTATCCTCTTGGCTCATCGTAATCAGCTTGGTACAACTTCTCCAGTAATACTCTTCCCATTGTCGGATCTTGCGAATGTCCAACTTTAACAACCAACGAATAGGTGCCAACTTTACTTTGTCGGTGTAGCTTTCATATCCGAGATACTCAATCGTCTGCTCTACCAAGATAATCGGAATTTCAGTCTTAGGAATGTTGGGCATCATGTAAAATGTTTCGGCATGAATCAAGTCATACTTGGTACTCTTTAATTCTTTTTCGACTGCCCGAATTGTTTCTGGAACGTGATTCCGAATAACCAAAAAGGGGAATGAGGAAAAGCCTGTTTGAAGAATATTTCTCAAAGTAAAAGGCTTTTTAGAACGTTTGAAAACCCTCACTTTGGCACAGTATTTTTCCAGCTCGGAAATATGCTGCCTCTCACTTTCTTCTTTAATTAAAGCAAAGAGGGTCACTTCATATTTTTGCGCCAACTTTTTTAGCAAGTTGTAGGTCCGAATTTGCCCCCCAGAAAGCAAGGGATACGGTAGATACGGCGTCAGCATTAAAATTTTCATAATTGAGAAATTTTAGCAGCTCTACTGCAGTTTTATAATGATGTGGTTACTCGTTTTTTCTAAAACTTGATACTTCTTTTCTAACTCTCGCGCTTCGTCATCATAGGCTGTGCTAACGTAGTACTCAGCACCCTTAGCGATTTTGTCCTCTATATCAAAACCTATGGGCCAACCAGTCCGATTCGTTTGAAAAAGAAATGCAGTGTCCCCAAATGCCGGTGCAATCACTTTTGCATCTAGAGGAAGTAGCTGATCAACAGCCTGACCAGCAGTTTCCCAATCAAGTCTAGTTCCATAGTACCCACGAACCTGGCGATCACTGAACCAGACCATAACTCCAACAAAAAAAATGATGAGCGAGAGACTGGTGACCACTCCTTTTTGTCCCCACTTCAAGCCTTGCTGATAGGTCAACCAAACTCCCCTGCCAATACTTAAACAAATGATGGGTAAGACAAACACCTGATAGTAATCGTGCCGCACATTTCCGGTGGCAATCACGATAAAGTAGGCCAAAATACCGAGCCACCAACTCAGATACGGAATCCACTCTTTAGCCTTGACGATCCAATCAGCCCGAGATTTAAAAGTAAGCGGTGGAAGCAAACCCATTGCTAATAACTCCAACCCAGTGACTCCCAAAATTAGCTTGGTCAACCTTTCCCAAATTAGCCAACGAAACCAAGCAGGCCGCAAACGAATTCCATCCCCATTAAATAACCAGTCTGAGGCCGGAATTCCAGACGGGAACTGCAAGATCCAGTGACGCCAAGCGTATAAAGGTACGACAGCCAAAACACCAAACAATACCAGCTCGATATGCTTAATAGACCTCCAGCCAAACTCTCGAAGCGTCATCACTGCAAAGACTGGCACTAAAAAAAGTCCAAATGGCTTCAACAGTAACGCCAGTGACATGGTGATTAAAGACAGCAAGTAGTACGCCCAACTTCTCTTCCGCAACCAAACTTGAAAAAATGCCACAGACGCCGTAATAAAACAGAGAAAAGCTGGCTCTGGTAGAACTACGCGTGAGTAAAAAATTGAGTACGGCAAAATGGCAAACGCTAAAGCAGCGAGTAAACCCACTGCCTCACCCGACCACTCTTTCCCAATCCAGTAAATAGCCAGCAAAGTTCCTAATGAGAAGAGTACGGAGACCAAGCGAGAAAATACAACCAGATCAAGGAAAGGCAGTGCTCTTACTGCGTAAGCAATCACCCCATTGATCAGCGGAAACTCCACCATCCGATAGCCTGCTAAGTTATCTTTCCCTGACTGAATATTCGACAGATCATGGTAGTGAGGATGCAGGAAATCCACGCCATGCTTGACATACTCACGGGTCACTGACGCAGTGTCTGCCTGCCGAAATGCATGCCAATCAGTGGCAGAATTTTGGAGACCACGAGTGCGCAGAGCAATGGCCAGGAGGAAAATAAGGGCTAAAAAAGCGACCTTCATCTTCATTTGGTCTTTTTTCTGGGCTGTGGTACATCAAGGGACGTCTTTACCTCTCTCACCCCAGTTCCCTTTTTCTGCTGATCTAATGCAAGGTAGCCAAAGAATACCCCAGCCAAAGCCCAGTACGTTTGCGCCACCTTTGAAGCTGCAAAGACATCGATATAGACTGCATTCAAGAGTAACCCAATGCTGCCACAGAACATACCAACACTAAATGCGCTGCACAACCAATCTTTGCTCGTAATATTGCGTACTGCAAAGAATAAGATCAGCACTACTGCTCCGTAGAAACTCACAAATCCTAGGATTCCTGTTTCCCCCAAAGTTCTTAAGAAGTTATTGTCTGTACTATCAGCCTCTGTAAATTGCTCAATACTTTCTTTGGTTAAAGTGGCGTAACCGCTCCCTGTAATAGGATTAGTTAAGAAGCCTTCCATTGCCCGAGGCCAGAGCGTTTCTTGTCTGATGCAGAGTGATAACTCTTTTTTCAATGCACACTCTGAGTAGACACGCTTGCGTTTCTGTTGGATCATCACTGTCTCCCCCGTCGCAGACACAGTTGCAACTTCAATTAGATCTGGCACATCTACATAGACACCAGCTGGTAAGACACTTGGAGCAGGTGTGGGTTTGGGTGGTGCGGTTGGATTAATTGGACTGGGAGGTTGGTCACTTTTACTGGCCACTTCCTGGGCTGCTGCAGCGGCTGCCGCAACGTCATCAGTTGAGATGCCAGTCTGGGGAGGGCGACTTTTTGGCAATGCTGCGTTCAACTCTTCTGTGGTGGGCAACATTGAGAGCCATGAGTCAGGCAAGATCATTTTCCGTTGAGAATCAAACTCAGTGATAATTTGATTAGTGATGGGATTACTCTTGGCCACAAAGCTTAAGCGCTCAATCATGTCTGCCCCAAAGTAATAGAAAATGAACGTCAACATCACCATCAGGAGTACGGTACGCGTCACTACAAAACGGATTCGCTCTAGCCAATTCTTTTGAAGTAGACCCGTTATACCAATCACCAGTAGCACTGCCGCAAAGTAGGCTGCAAACGGGGTCCTGGAAGCACTCAGAATCAGCAACCACGTGCCAACCCAGAAAATAAGGTGGAGGACCAAGCTCACTCTGCGGCGCTTTACCCGGTAAGCAAGTGCCAAAATTAGGGGCAAAGTAATCACTAAAAAGGCAGACATGTCATAGTGTCCAGCAAAAGTGGACTGCACTCTGGCGTGTTCAGTTAAATAGAGACGAATTCCTTTGCTAAACTCACGATTCATCGTGGAGTACACCGGCCAGAAATAATAACGTTGTCCATACCCGTATAAAGAAACTGCCAAGACCGTAAAGCTAAAGATCCCCAAAGCCAGCACCACCTGACTGCGTTTCTTAATCGCAGAAAACAAAATAAAGAAAAGTGAAAAGTACTCTAAGTAGCGGAAGTAATGAAGAAAAGTCTTTCCCACATGCAGTGGCTCGAGAGGTACTGTCTTAATCACAAACATTGCCACTAAACTGGAAACCAAGCCCACCACTCCGTAGGCAGCAACCACCCAAAACATGGGCGAGCGCCAGGCTACTTTGCGACGAAGCACTTGCACCAGCCAGATTCCTACAGCCAGTAAAATAAAAATATCCTCTAAACGGACTCTGACAATATACTGTTCAATTGGACTCCAAAGGGGAATTTTGGGGTACAGCGGAACAAAAGCAAGCAAAAAAGTACCTAATAGGATTAAGATATTCTCGTCCAACCAGGTAAGGAATCGGGAGAAAGATTTCATATTAAATACTTTTCAGTAAGTGACGATATGGCTCAGCTCTTTTCGCATCTCGGAATATTGTACCAAATAAGAGGACACGAAGTAATGCTCCAGCTCGTAAGATCACTTTAACCAGTGGCCTTTGCCAGAGTGGTTTATGCTTTGCCCAGATATATACGTATCCTTTGAACTCATTAATAATCGCATTGGCAGAAGATGAACTAGCACTTTTCAAGTGAATCACTGCTGAGCTGGGGTCAATTGCCACGTCCCAGTGATGATCTTTAGCTCGCATACAAAACTCAATATCCTCTCCATACATAAAGATATTTTCATCGAGAAACCCAATTTCACCCAACATCAGACGCCGAATCATAACTGCGGTAGCTCCCACCCAATCACTTTGAATTAGCAGTCGATCATTGCCTCTGCTAATAGCGTGGCGGCCAGTGTGCTGAGTTGCTGGTAGCCAACTTAGACCTGGCAGGTCATCAAGCAAGCTCATATGAATCGAAAGCGATAACAAAGTTGGAAAAGAACCGCCTTGTGGCTGGGGTGACTTATCCGGGTTCAGTAATGAGGCTGCTAGGATGCCGAGTCTGTCGAGCTGGCCTTTGGCCGATTCCAAATTAGCCGTCACTTCATTCACAGGATTGGCTTGAAAGCTTTTTACTAAGTTAGTCAATGAATTAGGCTGAACAATTGTGTCTGAGTTCAGCAGCAAAATATACTCGCCGTCAGATTTCTTGATTGCTTTATTGTTGGCTTTTGCAAACCCAACATTCTCAGCATTTTGCAGAAAGTGAAGTAAAGGTGAGTGCTTTTTTTCCAGCTCCTGGATCATTTCCGCTGACCCATCACTTGAATCGTTATCCACTACCCAAATGTCAGTCTGCCCTTTAAGCAATGCTGAACTCTCGATTTCTGCGAACACTGAGCGTAAAGTTTGCTCAGTCAAAACTTTGGTGTTGTAGGAAATGACGACAATGGATAGAAGCATAAATTATTGAAACCAGCGTGCTCGACCTAACACGTAGTTTAGTTCGGCAACTTGTCGTTTGCCAATTTCTTTGGCAGGAACTCCGCCCACAATGGTTAATGGTTCAACATCTTTAGTTACTACCGCTCCTGCACCTACCACAGCCCCTTTCCCAATTTTCACTCCCGGCAGAATAATCGCATTGGGTCCAATAAAAACATAGTCTTCAATAGTATTTTTGAGCTCAATCGGGCCAAAAGTCGGATCATGAATATCATGGTGAGAGTTAAAAATCATGGCACCAGTAGCAATATCGACGTGATTGCCAATAGTTAAAGTATCTCGACCATCCAAAACCACTCGCTCACCAATCAGAGTGTCTTCTCCAATAGAAATATTGCGGGGGTCATACACACGAGCTCGCATATGCAGAGTAGAATTTTTGCCAATCTTCATTCCAGCTAAACGGTAAAAAAAGCGGCGAAAGTGGTGAAAGGGCATTTCACCTACTCCCCACCAGAGAAAGCCAGTCACAAACTCTAACCAAATAGCGGCCAGTCGTCGCTCTAGCTTGCCCATTGCAGCTTCAGTTGTGAGGGTTGCACCGTACTTGTCTTTGAGTCCAATAGCCATATTTTCAGTATAGCAGAACTTCATAGTTTAATTGAAAAATGCTCTTTTACAATAATTACTAGATCAATATCACTCCTTTTAGGATCGAAGTCTCTACATAATGGAGAACCAAAAAGATAGATACCCAGCAGCTCCTCATCAAGAATTTTAGTAACTCCGTTTTTTAGATCACTAAGAAGCTAGTTAATGTCTGCAAAGGGAGTGAGCTTCATAAAAAAAGTACGTCTTGCTCGGGCACTGGCAGACCCAAGTGCTGATAGGCTAATACAGAGATAACTCGTCCTTTGGGAGTGCGTTTAATAAAACCCATCTGGATCAAGTACGGCTCCAAGACTTCTTCGATGGTGCCAGGATCTTCACTTAAAGTTGCTGCAATCGTAGTTAGGCCGACTGGTCCACCTTGGTGCTTTTCAATAATCAGTTGGAGGAAACGGCGATCTGCATCATCGAGACCTGCATCATCAACTGCCATCAGTACGAGTGCTTGCTTGACGGTCTCCAGGTTAATCTTCCCCGCTGCTCTCACCTGAGTGAAATCTCTGACCCGCTTGAGCAGCTTTAGGGCAATGCGAGGCGTGCCTCGGGCACGCCGAGCAATCTCATGAGCGCTGGGTTGATCTAGCTCGAGTCCTAATTTTTCGGCAGCTTTAAACAGAATTATCTCCAGCTGGGGCGCCTGATAGTACTGCATTCGATGAATCACTCCAAAGCGATCTCGAAATGGTCCAGTTAATGCCCCGAACCGGGTGGTGGCCCCAACCAAAGTAAATCTCGGCAAGTCTAGACGAATGGTCCTCGCCGATGGCCCCTTGCCAATTACAATGTCTAGTGCAAAGTCTTCCATGGCTGGATAAAGAGTTTCTTCAACTGCACTGGGTAAGCGATGGATCTCGTCAATAAAAAGCACATCACCAGGCTGAAGGTTGGTCAGAATTGCCGCCAAGTCGCCAGTTTTCGCCAGCGCCGTACCCGAAGTCACTTTAATATTTGTACCCATCTCTTTGGCAATTAAGTGGGAGAGCGTCGTCTTTCCCAATCCTGGCGGTCCGTACAACAGGACGTGATCAATCACGTCGCTTCGTTCTTTGGCAGCCTGAATCAAAATACGCAGTGATTCTTTGACATTCTCTTGACCATGAAACTCATTCCAATTTGCAGCTCGTAGGGAACTAAAAAGTGCCTCTTCTTCGGGAGCATCTGGAGCAATGAAAGAAAAATCAGTCATATATGGCTATCTACTTCTTTCCTAGCTCTCGAATTGCAAGTGTGATCGCTTCAGAAATCGTCAACTTTTCGACCGGCACTTGGTTCATGACTTGGTGAATTGAGCTATCTGCAAACCCCAAACTTTGGAGGGCTTCAAAGACAGCTTGTCTATCTGGGGTAAGTGGTGTCAGGTCTAACTCTTTTAAGGCACCCAGTTGAGTCCGTAAATCAATAATAATTTTTTGCGCCAACTTCTTCCCTACTCTAGGTACGCTGGTGAAAAGCGCCGTATCTGCTTGCTGGACAGCTTCAATAATCTGACTGGTGGGGAAGTTTAAGATTCCCAACGCTGTCTTTGGACCAATCCCAGAAACACTGAGTAAAAGCAAAAATAACTCTCGCTCTGATTTTTCTCGAAAGCCATACAGCTCTAGGGCTTCTTCTTTAACATGGGTGTAAATATACAACTCCACCTCAGACAGCTCTAGTAAACTGCTGAGGGTCTTGGCAGTCGCCCGCACCCCATACCCAACTCCATGCGTCAGAATAGTGACGGAGTCTTTTTCTAAAAGTGGTTTTCCAATTAAGTAAGAAATCATATTTTTACTATACACAAATCCGTACAAAAGGCAAAACCCGAACTCTAGTCTTTTTGGCGTAAGTAGCTGATTTACTTACTACTCGTTTCGGTCTGTTTCCACAATTTTGGTCTTAGAGCGGTGTGAGCGATCGCAATGGCGATCGCATCTAGAGTATCGTCTAGCTGAGAACTGACTTTCTGCTTGAGTTCAGCACTCAGTCGCAGCTGAAGTAAGACCATTTGCTGAATCGCTCTCTTATCTGCTCGTCCATTTCCCGTCACCGCCACTTTAATTTGATTTGGGGTGTACTCAAAAAACTTGACTTTATTTTGGAAAAGGGCAGTCATAATCACGCCGCGGGCCTCGCTGACTGGCAAGGCGGTGCTGACATTCTTGGAGAAAAAAAGTGACTCTACAGCAGCCTCTTTTGGAAGAAACTTGGCAACGATGCCTCCCAGTTGTTCATAAATTTGTTGGTAACGCGCAACTTTGGTCAGTTTTTTGTCAGTCAAGATACAGCCACAATCTACCAGCATCAGCTGATTTCCAGCTACTTGACCGACAGACCAACCAATCCGGTCATAGCCAGGATCAATTCCTAATATAGTAACGTCACTAGGAGGACTTATCACGTTTAGCCACCTTTTCTAGCGTTTCCAATACGACTTTGGCTGACTCAGCCCAACTAAAATTCTCTACTTGCTCCCGACCTAAGCGAAGAAACTGCGCTCTCTCTTTTGCTGGTAGACCAATAATCTCTTTGAGTTTCTTCACAATTGCGGTCACATTACCAGGATCAACTTGAAACCCAGCTTTCTCCACGACTTCAGGCAAGCTGGTAGTGGCCGAAACTAGGGGGACTGTGCCAAAAGCCATTGCTTCCAAAGCCGGAATGCCAAACCCTTCATAAAAACCAATCAGCACTGATGTGATTGAGTTACGATACAAGACTTCTTTCTCAGCTTCGGTGACGTAACCGGTCAAAATAATTCGCTTAGTGAAGCGAGAGTTCTTGATTTTTTCCAGTAACGGCTCCGCTAACCACCCTACTTTCCCAGCTATAACCAACTGGAGTTGGGCTGGGTTCCTATCGGGATGACAATCAGACACTACTTTTTCAAAAGCCTCTACTAAATTGAGCAGATTTTTGCGCGGCTGCAGAGTTCCAACATACAAAATGTATTGATCAAAAATCTTAAACTTGGACAGAACTCTGCTCGACTGATCTTTGATTTCTGAGGGTTTCGCAGAAAGCAGGGCCGGGTAGGCCACCACAATGTCTTTTTTATCTCTCCCATATCTTTTGACAATGTCTGCCTTAGTAAACTGGCTAATTGCAACAAGCTTGGCAGCATGTTTCACACTGTATCTAGTCCATTCTCTGAGTTGCAGATAATCTTTGCGCTTAAACTGGTTTGGATACTCTAAAAAACTCAGGTCCATGACCGAGGAAACGTACGGAATGGTACTCACTCTGGGCCCATAATGACCTGGTGTGAAAAAGACATCATAGTCCTGTCGGTGGAGAAAAAGATGGATGGGTAGACCAATCTGTGTCCAGAGAGGACCTGGCTGAACGACTTGATAGCTCCAGCCCTGGCGCTTGGCCGGCAGATCTGCTTGAGGGGGCTGGGCAAGCAAGATTGTGCAGTTGATGTTTCCACGCTGCTCAGTGAGCTTCTCGAGCGCAATGAGCAGCTCATAGGCGTAGGCGTTGCTCCCCACGCGTTGGCTGATATTAGCTTCATTGCCATCAATGGCGATACGGAGGGTTGGCGAAGATGACATCTCTTTATTGTAGGACAAAAATGCAGAAGAAGCTGAGCGGAGTTTTATGAAAAGTGAAGCTGAATGAGTATTGACTATGTACCAGCGAAGCAGATAATCGGGCGTTGTCCAAAGTATGAGAGAAGGAAAGAATGACTGAAAAAGACCCGAAATCCCAACGCACTCATGAAATAAAAAAGATCATTCGAAGTCCATTCACTGGAGGCTTGCTTGAAGGTGTAAGCGTTGGTTGTATGCTAACTAACCCAGAACAGCTAGCACTTTTTGGACTTCTTTTTGCTATTGCAGGCGGAGCCAATCTGCTTGTAGCAGCAAGAAGAGAGGGGCAGAAAAATCCCTAAACTTCCACGAGCTGAGTAATACGATCCCAACCCTACAGCACGAGGTCAGCTACGCGTGTGACTCAATTGCTCGCTGATATACCTTCACCGTCTCTTCAGCAACTCGATCCCAGCTAAACTGGTGCAATCGAATAATCATTTTTTGAAGTCGTTGTCGTTGCTGCTCTGGCGTTTCTCCTAGGACCTTCTCAATTCCTTTACGAATGCTTTCCACTGACTGCGGATCAATCAACTCGGCCGCATTCCCTGCCACCTCTGGCATCGAAGAAATGTCTGACGTCAAAACTGGCGTTCCATGATGAAAGGCTTCCAAAATTGGCAAACCAAAACCTTCGTAGATGCTTGGGTAGGCAAAAAGCTCTGCTTCGCCGTATAACACGGCTAGCTCAACGTCACTTACTTTACCTAAGAATCTCAAGTTCTTATGATTCACTGTTTTGGCCAGTCCATCACTCTCGTCCCAGCCACTTTCACCCGCAATAACTAGCTGAAAATCCTTTGCCAACGGTATCCAAGCCTCAATCAATCTCTTTAAGTTTTTACGTGGCTCTCTAGTTCCCACAAACAAAATGTAGGGCTGATCTAAGTGCAGCTTCTGCCTAAGCTGCTCATACTCTTCTTCAGTGACGTTCTTACTGCTCTGAATTGTCTCGATGGGTAAGCTTTCATAAATAACGTGCACTCGATGGCTGGGAATCTCCAGGAGCTTGACGATATCTTGCTTGGTCGCCTGACTGACCGCTATGATCTGGGCTTCTCGCTCCTTCAGCACCTTCCACGCTTGTTGGTGCATCTTCAGAATTTTGGGATGTGCAGTCTCAGGGAACTTTAAGATTGCCAGGTCATGAATCGTGGAGACGAGTGGTAGCTCCCGATCTGGTGGCTGGAGCCAGTCCCAGGAGTGAAAAACGTCTAGTTTAGGAAACAAACGCTTCACTGGATTGAGATGCAACTTGTTCCACAGGATTTCTTGCAATCGAGGTGGGTAGGGCTGAATCACCGAACTTACATTGGCCCGAGTACGCTGGGCAGAAATTCGCTTGACAAAGTTCTCTAGCTCCGCCTGCTGTCGCAGGCTTGATCCATACAGAGCCAGTGATAACTCAGCACGCTGAGTTAAGGCAGTCACCAGGTTGGCCGTGTACCGCGAAACTCCTCGCCCATAAATAATAGAAGTGATATCAATTCCGAGTTGCATAAATGTCTGGCCGAGCATACACACGTACCACTCCAATTGGCGTGGACGGCGTAATTCTGTCCACCTCACGATACCCGTATCGCTCAATTTCGGAAAGTAAGAGATTCTGGGAGTCAGTTAAATCCCGCAGATACTCAAACGCTAGGACGTATTGATAATTGGAGATCTCTTTGAGATTCGTGAGCTGTTCAGCTGAGTTAATACTTATTACTCCACTGGCCAGAGACGGAAAATTATCCGTGTTGTACCAAACCCAACTGGCAAATGGCGCGGTAAACGCAAATACCGCTACTGATTCTTCGGCATTGTATTGTTGGGTGATTTCAGCATGTAGACTCCGCCAATCTTCGCGGTGGTACTTTGGCTGTATGTAGTAGGAGAAAGTGGAAAAAATATTAATAAATAGGATCAATACCACAAAGCTGCCGGCAATGTACCGAGAGAGCTGGTGCTTCTTGCCCAACTCAAATCCAGAAAGGATGAGCGCGCTTAAGATTAAGTAAAAGGCTGGCAAACTAAACAAAACTCTTTTGGGTTGGAGCACTGGTACAAAAAAAGAAGCTAGCCAGGCAGTTAAGATCGGTACTACCAACCAACAGAATCCCATTCCGTACTGACTCCAGAGTTCGCTTGATCTGGTTTTTTTGACACTAAAGTAAATGAGAGTTCCTAGTAGGGCTATGAAAAGACCAGATAGAAGAAAATATCCAACACTGGGTTCCAAATCCAGCACTCCAAAAATAAACTTTCCGGCGGTGAGCGGCAAAGATCTGAGTTGGGAAAAACTCACTACATTTTCCCAGCCACTCAGCTGCACCCTCAGCAACTGCCCGGCTCGAAGTTGAGCCAAAAATAGTGGTATCCAGGGCAAGAAAAAAATGCAACTTGCCAGGCTTGAAAGAAGAATTGGTCGCCGGAATTGCTGACGAAATGCTACCGCATAGACCAACTGACCTGCCAGTACAAATGGATAAAGGTAGGAAGAGTACAGACCCATCGTCGTATCAAAAATAAAGACTAACCACCAAAACTGTGGTCTAGAGAAAATTGAGTTCCCCCTGCTCTTGCTACTCAGTCTTTCCAGATAGACCAAATTAAACCAGCTCAAGGTTGCCCACATCAACGGTAATGCATAGGGTCGCAGTTCTTGGGAGTAGAAAATATGAAAAGATGAAGTTGCTAAGAAAAGACCAGTCAGCAACCCTGCTTTCCGACTAATTTTCCAGGAAGCAATGTAGTAGGTCGCCGCAATACTAATTAACGCTGGAATGAGCGCAGCCCCAGTGCGCAGCCAAGCTTCACTTCGGGAGACACGTAGCAAAAGGTGGACTAAGAGATGAATCTGCGGGGGCTGAAAGTCAGGCACAATTTGCAACTGCTCTGCCCACGGTCGAGAGCTTTCCAAAGCTTGGGCTGCTTCATCCAACCACAACGAGCCACTGAGTAAAGGCAACCGTAGAACCACTGCCAACAGCAGAATCAAGAGAATTGGCCAAAAGCGCAGAATCAGTGCTTTCATGAAGATACTCATTATCGCGTGTTTTGGGTAAAGTTGCTAGAATGAGGTCAGTGCCTACTTCACCCCCTCGTCTCATTATTTTCGACTTTGACGGTACGCTAGTGGATAGCCTGCAAGCTGGCTTTCAACTTTTACAAAAACTGCAAGAGCAATACAAGTTTCGCAAAATCAACACTTTTAAGGATTACCAGGACTTGAATAAGTTATCTCTACCTCGCATTTTTCTAAAACTCAGGATTTCTCCCTTTACCCTTTTTCGGCTGTTAGTCACTGACTATAAAATGGGGATTGAGATGCTGCGAGACTGCCATCCATACCATGGAGTAGAAGAAAGCGTTACTCAACTGGCTAAAAATCATACTCTAGCAATTGTGACTTCTAACATTGGTAAGGCTGTTGAGTCATATCTAGAAGAGAGAAACTTACGCCATCACTTTGGTCTAGTTCTTGGTGCAGAACACAATCGCGAAAAGGTTCCTAAGATTCATAAATGTCTAGAACATTTCGAAGTGGAAGCACATGAAGCAGTTTTCATTGGCGACTCAGTTCGAGATATTCGAGACTCCAAAAAAGTTCCAATTCGCTCAATTGCCGTCACTTACGGAATTCATTCTGAGTATGAATTAAAGAAGGAGAAGCCCAACCTCATCGTAGAAACAGCTCTAAAAATTCCAGCTGCGATTCTCCAATTGGCCTAGTATACTGTTCAGATGACTAATCGCCCTTTCTATCAAAATAAAACAGTCATGGTGACCGGTGGGGCAGGCTTTATCGGTTCCCATCTCTGTGAAGAACTACTCGATTCAGGGGCAAAGGTCATCGCGGTTGATAATTTTCTCACTGGCTCTCAGGAAAATATTCAGCATCTTCAAAAACAATTTCCTGATCGCTTTTCGCTCATCGTTGCTGACGTCAGCATGCCCGTCTCAGAGTACTTACCTGCGGAAGTACAGCTTGATGCTGTTTTCCACTTTGCTTCACCTGCTAGCCCACCCTACTATCAAGCTCATCCAGTTGAAACATATTTGGTGAACAGTTTGGGAACTCATCAGCTACTACAACATCTGTTAGCCTATTCACCGCGGACGCGCTTCCTCTTTGCCAGCACCTCAGAAGTCTACGGTGACCCTCAAGAACATCCTCAAAAAGAAAGTTATTGGGGAAACGTCAACCCAAATGGTCCCCGCTCATGCTATGACGAAGCCAAACGACTCGGTGAAGCAATCTGTGGCGTACACGCCCGAGATTTTAAGATGGATGTGCGCATAGTACGAATCTTCAATACCTACGGACCACGGATGGACCTGGATGATGGGAGGGTTATCCCTGACTTTATTAAGCAAAGTTTGCATCGCCAACCCTTCACTATTCACGGCGATGGATCTCAAACTCGTTCGTATTGTTATGTGAGCGACCTAGTCAATGGCGTACTCACTTTTGCAGAGAAAGATGAGTTGAGCGGAGAAACCTTTAATTTAGGCAATCCAGATGAGTACACGATTATGGAGACAGCGCAGAGTGTGGTAAAAGCTACTACCAGTATTCTGAACAGGGAAGAAAATAAAGTTGATGCCTCTCCGCAAATGCAGTTCAAAGAACTTCCGCAGGACGACCCACTGCGCAGGAAACCAGACATCTCTAAAGCTATGCAGCTACTTAATTGGCAGCCTCAGGTATCTTTTGAAGAAGGCTTGAAAAAAACAATAGTATTTTTCCATAATCAACAGAAATCTTCTTTAACATAGGCTTTGCTTCTATGCTAAAAAAAGTTTGGCAGAACGCTTTTTTCCAAGGAAGTATTTTAATTACCATTACCACCTTTTTGGTTAGCTTCCTCAATTATGTCTTTAACTTATTAATTGCCCGAGGCGTCACTTTAGAGACATACGGTGAATACTTTTCCTCTTTATCCTACGCAACTTTACTCACAATTCCTTTTGGTGCATTTGGCACGATCTTAATTAAAAAAATTGGCGCTCTAGACCCAGAGAAACGTCATGAGTATGCTCACAGCATAGAGTACTGGCTCTATGAAAAAATGCTGAAGTTATCCCCGGTCATTTTACTAGCAGGTGCCGCGATCTATTTCTTACTTGGAGAATCGGCAAATCTACAGAGTGCTAGCATACTTTTTATACTTGCTCTCACTTTATTTTCTCTAATGCAAACCTTTTATTCTGCTACGTTCCACGGCTTTCAAGCTTTTTTTCTTTTTGGGGTGTTAATGGTTTCTGGCTCACTGCTCAAAGTTCTTGGCGGAATAGCGATTACACTTCTTCGCTCTGAACTGATATTTCTTTACCTCGTCATCTCTCTCACTGCTCTGTTCCAGTTAATTGTGGGGCACTTCTTGATTAAGCATAAGTCAACCAAGTCCCGTCAACAGCTTCGTTTTCCCAAGCTCCACACCTATTTCCTTCGTAAAGAAGTACTAATTCCTTTAATTACTACCTTGGGTTTTGTCGGAATAGCCAACATGGATATCATCTTGGTTAAGAAATTTTTGAGTGGAAGCGATGCTGGTCTCTACAGTGCCCTCACGCTCTTATCCAAAATTATTTTTTTCTTGGCCGCTCCGATTGCTTCTGTAGGTTACATCTTTTTTACTGGCAAAGAACATAAGCACAAGGCGGACCTGCTTCTGTTAACGATCTCAGGCTTGATTAGTCTCTTTGGCTTGGCAGCGATAGTTTTTTATCATCTTTTTTCTGAATTTGTGATTCACTTTTTCTTTGACCAGCGGTACGACTCGTTGCAAGGGATCCTATGGCTAGGTGGAGTCTATGGCTTACTCTACTCTTTGATTCTACTGTATTCACAATACTTTATGGCCAAAAACTCGATCATCAGCACTTTTACCTTTGCAACATTGCTTTTACAAATGGTTCTCTTGACTTTCTCCCATCAATCGCTTACACAAGTAATGACAATAAATGTGGGAGTGATGACGGTCCTGTTAGCAGCGTACTTCCTTTCTTTTTGTTATTATTTTTATCAGAACCGGACAACCCATGAGTCCTCAACCTCTCAATAAAGAACACTTTCTGAGCCTTATTGTTCCCGCATACAAGCAAGAGAAAATCATTCTGGAAAATCTCAAGCAGCTAAAAGGGGCTTTAGACCAGATCCGCTATGACTATGAAATTATTGTCGTTGTAGATGGCATGATTGATAAGACGTTTAACAAGATAAAAAAAGCCAAAATTCCTAAAGTCACCTGCATTGCTTATAAACAAAACTACGGGAAGTCATTTGCTATCCGGCTAGGTATGAGTCATGCTAAAGGCGACTACGTGATGTTCATTGATTCGGGAATGGAAATTGACCCAAATGGTATCTCGATGCTTGTAGAGCATATGGAATGGTATAACGCTGATATTATTGTTGGTTCGAAGCGACATCCAGCATCTATCATTAACTACTCGTTTACCCGTAAATTGCTCAGTTATGGTTACTACTACTTTGTCCGTCTAATTTTTGGTTTAAATATTCGTGATACTCAGGCTGGAATTAAGATCTTTAAGAAAAAAGTACTTGAAAAAGTGTTACCCCGTTTGGTAGAAAAAAAGTTTGCTGGAGATCTGGAAATGTTAGTGGTCTCTCAAAGTCTGGGATTCAAACGGATCTTTGAAGCTCCCATTAAGCTTGATTACCAATTAAGTGACATCACCTCGGCCGCTACCTGGCGGTCCATTATCGGCATTGTCATAGACACTTTAGCTATTTTTTATCGTAACAACATACTTAACTACTATCACCGCAGTAACCTACCCTTACCTCCACATCAAATCTTTCAAATTGTAAAACACAGATGAATATTCTGATACTAAACTGGAAAGATATTCGGAATCCCGAAGCCGGGGGAGCTGAGGTAGTCACATCACAATTTGCTCGCAACTTAGTCCAGGAGGGACATCAGGTAACTCTCTTTTGCAGAACGTTTCCCCATTGTTTACCTAGCGAAGAGCTTGATGGGGTGCAGATTATTCGCCAGGGCGGAAAGTTGAGTACATACTGGAAAGCTTTCCTTTACTACAGAAGCTTAGCTATCAAGCCAGATATTGTAGTTGATATGGTGAATACCATATGCTGGCAAACTCCTTTATACGTTCCTCTAGAAAAGAGAGTTGCATATGTAAATCAGCTAGCAAGAGAAGTGCTTTTTTATGAGCTACCATTTCCTGTCTCGGTCATTTTCTATTTTTCAGAACGTCTTCAGTACTTACCTTACACCAACACGCCCATTTTATGTTTTTCTAAAAGTACTCAACAAGACTTAACGCTCTTTGGCATTCCTAAAAAAAATACTCATCTCTTTTCTCTTGGCTTAGATCATTCCTCATATTTCCAAGGCACACAAAAAACAAAACACCCGCTCTTTTTATTTGTGGCAAGATTAGTCAGAATGAAGAATACCGATCTCTGCATTCGGGCGATGAAATCTGTGATCAAAAAACATCCAACCGCAAAGCTGGTAATTCTCGGAAATGGACCCGATAGGAAACGACTTCAACAAATTGTTGGTGCTGCTAACTTGGGTAATCATGTTGTTTTTATAGATAAAGATATTCCTTTTTTCGGCCCTCAAGTAAAAAATGCTAAAGTATCTTTGATGCAGCAAGCTTGGGCGTTACTTTTGCCATCAGTGAAAGAGGGTTGGGGAATGGTGGTCACTGAGGCTGCGGCTTGTGGCACCCCAGCCATTGTTAGTGATGTAACGGGTCTACGTGACTCGGTAGTACATAATAAAACTGGCATCATGCTCTCAAAGTCTCCTAATCCAGAGGAAATGGAAGTTGCGATGCTTAAAATTATTGAAGATACTCAACTACGTCAAAGACTTTCTCAAGGTGCGCTACAATGGAGTAAGAACTTTAGCTGGGAAAAGAGTTACATCGAGTTTAAAAAGGCACTCGGTCAAGCTTTAAATAAGAAACTGTGAAAAAAACTTCCGTTCCACTGATATCAGTAACCATAGCTACTCATAACTCGCTCCGAACGATTGAGAAATGTCTCAGGTCAATCCAAGGACAGACCTACCCAAACCTTGAAGTGATTGTGGTGGATAGCCTCCAGTACGACTCAGTTCAACAATCCAAGTGCAAGAAAGTTATCTCTAAGTATGGTCGCTACATTCAGGATGGCCCTGAACGCAGCATTCAACGAAATCGAGGCATCAAAGCAGCGAAAGGTGAGTATGTTTTGGTTATCGACCAAGATATGTACTTAACGCCAGAAGTTATCGCTGAGTGCTATCAAACCCTCACCCAAAACAAATATATTGCTTTGAATATCCCTGAGATTTCTATTGGAGAAGGGTTTTGGACCACTGTCGTTTCACTAGAAAGATATGTCAGTATTTATCTGGAGGATGGTGCCAATGAGTGCTGTCGCTTTTTCCGAAAGAAAGATGCGCTAGAACTTGGTGGGTATGATCCCAGCATCGTGGGTGCTGAGGACTCTGATTTTCATTACCGAATGCTTGCCAAAGGAAAAATTGGGAAGATAACCCATCACATTTTGCATGATGAAGGCAAAACGAAATTTTGGAACCGCATCAAGAAAAAGTACTACTATAGCCAAGCATTTCGTGAGTATGTGAAGCGAAGACCAAACGTAGCAATAACTCAATTTTTTCCAATAAAGCCCGCATATTTTAAACACTGGAAAGTGTTAGCCAAACAGCCGATTGTGACACTAGGCATCGTAGCACTGCGTACTGGAGAAGTACTGGCTGGAGGGATGGGAATTCTAATCAAATGACAAACCTAAAAAATAAAAAAGTATTAATTACTGGAATTACCGGATTTATCGGTGCTCATCTAGAAAAAAAACTCGCTAAGCTGGGGGCCGAAGTATTTGGTGTTTCTACTACTAAGGCGGGAAAGAATATCTTAACTGCAAATATCGCAGATTTTTCTCCCTTAAGCGAGTTTATTGCGAAACATAAGATCGAGATCTGCTTTCATTTAGCAGGCGAATCTTTAGTTGAGTCAGGCCAAAAAGACCCATACCATACCTTTAAAACGAATGTACTCGGCACCTTAAATGTTCTCGAATCAGCTAGGTTGCATTGTTTAGAAAAGATTGTTATTGCTTCGACCTCTCATGTGTATGGCAATAGCGTAGTTCCCTATTTGGAAGAATATCCGCCACGTCCCTCCCGACCGTATGAAACTTCCAAGACTGCTACTGACTTAATCACTCAGTCATATGCAACTACTTTTAGCCTACCAGTTTTTATCCCTCGATTTACTAACATTTATGGACCAGGTGATCTGAATTTTAGCCGATTAATTCCTAAGATCATGAAAAATATTGCTCTCAATGAAGCTGTATCGATGTGGGGTGGGGCAGCCAAACGAAGCTTTCTCTACATCGACGATGCGATTGAAGCCTACATTAAGTTAGCATTAGCTGACCCACAAAAGGTGGGCCACAACCGAATTTTTAACTTTGGACACGCCGAACTGGTTTCGATTAAGGAGCTGATTCAAAAAGCAATTCAGCTTTCAGGTAAAAAGATTCCTATTGAGGAATCAAATCAAGAACGACCCCTAGAAATTCCCGAACAATATGTCTCTTTCCAAAAAGCTCAAAATACTCTAGATTGGAGTCCGGAAGTGAGTTTAGAGCTAGGCTTACAAAAAACATATTCGTGGTATTCTCAGTACTTGAGTCACAAGAAGGAGTAACTTTCAGCATGAAATCATTAGCAAAATACTTTAAAAACAAAAAGGTCTTGATTTTTGGTGGCACTGGCTCCTGGGGAAGTGAGTTAGTCCGTCAGATGGTAAATGACTTTGAGTTGAGCGAGCTCAGGATTGTTAGTCGTGGCGAGCATAAACAGGTAGAAATGAGACACAGGTATCAAGGTGTCAAAAACTTGCGCTTTATTATTGGAGATGTTCGAGATCCAGAAGCAGTTGACTCAGCCATGAAGGGCGTTGATATTGTTTTTAACTTAGCTGCCCTGAAGCACGTGCCTGTTTGCGAAGAAAATTCTTGGGAATCAATCCTGACTAATATTCATGGCCCCCAAAACATAGTCACTGCAGCATTCAAGCACGAACCAGAAGCGGTGATCCAAGTCTCTACTGATAAAGCAGTTGATCCTTTAAATACTTATGGTTTTACCAAGGGCGTAGCTGAGCGAATCATGGTTGGTGCGAACTTTTCACCTGCCAAAGGAGCCAGAACCAAGTTTGTCTGTGTCAGGGGCGGAAATGTCTTAGGCACAAACGGCAGTGTTGTTCCCCTTTTTAAGCAGCTCATCCAGAACTTTAATAGAGTGCCAGTAACTCACAAGGACATGTCTCGTTTTTTAATGAGGGTTGAGGAAGCAATTTGTTTAGTGTTGGAAGCCACCTTAGAGTCGCAAGGTGGAGAAGTTTTTGTAATGCGCATGCCTGGAGCAAAGATCACGGACTTAGCTGCTGTTATGGTCAAAGAGCTCGGAAATGCAAAAACCAAGATTGAGTTTACGGGCATTCGCCCTGGGGAGAAAATGTATGAAGTTTTAGTTTCTCGAAATGAAGCACCGCGTACGTATCAAAAGGGCCAATACTACGTCATCCTGCCAGAAGTGGTGCACGCAGCATTTAAACGAGATAAGTTCTTAAAGTTACCATCTCTGGGCATGGAGGAATATAACTCTCAGAATACTCATCAACTTGATCAAAAAAGCTTAATCAAACTTCTGAAAACTGATGGTTGGTTAAAGCCTGATACTACTACCCCTTTTAGTACTATCTTTTCTCCTTACAAGGAAAAGGCAAACAAAGGATTAGTATGAGTAAGTCTAAAAAATTAATTGAAATTTCTAAACCAATCATAGAAAAAGAAGAGATTAATGCGGTGGTGAAGGTTTTGAAAAATCGACAACTTTCCCAGGGTCCCATCGTTAAAAACTTAGAAGAGATTTTTGCACGGTACTGCGGCACGAAGTATGCAGTCGCAGTCTGCAATGGTACTGCAACCCTGCACTGCGCGCTGCACGCGCTGAAAGTTACTGATCAAGATCAAGTAATTACCACTCCCTTCACTTTCGTTGCTACTGCCAATGCAATTTTGATGGAAAGAGCCAAAGTCGTCTTCAGTGACATTGAAGAGGAAACTTTTAATTTAGATCCTAAAAAGCTAGAAAGTAAAATCACCAAAAGAACCAAAGTTATCATGCCAGTAGATTTGTTTGGTCACATTTACGACGTTCAACAAATTAACTCAATCGCTAAAAGACATCATCTCAGTATTGTAGAAGACGCTGCTCAGTCGGTCGCAGCGGAGTATAAAAATAAGAAAGCCGGGAACTTAGCAGAGGTAGCCAGCTTTTCACTATATGCAACCAAGAATATTACTTCCGGTGTGGGCGGCATGCTCACCACAAATAGTAAAGAAATTATGGAAAAGTGTAAACTTTTCCGTCACCACGGTCAGGACGAAAGCAAAGTCTATGAGTATATTGAGTTTGGCTACAACTACCGAATGATGGATATGATTGCTGTCATTGCCATTGAACAGATGAAAAAAATAGAGGACTTCACCAGCAAGCGCCGAGCAAATGCTGCTCTCTTTAACGAGGGCTTAAAAGATATTCAGGGCTTAATCACGCCGATTGAAAAACCAGGCTACAAGCACGTTTACCACCAGTATACGTTGCGAATTACCCCCGAATTTAAGCTCTCCAGAGATAAATTCATTGAGAAGCTCGCTGACAGAGGCATTATGGCTAAGATTTTTTATCCCAAGCCACTGCACTTATACCCACACTTTTTGGAGATGGGTTATAAAAAAGGTGACTTTCCAGTCGCTGAACGCTTAGCTAACGAAGTTGTTTCGATTCCAGTGCATCCTTTAGTTACTCCTAAACAGGCTGAGTTTATTATTCAAAGCATCAAAAAGATCTAGTTCTATGACGCTAACCAGGTTACCACTGCAAAAGCACCAGGACTCACGAGGCCTATTAATTCAGAATGATTATCCTGAAATTTTTGAGGAAATGAAACACTTCTTGGTCTCATTTTCCGAACCCGGAGTAATCAGAGGGAATCACTATCACTTGCGAAAAAAGGAATGGTTTTTAGTCATTCAAGGAACAGCAGAACTACATCTGACAAACACTAAGACTCACGAGCAAAGTACCTATGTGATTCAAGGCAGTCAGCCCGAGTTATTTCTGATGGAACCCTCTATTGCTCATGCCTTTAAAAACATTGGCTCAGATCAGTTGGTTTTTTTAGGTCTAGTAAATGAAGCTTTTGACGAGTCAGATCCCGATACAATTTCCTACCAGGTAATCTGAAAGTAAACACCTACATGCTTAACCGTGCTCTCAATACTCAGCTGACTGTCGGGGTCGATATTTGCGAAGTCGCTCGCTTCACTGAGTTTGAAGTGAACAGCGCTTTTACACAGAAAGTTTTCACCACTGCCGAATTAAATCAATGTCAAGCAAAGCCTAATTTAGCAGAAAGCTTAGCGGTCAGATTTGCGGGTAAAGAAGCAATCCAAAAATCTTTGGCGGAAAACATTCCCTACAATCAAATTGAGATCCTGACAGACGCACACGGTAAACCTAAAGCCAGCTTACTTGATCCCACTCTCAAAACCAAATATGATATAGAAGTCAGTTTAAGTCACACCAAGACACTTGCCCAAGCTTTTTGCCTGACTCAATCCTTAGTAACTCAATCATAAAGGACCTTATGACCCAACAAAACCTAGATGCTAATCAAACTAAATTGGTGGAACTCTTTAGCAATGTTTTCCCAAGCCTAACCAAAGATAGTTTTAATCTAGATCAAGATCGAACTACGTTTGAGAACTGGGACTCTCTGAGTCATATGCAGCTAGTCTCAGAAATTGAACAAAGCTTTAATGTGTCATTTGAGATGGAGGAGATTGTCGACATTAGCAAGCCTGCTGACTTCCTTGCCTTAATTACTAAGAAGAAAGCTCAAGCATGATGGTGGATTTCTCCAAGATGAATACCATACCCGACTTCTTAGAGAAAAATGCTCAGCAATTTCCCGACAAACCAGCGCTTGTTTTTGATAAAAAGTCATTTAGTTATCAAGAATTAAACTCTCAAAGTGAGTTAGTTGCCAATTTTTTGCTTTCCAAAACCAAGCCGCAAGACGTGGTTGCAATTCTTCTTCCAAATAGTGCAGATTTTGTAATCAGTTACTTTGGCGTTTTAAAAGCTGGGTGTATTGCACTACTTATTCCTCCTAATATTTCTGATGACAAGCTCAAGTTCCAGGTAGCAAAAACCCAGCCAAACCTTATCCTAACTGAATCCAAGTACAGCGCTAAAATTGAACGTGCCAATTTAGGTCCCAAACTTGAAGTGATCGACACCCAGACGCTCTTAGGCATTCAGCTCTCAACCGACCAACAACCTAGAACAATTGCCCCCACAGACACCTCGACTATTATCTTTACTTCTGGGACTACTTCTGAACCGAAGGGCGTTCAGCTTCAACACACAAATGTGGTAAATGCCACCAAAAACATTGTAGAGTTCCTCAACCTAACTCCCCAAGAAATAGATGTAAATATTTCTGCTCTTTCTCATTCTTTTGGTCTTGGCCACTTGCACTGCTTCTTGGCTGTTGGCGGAACTACAGTATTGTTCCGGGATGCAATCAACTTAAAAGAAATTCTCAATGCCATCTCTGCAAATCATGCTACTACTTTGGGTGCAGTGCCGGCTATTCTTCGCTTACTGCTCAACAATTTTCGAACAGAATTTCAGGAACATGGTAAAAGTTTACGCATTGTCCAAACCAATACCTCTCCTTTAGAAAAAGAGCTCATTGAGGGAATTCTCAATACTTTACCAAGTACAAACTTTTCTTATTACTATGGCTTAACCGAAGCATCACGCTCCACCTTCATTACCTTTAACCAACATGCTGACAAACTCTCGAGCATCGGCCAAGCTTCCCCAAATGTTCAAGTGGAAGTACGAGACGCACGTGATCAGGTCTGCTCTCCTGGCGAGCTGGGCGAAATTTGTATCAAAGGTAAAATGGTGATTCAGGAGTACTGGCAAAATCCCAGTGCTTCAGAAAAAGTAAAAGCTGGCTGGTTTCACTCAGGAGACGTCGGCTATATGGATCCTGAAGGGTTCCTGTACTACAAAGGTAGGTATAATGATCTCATTAATGTTTCTGGAGAAAAAGTTTCACCTGAAGAAGTAGAGGATTTAATTATGAAAGTTCCGGGTGTAACTGATGCTGCTGTAATTGGAATTCCAGATAAAATACTTGGGGAAGTTATCAAAGCTTTTATCTCGGTTTCTGATAAGGAGTTTGACGTTCATCTAGTCACACAACTCTGTCGGCAAAAACTAGAAAGCTATAAGGTTCCCCGAGAAGTTGAGATTATTAAAGAAATTCCGCGAACCGATAATGGCAAGCTCCAGCGCAATAAACTCAAAAAAAGCTACACAGAATTAATTTACTAGGATCTATGGACATTCTCAACTTTCTACCTAAAGCTTACTTTCCAAATCGAGTTTTCTTTGGCGAAAAATCTACTCTATTCCTGAGAACCATTCAAACAGAAAAAAGATTATTTGTAATATCTCAATCCTTTAACTTTGCTAGCCCTCAGCTTGTTGTTGAGCTGGGTGCTACCCCCGAAAATACATGGACCCACAGTGGGGAACCGAGCCGAGAAGATGTTCAGGCATTAGAAATGAAAGTTGCAGAGCAATCGCCTACTTGGATCATTGCAGTAGGTGGTGGCTCAATTCTTGACTTGGTCAAAGTTGTCAAGAAAAGGCACCCGATTCAGATGCTAGCCATACCGACTACGTTAGGCTCTGGCACTGAGGTTAGTCAGCACGTAGTCTATGTCGAAGAAAATCGTAAAAAAGTAGAAAGTGACTACAAGTTCCTGCCTGAGGTCGTCTTACTTACCCCCAAGTACCTCAACTCATTAAGTAGTGAACAGATCGTTTATCAGTCAATTGATGCCTTAGCACATGGCTTAGAAAGCCTAGTCTCTAAGATGGCCAACCCTTTCTCTGATTTATTTGCCACCTCTAGTATTAAGCTGATTCATGAACAATTGATGAGCATACCTACAACTGAGCTGCCCTCATTAGCCCAACTCCATCAACTCCAACTAGGTGGTTTTATGGCGGGATTAGCGCAAAGCAGTGCAGCCACCGGCCTTACCCACTCCTTTGCCCACCACTTTGGTCCCAAGTTGAAACTGCCTCATGCTCAAGCTGTCGCCAGCTTTCTGATTGATGTTGTAAAACTTAATACTGCCCACACCGATAAATATCAAAAATTAAAAGCAGCTCAAAGCTTCGGAAATCAAGATCCTGTCACTGCATTAGAAAAGTTGTTTGAAAAACTGAAGATTCAAGTTACTTCTTTTACTTTAGCTGATGATATTGATGAATCAGCTCTGGCTATTCAAAAAGATGTCTGCAGCTTAACTAACCCCTACCCTCCGTCTCTAGAAGAGATCACAGCAATCATCCAACAGCACAGAACGGTGCTAGGATAAGGATATGTCAGCAGTACTTAATGAGTTATTAGCATGCTCACCATATGAACTTTCCCAAGCTGAGAAAGAGCGAGTTTTTATGCCAGCTCTGAGAGAAGCAGCTCTGTGGCACTATCAGGCATCTCCAGAGTTTAAAAAAATCTGCCAAGGAAAAAATTTTGATCCTGCACAAGAGTTTGAGATCATTGATTTACCATATATCCCAGTACCCATTTTTAAAAAATTTGACCTGCGCAGCGTGCCTGATTTAGAAATCATTAAAACTTTATACTCCAGCGGCACCTCAGGAAATCCCAGTAAGGTTTTTATTGATCAAGCAACAGCAGATGCTCAGGGAAAAGCCTTAACTAAAATCTTGACCAGTTTTTTGGGAAAAGAGCGACGACACTTTCTGATTTTTGACTCACCAAACTCAGTTTCCAGTCGCTCTGGCGAGCTCTCTTCTCGAGGTACTGCTATTCGCGGTATTCTTACTATGGCTAAACGCTTTACTTTTTTACTAGATGATGAGCTAAAGCTAGATCAAGAAAAGTTAGAAAAAACCCTGAATGAGCTCAATCCCGAAGAGCCTGTCTGCTTTTTTGGTTTTACCTGGTTAATCTACAACGTTTATCTGCAGTATGGTAAACAGCTTGCCGAGGCGCTCAGCAAAGTAAAGAATTCTGATACTGTCATCCTTCATATTGGTGGCTGGAAGAAACTTCAAGACCGGGCAGTTTCTAAAGCGCAGTTCAATCAGGATCTGAGCACTACATTTGCTCTTCCTAAGTCCTCAGTGATTGACTTCTACGGGATGACTGAGCAGCTCGGCACAGTCTACCCAGATTGTTCGGCAGGACACAAACATGCACCCGCTTACGCAGAGATCATTATCAGAAATCCAGAAACTCTTCTTACTCAACCAAATAACCAACTAGGATTTATTCAGCTGGTCAGTCCGATACCCCATAGTTATCCCGGGATTAGCATCTTATCTGAAGACATGGGCATTCTACTGGGTACAGATGACTGTCCTTGCGGACGAAAAGGGAAGTACTTTGAGTTTAAGAAACGCTCCGAGGGAGCAGAAGTCAAAGGCTGTGGTGATGCCTTAGATCTATAAGTATATGACTCCACCAAGCCTCATCTTCCAAGGTAGTATCAAAAATGAAGCAAATGTAGACCTACAATCTGTTATCGTCCAACTTCGTCAACAGCTTGACCAACTGCATAGCTACCCTATTGAAGAAATTCTGCTGTTCTTTGACCAATTGGTGGAGCAGTGGCAGTCCTCAGGTCTAGCCAAAAAGAATCCCTACCTCAAGAATATCTCAGAGTTTTTAGTTAAACAACATTTAGTTACTACTTTGCAGACTGCATTGCGTGGCAAGGTTTCAGTCTTAGATCAATTTGAGGATCTTGGCGACTATAAAATGATTTTTCATGCCCAACCTCGAGGATTGACTGTTCATTGGTTGGCAGGCAATGTGACAGTATTGGGTTTATTTTCGATCTTCTCTGCACTAATAACCAAAAATGTCTGTTTAGTCAAAGCCTCATCACGAGGTCATGAGAACTTGGTGGCTATATTAGACACACTTAGGGAAGTAAAAACTGGACAGATTAATGGCCAAGACTTTGCCAATGCCATTGCCGTCGTCCTCGTTGATCGCCAGGATCAAGCCAGTCATCAAGTTCTCTCTGAGAATGCAGATATCAGAATTGCCTGGGGTGGCAAAGAAGCCGTCGAAACTATTATGCAGCTAAGTAAGAGCCCATTTTGCGAAGATTTAATTTTTGGTCCGAAATACTCATACGCCTTAATCGATAACACTTCTCTAGTCACTAAGCAAAAGCTGCTAGCCCAGCGTTTAGCTGTGGATGTCTCTGTGTTTGATCAGTATGCCTGTTCCTCGCCCCATACTGTCTTTATTGAAGAAAAAAATGAGGGTGAATCTCTGGCCTTTGCACAGGAATTAGCTAAACAGTTGGAACTAGTGGAGAGAGCGTTTTTACCTAAAGAAGCAATAGATTCTGGCAAAGCTGCTCAGATTATTAGTTTGCGCAGTGAGTATCAAATCACTGGAACGGTTATATGCTCACAAGATACCAAGTGGACTGTCATTCACACTACAGAGAAGGGCTTAGCTGATAGCTGTTTTTCTCGAGTCATCTTTGTCAAACCAGTAAAGAATATCGATGAGCTACATGCGTATAATAATCGACAGAAGCAGACTTTGAGCTGTGCTTTATCTTATGAGAATAAGCTGAAGTACCTGGATAAGCTCACCTTAAGGGGCATTGACCGATGTCCTGACCTGGGGTACGCCACCTACTTTGAGTCACCTTGGGATGGCATGTTTATTTTTGATCGTTTGGTTCGGTGGGTAAGCACTTATAAGGAGGCTGTATGACACTCTCTGTTCATCACCTTGCCAAGGTTGTAGAGAGTATTGAGCAAGCATATGCCCAGTATCAACAGCTCGGATATCAAACAGCAGCAGGATTTTTAGAACCTCAGGATGATCTGGAACAGAAAGTCAAAGTCGGTGTAATGGTGAGTGGCAACTTGACACTAGAGTTGCTAGAACCTTTATCTGAAACTAGTCCTGTTTACAATTTTTTAAGCAGCGGGGGCGGTTTTCACCACTTGTGCTATCAGACTGAAGATTTGCAAGCGAGCATAACTGAAATTGAACATAAAAAACTGGCGAAACGAGTTACGGCTGTTACCACTTCAGTTTGGGATGGGCGCCCTGTCGTTTTTTTTCTTACTGCTAACCAAGAGTTATTTGAAATTATTGGACCAAAATTATGAACAAAAACCCATATATACATCCATCAGTCCAGATGGGTGATAATTTTCAACATGAATTTAATCTTGTCATCTATGAAGGTGTCCAAATTGGTAACAATGTTTCTTTAGGAAATAACGTCATTATTTATCCTCATACAGTGATTCGTGATAACGTGGTGATCCTAGATAACTGCGTGATTGGAAAACCATTACGACTGAGCGCTAGGAGTAATCGTAAACCGCCTTTATTACCTGGTTTGCAGATAGGCAGCGATGTAACGATAAGTACCGGCAGCATTCTTTATACTGGCTCTGTGATTAGCGAAGACGTCTACATTGCCGATAACGTCAATATTCGAGAGGAATGCTCGATTGGTGCAAGTTCAACAATCGGTAAAATGGTTTCCATTGAGTTCAAAGTCACAGTTGGACATCATACTCGGATTATGGACTGTTCACAGATCACTGAGTACACTGAGATTGGCAATCAAGTTTTTATTGGTCCAGATGTTTCGTTCTGTGTTGATGCCTCCTTTGGACGAATTTCTAACGCCAGTAATAAAGTTGTTATTAAAGATAAAGCCATGATTGGCGGCAACGCAACCATCGGTCCAGGTGTGACTGTAGAAGAAAATGCTCTGGTTGCAATGGGCGCAGTGGTAATAAAAAATGTTCCGACTCAAAAAGTCGTCTTAGGCAATCCAGCTCGTGTGCTTTGGAATGTAGATCAAAAGTTAATTTTGGAATAAGATGCAGTTCCCCAAAAACTATCAGGTTTTACTCGTTTCTCATTATACTGAAACTGCCGGTTTAGTGCATAAATTCCAGCAGTATTTTGAGAAGAAAAAAATTCATCCGACGATGTTACTTCATCCACTTTTTCCTGGTAGTGCATTACCCAGTCTGGTGAGAGTTAAAGAGCAAGAAATTACGTATAAAGTTCATTCTGTACTCCAGTACCCTCTTGAGATGTTCTTTAGCTTAGGATTGTTGCAAAAAATCAAGTTTGGCCGCTCATCAACTGATTTAGCAGTTTGCTTTGATCCACTTTCATTTGTCCACACCTATTTTTTAAGAATTTTTTTCAAGATAGATAAAATTATTTACTATAATCTTGACTACTCTAAAAGCCGCTTTGCCAATCCTCTCGCCAACTTTATCTACCAACGAGTGAATGTTTTTGCTTTTCAGAGAAGTGATTACTTCTTCTCAGCCACTGAGCAATTTATGATAGACCTTGATCCAGAGCAAAAACTTCAGCATCGGAGTTTCTTTCTTAAACACGTCGTAGATACTTCAGCAGTTAAGCTGCGTCAAAAAAAGGAATCTCAAACTTTTGTCTATGCAGGAAGCTTTGGTGAAACCACTAACTTCACTTCCCTGCTAAAGGCCCTCCAGAAACTCTCGCAGGAAAAGTATACATTTTCATTTGATCTTTATGGTGGCGGCAAGCACCTTGAAGAAGTTGTCCAAGCAGTCAAAAGATTGAAGCTCAAAAACAATGTCCATTTCAAAGGGCCAGTCAGCAACCTTGAATTGGTGAATACTATTTTGCCGAAGTACAGTTTTGGTGTCTGTCCCTACAAGATCAAGGGTGAACCAGGTGCTCCAGATCACATGTTCTACGGTAATGAGCTCACCTCTAAGCTAATCGAGTACCTAGCTGCTGGACTGCCTATCCTTAGTACCCCCTTGCTAGATGCTTTCGAAGTCATTGAGAAAGAAAAAATTGGTTTCTTAGTTCAGAGCAGTCAAGACTGGTACTTGGTGATTAAAAAATTGCTTCACCAACCTAAAATACTCATCTCTTATCAACAAAAAGCCCTCAAATATTCGTCAAACTACGATATGGAGAAGGTACTTGATCCCCTTTTCAGTCACATTGTCTCTGAAAGACGAGTATGACAGAGCCGCTAATCTCAGTCATCATAGTCAACCACAACGGGAAAGAATGGTTAAAAGCGTGCTTGGGTTCAGTCTTTAGCCAAGACTACCCGTCTTTTGAAGTGATTTTAATAGATAATGCTTCTGATGACGAGAGTGTTTCATTTACTCAGGCGCATTTCCCCAAGGTAAAAATTATTTCTGAGAAAACGAACCACGGCTTTGCGCAAGGAAATAACATTGGCTTTGCTCACGCTAAAGGTGAGTATATTTTTCTGTTAAATAACGACACTGTTGTCGAGAAGAATTGCCTTACAAAACTCAAGCAGGCCTTTGTCGAGATTCCTAAGTTAGGAATAGTCCAACCTAAAATTATTTTATTGGATGAACCTGAGCTTTTAGACCAAGTTGGCTCCTACTGGACCAATACTACATACCTCTACCACTTTGGGTTTAGAAAACCTCACCACCTAGCTATTTATAATCACTCTAGACAAGTTTTCTCAAGTATGGGTGCTGCCATTATGATCAGCAGAGAAGTGATTGAAAAGGTTGGTCTTTTTGATGCCCGGTTTTGGTGTTACTACGAAGAAACTGACTTCTGCCACCGAGCCTGGATGCTTGGCTACGAGAGCTGGTACTATCCACATACCGTTGTTCTCCATTCTAAAGGCGCAACTTCTACTAGTTTTCGCCGATCATTTGTAATTTTTCATAGCTATAAGAATAAATTGCGAAGTTTCATAAAAAACTTTGAGGTTAAGAACTTGATACTTATTTTACCCACCTTTTTCCTGCTCAGTCTGAGCCTTGAGTCATACCTCCTATTAACCACAGGATCCTGGCAGACTTTTAGAGGTTTTTGGAGCTCTCTTTTTTGGAATGTGGCGAACATTAGAGAAACCCTAGCTGAAAGAAAAATTATTCAGACTACCCGGAGAGTTTCAGACAAAGAGATTTTAAGTAAAGTTACCAAGAATCCAAGATTTTCTTATTACAACTTAGCTATTGGGCCTGCGAAGTATCAAGATTAGTTTTTTGATTTCTTCTTTTTTCTCATGACTACGTGGTAACGCTCAGCAAATCTATCATCATTGTCTAGGCTATCAATTACAAAATCAATTGTATTAGTAGTGAAGAAAATGAATGGAGCAGCTACTGAAAGAATAACTTTTGCAACTAAGTTTCCTTCCATAATTTTGCGAATCAGATACTGATTAGTCATACTCGCCATGGTGGTTCCAAAACAACAATAAGAAAAGACACGCTCAACTTCCATACCAGTTTGGCGAGCTAGCTTAGCATAGCCTCCCCTGGTGAAGCGTTGAAAATCATACTCTGTTCCTCCGTGTTCACGGTACAGAAAGGGCATAGTAGTCACACACAAGCCACCATTTTTTAAAACTCTACTGGCCTCTTTGAAAAATTTAAGTGGATCATGAATATGCTCCAATACCTCTGCACTGTAGTAGACGTCAAAGGTATTATCTTTAAAAGGCAAATTCATGGCATCGCAAACTTTATCAATTTTACTAGAGTCTTTAGCTCTACCATACAAAATTTCAGTAATTCTTCCCAAGGAGTTAATATACTTCGTTTGCTTAGCAAAAAGCTCATCCCAATTAGAATAGTCAGTAGCCACGTACTTTTTTATTCGAGGGTTGGTACGCATGGCCAACTCTTTTTTTGTGCAGTTCCCTGCTCCAGTTTCGAGAACTTTCCCTTTGAATAAGGGAATTAATTCTGCACTTGCTCGCTGTTCATTACGAATATCCAACCAGTGGGGGTAAAAAGGAGTATGCGTTAGAAGTTCAATAACAGAAAAGAACATAGTACCTATTTTGATATTCTGAGGGCTCTCTTTTTCTTAGATTTCTGACTGTAAAATTTTTTGCTCTTTTCTGGTTACTATATAGCTGCCAATAGCTAGAGCATCAACGCAACCCCACAGCAAGTGCTCCACTGCATCAGCAGGCTCGTACACAATAGGTAATCCATGCTTATTAAAGCTGGTATTGAGAACCATCGGAACGCCAGTTTGTTTTTCAAACTCAGCAATTAAGTCATAATAAAGTGGATTGACTTTCTTGTCCACGAACTGAGGTCGGCAGGTATTGTCTACATGTATCACCGCCGGAATTTTCTTTGCTTTTTTAGGAAAAACAAAGTCAGCCAAGATCATAAAAGGGGAGTCCTTAAGATTCATGAAATACTCTGAAGCTCGATCCTTCATTACAGAGGGGGCAAAGGGCATAAACCAATCCCTCCGCTTCATCACATCATTAATCTTCTCTCTGATATGAGGACCGCGAGGGTCAGCAAGAGCACTGCGCTGGCCTAAAGCTCGAGGGCCCCACTCACCTCGTCCTTGAAACCAGCCAATTACCTTTCCAGAAACAATCTCTGTAGCAACCTTAGTCAAAAATGTTTTGCGAGGAAAAGACTTAAAACTAACTTGCTTCTTAAATTTATCAAGTGCAATTTTTATCTCCGCATTACTAAAGCTACGACCAAAATCAGCTCTTTTGAGTTCGGAACGGCGAAGTTGCTGAGAAACTTTTTGGTACCCTAAAAGTGCCGCACCGACCGCAATTCCGCTATCACCAGGGTTAGGATATACCCACAAATCCTTTACTTTACCTTCATTTAGTAACTTCATACTCATCTTCACATTTAGGAAAAGGCCTCCTGCTGCTGAAAAGGTATTTAATTTATACTTTTTTTGTAGATACTTAAAGAACTTTAAAACTCGTTCTTCGAGAACTTGTTGTGCAGCTGCCGCTACATGGCGGTCACCATATTTTTCGACTAAATCTTTTAAATAACTGAACGTCTTTGTCTTGCTAAAAAACTCTATGGTCGAGACGCTGTTTACTTCTAACCAACTTGAACGACCCACCCACTTACCATCTATAAAATCTGGAAAGAACTTACGCATTTCTTTAAGACATTTTTCTGGTTCGCCGTACACTGCTAGACCCATCGTCTTACCTTCACCATCATTTAACTTAAAACCTAACCCAACCGTTACCGCGCCATAATACAGGGCCAATGAAGCATAGATTGGGACTTCTTCGAGTTCTTGAAGTTGATTGTTCTTTCCAAGAAATATTTTGCCGCAGTTCGGCCGACCATCAGCGTTTGTACCGAAGCCGTCAAGCGCAACCACTAAGCAATGATCATGGGGACCACACCAATATGCAGTTGCAGCATGTGCGTCAGCATGAGAAACACAGAGGATTTTAGAGTCATCTTTAACGAAGTTCTTCAAGGTAATGGTCTGTGGAGCCGAATATCTGACTATGGAAAAAGCACGTTGAAAAAACCAAGTCAAAAAATTCCAAACTCCACAATAGCGAATTCCTTCAAAGTATGCTTTGTAGTAAGCTAGAGAAGTGTACAAAGACATTGGGGAAGAAGTTGTTACAAAGTAGTCAACATGCTTTAGCTTCCAGTTTGTAAAACGAAAAGCATCCTCCATTGAGAGTACTGGAAATGATAGATCGTGTTTTTTCTTGCTCGCTCGTTCCTCTGCCTGGGCAAAAAGCAGTTCTCCATCTTCGAGTAGTGCAATTGAATTATCGTGATTATTCGAAAATTGGGACGTTAGCCCTATAATTTTCATAGAGACCTTAGTTGGGCAGGGGTAATATATAATTGTTTATTAGAGTAATCAATTCGCAAAAGGTTATACCTTTCAGGACTAAGGGACTGTGCAGCTGCCTTAAGTGCTTCCAGCTCATAAAAGTATCCGAATCCATATTCGCCATCACTAAAATATCCTTGGCTTGATAAATCCCACATAAATCCTTGACTTAACAAACTTTGTGGTATTACGCCTTGAGAATAATAGATGACCATTAAGGTGTAACCTACGCCTTGCTGGAAAGGTAATTTTTGGTTAGGAATAATAAAATCTTCTTTCGAAGAAACGTAGAAAAAGTTGATTTTTTTACTGCTAATATTTTGAGCCTGAAACTGCTCCACCATTGTACGACGCTGCATTGAGACAACTGTTTTCTCCTTTAAGTAAGATTGAATCTGGGTGGATTGAAATGTGATAAAAAGCAAGAAGAATATTAGAGTGCCTGCCAAGACCTTTACTGACCTTTTCTTCAACTCAAGTCCTGCTAGTATAATCGCTATTCCCACTAGTGGGAGATAGACATACCTACTTTCCATATATGCATTCCCTTTTTGAATAATAGTTAGCGGGAGCAAAGCCAAAAAATAAAAAAATCCTCCAATAATGACGTTCTGCCACCGCAAATATCCTCTAACTAGTAAAAATACCCCTACAGCGAGCAATCCAAAAGTAAGTATCACAGAAAGCACTAGACTTAGGCTGAGCTCCACATATGGAGCTGAATATTTGCCATGAAAAAGGAGTGTGTTGATTTTATATCCCCAGCCAAATAGGAAGGGTGCTGGAATAAATAATTGACTAACTGTTGCAAGTGGAGCAGAAATAATATTTTTAAAAAGGACTTCCAGACCACTATTATTTGCAGTTGATTGTTTAACCATAATTCCGGACGCTTCAGAACTTAAAAAAAAGTAGTGCAAGTAACGCAGCAGCGTAGTGCAGGTAATTACCAAAAAGAATGAGGTAGTTTTTAAGTTAGAACGCCAGTTTCCCCCTCTTTGTAGATAGAAAAGAAAGATGTAGAAAAAGCTAAAAAGCGCATTCATTTCTTTTGTTAAGAAAGAAAGATAAAAAAGAAAGATAGATAGGATAAGTTGATCTCTCCTATTTGTACTCAGGTAGTAGAGGAAAAAAAGTATTGAGACTAAGAGCAGGCAAGTTGCTAGCGGTACTGAAATAGAGGCAGCGAACCACGTAACAGCCTGGTGGGAGGTAATATTAATCAGAAAAATAACTACAGCAGCAAAATTAACGTACTTGGCCGAGCGAATTTTTTGAAGAACCAAGAAAAGAGAAAATCCAGTTAGACCGTGTAGCGTGATAGAAAAAATAGTTAATGGAATTAAGTTAAATCCAAAAGCTAGGTAAAAGAAAGTGTTAAATATTTGAGTTAGTGGTCTTCCTTGGGCAAAGACTAGCGCATTCAAAATCCCCGACTCAGCTATTACCCCGAGCTCTTTTCCATATGTAAGTCCTAAGCCCATCCATTCATCTTGTTCAAAAAAATGAAAAAAAAGACGCCAGTAGGTAAGGAACGCGATACCTACAAAAACAACTAACCATCTTGACCATTCTGGAGTTTGAGTAAAAAAATTCAATAGGGAATTATTTGTTGGAGGTTTTCTTTTTTTCATTCTAATTAATCAATAACTTCTTGAGTGTAACATATGCAGTTGACCTTTCAAAAATCTAGCTGTATTGTTATTTTGAAAATAGCATTCACTTATACTTCGGATTTTCACTTAAAGGCAAAAGGTCGTTTGAAGATACTATCCTTTTTTAAATTTTTAAAAAGAATACCCAGTTGGGTAACTGAGGTGGTAATTCTTTTTTTTCTCTCATGGACTCCTTTTTTTTGGTTAAAAAGTGATCAAGTAATTTTAGGTCATGACGCGGGATTTCGCCTAGATATGACCAATTACTTACGTGACCTTTGGTATTCTTGGACCCCCTCACCAGGTTTTGGAGCTGATTGGACTCTTAACAAGGGTTTTCTTATAGCACAAACTCCAGAAACTTTTTTTACTTTTGTGACTAATGATGTATCTCTAGGTCAAAGACTTTCATTTGTTTTTTGGTTTTTTATGATTGGCTTATCTATGTATATCTTTGTTAAACATTTTTTCCCAAGAAAAGAATTCTTTACTTTCAGAATATTTTCAAGTTTATTTTATATGTACAACTTTTTCTTGCTGCAAGGCTGGTTTATTACCGAGAGAGGAAAGTTTTCTCTATATGTAGCACTTCCATTAGGACTACTTATCTTATACGAAACATTACTAAAAAAAATTCCTCCTTTGAAGGGTGCTACTTTATTTGGACTTATTTTCTTTTTTTTCAATGGAGGTGGCTCACCTCCTCTTTACGGAGCAATTTTAGTCGTCTACAGTGTGAGTTTTTTCTACCTATCTTTTGTTAATATCTGGCAAAATGGAGCTAAGGGTTTACTCCATTCTTTAAAAACTATTTTTCTTTTTGGAGTAATTACCGTACTTTTAAATTCTTATTGGATTATTCCGCAAATCCAGTTAGCAAAAAATCAATACGGAGCTAGACTAGCCGCATCTGGAGGAATTGAAAGCATACTTAACTGGGAAAAGACTGTCAGTAAAAATGCAAGTCTTATAAATCTTTTCCGCCTACAGGGCATACCTGATTGGTACGATAGTCCTAACCACACTTATTCCCGCTTTTTTCTAGAAAATCCCCTCCTTATTGTATTAAGCTTCTTGCCCATTTCACTGATACTTCTTGGTCTTTTTCTTCATCACCGTTTTAGAGTTGAAGAAAGAAATGATCACTTATTTTTTCTCATTTTGCTTATTTTAATAGTGAGTTGTTTGTTTGCAGCAGGCTCGCACGACCCTTTTGGCTCAATCTACTTGCTCTTTATTAAGTATATTCCAGGATTTGCTATATTTCGTTCAGCGATATATAAATTTGGCCCAGGTGTTTGGTTCAGCATTATTTTCCTTTCTGGATACTCTCTCAACTTCTTACTCCTACATCTGAGATCTAGAAAAAAACTTTCCCTTGTAATAACTAGTCTGAGTATTTTCACTTTGTTGGCATATCACTTTCCTTTTTTTACGCATCAGTTCTTTCAGTTTGATCCACCATTTGGCACCCGCGTCGCGGTCCCAAAGTATGTGATTGAAACTGCCGGATACATGAATAAGAATGCTTCCTCAGATTCTCGGGTTTTACTATTACCCAAACTTTACCCTTCATTCCCTGTTGACAGTTATAAATGGGGCTTCTGGAGTTTTGACTTGCTTCCTAGATTAAGTTTTTCTCACTCTGTTATCGTTAATGAGGCTGGAGCTCCTCCAATTATTGATTCCTTGTACAAAGCTGCTGATCAGCAGAATCTTTTAGTGTTCAACCGAATTAGTCAGATGCTAGGAGTCAATTATGTGCTTTGGAGGTCTGACATTCTCTATCATGATAAAAAAACCCAAGCGAAAGAATTTTCAGATAATCTCTTCTCTCCAATGAACGCTAATCACCCCGAATCTGTAAAAGATTTTAATGAGTGGCAGCTGTACCCTTTAACTACCTCTTCCAAACTTTTTTCAACCCATCAGAGAGCCACTTTAACCCAAATCTCTGGTTCTGGATTTGCGAAAGTTCTTGAATCTGAGCCAGTCATGTCCCCGGGCAAGCTCTACTTGGATCAGGCTGATTTAGAAGAAACTGCTTTAAGTAGAGAGCTCAGCCTTGATTCAGCTTATATTATTGAAGCACATTGTCTCAACTGTCATTACCTGACTGATCCCAACTTTCCCTTATTTGGTGTAAGTTTCCCATTTGTAAGATTCCTTCCAAACTCGCTTATATATCCGTATGTTATTTTTAAAGAAAACGAAGCCTTAGCAAATGCAAGCAATTCTCCAGTCAAAAAGATTGATACTGGTCTACTTTTTGCTGACAAAAGAATTAATGAAGTTTCGTTTCTTCTGCAAGAGCATCAGGACGCTAGATTAGCGGAGAGCCTTCAGGCAACTATCAACAGATATAAGTCTTTAATAGCAACGATACAGACTGAACTACCTGAGCTCTCAGGACTCACCCAGCGAGAAAACCAAACTAAACTACTTTCTCATTTGTATGCACACCAGAAGTTACTGAATCAATCTTCCGGTGTTTCTAGTGAATTAAGTGAGTTTGTTCAAGCCACGCTCCGGAGCATCGAAGAAGAAGATAGTATTATTCAAAGGACAGGGTTTTTATCTTCCGCAGAAGCAGTGAATGTAAAGAAATTTCTGATTTCAGTTCCTGTATCTGGGACATACGAAGTACATTTAGTTAATACAGATGTCAAAAAAATAAAATCACTCTGGCAAGGAAAAGAAGTTGATCTTAGTAATGAGTTATCTCTTGAAGTAGGCGAGTATCAGCTAGAGATCATTTACCCAAAAGCCGAAAATCTCACTCTTTCTCGCCCAGTGGAAATTTCCGGAAAACTACAAGAAAAGAATAGTGAAAGAGTTGGGTTTAACATTCAAGACTTTGATCATGCCAGCGAGTACTTCATAAGCTTTGAGTACTTCAGCCAACAAGAACAATCCACCTCTTTTTCAATCTTACAAGATAATGACCCACAACCAGAAAAGTACAAGCTGCAGCCTAAAACCAATGTCACACTAAAAAGCAATGGTCAATGGAACACCTATACACATTTCTTTGTACCCAATGAGTATGCAAAAGAAGTGAACCTCTTTATTACCTCCTTTAACTCTGAAGGAACAAATCCTGAAATAGAAATTCGGAATTTTGAGGTAAAGAAAATTGCTACACTAGATGTATTTTTAGTAAAGCAAGCTTCTCCAATCACCTCGAAGAATCTCAATTCAGAAAAAATTCCTATCAGTTTCACAACTTTGAATCCAACCAAACACTTGATACATCTCAACACTGCCCCAGAATCTTTCTTTCTACACTTTAATCAAAGTTACAATCCTGGATGGGCACTTTATCCTGCTGGAACCCCTTGGTGGCAGACACTCTGGAAAAAATCAATTGCGGCAGATGCTCACTTTATAGGGAACACCTATGCTAATACTTGGTACCTGAAAAATGCTCAACATCAAGACTTAATTGTTTTTTACCGACCTCAGGCCGTCTTTTACGCGGCTGCCTTAATTTCAACCATTATGATCATCTTTAGCACTTCCTACTTGATTCTAATCACAAGAAAAAGAAAATGAAGCGTCTTAACCTTCAGTTAATTAGGTTTATCCATAATAATCAGGAGCAAATTATTGTACTGATAGCGATATACAGTGTCATGAATTTTTTCTCTTCATTACCTTACCTCAACTTGTTTTTTACGCCTTGGACCACAATTCTTTTTGAAGGAATAGTTGCCACGTTGCTTTTTGGAAAAAGAGTTCCTTTTATTTTCGCTTTTATTTTATTGGGATTTTCCCTGTATGCAACTGTTTTTTCCTTTTATAGCTCTGCAGAAGATGCCGGAGTCTTTATCTATATTTTTTTAACTCTTGGCTTTTTGATTCAGGTTGTAGGCTATTTACGCTCACTCCCTCACAGATCTAAATGATATGATAAAAAAATGAAGAAATGGTACTTTTTACTCTCACTGGGAATTATCTTACTCGCCTTTATCTTTCGCTTTCAACCACTCAAAGTACCCTTTTGGGTAGATGAGTTTAGTACCGCTTACCAGGCTAATCTATTGCTCAAGTTTGGACCTTCGATTATTAGCAATCCCAATTATTACTTTGAACATCACAATGTAACTACACATGTTTTAGTGGCACTCTTTTTTCAGTTTTTTGGTCAAAGCGAGTTTGCGGCACGCTTCCCACTGATGATCATTGGCTCATTTGTTCCCCTGCTTATATTTTGGCTCGGAAAGAAGGTTTTTGACCCCCTCACTGGTATTACAGCCAGCGTTTTATCTATTTTTTCTTACTTTATGATTACTTGGTCCCGACAAGCAAGAGGATACGTTATTCAGCAGTTACTAGTTCTTTTACTTTTTCTGACATACTTCAGCATTTTAGAATCAAAAAGAAATCGCCCTTTCCTACTCTTTTTGTTAGGAATAATTATTCTGTTAGGAACGTTAACCCACATCATGTTTATGATTGCGTTCGGGACTATGATTCTGCACTTCTGCATATTTCATTTCTCAGAACTTAAAAAGTTTCTTAAGCAGCCATTTTTTTATCTGTGCATCGGCATATTTTTCTCGATCATTTGGTACGTTGGAATACTTGGCCAAGTAGGTGTTCAAGTAGCGACTATTGCAAGTGGACAGCTCTCAAATAACCTTTGGTATTATCACTCCTTTTTATGGCGTGAGTACTCCTTAATTACTTTTCTAGGCTTAATTGGACTAGGGCTTGCACTCATAACAAAAAAAAGATTTGCCTCTTTGATTAGTCTCTACTTCTTTTTGCAGTTCATATTCTTGTGTTTTTTCTTTGGACCCTATGTTTCGCGTTACCTACTGCCACTCTTCCCATTTTTATTACTAGGCGTTGCGTACTCGCTGACCTACTTTACCAATGCTCTTTTTAAAACCCAGCAGAAGTGGAAGGTACCCCAGCAGTTACAAAAAGCCCTACCGTTGATACTCGCCCTGCTGATCATTGCAAATGGAGATAAATTTACCCTTAAACCTAAAAGTTATTACTCAGTGAATCATGACTTCCGAGAAATTGCTGTGATCGACTACGATCAAGTCTATGACCTGATTAAAAAGAAAGGTGAGTTGGATAAAGGCCAGACTGCGGTTGTTGATACTTGGGGAGATCGTCTAGTTTGGTACTTGGGCACAGAGTTTGAAGGCTCGTACTTCTTTCGCTGGATTGATGGACAGGGATTAATGAAACAAACCTCATTTAGCTTTAACACTCAGGGAGAAAAAGTATTGGGTAACCGAAATCAAGCTAAGTTTATGGGTGAGTTAGCCGATCTTCAACTGGCCATGAAAAAATATCCTAAAGGCTTCATTTGGATAGATGATTCTTCCCTTCCCAAAGAAGTTCTTGATTTTGCTGAAGCCAACTTTCACAAGGAGTTAGTCTTAGATCACTACACTTTAGATGATAATCCATACTCTATCTGGCCAGGGACACTTTACAGTTGGGGTATTAGTCTATGATACGCAGCCTCTTTCAACGTTCTATTACTCTATTTATGGGTCTGGCTGCAGGCAAAGTGCTAAGTACGATAATCTTTATCTTACTGGCCCGCACCCTTTTACCAGAAAGCTTTGGACAAATCTTATTTTTAGCTACCTTTCTGCAAATAGTCACTGTCCTGGCTGATTTTGGGCTGGTCCAGTGGTATCAAGCTCACTATGAAAAAGAAAAAGACCATTTCCTCTTTCACCGCATTTTGAGAGCCCGCCTACTGACCTTAATTGTATCGGCAGTAGCTGCGTTCACTTTCTTAACTTTAACCCGGACTTTTCCCCTTCCAGTAATAGTGCTCCTGATCTTTACACTGTTGCCGGATTCACTGCTGTCCATTGGAGATGCATATTACCTGCCTCGCCAAAAAACCAAGGCAATATCTTATAAGAATCCCTCGAGAATGCTCATCATCTTAGCTGGGTACCTCCTCACCCAAAAATTCTTTAACTTAGAGATCGCTGCTTGCCTCTTTCTCTTCAGCTCACTAATTACTGCTATCTGGTTTTTTCCTTGGAAGGTCCTAAAAGATTGGTTCTCATTTAATTTGATGGAGAGTTACGAAACTTTAAAATCTTCCGCTACTTTCGCCTTCTTAATTGTCACTTCATTCTTATATGCCCGAAGCGACTCGTTTGTGATTCAGTATAGTCTTGGGAGCGGAGCTCTGGGTATCTATGGAGCTGCGTATAGATACTTGGAGAGCCTTAGCCTACTTCCAACCGCTTTGGCACAGAATCTTTTCCCCTTAGCTGCTCGAAAAGGCTTTATTACTGCGACGCAACTGCAAAAGATATTTGCCATTATGGCAGTGCTAGGTCTCGTGTTAGCTACTGGACTATATTTCAGTGCCGAGTTATTAACTACTACGTTATTAGGCGTAAACTATAGTGCTGCATCACCGCTCGTCAGAGTTTTCTCCTTTGTTGTTTTACTCTTCTTTATTAACTCTCCGCTGAGCATGGTGGTTCAGAGTTCAAGTTTAGTCAAAAAATTTCTGCCTTTTGGAATGATTAATACGCTCCTGAATATTGGTGGTAACTTGTTTTTAATACCTCAGTACGGGATTATTGCAGCAGCATGGATGATGGTGGTAACTGAGCTAACAGGATTTCTGATTAACTGCCTCTTTGTTCTGAAAGTTTACAGCCCTAAAAACACTTAAACGCCTCTATGACCTTTACTTTAGTTATTATCCATTGGAACACCCCAGAGCTTCTAGAACAACAATTAACGGCACTTCATGATCTTAAGCATGGAGAAGTTATCGTGATTGATAATGCTTCCTCAGTCAGCATTCACTTACTAGAAGAAAGCTTTCCAAGAGTAAAGTTTATTTACAACCAGATAAATAAGGGCTTTAGCTTTGCTTGTAATCAAGGTTTAAGCCAAGCCACCGGAAACTGGGTCATGTTCCTTAACTCTGATGTGGAAATTGATGAACCCCGAATTGAGAATATGATCAGGTTTGTTGAGGAGAAAAACCTAGTCGCAGCTTCTCCAGACTTTTCTAACGATGACTATAAAAAACCAATCCCGTCTTTTTGGAGTTTGTTCGTTGAGTTTACACCTCTCTCAACATTGATTTCTTTGAGTGAAGCGTCCCCTCTGACCTTAGTTGGTGGATGCTTACTGATAAAGAAAACCACGTTGCTAGGACTTCAAGGCTGGGATGAGCGGTTTTTCCTCTGGTTTGAAGATTCCGACTTATCTAAGCGCTTAGTTGAACAGAAACTGCCTTTTGAGTTAATCAAGGATACAGGAATTAACCATATTGGAGGGACCTCTCTTAGAACACTTACTACTCAAGAACAGAGGACAATTTTCTTCCTCTCTTTAAGGCTCTATGCAGAAAAATACTTTTCCGGTTTTGGAAGAAATTTTCTGAGCGCTATGACCCAGAAATTTTCCAGTAATAAATTACTTCCGTCAGATCCTAAAATAACTGCCAGTATTGTGGTCCCAAACCAAACTAACACTCTCTTAGAGAAATTTCTTCAGCATAATTACCAGTACTTTGATTTCTCGATGGAAGAACTAATTGTTGTGAGCAGCGCTGAGATATCATGGGACTTAAAAATGACTTACCCCGAAACAATTTTTATACACTCGAAGCAACGGCTGGGCTTTGCTGCAGCAGTGAACTTGGGACTAAAACGCAGTCGTGGTTTATACCTTGGCACCGTAAATGATGATGTGACTCTAGAAAAGAACTGGCTTAAAAAGCTCGTCGCTCACTTCGAAGACAGCACTGCCAGTCTCTCCCCCCTGATTCTTAATAGATCAGGTGAAGTTGAATCACTAGGTATTAATGTATTACCGTTTGGCCGGGCAGAGAGATTACGGGAGATCGCACTAGAAAGAAACTCTGATACATTTAATGGGGCATGTGTGATCTTTTGTAGAAAGGCATTAGAAGAAGTAGGTTTATTTGATGAGAACTTTCAGTCTTACTTAGAAGATATTGATTTAGGCTTACGTTTCAAAAAAGCTGGCTGGATAAACAAGACCGTAAGTCAAGTAAAAGTACTTCATCTTGGCCAACAAACCTCTCATGACATGGGAGCACAGAAGAACTTTCTGGACTTTCGCAATTGGTGGCTAGTCATGATAAAAAATTTTCCAATCAGTCATTGGTTCCAACATCTCTTGCCCATTTTTCTGGAGAGAGGCAGGAACTTGTCAGGCTGGTTAAAAGCTAGAAACTAGTATGTTGTCACCACCCCAAGATAGATACTTTACGCTTGCCTGCTTTTTAACTTTGAGTACTCTGTTTGTCTTCATCCGCTTATTTAATATCTCTAACTCTCTCCTTTACTTTAATGATATGGGTCGAGATTCTTTGGTATTACTGGAATGGGCTGAAACAGGAAAACCTCCATTATTAGGACCTCAAACAAGTGCATTACCTTTTAACCAGAGTGCGCTCTACTTCTATCTCCTTTATCCCATCTTTCTACTAACTCACTACTCTAGCTTTTCAGCCGTTCTGACGAATGTAGGTTTTTACCTCGTAACTTTTGCAACAGCTCTATACATTTCTCGTAAAAATAAAATCCTGACTAAAGTAAGCTTACTAGTTTTTTTCTTGCTTACAATCCATCCCCAGTTTATAATTCAAAATAGATTTGTTTGGAACCCCTCATTTGTGGGCCCTTCCATTTTGCTTGCCTTTCTCTTTTTTTACAGACTAAAAGAAAAGTTTTCTTTTAAGTATCTAGCTGCTTTTTCATTAAGCATCGCTGCTGCTACTGCCTTTAGTTACTCAGCTCTTCCAATCCTTTTAGCCTTTGGGGTAGCCAGCATTGTCTACTTCCGAGTTCGTTCATTCATAATAGGAGCTACGACTGCTATGGCTTTGGGGATTGTGAATTTGCCCACTATTTTCTTTGAACTCAGACATGGCTTTGTACTGACTCAGATGATGCTTACTAGAGAGAAACTTGCTCAGTCTGGTGCTGGCTTTTCACCACAACTGAGAGATCTAATCAGATACTCTCTATCGACCTCCAACGGTCAACTTAATATTTTTGTAGTCTTTTTATTTGTCACTGCACTCATCATTTCATATTTTATTTTTCGTCGCCAAAAAGAGAGTTCAGCGCAAGAGAGTATTTTTCAGGTGGCTTTTTTAGTATTTAGTCTGGCAGTTGTGTTCACTTTGGTCATCCCAATTGGCATTCACGCTCACTATATATTTGGAGTAGTGACGCTCGGATTTATAACTTTGGCAGTCATACCTAATCGGGTCCTAGCCCCACTACTTAGTTTGATAGTACTAGTCTGGCTCTTACCAATAGCGAAAGGCAATTATTTTTTGCCAGTAAGTCGAACAGTCTTTCAAATGGAAAGTTGTTTTGCCACAATTTGCAATCAAGAAAAAGAAGCCCTGTTTGTGAGCGTTCAATCTGATTTTCATCCCTACCATAATGCCCCAGAACATCGATTTCTGCTAAGAAAAGCAGGCTGTAATGTCAAAAATATTGAAGCTAATCCTGAAGCCGCACAGCATATGGTTGTAGTGTTGGATAGTTCACTCTATGAACACGGTAGGACTACGTATAACGAGCTGAGTATGTTTGGACCAGCAAAGGAACTAAGAAAGTACACCTGCCTGCCTAACTTTGGAGTAGTATTGCTAGAGAAAAGTTTGGACTAGATAGACTCGAAGATGCTTAAAAAATACTTTACTGTTTCTTCTAGCCCTTGACGCAACCCAACCTGAGCTTTCCAACCCAGTAGTTCTTGCGCCTTGGTCGCATCAGCTACAAGTACTAAAGGATCTCCAGGCCTATTAGGGAAGTTCTTGATCTTAGCCTTCTTCTCCATAATCTCTTCTAGCAGCTGAATTACTTCAGCCACAGAGGCAGGTTTTTGAGTTGAAAAGTTAAAGTAGTGATACTTATGAGGTTGCTGCTGCGAAAATTCTAGCCCCCTGATATGTCCTGATACTATATCGTCTATGTGAATAAAGTCACGACGATGCTCACCACTTCCCCAGACAGTGACCTCTTCTCCCTTATAAATCTGTTTGATGAACCTTGGTATGGCGTGAGTTTCAGGTTGGTGATTTTCTTCTGGACCATAAAGATTAAAGTAACGCAAACCCATTCCCGTAAAACCGTAACTTTCTACATAGGACGACACAAGTCCTTCCATAGCCAACTTGGTCATTCCATAGGGGTTAATTGGAATTGTGCGATCATCTTCAAAAATTGGAGATCTGAGTGGCTCTCCATACACTGCTGCGCTAGAAGAAAAAATAAAAGTCGAAATATTGTTCTGACGCATCGCCTCGAGTACGGAAACTGTACCTGAAATGTTAACGTCCACAAACTTTTGTGGGAACTTGACTGACTCCCCTGCCTCGATTAAGGCTGCTAAGTGAAAAACGGCATCGGCGTCTTTGACTTCTGCCAGCATTTTTTGAGTATCTTGGATATCTGCAATCACGGCTGGGAACTCTGGATTATCTCTTAAGTCTATGTTCTTTACTTCATGGCCTGCATGTTTCAAAGCTCTGCACAAATGTTTGCCCAGAAATCCTGAGCCACCTGTTACGATAATTTTTGACATAGAGACTCCTTAAGATACCCAATATCCCTGGATAAATAATACAGTATTAATCAGTAATAGAATGCACAAAATGCCTAGAAAGCATAGTGTAATCAGTGATTTTTTTGGTAAGAAATGAACGAGGACTAAGAAAATGGGGAAGCAAACTAATAAAAATCTGGGCATGCTTAAGAAGTTTCCCGTTAAAGTGGGGAGTAAAAATACACCAAGTCCAAAAAATACCCACGACGGTCTTACGTATTTGGCAGCTAATACTAGTAGAGGAAGCCCTAAAGTACCTGCCAAAAATTCATTCACCACAGTAAAGTACCGCCAGTTAAATGGCCGGAAGGTAAGCAGCGTCTTGAGCGATCTCCACCAGGTTTGGGGATATGTTATGAAGCCTTCTTGCCTACCCGCTCCAAAATCAGCCTGGACATGCAAAAAGTACAACGGATCTTTAAACTCCTGCTGTAGAAAAAACATATAACTCAAAAGTCCTACGCTACTGCACAGAATCAGGACTGCTTGGGGCAATGATTTTTGGAAAAAGCTTTTTATAAGCTCAACGCTAAGAATTATCTTCTTTTTTTGCTGGCTCTGCTTTTCATAAAATTGAAGAGCAAGTTCAATGAGTAAAGCCGGAATCAAGAAGATTCCTACCACCCGGGTAGCAGCAGCCAGCATCGCAAAAAGACTAGCTCTAAACCACCAGCCCTTTCTGGCTGTATAAAATGAGCTAATAACTAATAAGAGAAATAATGACTCAGTATAAAGAGCCCCTAAGAAAAAAGCTGTCGGGAAGAGAAAGAGTAGTAAGACTGCAAGCCATGCTTTATCTTTATCAAAAAATTCTTTGACAAATGCATACCATACCCAAGCCAATAACAAACTAAAAACATTTGTTAGGACTAAACCACCTGCCAAAGAAATTAAGCTGGAGCCAAAGGTAAGATGCAAGAAACCCAATATAATGTAGGGAAACAAAGGGAAAAAAGCCTGAACTAAACCGAACCCCACATATCCTTCAGCAGCAATCGTTAGATAATGAACTCCATCAAAGTTTGCCCAACTAAAAAGCCAACGAGGTAAATGTGTGCTTGGCAAAATAGTATCAAAGTAAGGAAACGATGGCTGATAAAGTAAAAAGCTGTCAGCAAAAAAACTTAAACCAAATAGAGTTACCCGCCATATAATAAAAAAAAGGGTGATGAGAGCCAGCTCTTTTTTACTAAGCATTTATGATTTTTCTTCTAAACTGACTGATGCCACAGAGCGCTATTGCGATCAGAGTAAGTCCACTTGCTGAGTTCCCGATCAAACGCGGCCAAGTCCGTTGAGTGAAGCGTGTTTGAACTTGGTACTGACCGGCTGGTAAAGTATATGCGAGCCTTCCTTTTATTTGTTCATTATTACTATAGCTCAGCTTGAGCCAACTCTGAACACCCACAGCTTTGACTCTTGTCTCCCAACCTGGGAAGTTCATAGTTGGCTCAGTTACTATTGAAGGCTCGGTTAACTGAAGTTCATAGTTACGATATGACCCCTTCCAGTTGTACACATTGATACTGCCTTTCCCCTCTAGTAAAGTAGGTGCTGGACTCCAGTCCGATATCTCGGTGTAGGTAAAGTTTTGAGGCAAGTTTTCGTTAGCTGTAGTTGTACTTTGAGGAAAGTTATCATAACCAACAGACTCTTTATGAAAGTACGATACTGCCTCCACTCTAGTAAAAGTTAGGAGTTGAAGTAGTAATAGAATAACAAAGCAACTTTTTCCCCATTTTCCTAGTTGCTGATACACAAATGCAGCTAATGGAATCAAAAATACCACTAAGAATAAAGTTAACCGCCAAGGAAATTGTATAAAATTAGCTAAGGGAACCAGCTGCCAAATCATTGCACTGAATTGAAGCTGCGCAACTAGAAGAATCCAAGCTATTCCTGTGCAAAAAAGCAGAGTTCTTTTACCATGCAGAGGAATTTTTTTCCAGATCTTAATTCCGATTACCTCAGTTGCTGCTACCAAAACAAAGAATTGGAGTAATCCAACGCTAAATGCTGCTGAGTCAATCCTCCCAGGATAAGAGAAACCAGACTTTAGTGGTGAAAAAAGGAGCTGTTTTAGAGTTGGGAAATGTTGCAAAAACCCTTGTGATATTCCCGCCCCATTAATCACTGTATATTTTTGCTCTAATAATGCTGGCAGCCAAAACCAAAGAGAAAGCAGACCTGCTAAGACAAGAACAATACTAAAATTACTCCACATCTTGGTTTTTTTTCCAAACCTCAACAACCCATAGGTGAACAGGAGCGGTGTCCCAAACAGAACAGTCACATTATGGGAAAGAAAAAATGCGGCTAAAAGGAAAACCAAAATAAGTTCAAACTTGAGACCTGGTGTCTTTGCCTTCTGAGCAATAGTGTCAATTCCAAGTAAGAGCCAAGGAAACAAGCTCAAAGCTAGTATCTCACCAATACTGCCACGGAAAAAAAATAACTGCAAAATATATGGGCTGGCAGCGAAGACTCCAATCCCAAAACGTCGGCTAGAAAGGTCAAATCCTAGCAGCTTTAACCAAAACCAAGCTCCAATCAAACCACTCACAATTGCTGTAGCAGCAAGTATTTTAAAAGTCAGCTCATACGAGACTTTGGCAAAAGAAAAAGGCAGTGACAGAATATTGGCTAACGGATAATTAAAGTTAAACACCGGATATCCGTAGTGATTCATAAGATTGGGAGCAAAACGAGGTGGAAACTGACCCTCACGCACCGCCGCCTTATAGTTCGCAAAACGAGCTAAGTGGTTCTCCCCATCGTGGGTAGTAGGAAAATCTGAGTGGAGAAAAACACGAGTAACAAAGAAAGCTAAAAATACAATCCAGCCAATAGTGGTGAGCATAGATTTAGCTAAAAGTTTTTTACGCATCTTGGTCTATTTGCTTGGAAAAAGCGAGTGATAAACCTTAACTGTTTCTAGTGCGGTCTTTGCCCAACTGAACTCTTTACTCCATTTATAACCAGCTCTGACTCTTTCTTCTCTGCGAGTTTTCGACCAGCTCAGCACTTGTTTAATACCATTAGCTAATGACTCCGCATCATCTTCAACATACTCTGCCACTTCACCCCCTACTTCAACAAGTGACGAACTTCTGACTGCCACCACGGGCGTGCGACACTGCATTGCTTCTAAAATTGGCAAGCCAAAACCTTCATAGAGTGATGGCTGGACATAGACTTGAGCACCAGCATAAACAGCAGCCAATTCATTCGTAGCAGCAGCTGAAAGTTCAGTCAAGAAGTGAACTCTGTCAAGGACGTTACTCAGAGCTAGTTGAGTTTCAATGGCTTTCCATTCTGGAATATCTTGTGGAATAAAGTTTCGACCTACACATACTAAGTGAAGATGAGGCGGAAAGTACTTCATGGCCTTAATGAGTTGAGGAATATTCTTATTGTAATTAATATCTCCCACATACAACACATACTCTTTGGGCAGTTGGTATTTCTTCATTGTCGTTAGAAGCACTTTTTCTTCAGGCTGTTGGAGCTCTGGATTAGCCGCTAAGTACACAACGTGAATCTTCTCCCTTCTGATATGTAAGTGTTTCACAATATCCTCTTTTGAACTCAACGAATCTGTGATAATCGCATCAGCTTTTCGTAGCGACAGCAACTGTCTAAAAAAGGTAAGCTTGCCTTTTTTTCCTGGAGGATACTGCTTAGGAAACTTCAAGGGGATTACATCATGAACTGTAACCACACTTTTGGAACCTCTAAAAAATGGTAGAGTAGGAAAAAATAAATCAAAGTATGGGTAATGAACTAGGCTTTGCGATCCAGCTACCTTTGCTTTTAAAATCTTTTGAGATTTGCGCTCTGCAGAACTTTCTAACTGAATTACTTTCAAGTTATTTACTTGCTCTAGTTCTGCCGCTAAAAAACGCGTATACATGCCAACGCCTCTGCCGGAGTTTTCATTCACAAGCGGAGAAGTGTCAAGAAAGATGGTGATCTCGTTCATAAATTTCCCATAACTTTAAGTACGCTACAGCATGATGCAATCCACTAAAAATAGCAAAAACAAACCCCGCTGCTCCATCAAGTAAGCCTTTGTGCCGGAAAAAGATCATAAGAAAAGTAAAGACTGGCTTCCAAATCAAGAACTGAGCTGCCGTCAAAATATTCACCTTCGTACCAAGCTCTTTTAGTTGAGTACTTTTGAAGGTGGTATATGTGTTGAACTTGCGAAGGTACTCACTAAAGTTATGGTTACCATAATGAAGTAGGTGACCCTTTGCCCAAGCAACTTCCCCTTTTACTACCATTTGTTCATGCACGTCTTTCTGAGGAAGCTTGGCGAGTCCTTTTCGGTACAAACGAATTACCGCATCCGGATACTGACCTCCTTTAGAAAGAAACCTCCCTAAGAACCAGTTCTTCCGTTTAATCCACCACCCAGCTGGAAGGGCTGACTCAGATGAAGGTTTTTGAATCTCCTGATGAAGCACCTGAATGAATGCAGCCAATTCATCATCTACTACTTCGTCGGCATCTAACTGCAGAATCAAGTCGCCAGTTGCTAAGTCCATTGCTTGTTGCTTATTAATATGAAAGTTTGCTTTATTGGTGGTGGCCGTAACTTTAGCACCCAACTTTTCTGCCAACTCTACTGTTTTATCCTCAGACTCTCCGTCTACCACAATAATTTCATCTGCAAAACTTTTGACTGCGAGGAGACAGCGTGTAATATTTTTTTCTTCATTGTGGGTAGCAAGGACGACTGAGATCATAGTGACGGTAACGCTCCAAACTTACGAAGGGTTCTCTCTGTGCCTGTATTCAGATCATACTTCTGCAAATCATCAGACTTTACCCAAGCAAAATCCACCCACTCATCATTAAGCTGAACACTTCCTTCAACACTCACATCAAAGTAGAGGTAAATTAAGTACTGTTCCTCTGTTGTCCCATCACGAAACTTTTTAAGTTTTTGATCGTCTGCAAAAAAAAGCGGTGAGAGTGTTTTTACATATAAAGCAGACTCTTCCCAAATCTCTCTTTTTAAAGCTTCCTCCACTGTTTCATTGTCTTCTACACCTCCACCAACTAAACCCCATTGTCCAGGAAAAACCCCATGGTCATTGGACATCTTACAGAGTAAGAACTCCCCTGCCTGATTTCTAATGACACCAACTGCAATTAAACGTCTGAGCATAATTTTTTCTTTATAGAACCTTCACTTCCCAAGCATCCTGTTCTTTATTCCACTCCACAATCACCGTTTCGTCCGGGAATCGGTCCGGAGTAGCTGCTATAAACCTATAGCGCCCCACCTTATAACCATACCTGAAACCTATTGTATCAGGCAAGTGTCTTTGTATCGTAGTAAAGAAGGTTTCTGCAGACATTTTTTTGTACCACGCTGCGGAAATATATTGGTAGCCACTTTCGTCTACAATCGCAATTTTCCTGCCTTCAGCTTGAGTTTCTGCTTGGACCAAGGCAGCTGCAAACCCTGCCTTTAAGACCTTTGCACTTTGTTGGGGATAGGCAGTAAAGTAATCGTTAAAGTAGCTCACAGCTTGGAAAAGCAGCACAACTGACACTAGTGCGGTTAACACATGCTTTTTAGTGAGAAACTGTAGCTGGGAATTTCTTTCTAGTACCCGCCAAGTCCAGCAAAGACCTTCTACTGCTATCAATACCCAGAAAAAGAAAAAGCCCAAACTCCGAGTGGCATGTGGTGCATCTACTGTTATAACAGCTGGGAGGGGTGTAACCAATAAAAAGAAGAGCAGTAAGGCAGGAACCTTTGCTGAAATAGATTTCTTTTGTTGCAACGCTAGCAAGCATCTAGCCACTGACCAGGTGATTCCCACCCAACCGAAAACATACACTATGGGTAGCAAGTGGCCATGAAAGGCAATTGTATGCCAAGGATGCCCACCACCTTCTCTAACTAAAAATTGAGCGCCAAATGTCGCTCGGTAGTTACTAACCACTTTTTGACCAAAGAAAAAAAACTTACTTCCGACTAACTTTTGGCTGAATCCACTTAGCTGACCTCTGTACTTGGTGTACTCCATCCAAGTGGATTCGTCAGAGAAAATAGTAATTCCACTCTTTTGTTGAGAGAGAGAGGCAAAAGAAACTAGTCCAATTGCTAACACCAGTAGTAAGCCCGCGATAGGCAACCTCCATTTTGAGAACTGCCTATAACCTCGCCAGAAAATGATTGTTGGAACTAGAAAGGGTGCCAGTAATAGTGGTGTGTTGTAGACAAAAACTGAGCTCAAAATGAAAGTAATACCTAAAAAATCAATAATGAATCTTTTATTTGAGTGCTGTATTAGTAAGAGGAGTACGCCGGTTAAAAAAAGACTCAAAGCCACATTTGCTTCCCAAGCCATTCGAGAGTAGAAAAAGAATACTGGCTGAGTAGCTATCAGCACTGCTACCAGCAAACTGTATTTTTTTGAAAAGCCGAGAACTCTAAACGAAAACAGGTATCCAATTAACACCAAGGCTGTCCCAGCAACTACCGAAGGCAACCTCACTACTAAATCTGAAGTCCCAAAGACTGAAAAAAAGGCAACTAGGATAAATGGATAGCCCGGCAGTTTGTAGTCACCAAAAGACTTCAAGCTCAGCGGCCACGACATCCCCCACTCATCCGTCCCTGTCCCTTTTAAAAGTAAGGCATTGTAGGCTAAGGCCGCTTCATCTCTATTTAAAGTAGCAGGTAAAGTAGACGCTCCCCAGATTCGAACTAAAAAAGCCATGCACAGAATGAGCGAAAGTAAAAATGAAGGAGGAAGTTTTTTAATCATATGTGACAATTACAAATCTAGCTACGTTACCCACTCCATATACTTGATGTACAGAACTTGGTTGACGGGTACTTTTCTCAGATAACTCTTTAATCTCATCAGGTTTCCCAGCAACTAAGAAAGCAGACTCAGAGGTAAGTGTTTTCTGATCGGGAATTCCAAATGTAATATCAGGAATACTAGCTTGAAATTGATATGATTGGCTTGACCAGCTCTGGAACTCGTTTCCAGTATACGGCCCGTACGCCATTAGCCACAAATAAAACCTATCATCAAAACGAGAAATAAATACTTTTCGATTACTTTTTTGTTGAAAAATATCTTTAGCTAAACTCTTGTAGCCATCCTGCCACTCTAGAGCTGACTCCCTGGGATAAATCTTAAAGTAATGAAAGGAAAAACTAAAAATAAAGCTCAGTACCAGTACGCAAAAAAGAGCTACCGGTAAAAATCGTAAATTTACCGTTCTGGAGCCCTGTACATAAGAACTTAACCAGCTGAGCACTTTTACAGTTCCAATACCAATCAACACCGATAGCGGCACTAGTGCATTTAAAGAACGAAGTGCATGGGGTGTTCCTTCAGGTACAGCAGCGGGTAGTAATGCTATAACCCACCATGTAATCAAGAATAGGAGTACTCGCTTATTCTCAAACCAAAGACTAAAAACTCCTCCGACTAAAAAGGGCAGTAAAAATAAAGGAAAGAGGCCATGAATTCCAGTCCCATGCCGTAAGTTGGGATCTCCACTTAAAAATAAAAAATTCAGCGATAGGTGGTCACTGTAGTTCATTGCTAACTCTCTAGCTGTTAGCCAAGCTCGATGAAAATACACTCTATCAATAGCAGTATTACCTGCTAACTCGCGGTAAACATTGGATTGTAGGACTTCCTGATCATTTTTGAGAATTGAGTCAGTCCCCAACCTAAACCGATTGCTGTCAGCGTAAAGCGGTGATTGGAACATTGGCACCAAACAGAGGAGGAAAAGTAGGACCGGTAGAATAATATGAGGCAGACTCTTCTTCAAGTTGTTGGCAAATCCCTGATGATTAAAGAGTGGCAGTAACAGAGTCGCTGCTACAAAGACAGCTAGCCAAACAAAGCGCACCGAGAAGTACGTGTAGGTTGCCACACTACCTAATACAGCTGAGAGAAAGAACCACCTTGGATTTTGACGAGCACATAGTAAAGATCCGACAGAAAGAGCTAACAAAAATTGTCCCAAATGACCCTCAAAGGCCGTGCGAGAAAACATGATTGACCAGGGCGCAATCGTTATTACCAGCATCGTGGCCAAGGCGATCAGAGTGGCTCGAGAGACGAGTGTTCCGTGACGAACTTTTTGCCTCAGACCTAGGGTACTGAGTTGCCATGCAATCCAAGCTGCTGCAATAATTGTTCCTATGCCAGACAAACTACTCACTAGTCGCAAACTGAACTCACTCACTCCAACTAGCTTCGCTACTGCTGAAGCAAACCAAATATAAACGGGTAACTTGTAGTCCCCATAAGAAGGGTAAATCACCTGAAACCAAGGCCTGCCATGCATATCTTTGCCTGTCTGAGCCACTGACTTGACGTCCACCAGCATGGCTGCTTCATCCCAATAAAGAGAGCTCGGCACTTCGCCGAGTTTATACAGACGCAGAGTCAAGGCTAAGAACAAGATACACCCAACAATCAACCCCAGATACTTTCGCGGCATTTATTGATCATAGCATTTCTCATTGCGAGTGGGAAAAGAGACAGGTAAGATGATCTGATGACTTCGTTCCGTCCTATTCATTTATTGATCGTGATTTACTTAATCTCCAGATTATTCATTTGGGTTTTTCGACCCCAAGCCTTTAGCGAAATCATTTACAGTTATATGCCTTATGCCCATCTCTGGGCCAGTGGCACCAAACCATACCTGGAGCAGTGGTACGAATATCCACCAGTGACAATTCCGTTGTTTTACATACCCCATATCATTGATCGAGAAACTCGTGAAACTCCTTTTCACTTGAACTACCTACAAAGTTATCGAGGTTTGCTATTGATTGTTGATCTACTCCTTTTTGGATTGATCTGGAAAACACTACAAAAGCAAAAAGTTGCCTTACCAATTTTTATTACTGCTGTACTCTATTACATTGGGGTTACCACAAAAGCTCACCACTTTCTGTATGACACCATGGACCTGACTTTTGCCGCTTCGCTCACTCTAGCAGCAGCCGCACCAGTGATTTTATCTGCCAAAACTGCCAGCTTTTTTTCTTGGCTGGGCACTTTTTTGGCAATTGGCTTAAAGTACGTCAACGCCCCCCTAATACCGATCTATGCTTTGTTAGAGCGACAGAACTGGAAACGACTAGTGGTGTCTGGCTTTATTGCCTTTGCGTTAGTCTGGGCATTGCCACTCAGTTTGTTCCGATCTTCCTTGTCTGTCAGCTTGGTTTACCACGATATGCGCGGAATTCAAGTTGATAGTGCAGCAGCCATTCTCCTCAGAACTATTGACCAATTTACTCAGAGTGAGCGGATCATCGAGATTTATAAGAATTATGAAGTTACTGGCCCGCTGACGGATCAAGCCAAGAGCGTAATGAAAGTTCTTTTTCCAGCTTCACTGCTTATTTACGTAGCTATCGCATGTTGGTTAGTGCTTAAGGTAACTCACAAACGCAGTCAGTTTCTCCGTATTCATCTCACTCTAGGGTATATCTTACTTTTTATGCTCACTGGAAAAGTGCTTTCGACCCCATTTCTCCTCTGGCATATTCCTTTACTCGCCATCTACCCTTTTACAAGCCTCAAGAGGCAACTGAGCTTTCTCGTCCCTTCGGCCATCATTATCTTTGTATCAATGACTCAAGTTTCCAATGATCTGATTGGTATTTTTCCTATTCCCTTAATTGTAGGATGGATTCGAACCCTCGCTTTTGGCTTTCTGTTTATTCAATGGCTCTGTCTGACTAGAGATGAACAAAGAGAAGCTCATTCTCCAGTTACTAGTGCAACTGATAAATAACCCAGACCACTTTACCTTGCAGGTCTCGTACTTCTGATACTTCCTGGGCAACCGAACCTTGTTGGGTAAGACGATTGAATTCTGTACGCGAAGATGCAATGATTCCCTTATTGCTACTACTTAATGCATCCACAAACTCGATGTTCTGAAATTGTAGAAACTCACCTTGATCTTTTTTAGCCCACTCATTTTCACCCTGAACTAGGCTTGGGTCGGTCTTCGTGTAAAACCAGTAATACATTGCAGGACGACCTTGCTCGCGGGTAATAAAGACTGGCAGGTTTGGAGCGCTATGCTGCCTTTTCTTTACTTCAGCTACCATTTCTTTATACCCATATTGCCATTCAGAGGCATAGAGTTGTGGAAACACTAAGGAGTAAAACCTCCAGAATTGGCCGAATTGGATTAAGAAAAAAAGAGCTAGTGGAACTGTTAAGATTTCCGGACTTACTCGGGGCCACTTTTGTTTCAGCCACACTACTGAGTACATCACTCCAAAACTGAGGATTAACAACAGAGCAGGCATCACTGGCAAAATGCGCAAAGCGTGGGGTGCTGCTTTAGTTAGACCAGCTGGAACAACTCCAATTAAAATCCAGAAAAAAAGAAATGCGACTTTCCGATCGCGCATCTTGAATAAATAAAAAATACCTAGCGACAAAAACACCGCATCTAGTAAATAAAATTGACCCACTATTTGAACTGAGTGACGCGGATTCTGGTCACCTTGGATAAAAAGAAAAGTTGGTGAAAAATGCTTAAAGTAATTTTCAATAAAGCCGCGACCGTAAAAAAAGTAACGATGGTATAGCAAGCGGGCGATGTGTGTATCCCCAGCTGCCTCACGATAGGTATTACTCTGCTCTACAAAAATTGGATCACTAAAGAGATTTGTTTCTTTAAAGCGTTGTTGTTGAATTGGATCCCGGAAACTTAGTAACAGCGGAAGAATGAGTAAAATAAAGAAAATACCCATAGGAAAGATTTTTTTTAAGTTCGCCTTCCAGTCACCTTCTAATAACCACAGTCCCAATAACCCCATCGCTAAAAATGGAGCGATTAAACGAGTAGCATGATAAGCGTACATGGAGAGTGCTAACAACCCAAAACTAATAAAGTAGGTTCTTCTGCTCGCTCCTGCTTTCAATCCTAAATAAACTCCCCAAGTAACTAAACAGGTAGCTAAGTTTACCTCCCAAGCAGCGCGCGAGAACTGAATCGCCCAGGGAGAAATGCTGACTACAAACATCGTTAAGAGTTGAACAATGTCTGGTGAAAAACGAAGCTTTTTAGCGAATACACGAGCGATTAATCCTGTCCCGATTACTATCAGCAGTCCAGCTATAGCACTCGGAAATCGCACCGCCTCCTCATTTAATCCAAGTAAAGCCACTGCCGGAACTACCACATAAAAGTACAATGCTGGTTTATAGTCACCAAATGACTCAAATGCTGAAATGGGCCAATTATGTCCATGATGATCTTTACCCGTTTTTAAGATTGAGTAAGCATCGTAACCTAAAGCTACCTCTTCCCAATAAAGAGCCGGGGGGGAACTTGATATGTTATAAAAACGAGTGAATACAGCCAGACCTAAAATAGTAATGAATCCCAGCAAAAAGATTTTTTTCATGCTTGTTTAGTATGTCACCTCATTTGGTGTCCTAGTAACTGTAAATCGAACTTTTCCGTCTGTACCCCTCACAACTGCCATTGCTTTTTCAGCTGGAATTTCACTCGGAGTGGCAATGATTAAAACGTTTTTCCGACCTAAATCCCCTTCATTAATGCGGCGACTAAACTCATACTTAACCAACGAACCCCCGTGGTACCAAATCGGATTTGTTTTCCGAGAGAAAAGTGCAAAGATATAAGGTTGTTGATAAAAATCTGTAAAGAGAATTCTTTCAACCTCTGGCTCATACTGCTTGGCATACTCCATTACTTCTAAGTACCCATCGAGAAAGTCTACACTCACTTCCCGTTGATAGCTGCCATAGTAGCGGTGTAAGTAGCTGAGCGAAAAGAGACAGTGTAAAAGCAGCCAAGTACCTACAACTGACTTAACCAGTAATTCTTTTTCTGACTTCGTTCCATTAACTCGCTGATTTAATGAAAGTGGCTGCAGTAACTTCCAAAGTGAGTCTGCGCCTGCCACAGCTAAAAGCAGGAATCCTGGCAAAGCTAGTAGTGCACGATTACTATGTGGAATATCTCGGCCAATAGCTGCTGGCAATAAGCCAATAAGAATCCAACCCACTGCAATTAACCAGAGTTGCTTTTCATCTGCGATGACCGAAATTTTTTTACGCAGAAATATAGGAGAGAGGACTCCCGCTACAACCAGCAAGAAAGTTGTTGGCAACAAGACTCCCCAATGACCATCACCGTGACGCAAAGAATTTGTCCATCCAAAACTCAAAAAAGCTGGCGAGATATGTGCCGAAAAATGGTAGATAAATGCTTCTAATTTTTCCACTGGACTCAGTGGTAATGTAAAAATGGTACTCTGCCAGAACCTATCAGCTCCGTGACCAAATAGTGAATCTTGAATGAGTGGTAAGAGACCAATGCTGGTTAGTACTCCCACGCAGAGCAGACTTTTGCGCTCAATCCAAAATACTTTTCTCTTTAAAAATATGAACAGTAGTACTAAAAGAGGCACCACAATTTTAGTACTGTGATAACTATATAAAGCAGCTGCTAAAAAAGTACTAGTTGCACCAATATTAAAAAAGCGCTGCCATGCTTTAACTACCTGATTTAATCTAAGTAAGAAAACCAGGGACCAAATCAAAAAGCAGAGAGCAATCCCACTTTCGAAACCAATTCGAGAAAAATGAATATGCCACGGAGAGAGGGCAATTAATAATCCTGAGAGTAATGAAAGTGAAGCCGCCGAGAGAAAAACATTCTCCTCCTTATTTACTACCGACTTGCGTTCTAACAACTGGTAGGTAAGCAAAATCATCCCTCCAACCGCTGCAACCCCAGCCAGTGCAAAAGGTAATCTCACTGCCCAGAGGTTCATTCCAAATACAACAGTGAAAAAACCATTTAGATAGATTGGTAACGGCGCTTTGTAGTCGCCAAAAGAACGAAATGAAGTAGGCAATCGATTCAACCACTCATCACGGCGCGTGGTCCAGACAGCATACCCATTGTAACCAATTGCAGCTTCATCCCAGCTCATACCATGTGGAACTTCTCCAATTTTGTAGAGACGTAAAACTGTGGCCAAAATCAAGATTAAGCCCACAAGAATCAGCCATCGTTTAGAAAGCAGATTCATACTTGACCCCTTTTCCACCACCAGTATGGCTGCCATAAAATAAAAAGCATTTTTTGAGTCAAACTTCCATTTCTCCAAGTAAAGACACGGGCATTGCGCCAGCTCATTTGAGTAATTCTCTGCTCACCAAAAACCTCCGCGTTAGTCGTTTCATGATAATGTTTCACTCTAGCCTGATTCTCAAAGAGAACTTGCCAACCTTTTTTCCTGGCTCTAAAAGATAAATCTACGTCTTCCCAATAGGCTGGGTAGTAAACTGGGTCAAACCCTTTTAGCTCTAACCACTTCTGTTTATCAAAGATGCCACTCCCCCCGCTCACCCAGGCCGTAGGGCCGGATGCAAACTCTGTGGCTCGTGCATGGATGAAAAGTCCTCTCTCAAACCACAACGAATTTTTGCCTCCCACCACCTCTTCTTCTCCTTCAAGCGTTTGCTCTTTTTCTAGACAGCCCACCGCAAACACTGCTGAGTTATTAAAATGAGGCAGAAGATACTTGAGAATATCGGCAGCTGGCTGAACGTCAGTATTAATCAAAAAAACTAGTTCATGTTTTGCTTGCTCTACAGCCCGATTACAGGTTGCCGCAAAGCGAAGATTCTGTCGGTTTTTTATCAAAGTAATTGTTACACTTTTATTTGGATGAGTTAACTCAGTTCGCATCATCTCAAACTCTGAGGAAGAAGATTTTTGAGTATTGTCCGCTTGAGCATCGGAGAAGAACTGCTGTTTTAACCACTCGCAGCTATTGTCTGAACTGGCATCGTCCATAATGACAATTTCATCCCCACTTCGGAGCATGGCAATTACCGAGGCTAAGTTATCTGCCAGTAACGCCTGACCATTAAAGTTTGGAATAATAGCAGAGACATTACGACCACCATAAACTGGGTCGTTCGCAAAAGAAGAAATCGAAGTCATAATGCTATTACCTTTTTATCATTTGTTGCAAGGTCTTTTCAAAGCGATCTTGCGAGAACTGCCTTACTTGCGCTCTAGCCATTTCTCTAAGCGATGTACAAAGTTGTGTGTCCGTAATTAATTTTGTGGTTAACTCCAAACATTCATTTTCTGTCTGCCATAAATATGCAGTGAACTCAGCGCCTACTACCTCAGTTTGACCACCCTTACCTACCACGACTGGGATGCAACCGCTAGCCATTGCTTCTCCTGTACTAATTCCAAAGTGCTCTACTTTTTCAGGCGCCTCAGCTTCATTTACCTCAAACCCAGCCGCGTGCCAATAAATACTCGCTTTAGCATACCATTCCAAGAGTTGACTACGCGCCACATCGTGCAGAAAAGTAATTGGCAAGTCTTTTGCAAGTTGATAAAGCTGACTCACATACTCTTGATCTTCTATCCCACCAATCAAAACTAGCCTCCAATCTGCCATCAGCTCCGGGTTAGACTGCAACATCTTCTGAAAGATTTTTATCAAAAGATCTTGCCTTTTTGCATGTGTATGTTGAAAAAAACGCCCCACACTTAAAATCACTTTTTGTTTTTTTGGAGCATGCTGGAAACAATCCTCCTCTATCACAGGATAGTGAACAAACGGAACAGAAGTCTGCCAAGCTTTTTCAACTACGTTTTGAGTAAACTGTGAGTTCGCATTTTTAACAGACCAATTTTTGAGCTTTAATCTTTCCAAAACTGAGGTTTTACGGTTGGTGAATGGAATCTGGATGTGTAAAACGTTATTCTTTGCTGCACTAAAAAATAAACTGCCGTCAGTGACGTAGTAGAGCAAGTCATACTTGCGAGTCCAATCTAGCTTCCTAAAAAAAGAAGTCTGAGTGCCTAACGGGCTAGCAATAAACCCAACTACATCAAGTGAAGAGCCTAAGAAGCGACTGTAGTTCTGGCGATATTGAGCCACTTGGTCAGAGGTCAGTGGGTCAGTGGCAGAGATGGCTACTTCAACTTGGTGTGAGTTGCCCAAAGCCTGTGCGACTTTAAATAAATATCTTTCGCCGCCACCAAAGTGTTTGGGAATATATGGCGAGTATAAACAAACCCTCATGTCACCTCTTCGTCTTTTTTGAGTTCTTTCTTCTCAACAGCAAGCACAGGTGATAAGTCTTCAGGTTTGACACTTTTCCATTGGTTATTAATTTCTAACTCTACCCGTTGATACTTCTCGGCTAACGACGGTTTCTGTTGTAATTCCCAAACTTGGATGTAAACCAAAATTCTATTTATTGCCTGCACTAGCGCCTCAATCAGACCCTCTAAACCATCCTGGTAGCCTTTTTTGAGAACGGCGCGTCGAAAGAACTCCATGCTCCCTTTTCGTAGCAGCGTCATAAAAGAAACTGGCGCAACACTTGATTCATACAAAAGTCTAGCTTCGATGGGGGTCCAACTCGCACTCTTGAGTAAGCCATCTACCGTATTTCGGTGGGTCAGATGTACAAGCGAACTATGCAGCTGTACTGATTCACCAGTAAAAACTGGACTCTCATGAATATCACCTTGCCACTTCTCTAGGGCACTCAATCTAAATACTCGGGTAATAAACTCACTTTGCCAGCCACCGAATTGAAAGACTTTTCCATACATCATGTTCTGTCGATGGAAAACCAAGGCATTTGCGGTACTGGTCTCAGTTTGGACCAGAATTTCTTTAGCGAGTCGTGGAGTCACTCGTTCATCAGCATCAATGTAAAAAACCCACTCAGAACTGGCAGCCTCTTTGCCAATATTTCTCTTCTCTGAAAAAGAGTGAGTCTGTGAGGCAATTACTTTCGCTCCAGCTCGCTCTGCTATCCCAACAGTTTGATCTTCAGAGTCTGAGTCCACCACGATAATCTCGCTGCACCATTGCAGTGCTTCCAAGCAATTCGCGAGCATGAGCTCTTCGTTTTTGGTGATGATGATGGCTGAGATGCTAGGTCGCATGGTATAGCTAGATGATTGTCTGCTTACCCATTCTACCTAAAAGAAAATCAATTGTCGCCCGTCGTTCCGTTGCGTCTCCTAGAACTAGGAAGCGCAGAGCTAAGCGAAAAATATTTGCCTGGAAGAAGAAGATCTCCGGAACTGCTTTCCAGGCAGGTTTGGGAATTTTTTTGGTTTTTGTTGCAAGAGGGTTGTGCATTTTCTGCAATTCTTGCATAGAGTAGGAGTATCTTAAGAAAAAGTAAAATCTATTTCGAGTTTGATAGTATCTATTGAGCTCAGAGCCTGCTCCACCTGAAGAACTGGCGTTGGCATGCCAAACTTTGGCATCTGGCGCATAAAGAACCTTAAATCCAGCTTGTCGAACTCGGATACTCCAATCCACATCCTCTAAGTAGAGGAAGTACTTTCCCTCAAGTACTCCTACTTTTTCGATGACTGAGTAGGGCATGAGCACACAGCAGCCGGTAGCAAAATCTGTTTCTTGAGCTTGATCAAAGTGGCCGCGATCTAGTTCATCCACTCCCCGATGAAACGCATCCAAGTTTGCCCAGTCAATACTTCCCCCTGCATACCACAAGACTTTTCCTTTTTGCGATGGGGTATAGCTAGCATGGTGGTACTCGTTACCTGGGGCAAAGTAGATTTTGGGAGTAATCATCCCAACTTTTTCGCTTGACTCAGCGCAGGCGATCAGCTTAGTAAGAAACTCTTCATCTTGGGTTGTGTCATTGTTTAAAATCAAGATATAATCCGGCTTCTTTTCTCGAGCTACATACTCAATTCCTAAGTTGTTACCATCAGTAAACCCTAAGTTGGTATCACTTCTGACAATCACGGTATTTTTAGGCAGCTGTTTCTGAGGAATGATCAGCGCGTCTTTAGAGCCATTATCAACTACCACTGTTGAGACGGTGTAACTCTTTCTCTTTATTTTACGCAGTGAATCCAAGCACGCCCGAGTGTCTTGATCGTTATTGTAGTGAACAATGATAATAGCAACGTGAACCATGATTGATTATTGTACCGCACTTCTGAGGTGCTTTACCTTTTTAATCGGCGTCGGAGTTGCCACCAGAGCTTCATCAAGCCATTTGTGTGCTGGACTTGCCAATCAGCAATCCAGTAGTTAAGGTCTCTTTGAGAACTTCGCAACCCGGCAATAATATCTCTAGGGACATTCTGTGGATCAGTTGTCTTGAAACCATGTTGCTGCCAGCTCTTGAGTACCACGCTTAACTGATAAAAAGATTGTAGGTAGCTCAGACTCAAACCATGCATACCCTCTTCAATTCCTTTTTCCGCAAAGCATCTGCGAAAAAACTCATCCCAGAATGTCTTAATTGTTTTGGCAGGCGAGGTAGAAAATGAAGCTACACTCCCACTAGTAAGCTCGATGGTGCTATAGCGATTTAACCGTTCGATATACTGCTCGATTGTTTGATAGTGGTGGTGCCGAATTGCCCACTCTTCTTTGGCAGCGAGCTCCTCACAACGTCCGGAGACTTGAGGGGCTGCGTGAATTGTGTCTTCCCACTGTACGGCACCTCGTCGAAACAAGCGCAGTTGATAGTCTGGCCACCAGCCAGTTTTTTCAATCCAACGATCAAAAATAATGTTTTTCCGAGGTAAAAAGTATGCGAATGTTTCAGAGTTTTTGTCCTCAACTATAGCGAGAATTTTCTGAGCAAGTTGAGGTGGCACTTCTTCATCAGCATCAATCACCAACACCCATTCACCTTTTGCCTTACTAACTGCAAAGTTCCGGGCTGGCTCTACATACTGAACATCTTTATGGGGAAATATATCAGCTGAAAAATCTTTAGCTATCTCCAAGGTGTTGTCAGTACTCTCCATATCAACGACAACAATCTGATCTACAAACATCAAAGAACTTAAACACCTTCTCAGCGTTTCCGCAGAGTTTTTTGTGTTTATAACAGCCGAAATTTTGACGGAATTTTTGTGTTCAATCACATGCCTCACTTATTAATTTTTATGACTGTCTCATTTAACCACATTTTATCTTTTAAGAACTCCACTTCATGTTTGCGGTAATCAAAGAGCCCATTTGCCCGACGAAGGTCATCAGAACTACGTAAAAAAAATAGCTGGATATTTCCAGCACCATCTTGGAAAACTGCAGTACCCTCATTTTGGAAGCGAGTTGTTTGGTTTGGAAGCTTTCTTTCCACCAGTAACTCTGAGAGGGAGGGTCGGCCACGCACAATGATCTCCTGACTACTTAATAACGGCGAGTGAAATTCTAGCAAGACTGTCTCTTGAGCTTCAGGATTGGGAATCGGGTTCTTCATCTCTAGTGTGCCAGTTAAAGTAACCAGCTCGCGGTTAAAGGTAAAGTTGCCAGGAGAATAATGTTCTCGGAACTTCCAGTACTTTTGCGGATCTAGAGTTTGGGTTTCTTCCAGTTGCTTTAGAAAAGTCTCTAGAGTCATTGCCCTGCGCGCTGCAAAAAGTTGGTGCGAGAAGCTGGGTACTAGGAGCAAGGCCAGCAACAACATACTTAGACCCACGAAAGCAGTAAAAAATACTGAGACGGATTTTTTAGCTCTAGGATACAATGAGGACATGCGATTTTTAGCTCAGCAACTTTGGCGTAGCAAAGATATTTTATACTGTCTACTCCTTTTCATTGTAGCACTGGTTTTCTCCCTAGACCTCTTCTTACATCAGGGGCGGCCAGCTACTTTTGATGGACCAACTCACCTAACAACGATGGCTCAATTCTTCTTAGGGATGAAAGATGGGCAGTTCCCAGTCAGCTGGGCAGATGGCTTTGCAAACTATGGCATGCCTATTCCTTTGATTGCTCAGCAACTGACTTCTTACTTAGGTGGTGCATTCATTTTTTTTACTCGGGATGTGGTTTTGGCCTATAACCTGGTAGTATTGCTCGGAGCAGTCCTTTCTACTTGCTTTTTTTACGCTTTTCTACGCTTATTTTTTAAACAAGAAAGCTCCTTAGCGGGGAGTATTCTGTTCAGTTTAGCGCCCTATCGAATCATCAACATTTATACTCGTGGAGCCATCCCTGAATTTTTTGTGGCGGTTTTTATTCCCTTAATTGCGATTGGTATGGTCACTTTTTTTCGTGATAAAAAGAACTGGGGTTTACCCGTTTTTCTAATAGGACTGTGTGGACTAATTTTGAGTCACCCCATGATGCTCGTACCTGCCAGTTTTATCTTAGCTCCGGTCGCTCTGGTAGCCAGCTGGTCTTGCTGGAAAAACTGGCGTCAAGTACTTGTGATTGGCTTTTTGACTGGAGCCGCTTTTGCGCTTACTGCCTACTACTTGGTTCCGCTATTTGGAGAAATTAAGTATTTATATTATGGACAAGGAACCAAGCACTTTATTTCCAACAACTTCCTGACCTGGAAGAACTACTTCCAACCTGCATGGCCGTACTACACTGCTACAGATATTGGACCACGCGGCCAGTACTTTCATCTTGGAACAGTGGAAATGGTGGCACTACTTGCCGGTGCTGTGGTCACCGTTATCCGCTTTATAAGAAAACCGCACCGAAACCTGACGGTGTTAGATGGCGCATTAATCGTCACCGGAGTTATTATTTTCTTCACTCTCTCTGTCTCTGAACCGTTATACAGAGCTCTTTTACCATTAAATAATATTCAACATCCCTGGCGCATGTTAACTGCGCTGATTTTTTTGCCACCATTTATTTTGGCCTATCTTCTGGATCAAATGAAAGCTCTGCAAAAATACCAATACTGGTTGGCCGGCGCAGCCGTCCTCCTAATTTGTGGTCTTCGCTTCCCTCAGCTCTACGGCAAGAATTATATCTGGTATCCAGATTCTTTTTACTACTTCACCCCGATTAACTTGCATGGCGAGGTCTTAAATACGATCTGGACCGGGAGCAGCAGAGACTACTCGATCCAGTCCCAAAAGGCTCAGATTATTGGCGGCAACGGGCAGATCGCACAGATGAACGTACTGACCGGCCAACGTCAGTATCAAGTTTCCGCCACGACTCCGATCCGAATGGTGGACTACACCTTCTACTTCCCTGGTTGGAAGGCATATGTAGATGGACAAGAAGTACCCATAGAGTTCCAAGATATGAATTACCGGGGCGTAATTACGTATCAAGTTCCAGAAGGAAACCATCAGGTAATGTTGCGTTTTGAAGATACGAAGATGAGACTCTTGGGTAAAGTGGTGACCGTATCTACGGTGATCAGCCTAGTTATGATCTACTTTTGTCTTAGACTGCGTAACTCAGCAAAGAGTTTTTCCCGACCGAGCAAGAAGAAAACAGCTAAGTAAACCAGCACCGTTAAGATCATTCCAGAGACCATATTTGGAAAACTTCTGGACCACACCCCACTTAAACTCACCCCAACTAAGGCCATTGCCCCTGCAGCTACTAACTGTCGCCAGGTATTTTCCCAGACCTGAACTGGCAGTATCTTACGCACATACCAAATTGGTAACACGGAACTAAACGAGATAATAAATGCCGCAATTGCCACTCCTTGAAAGCCAAACCACCAAATCATTAAAGGCGTTAAAATCCAGGTTAAAGAGGTCCACATAATCATTAACTTTAATGTCACATCAATCTTACCAATTGCACTCAGCGTATTGGTCAGGGGAGTAGAAATTGCTCCCCAGCCAATGCTTAAGGTAAACAGAATAAAGGTCAATAATGCTGGCTGCCACTTTTGATACTTCGCCACCAGTGATATGAAGGGTCCAATAAAAACACACATCCCAATGAGTAGTGGGAAAATGGAGAGTGAGATAAAAAATAAGGTTTTTTCGATTGCCTTGCGCAGCAGATTACGATCGTGTTGCAATCTTGAGTATGTGGGGAAGGTAATTGCAATCACGTTCTGGACCGTCAACTGGTAGGGAACTTGAGACCATTGCTTGGCAAAGTTAATGTAGCCAAATTCCTGTAAAGGCAAAAATAAGCCCAGGAAAAGATAAAAAAGCTGATCCTTAATCCTTGCTAGAAAATCATTGAGCTGGAACTTGGTACCCGTCCCCAGCATAGTCCGCAAAGCCACCCGATTGAGTGCAAAGCCAATTGGCCACCGTTGAATTAGATACATGACCAGTACTCCGAGTATAGAGCGCAGCAAAATCGCATACATATAGGACTGGACCCCGAAGCCATTTACGGCTAAATAAACCAAGATGCCATAGTACGTTAGCTGCTCAACTACCTGGGGAAAAACCATTTTAGAGAAATCTAACCTGCGTTCGAGAATTACTGAAGGAATAGTTTTTAAACTGGCTAAAGGGAAAGAGATACCCAAGGCGAGTAAAACGAATACGCCATTGGCGCCAATCTTTGGGGTTAAAACCCCACTCATCGCTAAACCTACCGTAATCAAGAAGATGAACCAAGATAAGATCTGCTGAACCGTAAAAACGGTACGGTACTCGGTGACCGTCGGCGAGTCTTTTTTCTGAATCAGCGCAGACGCTAAACCAATATCAGAAAAAAACGTCAGTAAACCAATAATGCTGGTCACCACTCCGTAAATGCCAAACTCTTGAACTGTTAGGTATGCTCCCAAGACAAAAGATGCACCTAAACCAATAAGGTGTAGCAGCAGTGTACGAGCCATGTACGAGGCAGCCCCAGAAACGGATTTGCGCTTAATCTCTTGGACTTCTTCTGCGCCAATTCCTTCTAGCGAAGTTGTGACAGCAGCTGTTTCAGACATTATTTTGTTTACTTTCTGTGTGGTGGAAGATAACATACCCGAGTAAGATAACTCCGCTAATCGCAGAAATCGTATCGGCTAAACTTCTAATTGGGGTACTGCCAAACTCAAAACCCAGTAAATGTTCACCCGCTGGCACGTCTGCGGCGATCGTACCGTGTTGACCCAGTCTTTTCACTAATGGCGTTTTGCCATCCAGTTCTACCTGCCAACCTGGAAAGTCAGCCACCATCAGATCAAATGTCGCCGGACTCGTAAATGTAGTTCTAAATAACTTCTGATGTCCCCGATCGACCAGCACCTCCACCTTTGACTCTGTACCTCCTGGAACTAAGTACTTTTCAGTTGGAGGTGTTAATTCTGAAGCCATCTGGATAGGAATATAATCTGGCAGAATACTGCTCATCTCGCTTCTAATCCGTTCTGGAGAACTGTAGTAAAAGCTATCCGTATTTTCTAAGTAGCTTTCGGGGCGAAAAAAGAACGTATTTCCAATCAGCAACACTCCGCCAAGTAGCAGCACATATAAGTACCGGACCATTTTGTGTGTAATTAAAGTTACGCTTGCTCCAGCCAGTAGGGCGATAAAAACGGCGGCCACTGACAAATACCGCCAAGGGAACTGAACAAAGTGGAGCAAAGGAATGTGATCCCAGATTGGTTGGGACTTCAGCAACGTCATAAATAAACTCAGTCCCAGAAGAGCTAAAAGTACTGCATAGAATCCATTTCGGGAACGTAAGAATTGCTTGGGGGATAGAGTTTTTGCTCTGCGCAGCAACAACACTGCTAGAACTATCAGAGCAATTATTTGGCCTGCACCCAAGAAAAAAGAAATATCATCTTGAGGCCCCCAGCTCGAACCGCCGTACTTCCAGTTGGCAGAAAAGAACTGACGAATATAGAGGAAGTGTTGCGAGTAATGGAAGTAGCCAGTCAGGATTTTATCAATTTGGGTAAATGACTTTTCGGCAAAAGAAGGAAGCAAGTAAAAGGCAGCACTACCAAGTGCTAGAAGGTAGGCACCTCCTACTTGAGCGATTGCTCTACCAATGCTTAGCTGTTTATTTCTCTCCCAGAACCAAATCGCAACGGCAAAAGCCAAACTAAAAGGTAAAAAGATCAAAGTAGACACATTGTGGCTTAAAAACAGCGTAATCAAGCTGAGCGTTAAAGTAATGAACCCAGTCTTTTCTTTGCGATAAATCTGCAAAATTCCGAGCAAAATCCACGGCATGGCCATAATGGCCCATGACTCGCTCAAAGCTCCTCGGACAAACAGATTCACTGCCCGGTACGGAGCCAACGTAAGGCAAAAAGCGGTGAAAATGCCACCTGACCGACCAAACATTCTCGCACCTAATTTATAAGCTCCCAAGGCAGTACCCACAGCTGTCATCAAGTAAAGTAGCTTAATTGAAGCAACTAAATCAAAACCTAGCCAGTGCCAAAAGGCACCCACATAGTAAGGAAGTGGCGCATAAAACTCATATAAAGGCATTCCATATCCATACCCGAAGTTGGCTGACCAGCGCACTGGGAACTGACCTTCTTGAAGAGCCAAAAGCATCTCCCCAATTCTGGCTCCATGAACATAGTCATGAACTCGAAAAAAACTAGGATGCAGCAACGACCAGGAACTAGCCAAGACAGCGAGCAGGAGAGAAAAACCAACCAATACTTTTTTCATTGCTTCAGTTATTCTAATACAGTATGCCGCAAAGGTCTGAACTTCTCAAAGTGATTCTTCAAACTGTTGCAGTGACTTTGCTTTTGGTCATTCTACTCTTTGGCGCCACTGCTGGGGTACTAGGATTCTATGCGTACAGACAAGCAAAGCTTTTTAGCGACAGCGCAGGCGTGTCTATTCCAGAGCTGATTGAAGTTGCTCGAGCTGGCTGGAGAGTCCAACCGCGTCAAAATAATCAACGAGTCAATTTTTTAATCTTAGGCACTGATGAACTTGCTTCCCGCGGAACTGTACCAGTCCTAACAGACACCATGATGGTGGCATCTTTGAACCTGAATAATGGTCAACTAAATATGCTCTCTGTACCTCGAGATCTTTGGTCTGCTGAGTACCAAACTCGAATTAACGCCTTATATACTTATGGAAAAGACCGCTACCCTGACGAACCCGCGCGATTTCCTCGTGAAGTCATTGAAGAGCTCTTCGAGCTCCAAACTAATTACACAGTCATTTTAAAGTTAGAGACTGTTGGAGAATTGATTGATGCTATCGGCGGAGTAGAAGTTGAAGTACAAGAAACATTTGTCGACCCGCTCTTTCCTCGCCCAGATGTTGACGTGACAGTTGAACGAGATCCTCAAAAGCTCTATCAAACCGTCATTTTTACGGAAGGAACAGAAAAGATGACTGGCGAACGAGCCCTACAGTACATCAGGAGCCGTCACTCCACAGGGAATCAGGGGGATGACGTAGCTCGCTCTGTCCGCCAACAAGCGGTCATCACCAGTTTGATCGCAACCCTGCGGCAACCTTCATTTTATAAAGATTTTTCTCGAGCCGGAAAGCTGTACTCTTTTTATCAAAAAGAATTTGCACAGTTTATTCCTATTACCGAGGTAATTGGCATGGTAAAACAGTTATATCCAGTGAAAAATCAAGTCAGCCTACAAAGCCACTCATTAAGTATATTTCCTGACGAACCAACTGGGTCAATTACTCACCCTCCAGTTAATAGGTATCAAGGCCAATGGGTATATGAAGTTCGAGATAAAGCAGCGCTGGAGCAAGAGGTCCATCAAAAATTACAACTATGACACTTCGCCAATCTCACCAGCCACTCAGTCACAAGCTAGTCATGCGGATATCTGTTACAATCATCATCATTCTGACTCTTCTAGTTGGCTACTACGAATCAACTTTATATATTTGGCAGACCAATCACCGAAGCGCGCTAGAAAAATTTAACGTCAATACAACCAAAGAATTACTTAAGTTAGAGGTGGAGACCAAATGAAATTACTTGTGACAGGAGGCGCCGGCTTCATCGGTTCAAACTTTATTCACTATTGGCTCAGGAATCATCCCGATGATCAGGTAACGAACTTCGATAAGCTCACTTACGCGGGCAATCTTGAAAACTTAAGAGCAATTGAGAAAAACCCTGCCTACCACTTTATCCAGGGTGATATTACCTCTCCAGAACAAGTCGCTCAAGCTCTCAATAATATTGATGTCGTGGTCCACTTTGCGGCCGAGACTCACGTAGACCGGTCAATTTTGGGACCTGGCATTTTTTTACAGACCAACGTGATTGGGACTCAAGTCCTGCTCGACGCTGTCCTAAAAGCAGGAATCCAGCGCTTTCATCACATCTCTACTGACGAAGTATTTGGTTCGCTAGAACTTGGTTCTCAAGAGAAATTCACTGAACAGACCGCATATGATCCTCGCAGTCCTTATTCTGCCAGCAAAGCAGCCTCAGATCACTTAGTTCGTGCCTATGGAGAAACCTATGGCTTGCCCTACACTATTACCAACTGCTCAAACAACTACGGCGAGTATCAATTCCCGGAGAAACTTTTTGGCTTAACTATCACCAACCTGATCGAGGGCAAGAAGGTTCTGGTGTATGGAGATGGTCTAAATGTGCGCGACTGGTTATATGTACAGGATCATTGCCGAGCCATTGAAGCCGTGCTGCTCAAAGGTCAGTTGCAAGAAACCTACACGGTCGGCGGCTTAAAAGATGATGTCAGTAACCTCGAAGTAGTCAAAATGATAATGAGAATTATGGGTCAGAACGAGCAAATGATTGAGTTCGTCAAGGACCGACCAGGTCATGATCGTCGCTATGCAGTAAATTGGGACAAGATCCATGATCAGCTCGGCTGGTCGCCTTCTGTAACTTTAGAAGAAGGTTTAGTCAAAACCATTGCTTGGTATCAAGAAAATGAAGCTTGGTGGAAACCCTTGAAAGAGAATACTCAAGCTTTTTTTGCGCAAAACTATAAAAAAGCCTAAAAACTTCTAAGGAAAAATATGAAGATTGCAGATACCTACGAGCATCAATTAACCACTCAAGCCTATGGCCAGAAACCATTTATTGAAGGTGTTGAGATCATTGAGCTGTCTTTTCATAATGACGATGGAGGCAATTTTGTCGAGCTTTTCCGCCTAGAAGAGGGCCGCATCGCGGGTGTCAAAGAGCCTTTTACAGCTAAACAAATTAGTGCATCTGTTTTAACTCCTGGTACGATTAAGGCCTTTCATATCCACAAAAAACAAAATGATTTATGGTATGTCTCACCCTACGACCGCTTGCTCGTGAACTTGCGTGACTTGCGAGAAGACTCTCCTACCTTCAATGCGCATGTACGATTGGTTCTGGGAGGCGGTAAGAACTCAATGCTTCGGATCCCTCATGGCGTAGCTCACGGCGCCGCCAATGCGTACGAACGCAACATGACACTTTTGTATGCCACCAGCGAACAATTTAATCCTTCTGAGCCTGACGAACATCGCCTACCCTGGGATGCATTTGGCGCAGAAATCTGGGCGCTGGTAAAAGGTTGAGATGAAAACTTCAATTATCGGAACCGGTCTTTCTGGTTTAGTCGGCTCTAAATTAGTTACAGATTTTGAAGCCTCCTACGACTTCCAAAACCTAGATGTCACTCACCCCACTAAACCAGTAGATATTACCAATTTGGAACAACTTCGACAGGTATTTACTGCTTCTGAGGCACCAGTGGTGGTTCATTTCGCTGCCTTTACTGACGTTAATAAAGCTTGGGAAGATCGAGACAATAAAGAAGGCATCGTCTATAAAGTGAACGTGACCGGCACTGAAAATATTGCCCGGGCAGCCAAAGAAACGAATAAGCATTTAATCCATATTTCCACTGCCTACGTCTTTGATGGCAAGAAATCTGAGTCATATACAGAAGAAGATCAGATGAGCCCGATTGAGTGGTATGGCCAAACGAAATCCTGGGCCGAAGAGAAAGTGATGAAAGTAGGTGGCAGCTGGACAATTCTGCGAATTGATCAGCCTTTCCGCAGTGACTCCTTTCCGAAAAAAGATATTGCCCACCGAATTATTGCTGGGCTGCAAGACAAGACACTGTATCCGTTATTTACTGATCATTTTTTTGGCCCTACCTACATTAATGACTTTGCGAAAGTGATTGATTGGGTGATTCGGACCAAGACTGCTGGACTCTTTCATGCTTCTTCTGGCGAGCGCTGGACTGATTATGATTTTGCCAGCCTCATTTCCCAAACACTGAACTTACCTGGAGAGCTTCAAGTAGGCGACTTAGATGAGTATCTGAGAACTTTGACCAGACCATACCAGCGAAATACCGCTTTAAATACGACTAAACTTTTTGCAAAACTGGACTTCCAGCCAAAAAGTATTAAACGAGCAATCGCAGAAATAACCGATTTTTAATTTTTCTCCTGCCGACTTTGAGATTTGCGCCACGCCTCAATGAGCTTGTGATGCCCTTGGAGCAAGATTTCCGGAACTTGCCAACCCTGGTACTCTACTGGTCGAGTGTATTGAGGATGTCCAAGAAAGCCCACTGCCGAGTGTGACTCATTCGTCGTGCTACTTTCATTTCCTAGCACTCCTTCGATGAGTCTGCTAATCGCGTCCACCATCACTAAAGCGGCAGGCTCACCGCCAGTCAACACGAAATCTCCTATCCGCAACTCTTCATCTGCCAAGTGCCAAGCTACACGCTCATCGACGCCTTCATAGTGTCCACAAATAATCACCAGCTCATCCAGCTGTGACAACTCAACTGCTTTTTCTTGAGTAAAGGCCTGACCTTTGGCTGAAGTTAAGATTACTCGGGACTTACGTGCTGCTCGATTTGGGTCATGCTCTTTATCTTTGTACCCTAAATCATACAACGCTGCATGGATGGGTTCTACCTTCATTACCATCCCTGGACCGCCACCAAATGGTCGGTCATCAGTGGTTTGATGCTTATCGGTCGCAAAGTCACGGATATTAATAAGCTGGTACTCATTGATCCCTTTTGCATCTGCGCGCTTCAACATTGACGTCGAAAAAGGAGAGCTAAAAAACTCTGGAAAAAGGGTCAGTACTTTAAATCTCATGACAGAATTATACTCGCCCTGCTATACTCTACCAATTAGCGTCTTAGACTTATGAATATTTGCATCATTGGTACTGGTTTTGTAGGAGTTGTAGCGGCTGCTGTGTATGCCTCACTTGGGCATACTGTGATTGGATTGGATGTCGATTTGGCCAAAATTGAGAAGTTGCGTCAGGGAATCGTGCCTTTTTTTGAACCTCAGTTAAAAGAGTTACTGATTGAGCAACAAAGCTTGGGTAAACTAAGCTTCACCACTGAGTATAAAGTGGCTATTTCCAACTCTGAAATTGTGATTATTGCCGTAGGAACTCCTTCTGCTCCTGACGGTCAAGCCGATTTAAAGTATGTGGTTGCTTCGGCAGAATCATTAGCACCTTTTCTGAAAGAAAAAGCCATCGTCATCATCAAGTCTACGGTTCCACCCGGCACATTGCCTAAAATAGAAGATGTAATTCGCCGGAAGACACAGGTAAAGTTTTTTACTGCTTCACTGCCTGAATTCTTGAAAGAAGGCAGCGCTGTGCATGACACCCTTAATCCAGATCGAATCGTGATTGGTGCAACCGACCCTTTTGTTTTTGCAACACTGGAAGCTCTGCACGCTCCATTTGAAGCCCATATCGTTAAAGTTCGACCTGAGTCTGCTCAAATGGCCAAGTATGCTGCCAATGCTTACCTAGCTACTAGAATTACCTTTATTAATCAAATTGCTGATTTGTGCGAAAAGAATGGAGCTGACATTCAGGATGTGATCGAGGCCATTGGCTATGACAAAAGAATTGGCAAACATTATTGGTATCCTGGATTTGGCTATGGTGGCTCCTGTTTTCCCAAAGATGTCAAAGAGCTAGCTGCCTACTCACGTGCCATAAATGAAGAGCATAATCTCTTGAATAAAATTAATGAACTGAATGAGCAACGAGTAGCTAAACTGCTGGATTCATACAAAGATAGAATTGGTGGTTGGCAAGGCAAAAAAGTGGCTGTTCTCGGCCTGTCTTTCAAACCAAATACTGATGACATGCGTGAGGCCCCCAGCACTAGAGTTATTCCTTATTTGCTAGAACACGGAGCTATGGTTACTGGATATGACCCAAAAACCGTTGAGGTTGCGCCCCACTTCATTCCCGCCAATGAGCACTTGAGTTTCACCGAAGATCTCAATGCTGCAGTCGAAGGTACAGACGTGATTTTCAGCTTAATTGAGTGGCCAGAAATTACCACCTACGACTTTAGCTCGGCTAGAAATAAGGATAAAACACAGTGGTTTATTGATGCCCGCAATCAATTCTCGCCTGCCAGAGTCAGTGAGTGGGGTTTTGAGTACATTGGAATAGGAAGATAGAAATTGCGAATATGGCAAACCAGACTAAAATTTTAATTACTGGTGGAACGGGCTTTGCTGGCTCTCACTTGATAGCGGCGCTAAAAAAGAAGGAGTATCAAAATATTCATGTGACTCACTTTGCCTCAACCCAGAACGCGGAGCTAGGCAAAGAAGTCGTAGTCCATCAGCTTAACTTGACAGACAAATCGAGTGTGGCTGCTTTAATCAAAGAAGTTCAGCCGGAGCAGATATATCACCTGGCTTCGTTCGCAGCTGTAGGAAAAAGTTTCCAACAGGCTTCGATGATCCTCGAAAATAACATTACTTTGCAGTTGAATGTCCTTGAAGCCATGCGCGAGCACGCTCCTAAAGCTCGACTTTTATCAATTGGCAGCGCTGAAGAGTATGGTCTGGTCTCTACGGAGATTGCCAAAGCTCACCGTAAAATTAATGAAGAAACAGCCTTAAATCCAGTCAATCCATATGCTGTTTCCAAAGTTGCTCAGGATTTGCTGGCAAACGCCTATTTTTTGTCATTTCAACTAGATATTGTCAGAGTCAGACCCTTCAATCACATTGGCGAAAATCAATCGCCTGATTTTGTCATCCCAGCTTTTGCTAGCCAGATTGTAAAGATTGAAAAAGACCCAGAAAGCAAGCTGAAAGTTGGCAATTTGGAGAGCATTCGTGACTTTACTGATGTCAAAGATATGGTTCAGGCCTATATTGTTTTGATGGAGAAAGGCAGAGCTGGAACTGTGTACAATATTGGTAGTGGAAGGGGGGTAAGAATTAAAGAAGTGCTCGAGACACTGCTTCAATTGGCCAATCAACCCATTCAAGTGGAAGAAGATCCCTCTAGACTACGCCCTTCAGATGTACCCTACTTTGTAGCTGACATCACCAAGATTCGGGAGCTTGGCTGGGAGCCCAAGATTGAGTTATCACATACTTTAGAACGAGTACTAAATGAATGGAGATCCAAAGCATGAAAAAAGCGTTTATAACTGGGATAACCGGCCAAGATGGTTCGTACCTAGCTGAATCACTCTTAGAAAAGGGCTATCAAGTGTATGGCTTAAATCGCCGGACAAGCACCCAAAATTTTGAACGGATTCAATCAATTATTCACAACCCAAACCTGCAGTTGGTTTCTGGTGACTTACTCGATCAGCATTCCCTGACTGTCGCCTTGAAGGATATTCAACCTGATGAAGTGTACAACTTGGCTGCTCAGTCATTTGTTAAAACGAGTTGGGACCAACCAGTTCTGACTGGTGAGTTCACTGCTCTGGGGGTGACGCGAATGCTTGAAGCCGTGCGTTTTGCTTGCCCACAAGCTCGTTTCTACCAAGCTAGTTCTTCCGAGATGTTTGGTAAAGTTCAGGAGGTACCTCAAACCGAAGACACGCCTTTCTACCCTCGCTCGCCTTACGGCGTTGCGAAGGCATACGGACACTGGATTACAGTCAACTACCGCGAATCTTTTGATCTCTTTGCGTGCTCGGGCCTACTCTTTAATCATGAGTCTCCTCGCCGTGGCTTAGAGTTCGTAACTCGCAAAATTGCCAATGCCGTAGCTCGAGTGAAGTTAGGAAAACAACAGCATGTAGAACTGGGCAATATGGAAGCCAAGCGTGACTGGGGCTATGCCAAAGACTATGTTGAAGCCATGTGGTTAATGCTTCAACAAGATAAGCCTGAAGACTATGTCATTGCTACCGGAGAAACTCATTCTGTACAAGAATTTTTAGAGCTGTCATGTCAAGTGGCTGGGATTCAAGATTGGCAATCTATTTATAAACATAACCCTAGCTATGACCGACCAGCAGAAGTAGATCTCCTGATCGGAAACCCTTCAAAAGCCAAGCAAAAATTAGGTTGGAAACCCACCATTACCTTCTCACAACTAGTTGAGTTAATGGTTTTAGCTGAGCTTAAAATAGAAAGTGCTGCTCAATGAAGAAGGCCTTTGTCATCATTCCCACCTACAATGAGCGTGAGAACATCGCCAAAGTAATCCCTTTGCTACTAGAAGTGTTTAGTAAAGTAGCTGATTGGGACATGAATATTTTGGTGGTAGATGATAATTCTCCAGATAGAACTTCTGAAGTGGTTCAAGAACTACAAAAAAAATCCAAAAATATCTTCTTACTCTTAAACCCTCACAAGTCGGGTCTGGGCGGAGCCTACTTAAAAGCTATGGCCAAGGCTTTTGATGAACTCAATGCCGACGTGGTTTTTGAGTTTGATGCAGATCTATCTCATGATCCAACCAAAATTCCCAATTTCCTTAAAAAAATTGATCAGGGGTATGACATGGTACTGGGTTCTCGCTATATTTCTGGTGGTGGCATACCAGAAAACTGGGGACTCCATCGAAAGCTTTTAAGCGTCATTGGAAACTTGAGTATTATGTTAGTCCTGACAGACTTCCGAATCAGAGACTGGACCGGTGGCTACCGCGCTATCACCCGCAAAGTCTATGAAGCAGTTCATCCCGAGCTGCACAGTGAGCGATTCACCGGCTACACTTTTCAGATTGGCTTTTTACACAAGGCAGTTAAAAAAGGATTTAGCATTACCGAAGTACCTTTTAAGTTTGTAGATCGAGAGGTGGGTGAATCCAAGCTTGGGATGGAGTATATTAAAAATACGCTGTTATACATTTTTCGCGTTCGCACTAAAGAAATCCTAACTAATCGAATTTTTAAGTTTATCGTGACTGGTAGCGTGGGAGCTCTTGTTCAGCTCTTATCCCTGCAGTTCTGGCGCAAATCATTCCCATATGAAGCTGCGTATTTTATCTCCTTAGAGACTGCTATTCTCTCTAACTTTATCTTAAGTAACTTCTGGACCTTTGCTGACCGGAAGCCCAAACTTAGTCAGTACCCTAGTAAATTCGCCCAGTTTAACTTTGCATCAGCTGGATCGATCGTTGTCCAATTAATTATTGCGACAGCTGGTAAAAATCTGATTGGTTTGCATAGTCTCCTTACTGTACCGTTCATTAACTTAGAGATTGATACTGGTCTGATTTATGCAGTGATTGGGATTCTGGTCGGCATGTCCTGGAACTTCTTCGCCTATAGTCGTTTTATTTGGAAAAAGCCACCAACTAAGGGGTCTTAGTCTAGAGTTAACCTTATATGCTCGGTTTTCCCACTCTTTCTTCCATAAAACAGCGGATCAAAAAAATGAGTGTGATTGAGTGGATTTTAGTGGTGTTGTTGCTCGGGGGAGGCTTTTTACGTTTGTGGAACTTTCGCAATACTTTGGAGTTTCTCGGTGATCAAGGTCGTGACGTAATCGTCGCCAGTCGTATCTTTAGAGACCATGACCTTGTTTTGATTGGACCGGTCACCAGTACAGGAGACATGTATCTGGGTCCCCTGTACTACTACTTCATGGTTCCATTTCTGTTTCTTAGTTTCCCCAATCCCATTGGACCAGCCTACGCAGTTGCAGCCCTTTCTATTCTGACTATCTTCCTGATGTACCAGCTAGGGAAGGAAATCGTCGGCCAAAAAGCGGCCATACTTGGGGCATTCTTTTTTGCGTTTTCGAGTGTCGCGGTCAGGTTTGCCCGCTTTAGTTGGAACCCTAATCCTGCGCCTTTACTCTCAATCATTTTTATCTGGGCATTGTGTAGAGCGCGCCTGAAAAGCCATTGGTACTTTGTACTGGCTGCTGCCTGCATTGCCATCTTAATCCAACTTCACTACGTAGCTTTATTGACCGTGCCAATGGCAGGTCTGGTGTGGCTAGCAGAGGCATTTAAACTGCGTCAGAAAGCAAGTATGGCGAAAAGATTCCTTGCTGCCACTCTAGTCTCACTGCTCCTGTTTGTGGCTTCATTGGCACCTTTAATTGCCTTTGACATTCGACACGATTACTTGAACTTTAACTCTTTAAAGTCCTTTATTGCTGACAGCCAGGACCCGCTGGAAGCCCAATCTATCAGCGAAAAAATTGCTACCACCCTCAAAGAGACACATGGCAGAAGTTTGCACATCTTCTTTGAAGTCTCCATTGGTAAACAAAGAACCCTAAATACTGTACTACTCATCGGTGTCTTAGCAGCTCTAGTCATCATGTTAACTAAAAAGAAGAATGAGTGGAGAGATGGCCTCAGGTTACTTTTTCTTATCTACGTCGTGAGTGTTTTGGGTTTGTCTTTCTATCGCGGTTCTGTCTTTGACCACTATATTTCCTTCTTATTTCCCGCCACTTTCCTCATCTTTGGCAGTGTCCTAACCTGGATTAGTCAACATAAACTTGGAAAGCTGCTTGCAATCATTTTGATTGGAATTTTCCTTGGGTGGAATATTCCGCGCTACCCTTTGCGCACTCTGGGCTGGACAGTAGATGAAATGCAGCAAACCAGCCAGACAGTGCTAGATCGAGTGAAACCAGGAGAAAAATATAACGTAATTTTACTTTCAGAATCAAAGGATATTTACGGTCAGAATTATCAGTACTTTCTACATGCTTCTGACAAACCGCCAGTACGACTTGAACAACTAGGAGAGGCCAGTAAATTATTTATAATTGATGAGCAACGACTGCCGATTGATGTAACCCAAATGCCAATTTATGAAATTGTCGTATTTCCCAATAAGAAGCCGACTGAAGTGTATACTATACAAGACGGTCCCCGTATTACAGTTCTGAAGAAAGAAGATGACTAATTCTTTTGTATGGCTAACTATCGCCTTCACCTCTCAATTGTAATTCCTTCTTATAATGAAGCCAAAAATATTCATCGAGGAGTTCTTACATCTCTGGCGGAACATTTGTCAAAACTAGAAGGCTCATGGGAAGTTATTTTTAGTGACGATGGCTCAAACGATGAAACAGTTCCCTTAATTCGCGAGTTTATTCAAAAGTATTCCAAGCAATTTCCTGACCAGCTTTCCATCTTAGAGAACATTCACGCTGGCAAGGGACCAACCGTCCAAGCTGGAATGTTAAAGGCTCAAGGAAAGTATCGTCTTTTTACCGACTTTGACCAATCTACACCCCTAAATGAAGTCAAGAAGTTACTCAAGCATGCTCAGGAAAATTACCCAGTAGTGATTGGTTCTCGAGAGATTGAAGGCGCCCATCGAGACCGCGAACCCCTACATCGTCACTTAATGGGACGGGGCTTCAACTTGCTCGTCCAGATATTAGCCATACCCGGCATCTATGACACCCAGTGTGGCTTTAAACTTTTCAGCGCAGAAGCTACTGAGCAACTTTTTAGTAAGTTGTATGTGTACGGCAAACGATCTGCTCGTCAAGATGCTTTCACTGGTGCTTTTGACGTCGAGGCCCTTTACCTAGCAAAAAAATATGGCTTCAAAATTAAAGAAGTCCCTATTCAGTGGGAGCACAATGAAACCGATCGAGTTAGTCCTGTGAGAGACTCAGTCAGGATGCTCCGAGATATCTTCAGAATCAGGATTGCAGATCTAAATGGAAAGTATACATAAAGATGCGCAGCTCTGCCTTTCTACTTGCCTGTAGTTTTTACTTTATACTCCTTACTTTTTACGCCGTTGCTTCTTTTGCGCTAACCGATCCAAATTTGGTGCTGACGAGCTGGCCACCCTTCTGGAACTTCCAACAGTGGATGTGGCAAACTTTCTTTCTCAATCGCCAACTTTTAACTAGCACCTTTGGCGCTTTATTCATCGGCATGTTTGCTTCCTACTTATGCGTTGTACGAGCAGTTCAGCAACAAAGTCCCAAGCAAATTTTCTTGATCAGCTTGGTATTCGCTTTTCCATTACTCCTTTCCTATAACGCTTTATCGCACGACGTTTTCAATTATATTTTTAATGCCAAGATGGCTGTAATCTATCACGCCAACCCACATCAGCACGTCGCCCTTGATTTTGCTCAAGATACCTGGACACGTTTCATGCATAACACACACACCCCCGCACCGTATGGGTATGGCTGGACTCTATTTTCGCTCATACCATTTCTGCTAGGAGTGGGTAAATTTACTTTCACTTGGCTTCTTTTCCGACTTACTAGCGTACTTAGCTTAGCTGTGCTTTTCTTCTCGCTCCAGCAATTTCTAAAACAGGACACAAAGTCAGGAAAAAAATTTGCACTTCTTTTTTTTAATCCTTTGCTTTTAATCGAGGTCGTTAGCAACTCCCACAATGACCTCTGGATGATTGCGCCAGCTATCCTCGGGTTTAGTCTCGTTTTGAGATTAAAAAACAAACTATTTAATACACTTTTCGACCAGATCCTTATTTCCGCCGGACTGCTTCTCTTTTCTATCTCAGTCAAGTTAGCCACAGTGACTTTACTCCCATTTTGGGCTATCCTTGTCGCAGTTCGGGCGGTTCCTATGAACAACTGGGTTGGGCGCCCTCAGGACTTCTTAAAAAGGAACCTTCCACTGCTCTGTTCGCTCTGTCTATTCTTACTGCTCTTAACCCCTAGATCTCAACAATTCCATCCTTGGTACTTGGTTTGGATTTTGGCTTGGCTACCCCTGATTAAACAAAGATTTTGGACGTATGGGGTAGTGATTTTATCCGCCAGCTCTTTACTTCGTTATTTACCCTGGATCTGGGCAGGAGGCTTTTCCCCTCTGATTATTCAGCAACAAAAAATGATCACTTGGATCCCACTACTGGTCTTTTCCGTAAGCTGGCTAACTCTGAGATTCATCAAACCCCGGCTTCAGCTATAATCAAATAGTGAAAACTCGTTACCTCTACCTCGGAATCATTTTAACTTACCTGCTTTCTCACTTATGGAATCTGAGTGTATTTCCAGTTTTTTCTGATGAAGCTATCTATATTCGCTGGTCGCAATTGATACTAGACGACTGGAAACAGTACTTATTTTTTGCCATGAATGACGGCAAAACACCATTATTTATTTGGCTACTTACTCCCTTACAGTTGTTTTTTAGCAATCAATTGGTAGCCGGCAGAATTTTGTCTGTAGCAGTTGGGCTTGCTCAAGTTCTCGTCATGGGCCAGCTAGTGAAGCAACTTGGTGGGCGACGGCAGACTCAATTTCTGGCCATGCTCTTTTCTACTCTGCTACCATTTTGGTTTTTTTCTCACCGCGTTGCTTTGATGGACGGTTTATTGACTCTCTTTCTTTCCTTAGCATTTTGGTCGGGGCTGAGGTTGGTTCAAGGGTCACAGAAAAATCTGCGGCACGCTGCCCCACTAATTACCTTGACTGGCATCTTTACTGGCTTAGCAGTTTGGAGCAAGCTCCCAGCCATTTTCTTTGTCGGTGCATTACCACTATTGAGCTCACTGCCTGCCCAGCTAAGTCGGGAGGAAAGGGTCCGTAGATTCTTGTACTTAGGAGTGGCAGCAGGAATCGGTATTTTTATGTTGTTGCTACTGCGAGTTAGTCCCGCTTTTGGTCAACTGTTCAGTCGTAGTCAAGACTTTACCTACTCTCTAAGTGAAATCATGGTTGAAGGTAAATGGACCCAGACCTTGCCCAGCTTCCCTACTTACTTTGCATACTTTGGTCAGTATCTCACCTGGCCGGTAGTAGTCTTAAGTTTGGCTGGACTTTTTATGGATACAACCAGGAGGAAAGTAGCCATATTACTGCTATTTGCTGTAGCCTTCTGTCTGCCCATTACCTTGCTTGGAAAAGTCGTGTACCCTCGCTACTTATTGCCTGGAGCTATTTTCTTTACCTTGGCCAGCGTACTGACACTCCAAGCAATGCACGATCAAATATTTGTCCTAAAAAAAGCAAAGTCTATGCTTTATCAAGTGATGATTGCATTGCTGTTTGCAGCTATTCTGGGAAATATTTTTACTGCTTCTGCCAGCTTTACTGCAGCCTTTACTTTTGCTCCCAATGCAACCCCGTTTGTCTCCGCTGACCGTCAACAGTACTTGGAGGAATGGTCATCAGGACACGGTATTTCCGAAGTAGCAGCAATGATTAAAGAGGCAGCCAAGACAAGAAAAATTGCAGTGGCCACAGAAGGCAGATTCGGCACTTTGCCTGACGGCCTACTGCTTTTCTTTCATCGTACGAATACCGAAAACATTTATATTGAAGGCACTGGTCAGTACCCAGTCAAGACCTTGCCTGAATTCTTTGTCCAACGAGCTAAATTAGCCAACCAATCATGGTTAATAGTCAACTCCCATCGGATGGAGCTTCCCCTAGACGAGTCCAAGTTAATTCGAGAATTTTGCCGACCCAACAACGCGCCCTGTCTTCAGGTCTGGGATGTAACGGATGAGGTGAAAAAGGCCCCTTAGGTAAGCTCATGGAGTGTTAATTCTTTAACGATGTACCCAAATCCCCGAATGGTTTGAATGATTGTGTTGTGGGAACCTAGCAGGATCCTGATCCGTCGCATGTAGACGTCAATCGTGGTAAACGAAGGAGTATCTGCTTCCCCCCAAATATTATCGATGATCATTTCTCGGTTGATGACACAATTTTTATGACGAACTAAAAAAGCTAAAAGCTCAAACTCCCGCTTCCGAAGCTGGACAGTTCTCTGACCTACATGCACTAATCCAGCCCTGGGAAACAAACTCAGCTGGCCAGCTCTTAAAGGACCGCTATCTAGATTCTTGGTTCTAGCTAACAGCTTCTGCACACGCAGTAGTAACTCAACACTAGAGAAGGGCTTCGCCAAGTAATCGTCTGCTCCTTTTTGTAGGCCAAAAATGCGATCAGGGATAGAGCACTTCTCGGAGAGAATCAAAATTGGAGAGGTTGATAGCGAATGGTGTAGATACTCAGCAATTTCTACCCCGTCACCGTCTGGCAATCGGCGATCGAGCATCACCAAGCTGGGACGATGAGTCGCCAAAAAAGTATATCCTTCCTCCAAGTTGGCTGCCGTAAAAACCCTATACTCGGACTTGGGTAATAGCTGCTGAATGGAGTGGGTCAACTGGGTATCATCTTCCACTACCAAAATATTGTGCATACCCTGACTATATCAAAGAAGATTAAATTATTCTTAAATTTTGGGAGAAATTGGCGAGCAGATTTTGAAACTTTGATCCCAGGCTAGGATTCGAACCTAGAAGAACAGGGTCAGAACCTGTTGTGATGCCATTTCACTACCTGGGAGCTCAGCACTTAACCGAGGAATTATAACAAAACTCCTCCATTCCTACAGCTAGGGCTTCATTTAATAATCTTTTAATATTGCTGTCATTGTTTTGTCATCTATTTTAAATAGAATTTGTCTATTATTACTCTACGAATAAAAGAACTCTTATGAGCAGAGAAAAAAAGAATCCCGTTGTGCAGGGTGACCTAGCAGAAACAGCTCGTACCCAACCACTTCCCTTTATTTTAATGAACGGGGAGTGGCAGGATGGCACTCCTTGGCAGTTTGTGGCCACTCCATCTTCAGAAAACTTTCCCAACCCTAGTCTGTGTACAGCTGCCTTCTGTGTGGTGACTTATCAAGAAAAACTCGTCGTGGTTGAGCACACCAAACGAGGGATCGAGCTCCCCGGCGGGCATGTTGATCCAGATGAAGAAATTCCCCGGACCGTTGAGCGGGAGGTACTAGAAGAATCTGGCGCCAGAGTCCTCCAGCCCACCTTTTTTGGCTACAAGAAAGTCTCACCAGCGAATCCAATTCCTCATCGAGATGATCAAAGCAAATTTTATCCTTTTCCTCATTCCTTTGTTCCCTACTACTTCTGCGAAGCTGCAGAGATGCTCAATGTGCCGTTGGCAGCGGACGTGAAGGCTGTCCACTTAGTTACCCTCCAGGAAGCTCGCCAGCTCTTCACGCCAGGACAGAATCATCACGTAATCATTCAACACTTACTCCAACAAGGAGTCATCAGACTGCAATGATGAAGCCAACTCCACCAATCACCCGACCTATTTCTATTGGCTTGATTGGCTATGGAAAGCAAGGTAGTCAGCACTTTGAGAGCCTACTTCCACTGATCAAACAGCATCGAATCCAGATCTGCGGTATTTGTGACCTACTCCAGCCTGGAACATTTCAAAATATCCCCTTTTTTCAGGATTACCGTGATCTGTTGGCAGAGCAAAAACCAGATGCGGTCATTATCACCACTCCTAACTACTTACACCAAGAGATCGGCATGGCAGCGCTCAGCGCAGGTTGTGACATCATTAAGGAAAAGCCATTGGCAACTTCGTATGCCGAGGGCAAAGAGCTGATTCAACGAGCAGAAACGCTGGACCGATTGGTCATTACTGCCCAGCAGCGTTTCTACTCTCCATTTTTTCAAAAGGTAAAGCAGCTCATTCCTGAGCTGGGAGAAATCTTGGACTTCTCTTATCACTTCACCGTCAATGATGAAACCAATAGCTGGTACTGGGAACTGGCAAAAGCCGGCGGAGGTAGCTGGTTAAATATGGGCTGGCACGGCATTACGATTTTGCAGTGGCTGCTTGGTCCAGTCACCGATGTCCAACTGACCTGGAACACAGGCGGCAAACGCAACTGGGTGTATGACACTGACCACAGCTCATTCGCCCGCCTTACTATTAACCAGAACACTACCGGTCATGTGTTCTTCAGCTGTATCTACCCAAAAGAAGAGTCGCTCAAGATTGTTGGCAATAATGGCACAATTCTCCTGACGCGGGAAAAGTTGAAGTTTATTACTTCTACCAAGGTTCGCGTTTACCGCTCCTTTCAACCCACTACCACTGCCTATGTCCGCCAGTATCAGCGCATCTTTCAACAGTTGGGGACGCGGGAGCACCGCATGCAGGCAGATCTTCAAACGTTGGCCGTTATCTCACAGGGAATCGAGTCCCTCAATAAAGGAGGCTTCCATGCCAAAAAAAACTGAAGCGATCTTGGCCATTAATGGTGGTATCCCCGCCGTTACACTTACCCCACCCCATCATATCTGGCCACCTGCTCCGACCGAAGATGAAAGACGGGATTTAATGCAGCAACGAGAGCTTGATATCGGCATTAAAGGCCGCGTCGGACCTATCCGAGTTTTTGAGGAACTGTTTAAAGACTTTCTGGAACACCAGGTTCAGTATGCGATTACCTTCAACTCCGGCACCTCAGCGCTCCTGGCAGCGTACTTTGCACTAGGTATTGAAGAAGGTGATGAAGTGATTGCCCCAGCAATTACCTACCATGCGGCTGTTAGTTGCCTATATTTTTTACGCGCCAATCCTGTCCTCGTAGATGTAGAACTAGATACCTGGACGATTGATCCGGCCAAGATTGAAGCCGCAATTTCTCCGCGGACCAAAGCAATTATTGTCGTTCATCAATGGGGGCATCCCGCTGACATGGATCGCATCCTTGCAATCGCCAAGAAGCATCGCCTCAAAGTCATTGAGGATTGTTCTCATGCTCACGGCAGTCGGTACAAGGGGAGACTAGTGGGCACATTCGGTGAGGTGGCAGTCTTCTCACTCCAAACCAATAAGCTGATCTTCGCTGGAGAAGGGGGGATTTTAGTCACGAATAGCATGGAGGTGCACGATCGGGCGACCTTGCTCGGACATTATCGAGATCGTTCTAAAAATGAAGTTATCTCTAAGTTCTATCAGCAATTTTGGGTGACGGGCTATGGTCTAAAACTTCGCATGTCTCCCTACAATGCCATTACCGCCATCCATTCTTTAGCGGCTGCTCATACGCGAATTGCCATGCGCAAAGCTTGTTTGGAGTACTTTTCTGAGAAACTACGAGTCTTTCCAGAACTAACTATTCTGCAACCGAGAACTGAAGTGGAACTAGGTGCCTGGTATGGCTTCAAGCCTCGGTATGATTCCAGCAAGTTTCATAGTATTTCTCGTCAAAAATATATTGATGCGTTAGTTGCAGAAGGGGTAGATGTGAGTGAGCCAGGTTCGCCAGCCTTTTCGAGCTTGCCTCTTTTTACTCTCAAAGATGACCAGATGTTTCGCAATCGTGATACTAAAAAAGTCTATCAGCCTGGTGACTTTCCTCAGGCAGAAAGATTAGCTCGTGAAAGCCTTTCCCTCCCGACATTCTCACGTTGGCCAGATGACAAAAAAGCTATGAATCAGTATGTCGCTGCGTTTCAAAAGTTACATGATAACTGGCAGGAATTAGCATGACCAAGATCTTATTCACTGGTACTACTAGCTCGGGAAAAACCACCCTCCTGCGTCACTTTAAAGCAAACTCGAGAGTTGGCGTCACCGTTATTGATGAAGTAGCCCGACCAATTCTGGAAAATCATCCTGAGCTCCTCAAAAGCCCCCAACTACAAAGCATTATTTTTGCCGAACAAACCAGGCTAGAAAAAGAGGCGGCGGCGGCGGGAGCAGGGGTCATTCTCTGCGACCGAGGCAGCGTAGACGTTCTGGCACATGCAAAACTTTTTGGTCAGGAACTTCTCCCAGAGTGGCGCACCTGGAGCCAGCAGGAATATGACCAAATTTACTTGCTTGACCAGAAGGACATTCGGTTCCAGCGAACACCCCTTCAGCAACACCTGGAAGAACAGGACTGGGGAAAGTTCCGGATGGACTTAGAAGCGCAACTCCACCTTACCTTAGCTGAGTGCGGTTTGGCCTACACTATTCTCTCTGGGAGCGTAGAGCATCGAATTGCTCAGGTTGAAGAGAAAATCTGGCAAAGCTTGTGGGAAGCAGAAAGACGGCATCAGAAAGAGTAAGATGCCCATTTTTAATCAAAGCATTTTCTTTTGGTGCTGCAAGCCACTAGGTGCTCTTTGTCTGGAATTCCTTCTCCAGACACTTGAAAAACAGTACTCAATCACCAAGCTTCTTGGTGTCTGTACTGCTACAACTGATTCCTCTCATCAGCAGATTAGTGAGATCGCCCAAAAGTATAACGTTCCTGTTTTTACGGAAGACCAGCCGATCGATCTACATGCTGATCTAGGTCTAGTGATAGGCTTTCCACAGCGCATCCCACTCAGTACCATCCAACGTTTTTCGCATGGAGTAATCAACCTGCACTTTGCCCCCCTGCCCGAATATCGGGGCTCGGGTACTCTCACTCATGCCATCATTAACCAAGCAGAGACGTATGGCCTGACCTTCCACTATATTGACGAGAAACTAGATACTGGACCAATCATTGCTACGCGACTGATTCCACTTTCTCCCACCAAAATAGCCTCACAGGTAATCGAAGAGCTGGAGGAACTTGGCTTTAGTTTTTTCCAGGAGTATCTAGAGCGCTTTATCACTACTAAACTGCCGACTACCCCACAAGCAGAGTTGATCAGGCACTTTCAGATCATTCCGAAGTTCTGCACGCGGAAATCCATTGAAGAATTATATGAGCTCTCTCCAGCTTGGTCACTCGAAAAAATCCACCGCTATGTACGAGCGCTGAGTCTGGGAAAAAATCGCCAACCATACTTCAAGTTTGGAGAACAGAAAATCTTTTTGAGCCTTAGGCAAACGTAAACATGCCCTTTTCGTAAATCACTCGGCGTGTACCGTTGGTCATGACAGCTGTCACAGTTCGATCAGTTGTGGAGATAATGTCAGTGTGCTCAGGAGAGTCGTTGAAGCCATGAGCTTCCCAGTCTTCCTTACTCAGATCTGCCGGGTTACCGCGATAACAATCCTTGTATGCCATCCCAATTGCTAAGTGAGTATTCCCAAAAGGGCCACCGATATTTTCATCATAGAGCGTCTCTGCCATCACGTGTGTGATCCGAGACATTCGCTTGTCGGTGAGGGAGTATTCACCAATTTTATTGGCGTTCTTACTCTTGAGCATCTGTTGCAGTAATTTGTTGCCGACTCGAGCATGAGCCTGCGTCACTATGCCATCTTTAAATGTCAGCGAAATATCTCGCAGGACATTGCCATAACGGTAAAGTGGTTGATTAAACTTAATCCACCCTTCAGTGCCTCGCCAATCCGGTGACGTAAAAAACTCAAAGCTGGGAATATTGCGACCACCTCCCCCATTCCAGATTCGATTGGCACCGAGCTTGACCCGCAAATCCACGTCTTTCCCTTTTACTTCCAAGTAATCAATCTCCATCTCGTTGAGTTTTGCTTTGATCTGACGTTGGAAGATGAGTAACTCTTGCCACTCAGCCACGGGATTTGCCTTGTCCAGGAAGCAAGCTTTAATGATTTGTTGCCAGTAGTCTTTTAAGGAAAGACCAACTTCTCTGGCTGCTGCCTCTACTCCCCAGAGTCCAATCGTCCAGGTAAACTTTCCTTGAGTTTCTTTCTCAACTAACCACTCGCGATACTTGGTTTTTGAGTCGCGGGACAAAGTGATTTTCTGTGGATCAATATTCTTCAATTCTTGAGGATCCACGTCAGCAATGATCGAGATATGATGATTCAATAAGGCAACTTTGGCTTTGGTGAACTCTGCTGGAAAGAACTCTAGTTGGTCATTTGATGCCAGCTGGAAAAAGTCTTTGCTAAAACCGGTCGGGGTTAAGCGGATAATCGGATGTCCGCCTGCTTCCAGGATGACATTCTGCAACTCCCGCGCTAGGGGTTTGGCCACATCTGGGACTGTACACTCCACGACTTCCCCAGCCTTCATTCCTTTCCCTGAGTTCAGGGCGAACTTAACTAATACTTCCGCATATCGACGTAAAATTTTGGTAGGAGGTAGATAAAAAGAAGTATCTAAAGTTTTCATTTCTTTTCCTGTAGATAAATAAATAGCTTGGCCATTGCCATAGCTCGGTGACTAATTAGCCCTTTGACCTGATCTCCAAGCTGGCCAAATGAGTCCTGATAGCCGGTCGGCACAAAAATGGGATCATAGCCAAAACCGGCTTCACCTTCAGTTGCTAGAGCTATAGTACCGGTCACTTCACCTTCAAAAAACTGACATCTATCAATCTGGGGATCATACCATGCGATCACGCTCACAAACTTGGCGCTACGATCTGAGTGAGTTTCCAGCTGGCGCAAAACTTCATTTACCCGATCTTTATCTGAACCTGGAAAAAAGCGCTTTGAGTGCACGCCGGGACGATTATTGAGGGCAGTAACTAACAGTCCGCTATCATCTGCTATGGCCAGCAGACCTGATTGTTGACTAAAGCCACGGGCTTTGAGCTCAGCATTTTCCTCAAAAGTCTGCCCCGTTTCTTCGACGTCAAATTCCTCAGGAACTCCAACCTCTGCCGGAGAAACTACCGTAATGGGCAGAACCTGAAAAGCGGTTCTGATCTCTTGAATTTTTTCGGGATTGCGACTGGCTACCAGCAACTGCATTAATCCGCCTGTTGTCCACCACCACCACCCAACATACCACCAAGTCCACCCGTCATGCTCTGCAACTTCTTGGCTGCCAGCTCTTGGGACTTCTTAATTGCTCTGTTCAGGATGTCGATCACATCTGGACTACTAATGCCTTGGACTGATAATTGTTTGATTTTTTGATCACCCGAGATCACCACTAAAATATCACCTTCTTCGATTCGAATTTCCTCTTCCGAGAGCTCTTGCTGCATCTGCTTGGCTTGTTTGCGAAGTTGGTTTAAGTCACCCAGGGCTTTGAATGGATTTGCCATATATCTCCTTTAATTTTTTGGTCTCTCTTGGAGAGATTCTACTACAAGAAAACTTCTTTAGCGAGCTTAATTAAGTGATCATCCTCATTGACATCTCCAGATATCGTAGAAAGTTTTGCCCCAGCCTCAGATTGCGGAGCCAGGCTAAACTCAAAAAGGACTCTTCCCCCCAGGACTTCGACACAACACTCTTCTAAGATGGTAAGAAATTTTGGTTGGCGGAGCTGATCACGATGAAACTGATAGTAAACTTCAATCTTCGCCTCCCCATTCTGATTGACTGAAGGTTTCGCTGACTGCAAAAATGCTCCAATCGAAGAGTTCCGCTGTCGAACTCGCTGAATGAACTCTTCCCAGCGCAGCAAAAGCACTGCACCGTTCAGCAACTCACCAGTCTCTACCATTCTGCTAGTGGTGACTGGAACAGGATGATGAATTTCATCAGGAATCTGCAGATTTACCGACACGACATTTTGTATGACTACTGTTTCAGTCAAGCTAGAAAATATTTCTGCAGTTGACTCTTTCGATGCACTTTTGCGGGACTCTGGTGGGCTAGCAGGTTTGGCCTTACTAGAAGGAGAAACTGCCGTCACTGAACTCCCACCCTCCCTATCTTTGGCTTTAAAAACCAGCTCCAGTGCTTTCAGTTCTAAAGCCAGAAATGGTAGAGCAACTGCACTCACGAGCAAGCTCATAAACTGGGTCAACAAGAAATGGGAAATTTTTTTACTAAAATGTGGAGTTTCTTGGGTGGTCACCGCCTGAATTAAGTCATCATGCAGCAGCTCGAGCAGCTGTTGGTGAAAGTAGCTTTGGTCACTGCCGGTAATACGCAGCTCTTGAAAAAGTGCTACTACTTGCTGCTCATCCTTCTTCACCACTGCATCCAGTAACTCCCAAATTTTTTGCTCTGGCGCTGAGTGAAGCAGGTTTTGGACCCGGTCCAGCGTAAGCTTGGACTGACCAGCCGCCACTGATTCTAGCAGCTTAACTCCATCTCGGAAGCTGCCATCTGCTACTCGCGAAATTTGCTTGAGCGCCGCTTGGTCGTACTCAATACGTTCTTTCTCTAAAATCTGGCCAAGCGCTTGAGTCAGCTCTACCTCAGTCGCTTTGCTAAACTGCACTGTCATGCAGCGAGACAGAATCGTGGCTGGCACCTTATGCAGTTCCGTAGTGGCCAAAATAAAAACCAAGTGCGCTGGCGGCTCCTCCAAGATCTTGAGTAAGGCATTGAACGCCTCGGTGGTGAGCATGTGCACTTCATCCAAGATAAAGACAGAAACTTTGCCTTCCTGAGGTGGCAAGTACGCTCGTTCCTTGAGTTGCCGAATATCGTCAATCCCTCGATGACTCGCCGCATCCAGCTCAGTGACCACAAATGAGCTGCCTCGATAGATTCGTTGCACGATCTCGCTGGCAGGTACAGGCTCTTGGAGTTGTGGATTAAGTGTTTTTTTAGCTTTGATGGCGGCTGCAGGAGCCTGAAAAAAAAGCGTCTCCACGGCGGCTTCATTGAGCGGCTCGTTGAGGATGGCCGCAACAATTCTGGCAGCTGAGGTCTTGCCAGTACCCTTAGGGCCAGTAAAAAGCAGCGCATGAGGAAACGAACCACTTTCCATTAAAGATTGTAGATTTTGGCGAACAGAGCCGAGATGTAGGCCGGCTACAGTAGTAGGTCGATACTGGCGATACCAGGACATAGGAATAACCACATTGTGGCGAGATGAGGTGTGAGTGTCAACTGGAAACTCCAGCTGAGCTTACTCTTCCTCGTGGTGATACCCCAGCAAATGCATGATCCCGTGCTCCACAAAAAAGCAAATCTGCTCATCGACACGCTTGCCATACCGCCGAGCATGACTCACAGCTTCAGGGAAGCTCACCACAATATCTCCTAGATGCGGTGGCATGCCCTCTGGCAGAGGGAAGTCATTATATTGGTGTCGTTCGTGCTGAGGGAAGGACAGCACATCCGTCGTTCCTTCATGAAGCAGCTTTGACTCATTGAGCGTCTTGATCTTCCGCGCTCCAACAATCGAGATATCAACTTGGGCGTCAAAGACTGTATTTTCCTGCAAAATACTCTCAATCCGCTGCCGAATAAGCTTGCGGTTAACTGGATAGCGTGACTGGACGAAGAGGTTAACGACGATCATAACGAAGGCTAAGTAGGCCAAGTGGAATCGTATCATGTGGGTCATTGATAAACATGACCAGCACATGGCCACGACTGTTGGGGCTCCAAATTTTTGCTGAACGAATCACTTCGGGAGCACCACCAAACTGAGCTCGCATCCAGTCTGCTGGGCCAATATCTCCAACTGCAGACACGACGGCGCACTGCTCAGCCGGGTTAATCACCAACATCTTGCGGAACTTCATCCAGTTTTTTAGAACATCATTCTGTGTTTGCCAGGTTGGCAAAAAGCTTATGGGTACAGAAATATAGTACTTTTCTCGGGCTATGGCAGCAGGAGTCAGCTGTCCCATCTCAGTAAACCAGCCAAAACCGCCGCGACTCTCGCGAATTCCAGCTTCCAGATAAGTAACGTGGTTCATTAACAAATCAGTGGGATGTCTTCGTAAATGAGGTTGGGCAGCCATCATCCCGATCGAGTAGGGTAACCGAACTCCTTCCAGTTCAGCCACTACCTCAAAACCCAGCATGTCTGTCAGCTGCTGCTCTAAGTACAGCTCCTCTTGGCGAGGTAAGTGACCGGCCGGAGTTTGTACAATCCCCACCATTTTTTGCAGCACTGCTTCGTGCTCTTCTTGGGTCAGCGTTTGATACATGCTTTGATCCGCTGCAGCTGCATCGTGTTGCAGCTGTTGGGCAACATAGCTATCTACAGCCAGAACCGAAGCCTGCGGGAAAGGAACAGTAACGGAATTCGCCGGAAAACTCGGATTCCCGGGCTGAATTGTAGGCGTGGGCTGTAAGTACGCGTCCATAATGTAAAAGTAATCCTACAAAGTTTCCTGGCGCTTGAGTAGCTCCAATGCAGTCTGAAGTCGCTTGAGTACTTCTTCACGACCCAGCACAGCAAAAGTATCAAAAAGAGGTGGAGTAGCTTCCTGACCGGTGACGCTGACACGCAGCAACATAAAGTACTGACTCTTTTTATAGTCTTTCTCTGCTTGGAGGGTCCGAAGTTTTTCTTCTAACGCTGATATTTGCCATTCTTTTAAATCTTGCAAAACCATCAGAGTTTCCCCTAACTGTTGCAACACCTCAGCCGCTGAAGACTTGCGTAACAAGACTTGTGGCTCCACGGTAATGGCGCGATAAAAGAAACTAGTCAAGCTCTCAACGTCTTTTAAAGTGACTAAACGCTCTGTCACTAACGGCAAGATACTGTCAATTCGATCGTGTGGAAAGTCAGCGGGTAAGTACGGCTGAATTCTGACTTTCAGTTCCGCAAATGAGAGATTGCGAATATACACACCGTTCATCCAGTCCAATTTTTTCTGATCAAAGACGGGACCAGTTTTTTGAACACGATCCAAAGTCATCACTTTCAGAAACTCAGCAAACGAGAAGATCTCTGACTTTTCTGGATGTGACCAACCTAGCAATGCAATGAAGTTCAGCAGCGCCTCCGGCAAGTACCCCTTCTCCCGGTAGCTTAAAATAGAGACATCATTCTTGCGCTTGGATAACTTACTCTTGTCAGCATTACGAATCAGTGGCAAATGAGCAAAAATCGGCATCTCCCAATTAAAGTACTGGTAAATTAGCAGATGCTTGGGTGTACTGCTAATCCACTCTTCACCTCTGAGTACGTGGGAGATCTCCATTAAGTGGTCATCAACGACCACCGCAAAATGATAGGTGGGAAAGCCATCTGACTTGATCAGGACTTGATCATCGACGCTCTGAAACTCAAAGCTGACCTTCCCGCGAATCGAATCATTCCAGTTAATACTTCCAGTTTCTGGAACTTTAAGTCGTACGACTGAAGGCAACCCAGCCGCTCTTTTCTCTGCTACTTCTGCCACTGAGAGATGGCGACAGGTTTTGTCATAGCGCGGTAACTGGCCAGCTTTTTGTTGGGCATCTCTCATTTGAGTCAGACGCTCGCTACTACAAAAGCAGTAGTAGGCATTGCCAGACTCCAGCAACTGCTCAATATATTTGTGGTAAATATCTAAACGCTCTGATTGTTTATATGGGGCGTATGGACCACCTTTTTTGACACCCTCGTCATACTCAATCCCCAACCACTCGAAGGCTTCATAGATTTTTTCTTCAGCTCCCTCAACAAAGCGACCTCGATCAGTGTCTTCAATTCTAATCACAAATTGACCACCATTCTGACGCGCTAGAGCTAGGTCAAACATCGACATCCAAGCAGTCCCAACGTGAGCAATTCCAGTCGGGCTGGGAGCAATTCGGGTGCGGACCACTTTCTTTTCCATGGACATACAGTTTTTCCTTTTCCGAATTATACCGTACCTCTGGTAAATTACTCTGTAAGAGCCGGTGCTAACTGCACATACCGGGGGTCGATGGCCGGAACAAAACCTAAAAAGTTATTATCACCCTCAAAAACATAGATTGGCTGTAAGTATTCTTGTTCCTCAAAGTCATCGTAGTAGCCTAAGTAGACATCTCGAATGATGATATTCTCATCACTCCCCCGCACTGCAATGAATCCCTCACCACCTTGGAGAAGCTGCCAAGCATTCTGAACCGTGCGCAGCGGGTACGTGTGACGCTGTAAGTAATCTGCTGCTTGGTAATGATACTCAGCGTGGACGATGCTGTCACTGCCACCTAAACTGCTACTGAGCACTGCATGAATAATCCCTTTTCGCCCCTCGGGTGAGTAAAATTGATACTTTCCATCAACTGGCTGTCGCATAATATCAACTTGGGCAAAATCTGCATCTGAGAGTGAAACAGCAGGGATAAACTCATTCCCTAGCGATCTCAGGTACGTCACACTCCCCGAAGACGTCGCAATATCTGAGCTGAGACTCACGCCAGAGTTAATAAAAGATTTTACATTTTCCAGTGCTGAGACCTCATCTGGGAGGTTCTGCCCCCCCAAGAGTTCAGGCTTATTCAAGTAATTGGTGGTGAGAGTAAAGTTATGATCTAAGAGATCCATCTCGAGAGTACTGTCTAAAGGAGCAGATTTATTCCAACGATATGTTCGATCATTCAGAATAGTGGGGGCGAAGACAAAGCCATATCCAGCGGCAATTTCTTTAATACGTTGGTCCGCCAATAGACTGGTGCTGGCGTGCAGCATCAAGAAAACTTTGGCCCGATCTTCAAACTTCGGTAGCTGCCCATTAAACGTTTCCAAGGTGTAGGAGCTGGGTTTATTG